>OLOH01000091.1_pt1 | contig 72558 bp, 66 predicted proteins | sample 1673221 | NCBI WGS metagenome assembly OLOH01 (sample SAMEA3136767, study PRJEB25190) | human gut metagenome
GCCGCACCTCGCTCGCCGTATCGGCACTTAGAATTATGCGGTATTGCCTTAAAAAAGGAGTGACTTCCCATGAACAACACCCCCTTCACCATCGCGCAGATGCGCCCCATCCGCGACGGCATGACCGTCTCGCGCCCTTCCCATTTGGGCGCGGTCCCGGTGACTTGGTTCTCGCTGGGCGCGGGCACGACTATCACGCCAGAAAGCTACGACTGCACCACGCTCTATATCGCGGCCGAGGGCGCAGGCTGCTTTGTACTGGGCGACGATGCACGCCCCACGCCGATATGCCCCGGTGAATTTCTCGTTCTGCCGCCAAAAACATTGTGCGGTGCAGCGGCGGACACCGGCATGATCTACACCGAAATCATTTTGAAAAAGGAGAATTTTACTATGAACAGTCTCATCAAAGCGGGCCATCCCACGGCCCTGAAAGACCTGATTTCCTACGAGGAAGGCAGCATTGCCAATCTGGACGTCGTCCACGCCGACAACATGAAGTTTGTGCTGATGGCCTTCGACGAAGGTACCGGCCTGACCCCGCACCGTGCCCCCGGCAACGCTATCTTGACCGCGCTGGAAGGCAAGGCCATCATCGGCTACGAGGGCCGGGACTACGAGCTGAACGCCGGCGAGAGTTTCCGCTTTGACAAGAACGGTCTGCACAACGTCACGCCGCAGGGCAAGTTCAAGATGAGTCTGCTGCTGGTGCTGGAATAATATTTAACGATAAAGTCCGCTGCCCCGCAAAAACAAAACCCCTGCCGCCCATTGCATTTGTGGCGGACTGCTGGTATACTGGGAACATACAAGATATAAAATATGTATCCTGCATATAGACGCCATGTAAAAAATACATGGGCAGAGAGGGGCCGCATCCATGTACGTGGATTGGGAATACTACAAAATTTTTTATTATGTCGCCAAATATCAGAACTTTACCAGGGCAGCGCGGGTGCTGGGCAATAACCAGCCTAACATCACCCACACCATGAACAAACTCGAGGACCAGCTGCATTGCGTGCTGTTCATCCGTTCCAACCGGGGCGTGACGCTGACGCCGGAAGGGGAGACCCTTTACGCCCGCATCGCGTCGGCCGCCGTGCAGATCCAGGACGCTGAGGCCGAACTGAGCGCCAGCGCTACGCTGGAACACGGCGCTATCAGCATCAGCGCCACCGAGACCGCGCTGAACATCTGCTTGTCCGAGCAGCTGCGGGCGTTCCACGCGCAGTACCCCGGTATCCGGCTGCGACTGTCGAACCACTCGACGCCGCAGGCCATCCAGGCCGTGAAAAACGGCGAGGTAGATTTCGCCGTTGTGACCACCCCCGCCGAGCCAGGCGGCGAACTGAAAATGGTCGAGCTGATGCCCTTCAACGAAATCCTCGTCGGCGGGCAGACCTTTGCGCCGCTGGCGGGGCGGACACTCTCTTTGCGAGAGCTGACCGCCTACCCACTTATCATGCTGGGCAGCGAGAGTATGAGCCGCACGTTCTACCGCCAGTTTTTCTTGGAAAACCGCGCTGAACTCAAGCCGGATATCGAGGCCGCCACCACCGACCAGATGTTGACGCTGGTGCGCAGTGAGTTGGGCCTGGCCTTTGTGCCGGAACCGATGGCCAGGGGCAACCTGGCCCGCGGGCGCATTGTGCAGCTTGACCTGCGGGAGCACATCCCCCCGCGGTCGGTCTGCCTGGTTTACGACCACCACCGCCCGCTGAACACTGCCGCCCGTGAGTTCCGGCTGCGGCTGCTGAACACTGCCAAAAAATAGAACGCGCCCGCCCCAGTTCCACAGGGAACCGGGGCGGGCATATTTTGTATCACGTATCACAAAATCTTATGCACGGAGCATGCCTTGCAGGCTTTCCAGTGCGGCTATGCGGGCGCTAATGGCAAACACGCTGGCTGCGTGGGCCAGCTGTTCCGAACCAGCATCCACCGGGATGATGCGGGCCAGGATCGTGCTGTGATCCACCGCGTCGAACCGGACGCCAGCCTGGCGGCACAACTCGGCGGTGCGGTGGGCACAGCCAGGCATCGTGGACAAGGCTGCCACGGCGTCCTGGGCGTCGGTGGGGCGCGCTGCGCCGCTGTCACTCAACTCCTTGTTTAGCACGGTGCCAAAATGCCGCGCCGCACGCAGGCTCTCGCTTTTGCCCAGCAGGGGGTCCTCCTCAGCCATGTCCAGCTGCAAAGGTTCCCGCACAAAGCCGGTGTAGCGCCGGGCCATGCGGTTGTATTCTCGCTGCAATTCCTTTTTCGTCAAGTCCGTGTATTGCATATTCTCCACTCCTCTTGCATGGTATAGTATACGCAAGGAGCGGCAGTATGTAAAAAGTATTTTTTATATGTTTGTTATATAAAAATGATATGGCAGAGCCATTTTGTAGGGAGGGGTCTTGACCCCTCCGCGGGGCGTCGAAGACGCCGCCTCCTACAACACAAATCTAAAACAAATCCAACTCCGCGTCCAGGTACACCGCTTCGCGCACGGCAAGGTGATACGCGGGCTTCGTCAGGTAGTGCAGCAAAAATTCCAGCACAACCGCGCTGCCCAAGCCCCGGCCCTCAATTTTAAAGTTCGTGAACCCCATCGGCAGGTAAGTGTCGCGGATATCCCCCACGCCGATAAACGCGGGGCTTGCCATCGCGCGGGAGAAGCGGTATCCCTCGCCCGCGTCGGGCGCGGTGCAGCGGTGTTCGGGGCCGGGCAGGCCGAGATTTTTACGGCTGACGGCCTCGTAACAGGCTTTGCGGTCGGGGCAGGCGGGGCGGCAGCACTCGTTGCACAAAAATTCCACCTTGTCTCGCAGCGGTGCGGGCAGGACGGCCAGTTGCGCAAACGCCTTGTTCAGGCGAAAATCCGGCACAACATAGCGAAATTCCGGCCGTTCCAGCTCCCGGCGCAGCGCGGGAAAATCCGTCAGCACCTTGGTGGTGGACGACACAAGATACAGCTGCGGCCAGGTCTGCCGCAGGCAGTCCGCCAGTAGGTCCGAATGCACAATGACGCCGTTCGCCACGTTGCCGTCCTCGGCCAACAGGCGGCAGAGCCGGTTGCACCGTGCGTCGGCCAGGTGCTCCGGCCCCAACAGAGAGTTGCTGAAAGTCAGCCGGGCCGAAATACCGTACGCCCGCAGTAGGGCCAGCGCGCGGCGGGGCGGCACATCCCCGGCCCCCACGCGTCCGCCGCCCCACAGGCAGTTGGCCGGGGCACCGTAAATCGACGATATATCGCACCAATCGTAAAAATATTCCGGGTGGGCGCGGGTTAGCGGCAAAAACCGGGCGTAGAGTTCGTAAAATTCAAACAAGCCCGGCAGGTGATAATGTACAATTTTTTTTGCCATGGTGTGCCCCTTCCCACAAAGTTTCTACCCGCATTATACCACCCCGCACGGGAGCAGGGCAACGGCAAATTTACACCGCCCAAGACGGAAAGCGGGCAGATTTGAGAGAACCCCCTTGAAAACCCGCGCGACGGCGCGTACAATAGGGGTTAGAAAAAGCTAACTGCGTAAAAGGAGAGCGGCAAGATGAACGAAAACATTACTCTTTCCGGCGTGCCGCCCACTGCAACAGCGCGATAACACAAAAACACCCCCAGTCGGGTACATGCATCACGCGTTCCCGACCGGGGGCTATTTCATTCTCTTATCTTACCGATTCCAAATATTATTTTCCAAATCCTTCAATCGGCTCTGGTACTCAGCCATCCGCTTGTCGGCCTTGCCGTCGCCGTCTGGAAAACTGATGAGGTAACCGTTCGGCGTGTCGTGAAAGCCAATTTCCCCGGTCAGGCCACAGATATCGGAAACCTTGAGCAGCGTGTGGAAATCATACTGCATGGCGCTGATGGAAAGTGTCTTGTTCATAGCCGACCCCTACCTTGTAAAATCATTTCTCTGATTATACCGCAGCCGGCGCAAAAATGCAAATGGACTTTTTACCAAATCAGCAGCCCGATGTGGTAGAATACGCAGCTGATGGTCAGCGAGAACGCCACATAATACCCGATGGACAGCACGATCCACTTGGCAGAGTGGTTCTCGCGGTAGGTCGCGGCTACGGTCATGGTGCAGGGCACATTAAAGACGATGGCCATGATAAAGCCCAGCGCCTGTGCTTTGCTGATGACCTGCGGCAGCAGGACGGCCAGACTCTCGCTGACGCCGACGGACTTGGCGTTGAAGGCGGCGGCCGCCACATCACTGTTGCTGTACAGCGCGTTGATGACACCCAGCAGTGATTCCTTCGTCAACATGGACGACAGGTATGCCATGAACATCTGCCATGTCATGCCAAAGAACTCCGTCACCGGCGAAATGACCGCGCCGATTTGCGTCAGCAGGCTGTCCCCGCCGCCCCAGGGGTAAGATAGCAGGTAGAACACGATGGACACGGCGTAGATGACCGTGAACGCGCGCCAGAAGATATCCCACGCCTTCATCAAACTGGAACGCAGGATGTGCCTCCACTTCGGCTTATGGTAGGGCGGCAGCTCCATCACAAGGCCGTGGCTCTGGGTGTCGTCCACCAGCTGTTTGCCAAAGATGCAGCTTGCCAGATACATGGAGCCGATGGTCATGGCGGCCATCAGCACCAACACCAGCGCACTGCCCACCGGGCCGAAGAAGATGCCACCCAGCATCGGCGCAAGGGACAGCGTCGTGCCGCAGGGGATGCTCCACACCAGCAGCATCGTCAAAAAGCGCTGCCCGGCGTTGTCAATGACGCGGCTGCCCGCGACGCCCGCCATGTTGCAGCCCAGGCTCATCAGGAAGGAGCACATACTCTTGCCCTGCAGGTGGAAGCCCTCCATGACGTTGTTGAACACGAAGGAGATGCGGGCCATGTAGCCGATATCCTCCAAAAAGTTGAACACAAGGTTCACGCCAACGACAAAGCTCGCCATCGACAGCGTAAAGGCCAGCACGTTGGGGATGACGATGTAGACCATCTCGGCCAGGGGCTTCCAGACGCCCAGGCCGGTCAGCAGCTGTTCCAGCGGGCCGCTGATGGCCACAGGAATGAGGAACGCGCCCGCCATAATCGGCCCGGCGATCATTATGGCCGCCAGCAGCGAGGCCAGGATCAGCGCCAGTGCCACCCATTTGCCGGTCTTGGCCCCCAGCGCCGCGCGGTCGAATTTGGAGAGCTGCGCCGTGGCGGCGGGCTTCTGCACCGCGCCCGCCAGCAGGGCGTCAATGAACTGATACTTGTATTTGGCCGAGGTCATCAAGGTCGCGTCCTGCTCCTCCAGCGCGAGGATGGCCTGCTTTTCCTGCGTGTAGACGCTACTTTTCTCTTGGCTGTCTGCCAGCGCGGCAAAGCCGAGGGCAGCGTCGGCGCGGTAATACTGCATGAGCGCATCCTCGCGCAGCAGCTGCTTTTTCGCGGCAGCGTCGGCCAGCTGGGCCTTCAGCGCAGGGTAGCGCTTGCGGTCGGCCGCCACAAACCCGATGACCGGGATGCCCAGCCGCGCGGACAGCTTGGCGGTGTCGATTTTCACACCCTTCTGCTCGGCAACGTCCATCAGGTTCAGAATCAGCACGGCAGGGATGCGGGTGCCGATGAAATCCGCCAGCATATACAGCGAGCGTTCCAGCTGGGAGCTGTCCACCAGAATGGCGACGAGATCTGCCTTGCCGGAGCGGATGTAGGAGGTGGTGACGACTTCCTCCTGCGAACCGGCGGACAGGCTGTAACTGCCCGGCAGGTCAACCACGGCGTAGTCGGTGCCGTTCTGGGTGAAACTGCCGGACTTATGCTCCACCGTTTTGCCGGGCCAGTTGCCCACGTGCTGGTGGGCACCGGTCAGGCCGTTGAATACAGACGATTTGCCCGAGTTGGGCTGCCCCAAGAGGGCAATAGTCAGTGTACCGTTTTCCATTCCTGTGCCCCTTTCTTACGCCAGCTCAATACCGGCGCAGTCCTGCTTTGCCAGCGCAATGACCGAATCCCGGCAGTAGAACAGCACCGGCTGCTTCGGCTCGTTTTGCAGCACTTCCAGGCGGCTGCCCTCCACAATGCCGATGCTGACCAGGCGCAGCAGCAGGTGGTGGCTGCCCTCCACCTTGGTGACGGTGCCCTTGCAGCCCGCCGCAGCTTGTGATAATTTCATCGTGTTCCCCTCCTGTACGGTGTGGTTTGATATGACTAACCCAATATCAGTGTACCGGTTTTGCCCCGGTGCGTCTATACCGTAACCGACAAAAAAGGCTTGTTCAGCAGTGCAGTTGCGGCTGGCATTGCGCTTTGCGGCGGGGCGGACTATAATAAAGAGACAGAATAGGAGAAAACCATGAGCCAAGCCATCACGCCGTTTTTGACGGACATTACCCACTTCCACCGCGACACCCCCGACGGCGAGTACGACCTGACGTTCTACCCTATTTTACCCGGGGTCATTTTAGCGCTGAACGAAATTCACACCACCGTGGTGCCGTCGGCCCCTGGGGCGCTGTTTGACGAGTGCTTCATCGTCAACTACTGCCTGGCAGGCCGCTGCGAGTTCACCATCAGCGAGGATAACTACTGCTACATCGACGGCGGCCTCACCAGCCTGAGCGCCCAGATGGTGGAAGGGCGGTTCTGCTACCCCGCGGGCTTTTACCGCGGGTGTGAGCTGTATATCTTCCCGCCGCTGTTCACCGCCGAGACCCACGCCGCCGAGCAGCTGTTGGAGCTGGACCTGACCGCGCTGCGCAGCCGCTATCTGCACAGTATGATCTGTACGACGCCCCAGGAACTTATGATACTTTGGGATGATTTGTACAAGGCCATGCAGACCGCAGCCCTGGGCGCGGTGCGGCTGCGGACGCTGGCGGTGCTGCACTGGCTGTACACCCACAAGACCCTGCCCCAAAACAGCAGCCAATACCTGACCCGCACCCAATCCCTGCTGGCCAAGCGGCTGGAGGAGGAGCTTACCCGGGATTTGAGCCGCCGCGTGGCCGTGCACACCGTGGCCGCCGCGCTGGGGGTTGGAGAGACAAGCCTGAAAAACTACTTCCGCTCGGTGTACGGTGTCAACGTGTCCACTTACCAGAACAACGCTCGCATGAAGCTGGCCGCCCGCCTGCTGGCCCACACCGACCAGAGCATTGCCAACATCGCCCGCCAGTGCGGGTACGTGAACCAGGGCCGTTTTGCCGGGGTATTCTACGAGAAATATCACGTAAAACCGTTGGATTATCGCCGCCGGACCCGATTGCAGACAAACGAAACATAAACGCAAAAATCCCCCGACGCATTGCGTCGGGGGATGCATTGTTTTATGCGGCAGGGGGGGTTACACGCGCACCAGATCGTACTCTTTGCTGCCAATGCCCAACTCGGCGGCGGTATCGATGGTGTGGGTGCCGTGGCGGCTGTTGACGCGCTCCATAAAGTGGTCGCGGCCGGGGTCGTTGCTGTTCATGACTAGGTCCACGCAGGCACGGTCCAGCGCAACGGGATCCAGGCTGGACAAAATGCCCACGTCGTCCATGCAGGGGTCCTCGGCTACGGCGCAGCAGTCGCAGTCAACGGACAGGTTCTTCATCACGGCCACATAGGCAATCTTGCCCGCAAAGTGCTTGGCTACGGTGGAAGCGGCATCGGCCATAGCCTCCAGGAAGGTATCCTGCGGGGCGCAGTTCTCCCACAGCACGTTCTGGTCGGTGACCTTGCCGCCGGAGTGGATGTAGGCCTTGCCCGCGCTGGACGCGCAGCCGATGGACAGCTGCTTCAGCGCACCGCCGTAGCCGCCCATGGGGTGACCCTTAAAGTGGATAAGAACCAACATACTGTCGTAGTTTTCAATGTTCTTGCCCAGGTGGTTGACCTTCAGCACCTTGCCGTTCTCGACCGGCCACTCCACGTCAGGGCCTTCGGCGTCCATGATGTCCACGTCAAAAAGGTCGCTCCAGTGGTGTTTTTTCATAAGCTCGATGTGCTTGGGGGTTTCGTTGCGAGCACCGCCGTAAGCGGTGTTGCACTCGACCACGGTGCCATGCACGGCGTCGATGACCGGCTTCATGAACTCAGGGTGCAGGTAGTTCTGGTTGCCGTCCTCGCCGCTGTGAACCTTGACGGCGACTTTGCCGGGCAGTTCCACGCCCAGCTGCTTATACATTTTCACGACCGCCTCCGGCGTGAGCTCGTTGGTAAAGTAAACGGTAGATTTAGACATGATAAGGTTCTCCTTTTAAAAATAGGAACGTGATTAAAAATCCCGCTGCCACCTCAACGGCAACTCCAATTCGCACCTTTCTAACAACGCTTTATCGCGCAAAATCTCCCGCGCGGGGCCGTCGGCGGCGAGCTGGCCATGGTGCAGAAGCAGCACCCGGTCGCAGGTGTCGTAGATGAAATCCAGGTCATGGGACGCAATCAGCTTCGCGCAGGGCAGCGCGTTCAAAATGCCGATGAGCGCCCGCCGGTTGCGGGGGTCCAGCGCCGCGGACGGCTCGTCCATCAGGATCAGCGCGGGATCCAGCGTCAGGATGCCCGCGATGGACGCGAGCTTCTTTTGACCGCCGGAAAGCCGGTACACCGGCCGATCGGCGCAGTGCTCCATGTGGACGGCGGCCAGCGCACGCCGGGTGCGGGCGGCGACTTCCTCGGGCGGATAGCCGTAATTCTCGGCGGCAAAGGCCACATCGGCCCGCACGGTGGGCATAAAAAGCTGACTATCGGAATCCTGGAAGATGTACCCGACTTTTCGGCGTATTTCCGCCAGATTTTTGCGTTCCATCGGCAGACCGCCCACGGTCAGTGCCCCCGCCTGTATCGGCAGGATGCCCACAAGGACTTTCAGCAGCGTGGATTTGCCCACACCGTTGCAGCCCACCAGCCCAACGCGCTCGCCCGGCGCGACGGCAAAGGTCAGCGCGTCCAGCACTTTCTCCCCGGGCAGCCCGCCCTCATACCGGAAGGAGAGGTCTTGCAATTCTAAAATTGGTGTCATGATGCTCTCCTTTCAAAAAAGTTGGCCGAGAAGTTCAAAAATAGGGATGACGCGGAAGAGGATGCAATACATAAGCGTTGCAACAAAGAAAACCGTGCCTGCGGCGCTGCCCTTCTGCGGTTGCCGGGTAGGGGCGGGGTCGTCGCGCCACCCATACCCCCTTAACATCATACTCTCATACACTAGCTGCGCCCGATCCACACTCCGCAATAGCAGCTGCCCCAGCAGTGAACCCCAGGCGCGGAAATGGATGCCCTTCTCCCCCGGTGCACGCAGGGCGTAGGCCGTCGAGATTCGGTTCCCCTCCTGCAGAAGCAGCACAATATAACGATAGGTCAACAAAATTGTCGTCACCAGCACCCGGGGGACATGCAGCTGGCGCAGCGCGGCGCAGACCCGCTCCATGCCGGTGGTGGCAATCAGCAGGTAGACCGCCAGAAAGCAGAGCACCCCCTTGACCACCAGCACCAGCAGCGTGACCGCCCCGCCGGACAGCACGACCGGCCCCAGGGGCAGCACCGGTGCACGGTCAAAAAACAGGTTGGCGATGCCCACCAGCACCAGCAGCGCCACGACAGCCCAGCACTGCCGCAACGTTTTAACAATCGATAGGTCGTCGATTTCATACAGTAGTATCGGCCACAGCGCCATGCCCAGCAGCTCAGTCAAGGCGTATTTTTGGAACGATAGGGTCACACACAGATAGACTAAAACCGCCAGCAGTTTAGGCAGCGGCGGCAGCCGGGTCAGAGCCGTGCCGCGGGCGGCCAAATCGTCCAGCCGGTGGACATTTTTAATCGCGCGATGCAGACGATCCATGTCGCTGTGCCGCCTTTTTCAGGATTTTGCCCAGCACGACCACCGCCGCCAGCACGACGGCAGCGCCAATCAAACCGGCGGCCGAGGCCCCTGCGGCGCTTTCCGACCCTGTTAAATTGTAGTCAGGCAGCAGCGCGGTCAGGCTTTGGATGCGGGCAAAAAACGCCTGCACCGGGCCACTGGCGTCCAGTTCAGTGCTGCCGGTTATGCGCTGCAGCGACCATTCCAGCCCATCGGGGAAGGCCGACGCGAACAGCGACAGCACCCCCGCCGTCATCGCCGCCGCCACGGCCACAATGCCAAGCGTGCGGCGCAGCGTCAGCGGCTGCCTGGCCTCGTCGATAGTCTGGGCCTGCCACAGAAGTGCGGGCCGGGCCTGCTGCAAAAACACCAGCACCGCCGCTGTGATGGCCCCTTCCACCAGGCCAATCGCCAGGTGAATGGGCTGCATTGCCAGCAAAAACGCGGTGAAGGGCAGCTCGGTGATGCCACTTGCCAGCGTCTCCACCGAGACGGACAGCGCGCCCATTTGCAGGGTCAGCACGCAGCCTAAGAGCGACGCAACGACGATTTTGCGCTTGGAAATTCCGCGCTGCATCATCGCTTTCCAGAGCAGACCGCCCACAAAGCAGCCGTAGAACGCCATGTTCCAGACGTTCGCGCCCAGCGCCATCAGGCCGCCGTCGGCGAACAGCAGGCATTGGATGAGTAGCACGCCGATCATCGTCAAAAACGCCGCATACGGCCCCACAATGGCCGTCAGCAGCATACCGCCGCAGAGGTGGCCCGACGACCCGGTGCCGGGAATCGTGAAGTTTATCATCTGCGCCGCAAAAACGAACGCGCCCATGACGCCCATGGTGGGGATGATTTTATCCGTTGTGTCGCGGTTTTGCTCCAGTTTGTGTACGCTGTGCACGGCTGCGACCGCCGAGGCCGCATACATCACCCCGGCCACACCGGGGGAAAGCAACGCATCTGCCATGTGCATAATTCAATTCTCCATTTCTTTTGTATCAAGTTCTTTTAAAATCGTTCGGCAGGCATCCTGGTAGTTACAGCCCTGCTCGCGGCAGAGCTGGCGCACGCTCTCGTACTCGGGGTAGCAGCGGATGTGCACGGCGTCGCCCTTGGCGGGGACCTCGCACTCCTTGACCTGCACGCTGCCCAGGCTCGTCTGCACGGTGCGCAGGCGGCGTTTCAGCACGCAGCGCTCCATTTTTACGCGGCGGATGCCGATGGTGGTCGTCTCGGAAAAAATAATTTGCTCCATGGCGGCGGCGTCCTCCGGTAGGCAGAGCACCGCCAAAAGATACGCGGGGCGGTTCTTTTTCATGTAGACCGGCGTGTAGTACACGTCCCGAGCCCCTGCGGCCATCAGCCGCTCCATCACGTAACCCAGTGCCTCGCCGGTGCAGTCGTCGATGTTGGTTTCCAGCTTGCAGATGGTGTCCTGCGCGTCGCCGTCCGCAGCGCTGTGGGGGTGGATGAGCATGGCCCGCACAAAGCCGGGCAGCTCCTGCTCGCGCTTGCCTGCGCCCAGACCAATCTTTTCCACGGTGAACGCGATGGGCAGCGTCTCGCTGGTGCGGATGGCCGCCGCAATGGCCGCGCCGGTGGGGGTCACGTACTCGCCCCGGGCGGTGGTGATGTGCAGGTTTAGGTGCTCGGCTGCCGCAATGTTGACGACGGCCGGCACTGGGATGGGCAGCACGCCGTGGGCGCAGCGGATGGTGCCGGTGCCCTCATAGAGGATCGGCAGGATGACTTCCTCGATGCCCAGGTTGTCCAGGCAAACAGCAGCGGCGGTGATATCCACGATGGAATCCACCGCGCCGACCTCGTGAAAATGCACGGTCTCTAGCGTTGCACCGTGGGCTTTTGCTTCGGCCCTGCCCAAAATCGTGAAGATGCGCTCGGCCAGCTCCCGCGCCCGGGGCGTCAAATCTGCACGGGAGAGGATATCGAGGATTTCCGCCAACCCGCGGTGCTCGTGATGATGATGGTGGTCGCCGTGGGCATGGTCATGCGCGTCGCTATGGGTATGGTCGTGGTCATGGTGATGTTCATGCATATGGCAATGTGCGTGGTCGTCGCCGTAGAGGTACGCCATGTCGTGGTCGTGGTTCTCGTGGGCGGCGTCCAACACCACGTCAAAATCACAGGCGTCCAGCCCGGATTTTTTGACACGAGATATTTTGATGTCAAATCCGTCCAGCGGCAGGCTGGCCAGCGCCTTGCGCAGCACAGCCTCGTCCGCGCCCAAGTCCAGCAGGGCGGCGGTGAACATATCACCGCTCAGGCCAGAGTTGCACTCTAAATATAACGTTCGTTTGTTCATTTTTTACTCCTTCGCGCCCAGTGCCAGGCGGTTGATCTGGGTTGCCAAGTAGCCCGCGCCGTAGCCGTTGTCAATGTTGACGGTGGCAATGCCGTTGGCGCAGGAGTTGATCATCGTCAGCAGGGCCGACACGCCGCCGAAGGACGCGCCGTACCCCACCGAGGTGGGCACCGCAATGACCGGGTTTTGCACCAGTCCGCCAATGACGCTGGCAAGTGCGCCCTCCATGCCCGCCACGGCCACAACGCAGTTGGCGGCCTGGATTGGCTCCAGGTTCGCCAGCAGGCGGTGCAGCCCGCTGACGCCGACGTCGTAGACGCGGTTGACTTTGCTGCCGAAGAACTCGGCGGTCTGGGCGGCTTCCTCGGCCACGGCAATGTCCGCCGTGCCTGCGGTGCAGACGGCAATATTGCCGTGTAACGGTTTATTGTGCTTTTCCAGTTTCAACAGGCGGCTGATGGGGTCATAGGTCGCGCCGGGGCAGGCGGCCTGCACCAGCGCGGCCTGGGCGGGTGTGGCGCGGGTGCCCAGCACCTCGCCTTCCTCAGCAGCCAGCCGTTGGAAGATACCGACGAGGTAGTCGTTAGCCTTGCCGCTGCAAAAAACGACCTCGGCAAAGCCGGACCGCAGCCGCCGGTGGGTGTCGAGCTTGGCGTAGCCCAGTTCCTCAAACGGCGCGCGGCGGAAGTATTGTTCCGCCTCCTCCACGCTCACCGCGCCGTCGCGAACCTGTTCCAGAATGTGTTTGGTGTCCATGGTTTGTCCTTTCGTGAGATTGGAGAGCAGGGTAGGGGATTGGCTTTTCGGACGCTCTCTTACTTTTTAACCCCTAATGTCTCGTTCATGCTCCCCATCCTATATCCCTGCAGATCCATCGTCACATAGGTAAAACCAAACCTTTTAAACGCTGTAACGATTTCTTCCCGGTGTTCCAGCAGCTTCTCAAACTCTGCGGGCAGCACCTCGATGCGCGCCATTTTGCCGTGGATGCGCACCCGCAGCTGGTGGAACCCTAAATCCAAAAGCAGCTGCTCAGCCTTGTCCACCATGTCCAATTTTTCCTCGGTAATTTCCTCGCCGTAGACGAACCGCGACGACAGGCAGGCAAAGGACTGTTTGTCCCAGGTGGGCAGCCCCAGCTGGTGGGAGTAGTTGCGAATCTCTTGCTTCGTCAGGCCGACATGGCGCAAGGGACTGGTCACGTGCAGCTCGGCTACGGCCTGCAAGCCGGGGCGGTAGTCGCCGTTGTCGTCCATGTTGGAACCCTCTGCCACATACAGAACGCCGTTCTCCTTCGCTAACGCGATGATTTTTTCAAACAATTCATGCTTGCACAGGTAGCAGCGGTTCTTGGGATTGTGGGAGAAACCCTCGATTTGCAGTTCCTCAGACTCCACAATAAAGTGACGGATTCCTTCCTTTTTGCAGAACGCCGTTGCCTCGTCCAACTCCCGCTTGGGGAAAGAACAGCTCCGCGCGGTCACGGCAATAGCATTGTCGCCCAGCGTGTCGTGCGCTACCTTTAATAAGAATGTGGAATCCACACCGCTGGAAAAGGCCACCGCCACGCTGCCCAGCTCCCGCAGATACTGCCGGAGTGCTTCCAATTTGTCCATCTATGTTCAGCCTCGCTTTTCGACGATTTTCTATACACCAAGCATACCATTGAAGTGGGGTTTAATGTCAAGAGGAAACCGCAATTTTGTTTGGATTTTTCGCCCGGCCGTGGTATAATTTTGGAAAAAGGGGGCGGCGAAATGTACTTTGCCTACGGCACCAAAGAGACGGACTATTTAAGCCACAAGGACAAGCGGCTAGCGGCGGCCATCGCGCAGATCGGGCCGATTGAGCGCGAGGTGGATACCGACCTGTTTGCGGCGGTCGTGCATCACATCATCGGGCAGCAGATTTCGATGAAAGCGCAGGCCACCATCTGGCAGCGGATGCGGGACGCCCTGGGCACCGTGGACGCCGAGCACCTTCTGGCGGCGGGGGTGCCGCAGCTGCAACAGCTGGGCATGACCTTCCGCAAGGCAGAATACATCACGGATTTTTCACAGAAAATCCACGACGGCACGTTTGATTTGCAGGCCGTTTGGCAGATGCCCGACGACGAAGCCATCCGGGCGTTGAGCAGCTTAAAGGGCATCGGCGTCTGGACAGCGGAGATGATTTTGCTGTTTTGTATGCAGCGGCCCGATGTGTTCAGCTACGACGATTTAGCGATACAGCGCGGTTTGCGGATGCTGTACCATCACCGAAAAATTGACCGCAAGCTCTTTGAAAAGTACCGTCGCCGGTTCAGCCCCTACGGCAGCGTCGCCAGCCTCTATCTCTGGGCCATCTCCGGCGGTGCCATCCCCGGGATGCGGGACTACGCGCCAAAAAAGCCAGCCAAATAAAAAAGAAGCGGGAGCAGCTTTGTGGGAAAGCTGCTCTCGCGTTTGGGTTATGATGGGTAACGGCAAGGCCGCGCAGACGAAGCAAAGCTACACCCCCCCTATATTTCGCTAAATCCGTCTTTAGCGAAATTAGACGTTGTTCTCCCCCTTCACCCCTGCATCTGCGCCATCATCTTGTGCAGCAACGCGGTGTATTGCTTACGCTGGCTGCTGACGGCGGCAGGGGTCACGTGCTGGTAGGCGGCTACGCTGCTGTCCCGCAGGGGGTGCGCCAAGGGCGTGTCCGGCAGGACGCGCAGCCGCGCGGGGTGAGCAGGGTCAAACAGGAAATCAATGTACCCGCGCACAAAAATGTGGTTCCAAAGCAAGTCCTCCTGCTTTTCCAGCAGGGCGCAGTAGCGCTCTGGCGGGAAAGTCGGCTTCGCAGCGCAGAGTGGTCCCAGCACGTCAGTGGTGAAAAACAGCCGCGGGTAATCCTTAATATCCTTGCCCGCGAACAGCGCAATCACACGCATGGCCTCGGTGGTGCGCTCCAGGCGCAGCTGTAAATCTTCTTGCCCGGGGTCGGCCATGTCGAAGGCCGGGCCGTTGTCGCCGCCGTCCTCGTTCAGCGAGAAAGTGCGCCGGGCGCTGGTGGCGTTGCGGATGAGCCGTCGCAGCGCGTCCTCGTCCAGGCCCAAGCTGTCAGCCAGTTGCTTATAAAAGGGGGCTGGCAGGCGGCGGGCGTCCAGGCCCTGCTTGTCGCACAGATCCAGCACCCGCTTCCACAGTTTGCCCTCCCGGGAGGAAAGCCCAATGTCGCCCTGGTCGCGGTTGGCCTGCTTGTTGACGTTCTCGTGCAGGGCGTTACTGTAAATCGCGTCAAAATACGCCAGAAACTCCTTGCCGGAGGTGGTGTCAAACTTGGCCACGGCGGTGCGCATGGCCTGGGTGAAGGTTAGGGTGTCCAGCTTGCCTCGCAGCTGGCTGCGGCGGGTGTAGCGGGCGTCCAGCATGGCTTCCTCGTCCTGGGTCAGGGCGCTGGCGTCGGTGTTTTGCAGGCGGTTCTCGATTTTCTGTAAGAAGTTTTTAAACTCAAACACCAACAGATACAGGCTCTGCCATTCGCGGTTGTGCTGCAGGCGCTCCTCTGGCGGGTACTGCCAGATGGCGTGCGTCTCGATTTCGCGGCGCAGGGCGGCCTGTCTGGGGGTGTCTTTTTGGTAGTCCGGCATGGCTCACACCTCCCGGTCGGGGTGCAGCATCAACTTGATAAAGGCGCGTTTATCGGCAATGTCCTCCCCCGCTGCCATGTCCACGATGCCGTCCAGCGTGAACAGCGTGCTGATATCGTACTGGCGGGCGGTTTTGACCCGGCCGTTCTCGCGGGTCAGCTCGCGGTAATAGATGCCGCAAACCTCCGTATCATCGAGGATTTTCTCAGCATACCGCAGCGCCGAGGCCAGCACCAGCGGGTAAGTTTTGGTGCCGAAGGTCGCGTCGGCGTAGTAGCAGGCGTCGTCCTGCATGGCGTCTGTCAGCGTCTCGAACAGGGTCAGCAGGGCGTCGCGCTGCTGGTTTTCCGGCGTAGTTACGTCAATAAGCGTGTGGGGCGTGCCCAGGGTGTCCAGCTCGCGGCGGAACGCATCGAGGTTGTCGCTGCGGGAGCTGTTTTTCTGGCGCACGGCCAGCACTGTGATCTCGTCGCCGGGACGGGCGGTGTCGGCGATGATGGGTGTGATGGGATAGCAGGACGGCGCAGTGTAGGTTTGTTGGTAGTTGGCCGCCTGCGCCGCGTAGGGTGCGATGGCAAAATTGCTGTCCAGCGGGATAGCGGTGATGTAGATACGTTTCATAGGATGCGTCCTTTCCTGCCGTGTGCGGCAACACTTTTTTGTATTATAGCAAATTTAGGCGGGGGATTCAATGAGAAAAGGGGCGCACCCTCCCGGTGTGCCCCTTCCCTATTGGGTTACTTGCCTAACGCGGCCAGATACGCGGCGTTCTGCGCGTCGATCTGCTTTTGGAACGCGGCCACGGCGGCGGCGTAAGCGGCCTCGCGCTTGTCAGCGGCGGCCTGTGCCTCGGCGGCGGTGGCGTAGCGGGTCTCGGGCGCGGAAGCCTTGGGGGCAACGGCGGCGATCGCACCGCTGCCGACATAGCCCTTCACACCCTTGGGGCCGACGACTGTGGTGGTCGTGTTGCCGCAGGTGTCGCAAACATAGACGTTGCCCTGGCGGGTCCAGTTGTGATAACCGCACTTCTGGCAGGTGGTGTACTCGATGCCCCAGGTGCCGTTGGCAATGGCCTCATCGATCTCCTTCTGCTGCTCGGTGCGGGTATCCACAGCCGGGGTGTTGTCCTCGGTGGACGCGGCGGGCGTCTCGGTCACGACCGGCTGCGGCGCGGGGGCCGGGGTGGAGCCATCCCCAAAGACGGCGTAGAGGTTCAGGTTGTTGCCCATCTCCTCGACGTGGATGTGCCAGAACAGTTCATCGTAGCTCAGGGTCGCGGGGGTGTAGATGCTGAGCCCGCCGTCTGCCGTGACCCAGTAGGCCACCGCCTTGCCGTTCACGGTGCTGGGCACCTCGCTGACGCCGCCGTCAAACACTGCGTCGGTCTTGACCGCTGTGTCGTCGGCGTAGTAGTGGACGTAGGCCGTATCGCCGGTGATGGCCATAAAGTACGCGCCGGTGGTGCGGTGGGTGCCGGTGCCGTCATCGGTGTCCACGCTGGGGCAGAGCCAATCATCCAGCTGGTCATAGCTGAACTGCTCGCCGGGCATGACGTGCTTGCCGTTGCACTGCCAGTACTGGGCACCCTCCGGCAGGGCGGGTGCGGTGATGGTGCCGGTATCGTCCGGGGAGAGGGACATCGTGTCGTAGCCATCGAAGGTGAGCTGGTAGGTGTACAGGTAGCTCAGCGGCTTGCTGGACTTGGCGAAAGCAGAGACCGGCACGCTGACGGCCAGCGCGGCGACACTGAGGGCAACGGCGAAGATTTTGGAAAATTGCTTTTTCATGATAAAGTTCCTTTCTATGTAGAAAATTGATGGGCGAGCACAGCCCGCCCGCGGAAACATGAGGGGCGGCGGCTTGGCGAAACCGGGCGGCCAAAGGGCACGGCGGGAAAGGTGCATGGGGAGTTTAGGCCACATTGTCCTGGTGGTTGTAGTTTTCCACGTACTGGTTGACGGCGGCATTGTACAGGCTGTCCAGAGAGGCGTAGCCGTAATACTCCCAGGTTTCCGTGCTGCTGCTGAAGCTGTACTTCTGCACGCCGGAATCAATCTTCACAAAGGTGGTAGGCGTGTCATAGTCGTTCAGGCCGCTTGCGATATTGCCGTCGGCGTCCTTGCTGACGTTATTGAAGGTGATGTACCAGAAGAAGGAGTCGTCCGCGTCGTAGGTCGTATTCAGCTCGCTCGTGTAATCGTGGTGGACAGTCACCTGATACGCGAGGACGATCCGGTCCTTGTCGCCCCAGCTGTCTTTGTTTTTCGGGGTCAGGATGTAGTTGCCCAGGTAGGTCATGCCCTTGAAGGTCTGACCGTTGGAAAAGCGCTGCGCAGCGTAAGATTTAAACACATCCTCCGCCTGGTTCTGCAAACTGACCAGCACGGAATCGGAGAGCGTGTCCGCACTCGTCACGTACTCGTTCAGCCCTTCCACCGTGAAGGTCTTTTCGGTCGCCTGGGGCATCGCGCCGTACTTGTCAATGCAGTCGCTGAAATCGTCGCGATTGCTGTGGACAGTCAGGGTCACGGTGTCGCCGTTGGACAGGCCGCTGTTCTCGTCCAGGGTGTAGTACAGGCCCTGCGCCTCGGCGGCGGTGGGCAGGCTGTTGACGGTGGCGCGGCCGTCGGGAGAGATGCCGCTGAACTCCACATCCACGCCGTCAAACGCGTCAAAGGTGTTCACGCTGGCCAGGCCGGATACGGTGTAGGTGATGTCGGTGTACTTAACCTTGACGCCGAAAGCCTCCTCGGCCTCGTCGGAGTTGTCATCCCAGGTGTAGGTGACGACGTCGCCGTTGGACAGGCCCTTGGTCTTGTCGGCGCTGCCGGTAGCGCAGGTCTCGGCGAAAAGGTCAGCCTCGTAGCCGTCGTACAGGCTGGCGGTCAGGCTGCTCAGGCCGTAGGTGTCGTCCTTGAGGTTCTTCATCTGCTTTTTGAAGCGGGTGGCGATCTGCTTGCCGTAGTCCTGCTCGAGCTTGTCGGTGTCGAAGTCGATGTTCAGCTTGCCGACGGTGTTGTAGCCGTCCGCCGAGAGGGTCATGTACTTGCTGACGTCGATGGTCGGGGTGCGGTTGGCGAACGCCCAGCCACCCGCTGCGATGACCGCCGCCGCTGCGATGGGAGCGAGGACCTTTGCGGGATTGTGCTTTTTCATTTTTGTATTCTCCTTTGCATTATTGATTGCGCTGCCGCAGTAGGGGCAGAAAGTGATGCCGTTCTGGATTTCTTTACCGCAATGTGTGCAGATCATGGTGTTTTTCCTCCTGTTTTGTAGCTGACAAGTGGTTTTTGCCGTGGTATAATGTGGGTAAGTTTTGCGGGGTTTTGCTTGTTTTGTTTCCTTACACCTAAGCAATAGGAGTGGAGTTTGGGAAAGTTAAGGGGAATTTTAAAATTTTTTGGGATTTTTTTGGAAAAGTTTTAAAAGGCAAGGTTTATCGTTGCCGGGCGGGAATTTGGGAGCCTGGCCTTGACCACCCCACTCTCCCACCGTACCCCGCGGGGCGTCGGGGACGCCGACCCCTACAACTCTACCCAGAAAGGAGGCCTCTCCCATGCACCCCCACACCGCTACAACTTCCATTCTCCGCCGTGGGCTGACCATCCGCGACTTGCAATGTCCACCTGCGGATGCCGACACGGTCACTTCCATCACTATCGACGACACCATCCGTGCGGCCAAGGGCAACTTTGGGTTCGTCTACGCCGCTACCGGCGACCGCGAGCTTTACCGGGAATGCCTCCTGGCCGAAAGCTACGCAAAAACGCAATACGTCAGCTGCGCCATCCACCTGCGCCGCGCATTTGAGCTGCTGGCCTTCTACACGGTTGGCCGGGCGCTCTGCACCGTCACACCGGGTCTGACCATGCCCGAGGCCAAGGTCCACGCCAAGCAGTTTTACGAGAGCGACCCCCGCTGCTTCAACCCCAAATTGCAGCTTTCCCTCGTGCTGGCGGGGCTGGGGTACATCGACGTCGTCTTCAATGAGCGGTTCGCTTTCTCCGACAACCCTGCCTACCCCGGCTGCAAAAAGATGGTGGACATGCTCTTCTCGCTGTACAGCGACGCGTCGGGCATGGCCCACACCGGCAGGGATGGCGGCCACCGGGACTGCAGCTGGCTTCTGCGCCGGTTCTACACGGCGGCGGGAATGCTGCTGCAAGTCGATGTGCCTGCGGCGGACTTTTTCCCCGCCATGGATAGATTTTTACACAGGTACGATGCTTCTGTTGTGCCGCTCGAGAACTACTATCCCCTCTCCGCCGCCGTCTGCCGTCAGATGGACGTCTGCGCGGCGGGCGACAGCCTGCTCTGCGTCACCGATGAAGCCGAGCCTACCTTTTATATAGCGAAGCACGTCACAGACGATCCGGCCGTCGGGCGGGATATCGGCTCGCTGCAATCGCTCTGGCGCGCGTCGGAGCAGACGCCCGAGAACGTCCTGATGGACGTGGGTCCGCTGGGCGCGGGCGAGGATCGCTACCACCTGTTCCGCATCGTGGGGCGGCCCTACGCGCTTTCGGCCAAGGTGCTGGCGGGCCTGAACAGCACGCAGAAGCGTCAAATTATCAACGGCATCGTGGGCAGCATCTACACGCTACACCATTTTATGCCGCCGCTGCCCCACCGGGGGCTGCGCCCGGGCTGCTACTACGTCTGCCGCCAGGGAGCGAACTGCCGCGCTGTGCTGGCGCTGTTCTCGACGATAAAGGACAATACAGCGGAAAAAACGGTCTATGGTGAGCTGAACAGTCTTTTACAGAACGTGACCGACCGTATGTACATCGCGCCGGAGCTTTCGGGCGGCGCTCGGCCCGGGGAGCTGACCAAGGCGGACATCTACTCGCTGGGGCGGCTCATCGCCTTTGTCTACACCGGCGAGCCGCGCGCCGACCTGGACGATCTGCGCATCCCCTGCGCCATGGTGGAGCTGGTGCAAAAGCTGACCGACCCCGACCCCGCGCGGCGGCCGGACATCGACGCGGTGCGGGCGCGACTGGAAAACGGCGGCCAGCGCCTTGTCTACGCTGCGGCGGCCTGCCAAGGAACCCGCCCCCGGCAGGAGGATGTGCTGTTGGCTAACGGCACGCTGACCGCCCGGCCGGACTACACCTTGGCCGACACAGCCCCCTGCCCGGCTGCGTTCGCAGTGCTGGATGGCATCGGCGGCGGGTACGGCGGAGCCGAGGTCGCCCACGCGGCGGCCGAAGCGCTGGACCGCGCGGCTGCCCCCTACCTGCACATGGAACTAGCCGACTACACCCAGCCCCTGGCCGCGATTTTTGCCGATGCCGAGCGGGAGACGAAGCGGTTTATGGCCGAAAACGGCTACACCCGCAGCGGTGCGTCGGCGGCGCTGGTCATTGCCGCGTCGCGGGCGGTCTACACCGCAAACCTCGGCGACAGCCGTGTCTATCGGTACACCCACGGCGCACTGACCCAGCTGACCCGCGACCATCGGTTTGCCCTGGGCGGGCGGCATGAGCTGTACCAGTATTTAGGAGCCTCGGACGAGGACACAGAAATTTCCCCTACCATCGGGAAAATTGACCGTGTGACCGGGGAGCGGCTGCTGCTGTGTACCGATGGGGTCAGCAGGAAGTTGAGTGATGAGGAACTGGCTGCAATGCTCACCGCCCACCCCGATGCCGGGGATGCGGCGGGGGCAATAATAGCTGCTGTAAAGTCTGTTGCGACGGATAATGCGACGGTTTTGGTTGTGGACCTATAATAAACTAATACCCCGCAGCGCAAAGGTAAGCAGTCGTTTTCCCGAAGGTTGCGGGCCGGGCATACCCGGTCCCTACATGGCGGTGGCGTTTTAATGTTGCAATAACGGCACCCACCCCCGGGAGAGATAAATTTTTCCCCCTACACATCAACGTTGAAAAAATGGATACAAACACTTTTAACAATCTCATCTCTCAAACATGGCCCGACCTCCACGTCGCCTCCACCCTCGGCGGCGGCACCTTCGGCACGGTGTACGCCTGCACCAAAACGGACGCCGTCACCGGCGTGACACAAAAAGAGGCTGTCAAGGTCGTCCGGGTCGATTTCACGCCCGAGGACCGTGCCAACGCCGAAGAGGAAGGTATCCCCTTCGCCGACTACTACCGTGCCGTCAAGGAAAAGCGCCTGCAGGAGATCCGCTGGATGGTCGCGCTGAAAAGCCCCCACAGCGTCCACATCAACGGCTACACCGCTATCGAGGAACCCGATCTCTCGGCGCTGTACATTTTGATCCGCATGGACTGCCTGACCGCGCTGGACCAGCTGCGCCCCGCTCACCTGGACGACACCCCCGAGCAGGCCGCCGCCCTGGCCGAGAAGGTCGCGCTGGATATCTGCGACGCCCTGCGGGTCTGCCACCAGAACGGCGTGCTGCACCGGGATATCAAGCCTGCCAACATCCTGTGCTCCGACGCCGGGGATTTTTATCTGGGCGACTTCGGCATCTCCAAGGGCACCGCCCAGCAGGCCAGCATGACATCGTCCGGCACGCTGGAATATGCTCCGCGGGAGGTCATGACCGGGCAGTATGACCACCGCGCCGATCTGTATTCGCTGGGGCTCGTGCTCTACGCGCTGGTCAACCACTGGCGGGGGCCGTTTCTGCCCGCGTACCCTGCGCCCATCACGCCGGGCAACCGCAACCAGGCCCAGTACGCCCGGATGAACGGTACACCTCTTCCCCCGCCCGACAACTGCCCTACCGCACTGTGGGCCGTCATTGCGCGGCTCTGCGCCTTTAAGCCGGAGGAACGGTTTGACTCTGCCGAGGCCGTGCTTGCAGCCCTGTGCGACCCAGGGACGCCCGCGCCCGCACCTGCCCCACACCGGGCACACCCCAACCTGCCCCGCATCCGTCACCCGCGCCGCCTGGCCGCTGTGGTATTGGTCTTCGCCGTGGCCGTGGGTGTTGGCGTCGGGCTGTACCGTCGGCAACAGATGGCCGCGCCGGATATCTCCCTGGGGGCCGGGCGAGACAGCACCGACGCCGCCCTGGCCCAGGCCAGCGACCTGTTGCAGGGCAACGAAAACTTCATGACCGCGCACAATTTGCGGTTTTGCAGCGACCGCACCGTCACGATACCGGGCGGCGCGCTCGTCTACCTGACCGACCCGGAGAAAATCGAGAGCGACTACCCCGGCTACACCACCGCCGACGACGCCGACGTCGAGGCCGGGGATTTGACGCTGACCTTTACCGACGTGACCGCCGAGGACAACGACGACGGCACCGTGACCTACACGATACAGCTGACCGAGCGGGCAGACATCACCCAGCGCCGCACGCAGGATGCGCCAATTTATGGCGTAGGTGCGCGGTTTGCAACGGTGCTACCCTTCGATGCCGCCACTGGACAGGTGTTTCCCAGCCTGACCGAGGACTGGACGCCCCACCGCGCCTACACGGTGCAGATGACCACCACCGTGGACGGCCATACCTACGAAATGCCCATCAATCGCGACACGACCTGGCAAGTGGAGAGTGCCGACGGCGACGTGGCCGCCACCGAGCAGGTGGACGACCTGCCCGGTTACGGCATGCCGGGGCTGATTCTGCGCGCCGCCTACGTGAAGCAGCAGACGATTATGATTAAGGCCCCGGCTGCATCGGATTTAGGGCTTTTGGTGTGTACCGCGCCCTATGACGGCTACACCGAGGGCGATTATGAAAACACGCCCCCGGTGCAGGCATTGGCGGACACCCCAGGCTTTGCGGGGTATGATAAGTATTGGTATTTTGATTTGAACGAATTGACAAAGGAATGATCCCAATGCCCCCTCTTTCCTCCCTCATTCCCCAAAAATGGCCCGATATCCAAATCGACGCGCCGCTCGGCAGCGGGGCGTGCGGCACGGTGTACGCCTGCACCAAAAAAAGCGCGGTCACCGGCATTGAAAGCCGCGAGGCCGTCAAGGTCGTGCGGGTGGAGTTTTCCGCTGCCGCCCACCGCCAGGCCGAGGAGGAGGGCATCCCCTTCGACGAATACTATGCCCGCATCAAGGCAGAAAAATCGCGTGAGATCGAACTTCTTGTCAACCTCAAAAGCCCGCACATCGTCCACATCAACGAGTTCGACGCTGTGGAAGAACCCGACCACAGCGCGTTTTACCTTCTCATCCGCATGGATCTGCTGCAGGCGCTCACGGCCTTCCGGGTGGACCATCTGACCGACACGCCGGAGCAGGCCGGCGCCTACGCCCGCAAGGTCACGCTGGATATCTGCGACGCACTGCGCGTCTGCCACGAAAACGGCATCTGCCACCGGGATATCAAGCCCGCCAACATTCTGTGCGGCGCCACCGGGGACTTCTACCTCGGGGATTTCGGCGTGTCGCAGTACACCGCCGCGCCGGACGCTACGCTCACGTCGTCGGGCACCGCGCGATATGCCGCGCCCGAGCAGCTGACCGGTCAAGCTGACCCCCGCAGCGATTTGTATTCCCTCGGCCTTGTGCTTTACGAGCTGACCAACCACTGGCGCGGACCGTTTTTGCCCGCCTACCCGGCCAAACTCACCGCCGAGGACCGCTACAACGCCCAGTGCAAGCGGCTGGCCGGCGGTGCCCTGCCCCCGCCCGACAACTGCCCGCCCGCGCTGGCCGCCGTCATTTTGAAACTGTGCGCCCCGGACCCGGGTGACCGTTACCAGTCCGTGCAGGAGGTGCTGGACGCGCTCTCCCCCGCCGCCGCGCCTGCGACGATGCAAAAAAAGAAGCCCCGCCGCCTGTGGATAGGCGTGGGGCTTGTGGTGGCCGCTGTGGCCGTGGCGTGGCTGACGGCGCGGGTCGGTGGGTGGAAATACTACCCCAACCCTGGCACGGTGGTGGAGACGCGGGACACTACCGTTTGGGACTACGCCCGCAAGAACGGCATCACCGTCAGCGACGCCACGCACGTTGGTTTTAACGGTGGGGCGTATAATTACCCATGCCAGACAAGCGGTTTCTATGAGTATTTTGAACCCGACGGCGTCACCGATTGGGGCGCAACACGGCTCTCCGCCACCGTGACCGGCGCGAAAAAAAGCGACCCCGACGCCGACGACAATGTGACCTATACCGTCACCTGCGCCGCCCGCGCCCGGATGGATTACACCGTCGCCGAGGGGGTCGAGCCGTTTTTGCCCGGCCTGGACCTGCGCGTATTGGAACTGATGGACCTGCGCAGCGGGTACACCTTCCCGCTGGGCAATCTGAACGGCCCGCAGGAAACCACCCCGCGCAGCGTCGAGGTCAGCGGGGACTATACGTTCAGCTACCAGGGACAGACCTTCCCGGTGCAGGTCTCCCGCACCGAGCAGTGGGAGTACACCCTGCCCGACTACACCGTCCCCGGCGCATACCAGACGCAGGTGGTCGTGTACTACGCCTACACCGTCACGGTGCCGCAGACGTTGGACAGCCTGGCGCTCTACATCGACACAACGCCCTATACCGGGTACAGCCGCACGCTGGACACGCGCTCCAAAACGCTGGACCAGGAGGACAGCTTTGCCGGATTTGAGAATTACGAGTTCTTTGCTTTGGACGATGTGGTGTCAGATTTTGCTGACCTGCCCGGCACCGAGGCCCCCGACGCGGGCAGCTACTTGGAAAAGATGGGCGCGAGGTTCATCACCGAGACGAGCTTCACCGTGCCTAACGGCGCGGTGGGCTATCCCACCGACCCCTACCACGACTACGACCCCTACCAGCAGGAGAACGTCCCCGAGGACGCCGCGTTCATCTTCGGCCCCGGGGACGCGGAGGTGAGCATCACCGGCGTGACCCGCAGCGACCCCGACGCCGACGGCAGCGTGACCTACACGGTCGCTTTTGACACCACGGCCACGCTGCGCTACGGCTTTACCAAGGCCTTGCTGGACGACGGCACCATCACCGAGCTGGGCATGGGCCGCTGCTTTGCGGGCTTTGGCCTGTTGGACGCCCAGACCGGCACAGTGTTCGCCCCGCAGCAGGGCGCGGGCAACTGGCCGTGGAGCGTTCCGTACCTGGGGTACAACAGCTACACGGTCGTCATGCGCCCACAGGCCGAGGCCGACAAAAAATACAGCGACGCCCCCAGCCCCACGCGGGAGGATCCCTGCCAGCAGGTGCGCCCGCTGACAAGCTACACGCTGGACGACGGCCGCACCTGCCGCCTTGGCTTTGCCGAGGTAGGCAGCTGGGATTTTGGCGAGACGACTGGCGGCCAGGGCAATGCCAACGGCAAGACCTGGGTCTTATTCCTCAATAAAAGTACGATGCACGGTGTTTTACAGATAAAAGTGGACGCCGGGTATGACGACCTGGTGCTGTATTATAACGCCCAGGGCTTTGATGGAAATGACGCGTTTGCGTATGACCTGTGGGCCGGTGACGGCGAGGATGGGCCGCTGTATCTGGATGAATTGGGGTATTTTAAGGGGATGCAGGGGATGCGGTTTTATCGCTTGGATGAGCTGGTTTCCCTGTTCGCCGAGGGGGCGTAGGGGGCGGCATCCCAGCCCCGGGGCAAAGTTCCTTCGGCCACCTCCCCGCTTATGGGAGGAGGCTTTCTCCCTGCACGACCTCGACTTTAAAAATGTTCAGCGTGTCGGCGTCGGGGCAGCTGAAAATTGCCTTGCCAGGGTTTTGGCCCGGGATGCTGCCGCCGTAGCGCAGGATGTCGATGTACAAAAACGCGACGTGCATCGCCATGGGGCAGATCTCGCCGCGCTGGGTGTCGAAGTCCCAGCTGTCGCCCACCCGGTGGCCGCGGTGGCAGCCCACCGGGCCTTTGCGGTCGATGAGGGTGATTTTCACGCGCGGGCGGCTCATAGCACCACATCCTCCAGGCAGCTTTCAGCGCGTCACCGCGCAGAATATGCCCCATGAACACCGCCGAGAAGATATCGCCGGTGCCGGGGAACCGCACGGGAAGTTCCTCGTAGGGCAGAATAAAGTGCTGGTCTGCTGCCGCGTCGTAGCCGACGACGCAGGCAATCGGCCCCCAGCCTCCGTCCACCAGCATCCGCGCACTGGTAATGAGCACCGCCCCCGCGCCCAGGGCGTGCAGCTTGTCGGCCAGGGCGTACAGTTCCTCCCGCGTGGTGCCGCCGCACTGGTAGGGCACGCCCGCCAGGTAGGAGGCCTCGGTGTAGTTTGGCACGATGTAGTCCGCCGCGGCGACCAGCTCCCGCATTAAGGCGACGGTTTCTTCGCCAATGCCGTTGTAGAGTTTGCCCTCGTCGCCCATGATGGGATCTGTGAAAATCCGCGTTCCTTTGACTTTTTGCGCGCGGCAGAAGTCCCGCACCAGCTCGGTCTGCGGGCGGGAGACGATGAATCCGGTGGATACCGCGTCGAACTGAAAGCCCAGCGCGTCCCAGACTTGCAGGGTGTTTTTCATGTAGTCGGTGGTTTCGAGGACTTCAAACTTGCCGTAGTCCAGTGTGTTGCTGACCAGCGCGGTAGGCAGGCTGCAAACCTCGTACTGCATATGGGAGAGAATGGGGATCATAGCGCTGAGCGCGACCTTGCCGTACCCGGCCAGGTCGTTGATGAGGAGCAGTTTACTCATAGAGGAGACCATCCTTTGTTGTATATGTTGGCATGTGTAAGGAGCAACGTCCTCGACGCTCCGCAGAGGAATCAACCCTCCTCCCTACAACTTTACAGATAAAAGGGTTACATGCCTGTATTGTAGCATGCTTTGCGGGCGGGGGCAACCTATGATATAATAATAAAAAATGCGAAACGAGGTTTCCTCCATGAAAATCCTACTCACTGGCTTTGATCCGTTCGACAGGGAGAAGGTCAACCCGGCGTTTGAGGCAGTGAAGCTGCTGCCAGACACGATTGCCGGGGCACAGATCGTCAAACTCGAAGTCCCCACCCAGTTTGTCCGCGCGGGCGAGGTGCTGGAGGCCGCCATGGCGGAACATAAGCCCGATGTGGTTATCTGCGTCGGGCAGGCGGGCGGGCGCACGGCCATCACGCCGGAGAAGGTCGCTATCAACCTAATGGATGGCCGCATCCCGGACAACGCCGGGTATCAGCCTGTGGATGTGCCCATCCGGGCCGATGGGCCAGCCGCCTACTTTGCCACGCTGCCGGTCAAAGCCATGGTGCAGCGGATGCAGGACGCGGGCATCCCCGCCGCCGTGTCCTACACCGCGGGCACCTATGTGTGCAATTCACTGATGTACACGCTGCTTTCCCTTATCGACCGGAAATTTCCCAGCGTGCGGGGCGGGTTCATTCATGTGCCCTACGCCATGGAGCAGGCCGTCAACAAGCCGCTTGGCACCCCCAGCATGGATTTACGACAAATCTCCCGCGGGCTGGAAAAGGCCGTGGAAGCCGTGGTAATATGCGGCCGCGACACCGCCGTGCCCATGGGCACGACCCATTGATCATGGCCGCACAAGGAGGTCAATCCCATGGATGTATCCCTGCGAAAGGACGCTGACGCGATTATTTCTGCCAGTCTGCGGGCGGTTCTGCCGGATGAAGCGGTGCGCCGGGCGCTGCAGACCTTCCAGCCACGGGGCGGGCGGGTCGTGTTGGTCGCGGCGGGCAAGGCCGCGTGGCAGATGGCCCGGGCCGCGGTGGAAACACTGGGCCGGGTGGACGGCGGCGTGGTCATCACCAAGTACGGCCACGTCAAGGGCGCACTGCCCGGCGTGACCTGCTGCGAGGCGGGCCACCCGGTCCCCGACGCTAACGGCTTTGCCGCCACTGAACAGGCGCTGGCACTGGTACGTGGGCTGACGGCGGCGGACACCGTGCTGTTTTTGCTTTCAGGCGGCGGCAGTGCGCTGTTTGAGCAGCCGTTGCTCCCCGCCACGGAATTGCAGGACATCACAAATCAGCTGCTGGCCTGCGGGGCAGATATCGTCGAGATGAACACAGTCCGCAAGCGGCTTTCGGGCGTGAAGGGTGGGCGGTTCGCCCAGGCGTGCGCCCCCGCGCAGGTGTTCAGCATCGTGCTGAGCGACATTCTCGGCGACCCGCTGGATATGATCGCCAGCGGCCCGGCTGCGCCGGATTCCTCCACCTGCGCCCAGGCGCTGGCCGTGGCGGAAAAGTACCATTTGACCCTCTCTACTCAGGCCCGGGCGCTGCTGGGCCGGGAGACGCCGAAGGAATTGACCAACGTTACAACGCAGATAACCGGTAGTGTGCGGCAGCTTTGCGCCGCCGCAGCCGATGCCTGCCGGGCGCTGGGGTACGAGCCGGTGCTGCTGACCGACCGGCTCTGCTGCGAGGCGCGGGAGGCGGGCAGTTTCCTCGGTGCGATTGCCCGCACCCACGCCGGGCAGGGGCGGCGGTTGGCCTTTATAGCGGGCGGCGAGACTGTGGTCCACCTGACCGGGCACGGCTTGGGCGGGCGCAATCAGGAACTTGTCCTGGCGGCGGCCCCGGCGCTGGACGGCCTGCACGCGGCGGTGTTCGCGGTGGGCAGCGACGGCACCGACGGCCCCACCGATGCCGCAGGCGGCTATGTGGACGGCGGCACACTGGCCGCGCTGACCGCCCACGGCCTGACCGTGTTTGACACGCTGCAAAAAAATGACGCCTACCACGCTTTGCAGGCGGCAGGCGGATTGATTCTTACAGGCCCCACTGGCACAAACGTCAACGACGTGGCCGTGGCGCTGGTGGCCGGGGATTAAAGCGCTTTTTTCTTGTAGCCGCAGTCGCAGTACGGCCCGCCGGAGGCCGGCGTGTACTGCCGTACAAAGTTGGCCACACCATTGGCCTCGCTCATCGTGTAGTCCGGGCGGCACAGGGCGAGCGGGTTTGCAATGGGAATATATCCACAAGACCCCGACCCCGGGAGGCGGCTAAAGCTCCCGGGGCCGGGGTCTGTATGATTTGTGCGGGAATGGCTTAAGTTACATTACTTGTCCAGCGCGGCCAGGTAGGCGGCATTCTGCGCGTCGATCTGTTTCTGGAACGCGGCCACGGCGGCGGCGTAAGCGGCCTCGCGCTTGTCAGCGGCGGCCTGTGCCTCGGCGGCGGTGGCGTAGCGGGTCTCGGGCGCGGAAGCCTTGGGGGCAACGGCGGCGATCGCACCGCTGCCGACATAGCCCTTCACACCCTTGGGGCCGACGACTGTGGTGGTCGTGTTGCCGCAGGTGTCGCAAACATAGACGTTGCCCTGGCGGGTCCAGTTGTGATAACCGCACTTCTGGCAGGTGGTGTACTCGATGCCCCAGGTGCCGTTGGCGATGGCCTCGTCGATTTCCTTCTGCTGGGCCGTGCGGGTGTCAACGGCGGGGGTGTTGTCCTCGGAAGAAGCGGCAGGGGCAGCGGGCTTCACAGTGTCGGTCTTGGCATTGTCGCCCTTAGCGGTATCGTCGGTCTTGGTGTCGTCCGCTTTGGTAGTATCGTCGGTCTTGGTGGTGTCGCCGGCGCCGGGGCCGGTGAAATCCCAGCTGTCGTCGGTGGACGTCTGGCCGTCGCCGGTAACGGTGACGGTGGCCTTGTCGATCTCGCCGCCGATGAAGCTGCGATCCATCAGGGTGACGGTGCAGGTGCCGGGCATCATGGCTTCATAGGTGACGGTGGTCATGCGGCCGGTGGTCTCGGTGCTGACATATTTCAGCACACCCTCGGTGTCGGCCATGTTGGGGCCGTGCTCGATGTACTCGCTGCTCAGCAGGCAATCCATGTAGCCGGAGTAGCTGAACGACCAGGTCTGGCCCACGCTGATGGTGGCGTCCGAGATGGAGTAGACCTGATCCGCGAAAGCGCCGGTGGCCATAGCGCAGGTCATGGTGAGGGCCGCGCCCATGGCGGCGGTGGTTTTCAGTAACGCAGAGTGTTTCATAATAAAATCCCCTTTTTTACGTTTTCTGTATGTAAAGCGGGTGGACATCCGATCGGCTGCTGTCCGCCCGCCCATACACGGTCGTTGTCTGTATCGACTGTACCCAGTATAGCAGGCGGCCCGCATTTTTTGGGGGAATGTGTATGAAACGTCGTCGAATGCGTATGAACGACCCATCCCCGCCCCTTTGCAAGGTGCAAAGGGACGGGGATGGGAGGATTTTGTGGTAATGGCGGCACGCGGCGTGTAGGGGCGGGGCTCTGCTCCGCCCGCGGCGTAAGGGTGAGTGGCCGTTTGCCCGACAGTTGCGGGCCGGGCATGCCCGGCCCCTACGGTGCGGCGGTGATTCAATCGCGCAATAATGGCACGGCTGCTGCCCTTAATCCGCCATGACGTAATCCTTATACTTATAATCCGCTTCCGTTACGGTGTCGAAACTGTAATCCTTCGGCACTTTGGCGACGGTGTAGGTGATTTCCTCGGTCAATACACCGTCGGTGTAGGCCGTGCGGGCGATGATGTTGCCGTCGTCGTCATAGGTGTAGGTGTAGTTCGTGACCGATTCCGCACCGGCAAGATCGCCGAAATCATAATAGCCCGAGCCGCTCTCGTCGAGTTCATACCGCGCAAATCCGTTTTCCAGCTGGCTCACGTCGTGGAGCGTGATTACCTGGGGTTTCTGGTCAACAACGTTGTAATTCCAGAGCTTCTGTGCGGTCACATTGCCGTTTTCGTCGTAGTAGCTCGTCAGGAACGGCTTGCCATAATCGTAGCTCGTCTCCTCGGCCTTGTACTCATCGACGCCCTCGTACTGGGTGTACACTTCCTCCTTGCGCAGCACGCCCTCCGGTGAGTAGGTGCGGTAGGTGTGGGTGCGGTCGCCGTAGACCCAATAGTCGCTTTCCTCGGTGTAGTCCTCGTCGGTATACGTGTAGGTATAGGTGGCCGCCACGTGGCCTATCAAATAGCCGGTCTTGCTGGTCACACGGCCCTGATCGTCGTAAGTGTAGGTCCAGTCGGTGACGTTACCGGATTCCAGCGGCTTGTCGGTGTCGTAGTGGGTCACGTTGCCGTGGTCGTCGTAGGTGTAGCTCTCTGTGTAGAACAGGTCGGGGTTGTAGGCCTGGCGGGTCAGCAGGTTGCCGTCCTCGTCGTAGGTGTTGGTGTAGGTCTGGCCCAGGCTGTTGTCCGACGTGATGTTGCCGTGCTCGTCATAGGTGTAGGTGCGGGTGTAACCGTTGTAGGCGTAGGTTTCGGTGTAGTCGGTCAGCGCGCCGTCGGCGTTGTATTGCAGGGTGGTCGTGCCGCCGGTCAGCTGGTCGTAATTCACGATTTGCGTCGGCAGCGAGACGGTAATGCGGGTCAGGGCTTCCAGCCGGGATGCCTGTGCGGTCGTGTCCGCGCCCAAGCTGGCGGCGGCATCAAGGTCAGCCCGGGCGGCGTCGGTGTCGCCCATGTCCATATAGAGGTCGGCGCGGGTCAGGTAGACGTCGGCGTTTTCGGTGCCCAGTTCGTCAATAATATAGGTCAAGTCCGACGTAGCGGCGGCGCTGTCGCCCAACTGCACATACGCCTGTGCGCGGCCCCAGTAGGCGGGTTCGCTGCGGTCGTCCACCCGGATGGCGCGGCTGAACATCGTGACAGCCTGGGTGTATTCGCAGTCCGTCAGGTATTTTTCACCCATCGTCAGCGCCCATTTCATCCGCGGCCCGGGGGCGAAGATAAGGAAGAGCATACCGAGGGCCAGCAGGATAAGGATTATGGCAATGATGGCCAAGGGAGAAATTTTGCGTTTTTGCGAGTAGTTTGGCATGGGGGACAGCTCCTTTTGAGGGGATTTATAAGATAAATGGGTGGTCACGGGATGGTGGCGGGCCGGGCATGCCCGGCCCCTACAATGCTCCATTTTCCGGGGTAGAGGATATAGGGGCGAGCATTGTTCGCCCGCGCCGTTATGCCATCACAGCAAAAACGCCTTTAGGTCATACGGTTCATAATCGGCGGGCAGAGTGCGGACTTCGTAGGTGATAATCTCGCGCAGTTCGCCAGAGATTCCGGCATCGCTGTATGTACCGGTGCGCTTGGTCACATTGCCGTCGGCGTCGTATTCATAGGTGTACGTGTAGGTATAGTTGCTCGGTTCTTCAATTACAACGCTGGTGTCAGTGTGTCTTTGCTGGGTAATCAGCCCTTTTTCGTTGTAGGTATAAACATCCGTGGAATAAAGCTGCCCGGCCTCGTTGTACACTTCCACATTCAGCGGGTCGCCGTTCTCGTTGAAGGTCGCATTGACGGCGGTAACACCGCTGGCCTTGAAGGTTGCCACCAGACTAGCCAGCGTACCGTCCGCGCGGTAGTGCATCGTGCGGACATTGCTCCAATCCAGGTCATCCGCGTTTTTGCCGATGCGGTCAACCTCTATATAGGCATCGGCTTCGTCAATGTAGATGTACTCCGAGACCTGCGTCATGGTGTAACTTCCGTCTGCAGCATAGACATACGTCCAGTCATTGTAAACGTCGCCGTCCTGCTTATAGCTTGTCTCATGGGTGATGCGGCCCTCGTCGTCGTACTCGTAGACCCAGCGAACCTCTGTGTCTATGGGATTGCTCGCCGTCGTATTGTAGGACGTCATGTTTCCGTGGTCGTCGTAAGTGTATGTATTGGTATATGTTTCGCTGGAACTTCCAAGGAATGTGCTGGTAGAAATGTTGTCCGACCGCACGATATTGCCGTTCTCATCCAACTGGAACGTCGTGGTCAAATCACCGAAATCGCTTGTGCTGTACACTTGGTGGCCGTTTTCGTCAAATTGGCGGTTCGGGTTGATGGTCAGCCCCTGGGACGTGGTCGAGCGAATCTTGCCATTGTCATAGTAAGTTGCAACAATGTCCGTCTGCGGGTTGTCCGCGTCGAGGAAGTCCTGATACCGCACCGGCAGCGAGAACGCCTTCTCCGGCTCCGGGGTCGGTTCGGGGGTGAGGGCAGCAAGGGTTTCCTCGGCGGCGGTCGTGTCTGCGCCAAGGCTGGCGGCAGTGTCGAGGTCGGCCTGGGCGGCGTCGGTGTTGCCCTGCATCGTGTAAGCCTCGGCACGCTGGATATACACATCCGCATCGTCGGTGGTCAGTTCGTCAATGACAAACGTTAAATCCTCGACCGCGGCGGCGGGCTGGTTCAGTTGGATATACGCCTCGGCGCGGCCAAGATAGGCGGGTTCACTGCGGGCATCCACCCGGATAGCGCGGCTGAACATGGTAACGGCCTGGGTGTAGTCGCATTCGGTCAGGTATTTTTCACCCATAGATAAGGCCCATTTCATCCGCGGCCCGGGGGCAAAGATGAGGAAGAGCATACCAGCCGCCAATACAAGCAGGATGACAGCGACGATAGCCAATGGGTTGATTTTGCGTTTTTGGGGTTGAGTGGGCATGGGGAAACAGCTCCTTTTGGGGGAATTTATACGATAAATGGGTGGTTGGGGGATAGCTGTGGGCCGGGCACTGCGGGGCTGCAAAGCAAACTGGCGGCAGTCATTATGTTATCGTCAGGCGCAGTTGGGCGTTGCCCATTTTGATGATGCTGCCGTCGGTCAGGGGACACTCGGTCGTGATTTTTTCGCCGTTGACCTTTGTGCCGTTGGAGCTGCTCCGGTTCACAAGCACCACATCTCCGCCGCGCAGACAGAGGTCGCACTGGTGGCGCGAGATCGAGGGGTCATAGTCCAGCACGATGCGGCACAGCCCCGGGTCGCGCCCGAGGGAGACCGTACCGTCCAGCGGGAAGGTGACTGTGTGGGCCAGGTCGGCCAGGTCGGTCAGGGTCACGGTCAGCGGGGCGGCGTCCCCGCCAAAAATTGCCGCGGTGCCGCCAAACATAGTCGCCTCGGCCATCATGGTGGCGGGTGCGTCCGACGCGGCGGGCTGCACCGGCAGCGGCGCGGCGGGGGCGGGCTTTTTGCGGCGCAATGCCATAAACGCGGAGGCCAAGGCGGCCAGCAGACCCGCGCCGCCCAGGGCAAAAGGCAGGACACTGGGTTTGTCTTCATCTGGGGCGGTGGGCTGGACCAGGGGTTCTGGCTCGGCAGTCGGGGCGGTGTCGGCAGTGTCCTGCGGCGGGATGGGGGCATCCCGCCCTACATCGGAGGTGGTATTGTCCGCCGCCGCAAACGGCATGGTCAGCGTCAGCGTCACGGTGTTGGCCCCGCCGTCGGAAAGCTGCATCGCCCGATCAGAGCCATCGCAAAGGGTCGCGGGCAGTGGTACATCCACCCGCACGCCGCGGTCCCAGGCACGGATGCCGTTGACGATGGCGGCCACGTCCTGTGTCTCGCTCAGTGCGTAGGTGTCGCCGTCGGTCAGGCGGGCCAGGGCGAACAGCTCCTGCAGCTGCGCCCGGGCGGCGTCGGTGCCGTCGTCCGCGCCGATGATGTACAGCGGGAACCCGGCCTTGCGGATGAGGTCGGCCAGTTCCTGCCGGGTGTAGCCGTACTGTTCTTCCTCGGCACCGGTGGTGATGAGCACGACCCGCGTCAGAGCGGGGCTGTTTTGCTGCACCAGGCTGTCCAACACGCCGTAAACGCAGTCGGTCAGTTGGGCGGTGTGGTCGTTGTAGGTCAGGCTATCCACCACGGTTTTCAGTTGCAAATAGTCCGTCTCACCGTCACAAAGCGGCGTGACCTCGGCCCCGAGGGTGTCCAGCGTGAACGTCTCGCCGTTCAGGCGCGTGCCGGCCAGGCCGTTTAAAATATCGTGGATGGTATCCCGCTGGCTCTCCGGGATGGCGGCAGAGTTGTCCAGCAGAATGACGGTGTGGGCCGGGGTGTCCAGCCCGGACAGCGGCGTGGCCTTGGCGGGCGTGACCGGCGTGTTGCCCACCATGCAGGTGTAGGCGGCGTCAGCGCTGCCGCTGCGCAGGTACAAAACGGCGTCCTGGCCCTGCACGGTGCCATAGACCCCCGCCCCGCCTGCGGCCAGCGCGGGCAGGCCAAACACCCAGGCAGCCGCCACAGCCGCCGCCAGGGTCAGGAATTTGTGTTGCATCCTATGCCTCCTCCGCCAGTTGGCGCAATGTGCGGGCGGCGGCACGCAGGTCGTCGGTCACGGCCTGCTGGCGGCGCAAAAACTGCACGGCAGCGTCACTCTGCCAGGCCAGGTGCAGCGCGGCGGCAGCCTCGCCCAATGGGGCGGCAGCCTGGCGCTCCAAGGTGTCTGCCAGGGCGGCCAGCTGTTCGGCAGTGCGCATGTTTTTCGTTGTATCGTTCATATTCAAGTTCCCTTACAGAATAAATTCCGTTGGCAGGGCGGGGGTCTCGTCCCCGGCTGCCGCGCCCAATGTGTCCAGCAGGTCCGCCAGCTGGCAGGTCTGGGCAGTGAACTGGCGGCGGAAATTCTCCGCCGCTGCGCCGGTCCAATAGGCCCCGGTGCCCCCGGCAATGCGCTCCAACTCGGCCGCGTCGCGGCGCAGAGCGCGCAGAGTTTCGTTGTAATCTGCCATCGTTGCCCTCCTCACAGCCGGATGCTCTCGACCGCGCGGGTCACGGCGGTCTCGCAGACATCGTAGGTAGTCTGGATTTCGTCCAAGCGATCCAGCAGGGCGTCCAGCCGGTCCAGCTGCTCGGTCAGCGCGTCGGCGCGGGGTGCGTCCAGCGCGGGGGCCAGCTCGGCGGCGGTGCGCTGCATCGCGGCCAAACGGTCGCTGAGGGCGGCGATGTCCCCGCCCAAGCGGCGGGTGTTTACCTTCATATTTGCTGCCATTCCTCTGCCCTCCTTATGCGTCGCGGAACCGCGCCATGACCGTCTCGCCCAGCATCGGCGTCAGGGCCGGGGCGGGATCCGGGGCGGGCGGCTCCATGCCGGGCCGGGCCGGGGCAAAGGCCCCCAGGGTACGCAGTTCGTCGGCAGCGGCGCGCTGTTCGGCCTGTTCATACAATGCGGCGATCTCCTCCGCCGCATCTGCCAGGCGGCGCAGGGCAGCGGTATCGCTTTCCAGCCTGTCGGCCAGGGTGCGGGCAGCGGGCGGCAGGTCGGCGCAGACGCTTTCCACTGCACGGGCGGCAGCGGTGCAGCTGTCGGCCATCGTGCGCAGGGCCCCGGTATGTACGGTAAATTCGCTCATGCGTGATTTCCTTTCCTGCATCCCAGTATAGCGCAAGCGGGCCGCGCGTGCAGCCCAACCGGGATGAATGGTCGGTGAACCTGCGTGAATGGCAGGTCGTGTAGTATGGTGTGGGTGCGGCGCCTGCGGGTCGATGCAAGCCCCGACCCGTAAACGCAGGGGCCAAGGGGTTACAACAAAATCAACACCGCGCCCTCCCCTACTCCGTTTTCGGGCAGGGTGCCGCAGGGGTCAAGCCGCGCCGCGCGGGCGGGGTCGTAGAGGGAAAGCGGCGCGTCCCCGGGGGCGGGGGCGTGCGTCTCGGCGCAGATAGCCTCGGCCACGGCGCGGGTCACGGCAGCCACCGGGGCCGTCTCGTCCAGGGCAAAATCGTAGTGCTGCCCGGTGCCGGGCAGGCGGATCTCTACGTTCAGCATGGCGCGTCCTCCCCGGTCAGGGCGGCAGCCAGCGAGGCGCGGATGTCCGGACCGTCGGGGGCGGTGGTCACGCTGTCGGGCGTCTGGCGGCGTACCTTGCAGCCGCAGCCGGTGTCCAGCCATTGCCAGCGGGCCAGCCGCGTGCAGTCGGGGGCGAACAGCTCCACCAGCGCGGCGGTGGCGGCGTCCTCCCGGCAGGGGGTGCCGTCGGCATCCAGCGGCGGCAGGTCTGCGGGCGGGATGAACTCGGGGTACAGCGTCCCCTCCCCCGCGCCGTTCAGCGGCGGCAGAGCGGCCAGCAGCGCAGCGGTGTCCAGGGCTTGCAGCGTGTAGCGGGCCGCGCTCTCGCGCCGCAGCAGCACACCGCCTACCCTATTATAATAGAGCACCGCGTCAACGGCCCCGCCCGGTGTGCGCAGAAAGACCAGTGCGGCGCGGTCGGCGGATTTCACGGTGTCCAGCAGCGGGGCCAGCGGCGCGGCGGGGGTAAGGCCGTTTTCGCCGCGCACGGCAAGGCCGGCGTCCAGCAGCCGCACGGCGACGAGCGGCCAGTTTTCCGCCGGTTCACCCATCGGCCAGAACAACGGCGCGGGGCGGTCGTCCAGCAGCGAGAGCAAAAACCACAGCTCGGCCCCCGTAGGGTGATAGGAACGTTCCATCGCTGTATTTTCGTCATGCGTCATACTCCCGCACCTCCTTTTTGTAGCTGCGGGAGAGCGGCACAGCCACATCCCCGCGCAGATAGACTAAATTTTGGCTTAACGCTACGCGCTGGATATTGTCGGCGTTCACCACAAAGCTGCGGTGGACGCGGCGGAACTCCGGCGGTAAAGTTTCCAGCAGCTTTTCCAGCGTGCCGGTGAAAGTCAGCTCCTCGCCCGCCATCCGCAGGCAGAGCCGCCGCTCCCGGGCCTCAAAATACAAAATTTTGCGGTAGGGTACGCGGATGCGCTCGTCGCGGCTTTTCACGACGAAGCAGTCCGCCCCCTCGTGCTGGGCGGCCAGCAGCCGGTCGAAGATTTCCCCCGCAGCGCGGCGGCATTCCTCGGCCGTAACCGGGCGCAAAATCAGCGAATCCGGCGCAAGCTCGGGCTTCAGGTAGACGAGCGGCGAGGTCGTGGCCGCCGCCATGACGAGCAAAAACGCCTCGCGCCCGGCTGTGCGCACAGCGGCCAGGTAAGCCAGCCCTGCAGGGTCGGTCACATCCCAGCAGATGGCGTCGGCCCTTTCGGCCAGCAGGGCCGCGCGGGCCGCGGCGGGGTCTGTATAAAAACGGCAGTCCAGTTCCTCATTGCTGCGGCGGGATAGGAGCTGGCGCAGCTGGGTCTCCAGCAGTTGGCACTCGGCTTTTCCGCTCAAGTAGACAACGACGCGGATCATAATAGGTTCACCCTTTCGCCTGTGGAATCAGGATTTTTTGACAGCCATGTCCGGCTGCGGGCGGCACAAGGCCGACGCCCGGTTTCTCCGGCGCGGCCAGCTCGCGGTAAGGCAGCGGCGCAAAGTCCCACAGCGTTTGCTGGGCCGCACCGCCCCCCAGCCAGACGCCGGTGCAGTGCCTGGCAAAGGCGCGGTACGCCTCGCTGTCGGGTGCATCGGCGGGGTCAAGCGCTGCCGCAAACACAATGTGGTTGCCCGCGCCGCGGCTGATGAGGTTCACTAGCACGGCCTGGCAGTAGCGGCCCGCTGGCGTTTGCAGCCGCAGCAGATTGGTCAAATCCGGCAGCACGACGATCCACAGCGGCTCTTGGCGCATCGCGGCCCAGCGGGCGTCAGGGTCGCCGGGCAGCGTTTTTTGCAGCTGGCTGCGGCGGCCAAACTCGGGGCCGATGGTCGTTGCCAGCAGCGTTTGCACGGCGTCCGCACCAGTGGCATACTCCGCGCCCAGGGCGTCGGCTTCGGCGTGCAGGCCGTCATTTTGCGACGACAATACGAAAATTCTTGCCTTTTGTGCAGCGGCAGAGCGCATGAGGATTTTTAGTGCGTTCCCCCGGCCCGAACCCGCGCGACCCGCAGCGGCAAAGCAGAAGGTAGTCTGCAAATCGACACCCCAGAGCGCCGCCGTTTCGAGGTCGTACCCAAAGGGCAGGCACACCCCCGCCGCCTGTATGGCGGCGTAGTCCTCGTGGGCGGTCAGGTCGCGCCAGGTGGGCGCGGCGGGGATGCCCGGCACACGGCGAGCTGGTCTGCCGGGCCAGGCGGTGCGCAAGGCTTCGGATTCCCGCCGCAGCGCATCGGCGCGGGCGTAATCGTCGGGGGCGTCGGCAGCCAGGGCGGTCTGGAACTCCACCACGCGGCCGCCCAGCACAGTCAGGCCGCGGCCGGGGGCCGCCTCGGCGGGCAGGCCCTGGGGTATGCGGCAGCGCAGGGTCTCGCCATAGCGGGCGCGGTCTGGCAGTTCCAACACCAGCACGGTGCGCAGGGCATCGGCCAGCCGGGCCGGGATGTCCTGCATCCCGAACCCGTTGCCGGTAACAAACAGGTAGATGCCGCAGGCCGCACCCTCCCGCGCCAGGCGCAGCAGAGCGTCATCGTAGGCGTAGGCCGTCCGCTCGCGGAAAGCGGCTATGTCCTCCACCACCAGCAGCACGGCGGGGCAGCCGCGAACGTCGTGGGCGGCCACGTACTGGGTGTAATTACCGCCCTGCAAGCGGGTCTGGCGCTCGGTCAACAGGCCGTCCAGCAGCGCGAAGAGCCGCCCGACGCGGGACAGATCCGTGGCGTCCAGCACCGCGCCCACCTGGGGGCAGGCCGCGAAGGCCGCTGTGCGGCGGGATGTGCAATCCAGCGCGTAAATATTGAGGGCGTCTGGCGTGTACCGCCGCGCGAGGGCGTGGAGCAGTGTCTCGACAAAAGTGCTTTTGCCGCTGCCCGGTGCGCCCACCAGCGCGTGGTGGCCGCCCGCCGTAAAGTTGACGACCAGCGGCAGCTGACACTGGTTTTCGGGGTCGTCGATGCGGCCCACAGTGGCGGAAAGCTCCCACCGCGCAGGCTGTTCTGGCCATTGCGGGGCGGCAGGCAGCACCAGCCGGGCGGGCAGCGGCGGCAGCCAGAGCGGCGGCAACGCGGGCAGGTGCAGACGCTCAGCCTCGGTGCGCAGATAGTCCACCGTGGCGGAAAGCTGGGTGGCCGCGCCGGGAGCGGGGGCTGCCTTTGCGGCGGGCTGCACCGGGCGGCCTGTCGTGTCAATGCGCTTGGCCAGCGAAGCGGTCTGCGCGGCGGGCGCACCGCTCCACCCGGACTGGAACAGGGTAAACACCTCGTCGCTGCCCACCTGCAGATACCCGCGCCCGGCCCCGGTCAGGGCCGCCGCGTCGGGGCGGTGGAGCACCTCCATACTGTTCTGTTTGTCCTGCACACGCAGACATAGGCGGAAGCGGGTGTTGCTTAAAATATTTTCGTCCACATTGCCTGCAGGACGCTGGGTGGCTAAGATCAGATGTACGCCCAGGCTGCGGCCCACCTGCGCCACGCTGATGAGTTTGCGCATAAACTCAGGCTGCTCACGCTTGAGCTCGGCAAACTCGTCCACAATGATAAAGAGGTGCAGCACTGGTGTGTCGGCCCCGCCGTTTTTGCAGAGCGGCGTATATTGGTTTATACTATTGACGCTGTACCGTTCAAAAATCCGCTGCCGTCGGCGTATCTCGCTCTCGATGGCCGCCATGGCACGGCGCACCAGCGCCCCGGACAGGTTGGAGACCGCCCCCTGCACATGGGGCAGCCCGGCGAAGAGATTTGCCATGCCGCCGCCCTTGTAATCGATGAGGAAGAAGGCGGCATCCGCAGGGCTGAAGGCCACGGCCAGCGAGAGAATGTAGGTTTGCAGCGTCTCGGATTTGCCGCTACCGGTCGTGCCGGCCACCAGGCCGTGGGGGCCGTGGGCCTGTTCGTGTGCGTCCAAAGCGCACAGACCATCCGCTGCCACGCCGATGGGCACGGACAGCGTCTCCCAGGGGCGGGCCGCCTGCCAGCGGTCGGCGGCGTGGAGTTCGGCGGGGCTGTGCACGCCGTAGAGCGCAAAAAAGTCAACGCGCTCGGGCAGGGCCTGTGCGGCGGGGGCATCGCTGACGACAGTGCGGGCTAAGCGGCGCACAGCGGCGTCCAGCTGGGCCGGGTCGGCGGCATCCAGCGCGGCCAGCGGCGTAGTGATGCCGTGGACACGCAGCACGCCCGCGCCGGAGGTGGTCTGTTCAAGAATGCAGCCGCAGGCGTTGGGCAGTTCGGCGGCGGTGTCGGCCAAAAATACCGCTGTAACGCCAGAATCAGCGGCAGGGTCTAAGAGTGCGGCGGCGAGGGATTCCCCCGCCAGCAGGGCAGTCTCCTCGACAAAAACGACATAGTGGGGGCGGTCCGGCACGCGCAGGGCGGCGGCCAGTGCAGCGCAGACGGTGCGGGCTTCCTCTCGCCCGCAGGCGGCCAGGCGCAGGCCATTTTCGGCGCGGACATGGGGCAGCCAGCGGCAGAAATCCCCTCGGTCGGCGGCGTCGGCCCGCAGCAGAAAGGCGAATTTTACATCCGTATAGCAGCACTGCACAGCCAGCTGGGCCGCCAGACTTTGCAGCATGGCCCAAGCCCCGGCGCGGTTTGGGCCGCCCACCAGGCCCACCAGCGGCTGCCGCGCAAGTTCGAGGGCGACGGGCGCATTATGCAGCACAGCGTATTTTTTCTGCAGTTCGTATAGCTCGGCGGGGGCGTCGGCGGGCAGGGCCAGTGCGGCCCCGGAGGGCACGTCCCCCAGCCCGGCGCGGCAGGTCAAAAAGTCTGCCTGGGCGGGGTTGCGCTGCCACAGATGCCGCCCGGCCAGCGCGTCTTGCAGGCAGTGCGCGGCCGAGGGGTACTGCGCGTGCATCACACGGGTGTTGGCGTCGCAGCGGTCTTGCAACTGCGCGGCCACCCGGGCCAGCCAGGCGGTGTGGGCGGTCTGCTGCTCGGCGCGGCGGCCCGGCAAAATGGCAGACAAAAAGCCCGCATCCCCGGCAGGGGCGGCCTCTGGCGTGATGGGCTCGGCGGCCAGCGGCGCAAGGCTGCGGGGGGCACGGTGGCAGACGGTTTGGGGCAGAGCTGCGCCCAGCGGCACTGCGGGCTGGTCCCCGGGGGTGAGCACGCCAGGGGCCACGGCCAGGCCGGGGGTGCGCCGCACCGCCAGCCCGCCGTTTAAAATCACGAGCGAGAGGCCCCAGATATCGACCTCATCGCCGAAGGCCAGCGCCGCCGACCCGCGCACACGGCGGCCATTGACAAAGACGCCGTTGCGGCTACGGTCGTAAATACCGAACGATGTACCGTCAAAACGCAGCTCGGCATGGTACTGGGTGATGTACTGCTGCCCGCCGCTGGAAAAGGTGAACTGCAGCCCGCAGTCCGCCGCGCTGCCGATGTAGATGCTGCCCGGGCGCACGCGGTAACGGTCATAGGCGGCAAAGGGCGACGCCTGCTGGCGCACCAGCAGCACAAGTGCGACCCGCCCAGAAAGGCAGTAAGCGAGGCTGTCCCCCTCTTGCAGGGGTTGATCCGCGTAGGGTACGCCCGCATGGCGCAGGCTGGCGGTGCAGGGGCCGGTAAAATGCCAGCCGCCCGCCGCAGATAATGTCAGGGCGATGTCCCGCCCCAGGCCGAAGCGTTCGGCGCGGGCGCAGAGGGTGACATTTTCAGCGGTAGGCAGCAAAAAGTCCTGCCGCGCGGATTCACTGTATACCGATAAGAGAGTCAGCATGGTAGAACCTCGAATGTGCGGATTTTTGTGGGGAGCCTTGCAGGGAGCGAGCAATGTTTGCCCCCGCGGGGCAAACAACCGCACGAGCGGGTTTGCGAAGCAAACTGGCGGCGCTCGTTGTGCGCCGCCAAGCGCCCGGCCCCTGCATGGCCGCGATGTTTTGGGGCGCAACTTATTTATATTCCCGCCAGATATCTTCCCTTAGTTTTTTCTCGTTCTTATGATATGTTTTTGTGGTCACGATGGTGGCAATCAGCGAGGCGGCCAGGCCTGCCAGCCCCACCGCAAACACAATCTGTCCGGTTGTCAGCATGGCGGTCCTCCTTAGTTCAGCCAGCCTGCGGTGCGCAGCTGGGCCATCAGGTTTTCCAGTTCGGTCATCGACATATCGTTTGCGCCGTTTGCCGCGGCCTGCTGGTATTTCTGCTTTGCCGTCTCATAGCAGGCGACCACGGCGGTATAATCCCGCGCGGCAGCGTCCTTTTTGCTCTGCATATCGGCGTACAGGAACGCAAGCTCCATGTCGGGGCGGTAGTCGCTGGGGTAGGCCTGCTGCAAGTTCAGCAGCGTGGCCTCGGCGGCGGTATCGTCCCCGGCCTTGTGCTGCATGGCGTACAGGCTCAGGCCCGTGGTCAGGCCGCCCTGGCCGTCGGCCTCGATCTGCTGCAAGACCGCAATGCCCTTTTGCAGGGAATCGGCGGCGGTGTCCGGCCAGGCTGCGGCGGCTTCGCCGTAGGCGGTCGCCAACAGCTGGCGGTGGGCCAGCGTGTAGCCGGTGGGTAGGCGCTGGGTGGCTTCCTCTAACAGGGGGATGACCTCGGCCAGGTGGTCAGTCTGCACCACGCCGCCGCTGGTGTAAAGCTGCGCCGCCGCCAGATACGCGCGGCTCAGGGCATTATTGTCGGTCTCGGTGTCCAAAACTTGGCGATACATCGTCCACGCCTGGGCGGTGTCGCCTTGCAGGGCGTACAGCTCGGCCAGCACGCCGTCGCGGTCGGCGTCGCCCAGCGTCAGGGCCTGGGCAGTGTTCAGCGTGGCGATGGCCGCGCTCTCGTCGCCGGTCTTGGCCTGGGCCATTGCCAGCCCCCGGTAGTACCGGGCGTTCGTATCGTCGCGCCGGATGGCCTTCTGGTAAGCGGTCACAGACTCGGCGTACTGGCCCAGCTCGTAGTAACAGTTGGCCAGAATGCAGTAGAACTCGCCGTCGGCAGCGGTGTCCTTGGCGGGATCCAGCATTTCGGAAGTCAGCGCACCCTCGGCCAGGTCAACGGCGCTCTGGTAGTCGCCTCGGTGGTAGAACACCGTCGCCAGCGCGGTGTACCCTTCTACGCGGCGGGGCATCGTGTCCACGGCGGCGCGCAGGGTCGCGTCCGCGGCGGCGTACTGCCCATCCTCGTCCTGGGCACGGCCCTCGGCGACCTGCTCCAAGTAATTGTTGATGCGCTCCCCCCGCAGCAGATTCGCGCCGTACAGCGTCAGGCCGGCGCTGGCAAGCCAGACAGCGCACAGCACTCCCACCGTGGCACGCCGCGCCGCCACAAAATGGCGGTAGCGGCGGTCAAGTTTGTCCACATCCTGCAAGGCGCGCAGCATCTCCTCGGCGCTGGCAAAGCGGTTTTTCTGCTGCTTGGACATGGCGCGGCGGATAATGCTGACCATCGTGCGGCTGATGGCCGGGCGATGGGCAGTCACGTCGGTGACCGGGTCGAGCGAACGCTCCGGCGTGGCGGCTGTGACCATGTAGTACATCGTTGCGCCGATGGCGTACACGTCGGTGCGCACGCTCAGCGGGCCATAGGCCCCGGCGCTGGCTGTGACCGCCGCTGAGAAGGACGGCTGGGAGCTGCGGCGCACCAATGGATTAGAGGGGGCGGCGGAGGGGGCCGACGACAGCGGCGCAGGCGCGGCATACTCCGTCGGGGCGGCCATAACGGTGGCCGCCGTGGGGGATACGGTCGGGGCGGCGGGCTGCCCCACTGCCCCGGTGGGCGCGGCCAAGTATTGCTCGGGCGCGGCGTAGCCCTTGGTCACGCCGACGACGGCGTCGTCGCCCTGGAACACGAGCGAGGTGTTGAAGTCGATCAGGCAGATGTCCCCCTGCCCGGTGATCATGATGTTGTGCGGCTTGATATCGCAGTGCAGAATCGGCGGCGTCTGGGCGTGCAGGTAGGCCACGACCTCGCAGAGCTGGCAGGCCCAGCGATGGGCCAACGGCTGCGGCACGCGGCCATTCTGCTTGACATACTGCTGCAGATCCACACCAGGGATGTAGTCCATGATGGTGTACAGGCATCCATCCTCGCCCGGGATAACGTCGTAGATGCGGGGCAGGTATTGATGCTTGAGGCCCTTTAAAATATTGGCCTCGTTCTGCTGATCCAGGCGGCCGATGTATTTGCGCTTGATGCGCTTGATGACGACCTCGACGTCCAGGCCCTTTTTGTGGGCGCGGAACAGGTCGCCCATGCCGCCCTTGGCGTCCAGCGGGCGGATATTTTCATAGTCGCTGCCCAGCATAAAGTCCATGTAGTTTCCCCTTTTACTTGTTCAAATCGGCGTATTTGTGGGCGGCAAAGTCGTCGTCGCTCAAGAAAGCGATATCATCGACCTGCCATATGCCGTCCTGCCAGACCATGCAGATGGTGCGGTGGTTGCTGTTGATCTCCCGCACAGCGGTGTCGCGATCCTCGCGCACGCACATATAGCTGACGTTGACGGTCAGGCTGTACGTGCCCCAGGTGATGGAGCTGCCGTCCAGCGTGCAGGACGCGGTAGAGGTGTCGTAGGTGTTGCCGGCGTTCAGGTCGCTGAACACGTGGCTGCTCTGCTCGTCGGTGTTGCGCGCGGTCGAGAAGCGCATCTCGCTCAAATCGTGGTCGTTAACGGCGTTGAGGAAGGCTTTGTAGTAGTTCAGCGCGACGTTTTCCAGGAAAGCGTCGTCTGGTTCCAGGTAGCCGTCCTCGCTGCCGCTGTACAAAAAGTCGCTGTCGGACAAGGTGATTTCACTACCCTGGTCGGCGGTGTACCAGATCGCGGCGGCACGCCAGTTGCCGCCCTGGTTCGCGATGACGCGCAGCTGGGCCGCGTCGCCCAGTGCGGTCTTGCTCAGGGCGGCGTCGCCGTTCTGTACGGTGACGGCGGCGTTCTGGCCGTTGATGGTGATGGTCGCACCGTCGGGCACGCCGTGCAGCAGCACGCTGTCAGCGGTCGCGGCGACGGCCTGCGGCTCTGTGGTGGGGGCCGCCGTGGCGGCGGGGGCCGGGGTCTGGGCGGGCTGTGCGGTGGGTTCGGCGGCGGGGGTGTCGGCGGTGCTCCCCCCTGTCGGGGCCTCGGCGGCAGGCAAGGCGGTCTCGCCGGTGGTCTCGTCGGGGACGATTTCCTCAACTAAGCCGAGTTTCTGGGGAATTTTTTCCAGGCCCAGCATGAAGTAGTCGTTGGCAAAGTAGAGCCCGCCGCCCGCCAGGATGAGCACAGCCAGCACGATGACGAAGATGAGCGGACCGTTGCCGGGCTTTTTCTCTTTTTTGGCGCCGGAAAAAACCTCGGGTTCCGGCGGAGTCTGCCAGGTGGGGTTGGGGGTGATGGGCTGAGTGGGCTGGACAGACTGCGGGAAGGGAGATTGGGCAGGCGCGAGGTTTGGTGCGGGGGCGGCCTGCGGGGGTTCCGGGGTGGCTGCGGCAGACTGCGGCGGGATGGGGGCAGAGTTACTATTCGGCCCTACGTTCACAGGGTTGGGGGCAGACGGCGCGGCCGATGCGAGCAGTGGGGCGGTGGCTTCGGGGGCCGGGGGCGTTTCGAGCTGGGGCGCAGCAGCGGGCTGTTCGGCGATGGGTGCGGCGGGTTCATCGAAGCCGAAGATGCGGGTGGCACCCTCGTCCTCGTCGGGTTCCGGGGCTGGGGTCACAATGCGGGTCGCGTCGTCGTCCGGGTATTCTGGTTCAGACACGGTGGCAGCCTGCGGTTTTTCCGGAGTGGCTGCAGCAGGCTGCGGCGGGATAGGGGCATCCTGTCCTACGGTTGCCGGGGTCGGTTCAACTACCGGCGCGGCGGGCGTTTCCGGCTCTTCCGGGCGCGGGGGCACGGGCACCTTGGGCGGCTCATTGGCCGCGTCAGGCTGGACGCGCACCGGCGCACCGCAGGCCGGGCAGAATTTCGCATTGGCATAGGCAATCGGCTTGCCACAATTTCCACAGAACATAACGGTCTCCCCTTTTATCAATACAATTTTCCGGGCGCACATATGTAGGGGTCGGCGTTCCCGACGCCCCGGGAACCGGGCATGGCGAAAGATATTCGTTTTGAAACGCCCGCTGCCCTGCCCCTCGGCAAGATCGTTGTCCTGCGTGGCAGGCGATCTTCCCAGCTGGATGCAGGTCAACGGACGCTTTCCCGGGCTGCCCAGGAATTTGAAACGGCCCGGATGATGGATGGATATGGATATAATGAATGGCGTAAGTAACGGCGGCTTACAGGTACTTGACGACCAGCTTGTCCACGAAGGGAACTGCCACGGTGCCCTGGTTCAGCGCTTTCACGCCCAAAACCATCAGGAAGATCTTCTCGGCCAGGTAAATCAGATCTTTGACCAGGGTCACGATATCGTTCAGCACAGGCACGCTGACGTAGGCGTTGAACAGATTGCCAGCGTCGCTGATGATGCCCAGCACGTCCGGCACATAGCCAACGGCCTGAATGACAAAGGTAAAGAACAGGTAGACGGCCACCGCCTTGACAGCGGACAGGCGCAGCCACTGGTTATCCTCGACCAGCAACACGTAACCAGCCAGCACCAGCAGACCCAGCAGGCTGCCGGACAGGGCGGTCAGGTAGATGGCGGCGCCCAGCAGGCCCACCGAAATGCCCAATTTTGCTTTTTGCATCGTTATTTTCCTCTTTTCTCTAGCTTAGAAGCGGGTGCCGCACTCGGCGCAGAACTGCGCATCGGCGGGCATTTTCACGCCGCAGTTGGGGCAGAATTTGACAGCCGGGGCCGCAGGGGCGGACTGTACCAGAGTCGTCGGTGCTTCCACCGGGACAGCGGGTGCCGGGACCACCGGGGCGGCCTGGGCAGGCTGCTGCGGGGCGGGCACAGCCACCGGCGCAGGGGCCGGGGCAACGGGGATGGGTGTACCGCAGATGCCGCAGAATGCAGCGCCCTTGACTAGCTCGGCACCGCAGTTCGGGCAGTGGGGCACGGCGCGCAGTTCCGTAATTTTTGCACGGCAGGCTGCGATATTTTGCTCAGCCTCGGCCACAGAGGCGACCAGCCCCGCAAAGGCATCCTCGGCGTCCTTGCGGTGCAGCTCCATGTACTGCTTGCCGATCATGCCGTACAGCGTATTGATGCGGTTTTCCTCCGCCGAAATCTGCGAGTTGAGCCGCGCGACGTCCGTCAGGTCCTTGCCCTTCTGGATCGTTTTCGTGCTGGCATCGGTGATTTTCTTGCTCAGATCATCAAAAAAAGCCATGTCATTTTCCCGCCCTTTCTGGAAATTCTCTTTACCTATTATAATACAAATTGCGCCTTATTTTGTCAATGCTTATTGGGATTTTCTCGAGGGGAAATGCAGTTGATTTTATACGGCCCCAAGCTCCATTTTGACGATGGGCATCTTCATCATGCCATCGCCTGCAACGCTCTACACAGTTAGCGTTATCTAGCTCAAGTATGCCTACCCACGACAAAATGTCAACTGCCTCTTGACAAATCGAAAACGCCATCTATAATTATCTTTGGTAATTACCTTTGGTAATCATCAATCTACACAGAAGGAGCCCCCCTATGACCGTCAAGCTCATCAAGCAAATGATCGACGCGTGCCGTTTGGGCAAGCGGGCGTGCGACATGATGCCGCCGCTGCCAAAAGACGTTCTGCCGTCGTATATTCATGTTCTGGACACTGTCCACACGCTAGAAGCGGCGGGCGGGCCTGTGCGCGTGTCCGACATCAGCGACGCGCTGGGCCTGCCACGGCCCGGCGTGACCCGTACCGTCAAGGAGATGGAGGCTAAAGGCTACCTGACCAAATCGGCCAGCCCCGACGACGGCCGCGTCACCTACATCACCGCCACCGAAGCGGGCCGCCAGCTGTGGGATAAGTACGATACACAGTACTTTTCCGAGCTTTTACCTGCCTTGCAGGACATCCCGGAGGAGGATGCCGCCTGCATGATTCGCACCATCGAGACGCTGTATCAGGTCTTAGCCGAAAGGAGAAACAACGTTGGTAAGCAATAAATCCGATTTTACCCAGGGGAACATCCTGCACAAGCTGACCCTGTTCATGCTGCCCATTCTGGGTGCGCTGGTCCTGCAGGCCGCCTACGGCGCGGTCGATCTGCTCGTCGTCATGGTCGTGTTTGCCGCCCCTGTCTCGACAGGGGTAGGTGTGCTGCTCTGTGTCGGTTTCTACGTGTGGTGGAACCGGAAGCTGGCGAAGCAGGCACAGCTGTAACAAAAACACCACCTGAAGGGTTCAATCCCCTCGGGTGGTGTTTTTCTGCGCTATTCAGCGCGGATTACGCTTTTTTCGCGGCCTTCTGGTCTTTCAAAAAGCCCTTGTATGCCTTGTATTCTTCGGTCTTGCGCAGTTTTCTTACGCCGAAGATCCACAGCACGATGCCCAGCAGGCAGAAGAACGCTGCCGCGCAGGTGATGATGATGACCATCGTAATAACCGTTGGGCGGGTCAGCTTAATCGTCGTGTTTGCGCCGACACCGTTCATACCGCAGCTGTTGGCGATGGCGTACAGGTTATGATGGCAGGCCTCACGCATGGCGCTGACGATGACACCGTCGTTCTTGTACTCAGGCAGTTTGTCGGTGACATAGGGCATCATAGCGTCGTAGATGGACACGCCCGCCAGCACGCCGTCCGGGCCGTTGACGTAGACGTTCAGCACGTTGTCGGTAATGACCATGCCGTCGCAGCCCCACTCGCCGCGCAGGATGCCGTTGACCAAGCCCGCGTTGCCGCCGGACCAGACCGCGCCCCAGCGGGTGTAAGCAATCATAACGCCGTTGCCGTTGCCCACCTCGATGGGAGCTTGGAAGGCTTTCAGGTAGACTTCGCGGGCAGCCTGCTCGTTGATCCAGACGCCCAGACCGATGCGATCCTGCTCACAGTCGTTCAGCGCAAAGTGCTTCATGACGACGTGAACGCCCTTTTCCTGGATGGCGGCAACCTCGTAGGCGCTCATCATACCGGAGAGGAAGCCGTCCTCGGAGTAATACTCAAAGTTGCGGCCGCCGTAAGGGGTGCGGTGGATGTTGTTGCCCGGGCCGTACAGGCAGGCAATGTTGGCGCTCAGGCAGTTGTTGCCGATGATCGTGCCGACCGCAGTCATCAGGTCGGTGTTGAAGGTCGCAGCCATGACGTCCTCAGACGTAAAGGCCGTAGCAGTCAGCTGGGTAGCACCGCTGCCCAGCAGGCTGGCGGTCAGGCCCTGGGGGCCGTTCTCATCGCGGGTGCCGGGGGCCTCGATGCTCTTGACCGGCATCGTCCAGTGGAACGCATCGCCAATGAGGGTGTTCATCTCGTCGAAGGTCAGGTTGTCCAGCAGGTCATCCCACTTCGGGTCGTCGTAGTCGAGGCCGATCATGTCATACAGGGTGACGCCGTTGTTCTTGCCCATGGCAGGCAGGTTCACGGCCTCGTAGTCGGCGGGGTCGTAGCGGATATCCTGCAGGTCTTTCTTCAGCTGCTCGGTCAGGGCCAGCTTGACGGTCTCGGTGGGCAGGGTACCGTTCCAGTCGCTGCGGCTCAGCCAGGTCACAGTGTTGTCCTCGCCGTCGTACAGGTTCGGGTCGGCGCAGGACAGCTGGTTGGTGATAGCGGTGCCGTTCTCACTGACAGAGTAGGTCGTGGTGTCGAGCTTGTCCTCAGTCCACGCATAGGTCAGGTCGGCGTCGCCGTCGGCGGTCATCTTGCCGTTGGTGGAAGCCACCGTGTAGCCCTTGGCAGCCAGGATGTTGTTCACGGCCTCGTGGGCGTCGTTGGCGGCGGTGAAATAGTAGTCGCCGGCATCCAGAATGTAGGTGCCCGCGCCGTAGGTGTCATAGCTGGCGATATCGCGCTTGTTGACGTTCATGGTAACGATCTCGGAGGTGCCGGGGGCCAGTTCGCCCGTCTTGCCGAAGCCGACCAGGGCGACGGCGGCCTTCTCGACGCCGTTCTGCTTGTCGTAGTCGGTGTAGGGGCTCTGCACGTAGAGCTGCACGGTGCGCTTGCCCGCGACTGCGCCGGTGTTCGTGACCTTGACAGCGACGGTATAAACGTCCAGCGCGTCGTTGTAGTTGACGGTCATATCGCTGAACTTGAAATCGGTGTAGCTCAGACCATAGCCGAAGGGGTAAGCCACAATGTCGCCGTAGGCGTAGTCGCCCGCGTTGCCCGCGCCCATGACGTAATCCTCATAGCGCGTCTCGTAGTACTTGTATCCTACGTAGATGCCCTCCTGGTAGATCATGTAGGTGCTGCCCTTGGCAGGCACATCGCCGCCCTCGACATAGCCGTCGTAGACGCTGGGGGTGAAATTCCACATAGCGGGGGCGCTGTAATTGTCATAGCAGTAGGTATCGACCAGACTTCCAGATGGGTTGACGTCGCCGACCAGAATCTGGGCAACGGCGTTGATGCCGGAGATGCCCACGTCGCCGATCCAGAGCGCGGCATCCACATCGTAGTCGTTGTTCTTCAGGAAGTCGACCTGCAAGGCGTTAGCGGAGTTGATGAGGACGATGATGCTCTTGATCTCGCCGTTTTTCTTCATGGAGGCGAGGTTTTCCAGCATAGATTTCTCGTTATCGTCCAGTGCCAGGTAGTTAACCTCGCCGTAGCTCAGGTCCGCACCCTCGCCGCCGACGCGGGAGAGAGTGACGATGGCTGCGTCGCCGTACTGAGCGACGCTGGACTTTACATCATCGGTGTAGACGTCCCAGGGCACTTCCGCCGTGGTGGCGCTGGCGGTGGATACCGTACCGCCATTGGCGCGGGTGTAATCCTTACCTGCGCCGGTGGCGTAGAAATCCCACAGCGTAGGGTTGACGGTGACGCCGACCTTTTCGAGGGCGGTGCGCAGGGTGTCGGCGGTCGAGGCATCGATATTGCCGGAGCCGGTGCCGCCGTAGACGAGGTTGACGCTGGAGGAGGAGAAGGTGCTGACCTTCGCGTCCTTGGCCAGGGGCAGCGCGCCGTTGTTCATCAGCAGGGCCGCGCCCTCAGCCTCGACCTGCTGGGCGACGGTCAAACCGTAGTCGACCATCTCTTCCGGCGAGGAAAAGTCGGTGGTAAAGTACTGTGCGTTGGGATCCTCGTTTTCCAGTTTCCAGAACGTGCCGCCGACAAACGCCGCAACTGTGTTGTCGAAGGTATTCAGGATGGTACACAGGGGGATGAAAACGACCATGAGGATGGCGCAGAGGATCGTCAGGATCTTCCACCCCAGGACGGTCTTACGCTTGGCCTTTTTGTATGCCTTTTTCAGCGCTTTCTTTTGGGCTTTGATTTCGTCCATGATTCTCTCCTTGTTTTTATTTTTAACGGTACAACGCCATTGTACACGATGTAGTAACACTACTGCAACACTTTGCGAAATTCGGTCGTTTTTCTGCGAAATTCGGTTTTGCAGCTACAAAAGCAAGGAGCATTCTTTGTGCAGAGTACACAAAAGAAAGAAAAAACCGTCCTTGTCAAGGGGAGTCTTTAAAATTCAACCCCTTCTCTCGCTGCCACGCCTTTACTATATGGGTGTTTCTCGGCGCGCATCTCGGTCGCGTAGTCAGCCTGTTCCAGCATCCAGGCAGCGGGATTGCGGCCGGTGAAAACCACCTCTCTCCCCTGCCCTGCCAGCGCGGCGGCCTGCTGTAACAGACTCTCGTCCACCAGGCCGGTACGGCAGGCCGCGCAGGCTTCGTCGAGGACCAGCAGATCAAACGGCGCGGCCAGCGCGGTGCGCAGGGCAGCGTTGTTGTGCTCCCTGGCTTCGGCCTTCTCGTCGGCGGTCATCAGCCAGGTGAATTTCGCGTTCGGGCAGGCGTGGACGTCGGCCCCGCAGCGGCGCAGCAGTGCGATTTCGCCGCTGGAACCGTCCTTTAAAAATTGCAGAATCGTCACGTGTTTTTCATGGCCCAGCGCCCGCAGCGCCAGCCCCATGGCGGCGGTGGTCTTGCCCTTGCCGTCGCCGTAGTAGATATGCAGCATGGTATAGCCCCCTTTTGGGGTATTATAGCATATTTTACGCAAACAAAAAACCGGGGCGAACTTCTCTCGTTCGCCCCGGGGATGTTAAATGATTGGAGTCATAAGCCTCATACCCTTTATCGTTGGTTGCGGTCTTTTAACTCAGTACATTGGAGTATCTCCTATGGTATCAGGTAAAGTTCCACTTGCTTAGTCGGGTGGTGTTTCTGCGGTCATATCTGTACCGCCCCTCTCCTGATATATATGTGTCAAGGGTCTTTTTGTGACGGCCCCTGGGTCTCTCTAACAAAGTGCCAACCTACCGTGCATCACATTTTTTCAATCTTTTACAAGTTATGACTTGCGGCTTCGGATGCGGTTTGTTCAGCACTTATAGGCGACCCAGGCCCGCCGGTGATGAATAGGATCTTTAAAGTTTGCCATTGGACTTGAGCCTCCTTCCTTCCGAAATCCGACCGGCGCTTGGAACTTTTAGTTCCTTATCTCCGGCTGTTTTCTTTCTGTGACTATACTATATCACACCCCCGGCTGTGCGTCCATTCGCAGAGTTCACAACGTTGCGGCGTCAGATTTGTGCAGGTTCGGCCCTTGCGCGGCAGCGGTGCGCGTGGTATAATAGAAGTGTTGGGGCCGCGTCGGAAGATGCGGCTTTTTTGTTGACAAAGGAGAATCACCATGAAAATTGCAGTCACCTATGCTGACGGCCAGGTCTACCAGCATTTTGGCCACGCCGCACAATTTAAACTGTACACTGTCGAAAGCGGCATGATTTTAGACACCGCCGTTGTGGATGCCACAGCCAGCGGCCACAGCGCCATGGTCAGCTATTTGCAGCGCCAGGGCGTAAACACGGTCATCTGCGGCGGCATCGGCGGCGGCGCGGTCAGTGCCCTGGCCGGGGCAGGCATCCGCTTGTTTGCCGGGGCGACCGGCAGCGCCGACCAGGCCGTGCTGGCCCTGTTGGCCGGGAAGCTGGTACACAACCCAGAGGCTGCCAAAGGGCATTGCGGAGGGCACCATTAAAGCCTCCCTTATTAAAGGGAAGTAGACGGCGTAGGCGGCCGGAGGGATTTTTCCCCAGGGCCGCCCACATGGCCGCGCCCAGCGTGGCAGCGTGAAGATTGGCGGCTACGACGTGCCCCTAAGCAGATCGTGGCTACCGCGAAGAAAACCCGCTGCGACGACTTTATCACGGCCCTGCCCGACGGCTACAACACGGTCATCGGCGAAGGCGGTGCAAGCCTTTCCGGCGGCGAGAAGCAGCGTATTTCGATTGCCCAAAGGGCTATGGATCTTCTGACCGATTGATATTCAGCATTAATAGAAAAAGCAAAGCGGAAGCTGCTTTGTTTTTTCCGATTCGCGTCTTTATTTATGCGTTATTCTCCGCAACCGCCCTGGCATTATCGATAACCTCAGTCTCCGCCTCAGCCACCCGACCGGACACCGCATCCGGAACATCTAATTGTACGGCGCTTTTGCCCAAAAAATGAGGTACCTCCTTTAAGCAGTTTGGCTAAAAGGGGGTACCTCATTTTTTGGGGCAATGCCGCATAATGCTAAGTGCCGATACGGCAAGCGAGGTGCGGCAGTTGACCGTTTCTTTCTGTTTTACTTCTTATGGGTCTTGCGTTTTCTCTGTCCGCGGCGGAACAGAACCACCACCAGAAAGAGTATTACAGCGGCACCGATGTACAGTGTGTAAGCGCGTTTGAAAGACCGCACTGTATAATGAATGACCGCTTGTACAGTCTTGGCTGGCGCGTCATCCTCGCCGTTATAAGCTACTCGTCTGGCCTGCACAATCAGGCGATGGGTATTGATACCGTAGGGGGTGCAGGTCATCAGAGAATCGGCCATCCTTCTTGTCCTTTACGCCTTATTCAAATTTGGTGCCTTTATACGATTGATCATCCGCGTTGCTTACTGTGCCGGCGTTGTTAAGATTCGGAATTCGGCAACAGCACGCGCGCTACATCACTTTGCTATGAACAGCACCCCGAGCGTGCCCGGGCCGCAGTGGCTGGAAATCACGCCGCCGGCTCTTGTTTCAAGGATCTCACAGAATACATTAAGCTCTTTCAGATAAGAGCGCACTTCCCCCACTACCTCACGGCTGCAGCCGGAGTGGGTAATAAAGACCCTCTCCGGTCGGGCTGCCTTCAGGTCAGCTTCCATGTCCTTCACATAGGCCATGATCACATTGTCGATTTTCCCGCGGTACTTCTTTGTTGCCCGCATGGCACCGTTTTCCACCACGATCTTGGGGTGCAGCCGCAGCGCACTGCCTGCCAAAGCGGCAACGGCATTGCATCGCCCGCCTCGCCACAGGTATACCAATGTATCAACGACAAAGCTTGCCCGCACCTTCGGGATGAGTTTCCTGACGGCAGCGGTGATCTCTGCCGCCGTATGCCCCTGCTCTGCCATGATGGCAGCTTCCAACACAAGAAGTCCGATCCCGGTAGAGAGATTCTCGGAGTCGATGATCGTGACCTGCGCGGCGGCATCCAGCTCCTCGGCGGCAAGGCGCATGACATTGCCGGAGGTGGACATGCTGCCGGAGATCGAAAAGCAGATCACCTCACGGCCGGCCGCAACATACGGCTGCAGCAGCACTTTGGCATCCTCCAGAGACGGTGCAGAGGTTTTCGGCGTTGCCTTGTTTGCATCCGCCCACGCAAAAATGCGATCGGGTGTGGTATCTTTGCCGTCCCGGAACTCGTTTTCGCCCAGCAGGATATGCAGCGGCAGAATATCGATATCGTACTTCGCCGTCAGTTCCTGTGAAAGATCGCAGGTACTGTCTGAGATGATTTTGACTTTTTGGCCGATTTCCATGGCGTAGCCCCTCCTCAATTTCTGTCACGCTGTCTGTGTGTCAAAAAACGCATCTTCGCATCACAGAGAATACGGGGTGCTCTTCAGACAGCATACCTTTATTTTACTACCATTTTTTGAAATGACAAGAAAAATGTTGCAGGCAGCCACGCAGCCAGCGCTCCCACATACGGGTTTTGCCAAGGGGTTCTATTGTCACAGGCAAAATGCCGCGTACAGCGGTACGATTTTTTTGTTATCCTCTATACCGAAGTTTTTGGCGCTCAGCTTAACAGCATAAGCCGGATGGTAGGTTTCCATGTACACCCGCAGGCTTTTGGCTCAAAGTCGTCCTGTGTCCGACACATAGATCTTAAAAGCATCTATATCGCGGTAGCGGTGCTCAATGTGCTGCCAAATGCCATGATGGCAGATATTGTTCCGTATGGCACCGTGACGACGGGTGTCAACCAGGAGGGCATCTTCGGCGCAGCAAGGGGTATAATTCAAAATAGCGTTTTCACACTTTTACTTTTTGCGGCGCTTATAGTCCTCCTCAATATCTTTTTTCCATGCAGCACCTATGGGAGCAGCGCAGCGAAAGGCAGTGACTGCTTTGTTGAGACATTCGTAGTTGACCGCAGTACCTGCAGAATCGCAGCAGTAGTCTGCAGCATGGTCAGCATCGATACCTATATGCCGAGCGGTTTCAATGGCATCGATGTTGGCACCGAGGAACAGAAATTCCCAACCATATTTTTCCTTCTCGGTTTCAATCATGGAACGCACCTTTTCAATGCTGTAGTGACGGCTTGCATTTTCCATCCCGTCCGTTGTGATAATAAGCATTGTGTGCTCAGGAACATCCTCGGGTCGGGCATATTTGTGGATGTTTGCAATGTGATGAATAGCACCACCGATGGCATCAAGTAAAGCAGTGCAGCCACAAACCTGATATTCTTTTTCGGTAAGAGCTGGTACATTTTCAAGCTTCAGCCGGTCGTGGATCACTTCAGAATAGCTGTCGAACAGTACCGTTGAAACAAAAGCCTCTCCGGGTTCTTTCTTCTGTTTGGCAATCATCGAGTTGAAACCGCCGATCGTATCGGCTTCCAACCCACTCATGGAGCCGCTGCGGTCGAGTATGAACACGAGTTCGGTCAGATCCTTTTTCATAATAAAGCCTCCGATAAGTATAATAGGGATACTTGGAAAACATTTGCCTTCCTTGTATCCCTATTATACTTATCAGAAGAATGGATTTGGTCGCTTTGAAAGCGACATCATGCACCAATCAGCTGTTGGTCAAAAGCGAAGAGAGCTTCATTAATTTCGAATACGTTGTAGTTTCCTTGCTGAATGAAATACTCTACAATCACATCTGCTTTGTTGGAACGAGACAATGCAAAACCAGCCTTTTCCAGCATTTCTTTGATTTCTGCCAATGGAAGTTCTAGTGCCAACGCAAATGCAAGAACGGTTGTTTTTCTGGGCTTATAGAATTTATCGTTGCGAATCTTAGAGAACAGCTTGCGGTCGATGTTTGCGTTCTTATAGCATTGGGAGTCTGTCATTCCCTTTTCGTCAATCTTGCGAAGAAGCATTTCAGAAAAGCTCTCATCCAATTGATTTACAGCCTCCTCAAGAGACGATGGTCCGGAAGGAGCAGGTACTCCGCAGATTGGGGTCTCTTCGAGGCCGAAAGATTCGCTCGCAGCAAAACTTTTTCGGCTCAGCTTGTAGAAGAGCTGGTCATCATGGATATCCACATAGTGGTCATCTATGTATTCAGCAATATCAGCGTACAATTTGCTGCTTATTTGATATGCGCGCTTATCGAATACTACAATGTAGGCCTGCATATCGTTATTTTCCAAGAATGCAGTGATGGTATCTGTAGCGATTTTGAGAGCTTTGTCTTTTGGATAGCCGTATATGCCGGACGAAATCAAAGGAAAAGCAATCGACTCACAGCCATACTCTTTGGCAAGTTCTAAGGATCGCTGATAGCAGGAAATCAGCGCTTGTTCTTCCCCACTATGTCCGCCATTCCAGACTGGTCCCACTGCATGTATGATGTATTTGCAGGGCAGTCGATATCCTTTTGTGATTTTCGCATCACCAGTTTTGCATCCGTGCAGCGTTCGGCATTCGGCCAGAAGCTCTGGACCAGCAGCACGATGGATGCAGCCATCGACTCCCCCACCACCAAGCAACGAATTATTGGCAGCATTTACGATGGCATCGACGGCCATCCTCGTTATATCGTTTCGAACAATTTGTAACGGCATGCGTTGTTGCACCTCCTCAAAAAACGGCACAAAGGTTGTTTGAACCTATTATATCACAGCTTGATAAAACAAAGTATTGATTTTGATAAGGAAAAATAAAAAGTTGTACCCGTATCTCCTGTACATTGCCAAGCGCAACCGCACCCTTGTCAGCAGTGCAAAGCCCCCGAAGGGGATAACCGGCGCGGAAGCGACGGTTAGCAAGCATTGCATGTGGGACCCATTTGTATCGTTCAGGGACACCCTGAAACCCATTTTTGACGACACTAAAAAGCAACGGCGACCGATACATGGTATCGGCCGCCCATTTTTTATCATTGCAAGGTGATGCGGATGACAGATCCGTACCGCTACCGGAAGCGCGGAGCTGCTGCATCAGGTTGGCGGGCGAACTCGGTTCACCCCTGCATATGCTGCGCTTAGCGGGATGCCAACACATCCCCGGCAACTGACGTATGCCCCCACGTTGCAGAATACTTTGCGGTCGTCCACATTTGACTGCACCCTCGGCGGTCCATTTGGCGCTCCGTTTCCGGCCTGACTCTCAGCATCACAGGCTCTCTGTACGGGCATGGTGCGCCGTTATCTCCGCTTCATCGGTTTAAATTGTTAAATTTGAGTATAGTAAACCACAAGCTTACCTATTTGTCAGGTAGGTTTTGCAATTTTCCGCAGATTTACAATTTCTTCTTTTCCAGTACAAGTGTCTTTTCTTGCCCATGCAGGGTGTATCGTATACAGATGTCGTGGTCAGCATCGACGCAGATATTTTCAGCGTGGGCGGATAGGTCGCGCAAGGCCGCGTATTGTTCGCGCATTTCGAGGGTGTAACGGCTGGGCATGTCGGACGTCAGCAAAATGCCGCTGAACAACGCGTTGACCGTGGCAAGCTGGTCCTTTTGCTGCGGGGTCAACTTGCAGTTTTCCTCCCGTAAAAAGAATACATCCGGATCGCTGCCGTAGGCGCGGCCATTGAGCTGGCGGCGGAAAACCGTGTTGCCGATGCTCTGCTTTGTGGACACCCTCTCGCGGTGGAACAGCCGCATATACCACACGTCGTCCCAGTCCAGGCTCACGTCACAGCCGATGCGGCAGTAATCTACCACGCCGAACGCGGGCATGACCGGCACGCCGCAGCCTAAAATCAGCTTGTCGCCGCACCAGGTGCGCAGCAGCGCCATAGCCCGCTGCATCCGCGCGGCGCGGGATTCGCTTGCGCTGCCAAACGTCGCTGCACCGTACAAAAAGTCGAGCTTTACCAAATCAAAACCCCAGTCGTTCAACACCCGGTCAAACACAGTTTGCAGGTAGTCCAGCACTTCCGGGTTGTCGATGTCCAGTGCATAAAAGCTGCTCCAGTTGCTGCCGCAGCACCAGGGTTGGCCGTTCACTTGCAGCAGCCAGTCGGGATGATCGCGGTAAACGGCAGACTCTTTTTCGCAGACGAAGGGGGCCAGCCACAGTCCGGTCAGAAAGCCGCTCTCGTGCGCAGCGTCGGCCAGCGGGCGCAGCCCATGGGGAAATTTAGCGGGGTCGGTTTCGAGCCAATCGCCGACCTTTGCTTCCCAGCCATCGTCGATTTGAAAGAGGTCTCCGGGTTTGAACAGTGCCCTGCACCCCTGCAGGTCCTCCAAAGTTGACGCTTCGTCAATGTTTTGGTAGCGGTTATACCAGCTGGAATACCCGGCCAGCTTTTTTGTAGTGCGCGGGCGGCAGCCGAGCGCCGCGAACCATGCGTCAAAGACCTCGTCCTCGCTACCCTCAGCAAAGAACAAATCGAATGCCGCAAACACGCTGCCGCCGTGCCACACCCCGGCGCAGTCCCGCTCGATGCGCAAGACAGCCGCCTTGGCGTCGTAGTAAAAAATCGTGTAGCCGGGCGTTTCGTCGAGGGTTGCCACAAGGCGGTAGTGTTCCCCACGGCGGAAATAGCAGTAGGAGAACCCGTGGCTTATGCCTTTTCGTTTGCTGTAGCGCACAAAATGGTAGTCGCCGTAGCGGTCAAAGGCGTATTTGTCCAGCAGAAATTTCGGAATGTGGTCGGTGCCGCGCTGGCGGCCCCACTTGGGCAGTTCCGGGCATTCGGTCCAGGTCTGGTAGCCGTTCATGAAGATTTTTTCATTCTCGGCCATCGGCCAGGACAGCGTCGCCACAGCATTTTCCAGCGTTCCGGCAGGCAGGTCAGTGCGCAGATGCACAGCCCCCTGCCCTACCGAAATCAATGCTGTACCGTCATAGCTTCCCGCATCCGTGGCCGCGCGCCAATGCAGCTCCGTCATATCAGGCACCCTCTTTTTTGCCGTGCAGCTGTGCGCTGATCTCGGCCGCGTGGTCGTCGCTCAGGGTGAATTTGCGGCGGAACAGCACCAGCGCCGCGACCAGAACGGCCATCGGCAACACGGTCATCATCAGGCGCAGGCCCAGCAGAGTCGAGGCGCTCTGCGCGGCCACGGGACCGGTCTCCTCGGTGTTGCCGACCAGGCCGATCAGGTCCAGGCCGATGCCAGTCAGGAACACCGCCACGCCGGACGCCGCCTTTACGACGAACGTCTGCATCGAGAAAATCACGCTCTCCTCGCGCCGGCCGGTCTTGAGCTGGCCGTAGTCGACACTGTTCGAGAGGAACAGCGTCGTCAGCACACTGAGCATACCGTTACACGCGAACACCACAACGCCCGGCACGCACAGCAACACCAGATTACCCGAGAAGCCGGTCAGGCAGAGCACAAGCAGCACACCGTAGCCGCCCAGCGCCAGCGCCAGACTTAACGTAAACACGCCGGTATTGCTTAATTTTTTGCGCACGAGCGGGTAAAGGATCATCATGCCCAGAATCTGCGCCGCGCCGCCGATGGTGGAAAACAGCGTGTAGCTGGCTTTCCAGCCCGTTCCACCAAAGTCATATTTAAAGAAGTAGATGATGAAGTTGGACGTGAGGTACAGCGCTGAGTTAATGAGGACGATGCTGCCCACGACGACGAGCGCCTGATCGTTTGCAAACAGCGCCTTGAACATCTCACCGACGGTGGCGGTTTTCATCTCGCCGCCGCTCGTCTCTTTGACACTAGCGCAGCAGAGAATTTCCGTTACAACGAATATTACGGCCACAATCAGCGCCACCCAGCGGAAGCCAGCGCGCTCACTGTCACCGCCCAAAGCGCCGACGAGCAACATCGTGAACATCGCAATCAGCGCCGAACCGACACCCGCGCAGGTGCGGCCGACGACTGAAAGATTCTCACGGTCTGCGGGGGTTCGGGTCACGGCGGGGATCATTGACCAATAAGGAATGTCCATCATCGTGTAGGTGACGCCCCACAGAATATAAATGACGCTGAAATAGACCATCATCCCGGCTTCGGCCAGCGCGGGCGCGGCAAACAGCGCGTAGAGAACCGCGGCGTTGAGCACAGTGCCCGAAAAGATCCACGGCCGGAACCGCCCCCACCGCGTGCGGGTCTTGGCGACCAACACACCCATGAACGGGTCGTTGAAGGCGTCGAACACGCGGGCAATCATCAGAATCAGGCCGACGAACGTGGCCGAAAGCCCCAGCACATCCTGATAATAGTACATAACGTAGGATGCCGACAGGGCGTAGACCATATCCTTGCCCACCGCGCCGATACCAAACGCGGCCTTTTGCTTTGTTGTCAGTTCCATGCTGTATTCTCCTTTCCGGTGACGGAAAATGTTACGGTGACAGGCTCACATTGCGGGGCGGCCACGGTCAGGCTGGCCGTGCCGGTCTGGCCTATCGTGCGGATGTAGGTACCGCCCATGCCGCCTTCCGCCGTGGCGATGGATGGGCCGACGAGCGCCGCCGCGCCGCTTGCGGCAAATTGCAGCGGCAGCTGGGCGTAGGCGGCGGGGCTGCCGTTCTCGTCCAGAATGCGCACCCGCACGGCAGCCATGTCGTAGGTGTCGCCCTCACGCAAGGCGTGGGCTGACGGAGTGACCTCCAGATGCAGCTTGCGGCTGGGGCAGAGCGTCACACTTTTTACTACCGTATCGCCGTTTTTGGCGTCAAACCGCCAGCGGGTGGCCGCGCCGCCCCAGTTGCCCACATACTTGCCGTACAGCTTTACGCCGTCGTCAAAGCTCATTTTGTAGCGAACCATACACCACGCCAGCCTGAACTTGTAGCGCAGCGGCAGCCCGGCCAGGCCGTATTTGCCCGCTGCCAGCAGGCAGTCGCGCAGCGTGTCGGCCTTGGCCTTGTCGAAACGCTCCTGCGTTTCCAGCAGCTCGCCAATCGTGTCATCCACAGCCAGTGGTGGGTGCGGCAGGGCCGTCCAGCCGCTCTTGTGCAAAGTTGTCACAAATACGTCATTTTTGTAGAGGTCCACCCGCTCGGCGTTCGTGAACACATACACCGTACCCAACTGCCCGGCCGGGGAATCGCCAATGTCCATCGTTGAGCTGACGGTCAAAATCGGTTTGCCCCCGCCTTGGGAGGCATAGACGGCGGCGGCCAGTTTTGGGTTGCGGAAGCTGTCCAGCACGCCGTGGTAGCAGATGCGGTCACCGGAGCCAAAATCCTTGTGGGTGGCGTAGTCGAACATGCACCAGCCGAAGCAGCCCGCATGTTCGCCGTCGGCGTAGGCGGCATTCAGTACCCGCGCATGGCGCAGCGCGTGTTCCTGGCGGTGGGGCGCATCGTCAAAAGGCTTTGTGGGGTACATGTGGCCGTTACACTCCGAAATCAGGAGCGCTTTGCCCATATCGGGGGTTACGTCCTTTTTGCGCTTGGCCCCGGCGTTCATGCCGTTGTGGGAGAAATCGTTGTAGGCGTAGACGTCCTCTAACAAATGGCTTTTTTCCAGGTACCGCACACCGGAGGTTGCGCGGCTCGAGTCAAGCTCGTGCGCAATTTTATTCGTTCGGTTGTAAAATTCATCGTCGTCCACACTCTCATTGATGCGCACGCCCACAAGATAATGCTGGGGTGGCTGCGGTTTTGCAGGATCATCTCTCGCAGCATTTCGCAGGCGCGGTCCTTCCATGCGGCGTCGCCGATGTGCTGCCAGCCGGGCAGCTCGGTAAAGACAAGCAGTCCCAGCTTGTCACATTCGTCCAGAAAGTGCTGGCTCTGCGGGTAATGACTGGTGCGGACGGCGTTGCAGTGCAGCTCGTTTTTCAAAATGCGGGCATCGTTGCGCTGCAAACTCTCCGGCGCGGCGTAGCCGATATAAGGGTAGCTCTGGTGGCGGTTGAGTCCGCGCAGGAACGTCTTTTTCCCATTTAAATAAAATCCGTCCGCCTTAAATTCTGCCGTGCGGAAGCCGAATGTCGTCTCACGGCAGTCCAGTACCTGCCCGGCTGCGTCCAGAAGTTCAGCGCGGCAGGTGTACAGGTTCGGGTGGTCGGTACCCCAGGGCTGGGCGTCGGGCAGGGTCAGCGTGCATTCTGCTTTTGCGGCGGCGGGCAGCTGTTGGCCCACAAGTGCCGCGCCATCCGGGGCGCAGAGGCTCACCCGCAGCACGGCAGCCTTTTCCGTAGCATCAGTAGTTACGGAGACAGCGGCCTCTGTCAGCGTCGGCGTGTGCACAAACAGGTCGGTCACGCAGGTGGCGGCGGTGGTTTCGAGCCAGACCTCGCGGTAGAGTCCGCCGTAGGTCAAGTAGTCGATGACGAAGCCGAAGGGCGGCAGAGCCGGGTCTTCCCGCGTGTCCAGCCGCACGGCCAGCAGATTTTCTGCGTCACGATGCACAAAATTTGTAATTTCCAGTGCAAACGCCGTGTAGCCACCCAAATGTTCCCCCACGAGCTGGCCGTTCAGGTAGACGGCAGCCTGGTGGGCCGCGCCGTCAAACCGCAAAAACAGCCGCGGCGCGTCCGGCAAGGTCAGCGTGCGGCGGTAGCCGCAGACCATCTCATAGTCTGCGGGATCTGCGTAGTGGAGCGGCAGTTCGCGGCAGGTATGGGGCAGACGCACAGCCTGGCATGGCACAGGTGCGCCGGTGCAAAAGTCCTCGCTCCAGATCTCGGTAAATTCCCAATTATTGCAAAGGCTGTATTTCATCGTACCGCGATTCCCTCCCATAAAATTGCAACCATTTCGTCGAGCGCTTGCGTGTAGGTTATCCCCTGTTGTTCCAGCGTGCGATCCGCGAGGAAATCCTCAATGGAGGCCGAGATCATCCGCTGTAAAATCGGCAGCGACACCCGGCGCAGCACACCTTGCTCCATGCCCTGTTCCAGCAGGGCCAGCGTCGGTTCCCAGCCGTTTTCCAGGTGCTCCCGCACACGGGCGGCGACGGCGGGGTACCTTTCATCCAGCAAAGTCATCTGCTGCAAGTCCAGCGCGGTGTACTCCTCCGGCAGGGCGATGATGACAGCCCGCAGCTTGTCGGTCAACGTACCGGGGCCGTCGATGATGCTTTGTTTGCGGGCATGGATGTGCGCAAAGGCGTCGTCCACCATGTCCAAAAGCAGCGCTTCCTTGGATGGATAGACCGTGTAGATCGTCTTTTTGCTGATGTGGATGGCTTCAGCGGCCTGCTGCATCGTGAAGCGCAGCCCCTCGCGCCGGAAAAGCGCCATACCTGCCGCCCGGAGTTTTACGCACAATTCGTTGTGTTCATCCATGCTTTCACCTCGCGGAAACTCAAATTATCTTTTCGGTTTCCATTGTAGTGCGAAAGCCCTGCTTATTCAAGGGGTTTCCTGTAGGTTCTCTCTTTTCGCTAAGGATGAGCTATTTTTTTCGTCACTTCGCCGAAGGAAAACAGTTTCAGTTTTCGGAATTTTGTTGACGTATGCCGCCAAAAATTCTACAATGAGTACAACATCCGGGAGGTGTACGCCGTGGTTTTGCGCAAAGAGTATACTCCTACTTCCAGGTCACTGCCGACATGACCGCCGAGGAAACTTTCGCCCGCGAAATCGTGCCCTTGCGCAATATCCGGGATAACTATGAGAAAATCATTCTGACACTGGACAAAGTGACCCTTGGCAACTATGACGGAATCCGGATCATCCACTTGCTGGATTGGCTGCTGGCACAGTAAAATCATTTTTCCCTTACAAAAAGCCGCTTCCCCTCATTTGCAGTGCAAATAAGGGAAAGCGGCTTTGCTTTTAGGATTTTGGGGCTTACTTTTTCAGCACCACACACTCATAGGGGCGCAGGGTGGCGGCAGATTCAGGGTAGTTTCCCAGCAGTTCTTCGGCGGCGGTCCAGCCGTCGGGCAGGGGCTTTGCAATTTCCCATGCCCGCAGGTTACAGAGCACCAGCAGTTCCGTCTCACCGTCGTACCGGCGGTAGGCCAACAGATCTGCGTTATCAGGGTACAAAAATTCGATTCTGCCTGCGCTGATGACCGGCATTTGCTTGCGCAGGGACACCAATTTTTTGTAAAAGCTGCGGATGGAATCCGGGTTGTCCATCTGGGCAGCGGCATTGATGGCCTTGTAGTTGTCGGCAATGCCGATCCACGGCGTACCGGTGGTAAACCCGGCGTTCTCGCTCGCGTCCCACTGCATCGGGGTGCGGCTGTCGTCGCGGCTGCGCTGGGCGATAATGTCCAGCGTCTCGGCCTCGGTCTTTTCCTGCTCCCGCAGGATCCTGTAGTAGTTGAGGCTCTCGACGTCGCGGTACTGCTCGATTTTCGTGAAGTGCGGGTTCGTCATGCCCAGCTCCTCACCCTGATAAATGTACGGTGTGCCGCGCATAAAGTGGATGGCCACCGCCAGCATCTCGGCGCTTTCCTTCCAGTAGGTCGTGTCGCTGCCGAAGCGGCTGACCGCACGGGGCTGGTCGTGGTTGCACCAGAACAGCGCATTCCAGCCGCCGTGGGCCTGCATCCCCTCCTGCCAGGTCTGGAACAGTTTCTTCATGGCGAGGTAATCAGGTTCCCTCAATTCCCACTTTTGCCCGTCCTTGTAGTCAACCTTCAGGTGGTGGAAATTGAAGCACATCGTCAGCTCGTGGTTGCCCTCAGCGGTGTAGCCGATGCAGTTTTCCAGCGTGGTGGAGGACATCTCCCCCACCGTGATCATGCCGTCGATGCCGCCCGCGGCGACCAGCTCCTTCAGGTACTTGTGGACGTTGCGGCCATCGGTGTAGAAGCGGCGGCCGTCGCCCTCGTAGTCGTCCTCATAAAATTCCGGCTTGGAGATGACATTGATGACGTCAAAGCGAAAGCCCTTGATGCCTTTCGCCTTCCAGAAGCGCAGGATGTCGGCCATTTCCTCCCGCACGGCGGGGTTCTCCCAGTTCAGGTCGGCTTGCATGACGTCGTAAAGATGCAGATACCATTTGCCAAGGCACGGCACGTATTCCCACGCAGGGCCGCCAAATTTCGACACCCAGTTTGTCGGGTAACGGTCGGGCGTGCCATCCTTGAAGATGTAGTAGGCCTGATACTTTTTATCGCCCGCCAGTGCTTTTTTAAACCACTCGTGCTCGGTGGAGGTGTGGTTGAACACCATGTCCAGCATCAGGCCGATGCCGCGCCTGTCCGCCTCGCGGATAAGCTCCTCCAGATCCTCCATCGTGCCGTAGCGCGGATCCACGGCGCGGTAGTCAGCCACATCGTAGCCGTTGTCGCGCTGGGGCGAGGGGAAGAACGGCGTCAGCCAGAGATAATCAACACCGAGGTCGGCGAGGTAGTCCAGTTTCGCGGTGACGCCTTTCAAATCACCGAAGCCGTCGCCGTTCGAATCCATGAAGGACTTCGGGTAAATTTGGTAGACAACTTTATCTTTAAAACCGTTCATGGTTTGCCCCTCACAAAATCAGGCAATGCCTTTCTTTTTGCCGACGCTGACGGTCAGCACAAAGGGCACAACGATGGCAATGACCATGCACAGCGCAAAGCTGAGCATATAGGCAGGCTGGATGGACAGAATGCCGGGGATGCCGCCGACGCCGATGGCGTTGGCCGTGGTGGAAGTAGCCACGCAGACAACTGCCGCGATGGCCGAGCCGATCATGCCGCAGATGAACGGGAAGTGGAATTTGAGGTTGACGCCGAACATAGCGGGCTCGGTAACGCCAAGGTAGCAGGAGATGCAGGCGGGCACATTGACTTCCTGGGCGTCGGCGTTCTTGCGCTGTAAGTAAATCATGCCGAGGACTGCGGAACCTTGGGCAATGTTAGACAGAGCAATCATCGGCCACAGCATTGTGCCGCCGAAGTCGGCAATCAGCTGCATATCAATGGCGTTGGACATGTGGTGCAGGCCGGTGATGACGAGCGGGGCGTAGACAAAGCCGAAGATAGCACCAAAGATGACGCGGAAGGAGCCGGAAATGCCGGCGTAGACGATGTCAGAAATGAAGGTGCCGATCTTCCAGCCGATGGGGCCAAGGACAGTGTGGGCGATGATGACGGACAGCACCAGCGAGCAGAAGGGCACAACGATCATCGAGATAACCGGCGGGCAGATCTTGCGGAAGAATTTTTCCAGATACACCAGCGTGAACGCGGCCAGCATGGCAGGGATAACCTGTGCCTGATAGCCGATCATGTTGATGGTGAAGAAGCCGAAATCCCACTTGGGGATATCTGCCGCTGCTGTGGATGCGACAGCGTAGGCGTTGAGCAGCTGACCGGAGACGAGCGTCAGGCCGAGGACGATGCCCAGGCTTTGGGTCGTGCCCATTTTCTTTGTGACAGACCAGCAGATGCAGACCGGCAGCATGTGGAAAATGGCCTCGCCGATCAGCCACAGGAAGCTGTCAACGCCAGACCAGAACTGGCTGATGTCGCACAGCGTCTGGGTGCCGTTATTGAAGAAATAGATGCTGTCGATGCAGTTGCGGAAGCCCAAAATCAGACCGCCCGTAATGATGGCAGGGATCAGCGGGGCGAAGATCTCGGCCAGCACGCTCATAACTTTTTGCAGCGCGTTCTGGTTCTGCTTGGCCGCGCTCTTGACAGCGTCCTTGGAGACACCGTCGATGCCGGAGACCGCGATGAAATCATTGTAGAAATCGTTGACCGTGTTGCCGATGATGACCTGGAACTGGCCCGCCTGGGTGAAGGTGCCCTTGGCGGATTTCAGCGCCTCGATCTTGGCAACGTCCGCCTTGGCGGGGTCGTTGAGGACAAAGCGCATACGCGATACGCAGTGAGATACCGCCGCAATGTTCTCTTTGCCGCCGACGTACTCAAGCAGCAGCCGCGCGTCCTGTTCGTATTTACCCATGATGTTTTCCTCCTTTTGCCCGGTAGAGCGGGCATCTTCGAACTTGTTCATACAAGTTCTCCTTACAGCCACAGAATACCAGGCTTGTTCATACAAGTCAATATGCTTTTGCAAAAAAGCAGTGCAGAATGCCTATTTTCGGCACTGCTCACAAGTTGCCCACTTGAAATTTAGCCGAAAAGACGGTATACTAAAGTAAATGTTTGAACAAGCTGCGAGGTACACACCATGCCAAAGGCAAAATATGAAGGCATTTATCACAGCATCCAAAAACGTATCGAGGCGCAGGATTACCCCTATCAATCGCTGCTGCCCAGCGAGAATACCTTAATAGAGGAATATGCCTGCTCCCGCAACACAGTTCGACGCGCATTGGCGGAGCTGGTAGCCGACGGCTATGTGCAGACCATGCAGGGGCGCGGCGTGCGGGTCATTTACCAGCCGGTGGGCAAAACGACGTTTACCATCGGCGGCATCGAGACGTTTCAAGAAACCGCCCGCCGCAACCGCCTTCACGCCGTGACGAAGGTCACGAAGTTTGAGACTGTCATCGCCGATGAGCGCTTTGCCGCCAAGAGCGGTTTCTCGGTTGGGGATGAGCTATGGAGTATTGAACGCGTGCGGTATCTCGACGGCAAAGCGCTGATTCTCGACGTCAACTACTTTTTAAAGGAGTTTGTCCCCGGCCTGACACCGGAAATTGCCGCAAACTCTATCTACGAATATATTGAGAACACACTGGGTATGCAGATCATCACCAGCAAGCGCCGCATCACGGTGGAACACGCCACCGCCCGCGACGAAAAGCTGCTGGACATGGGCACCTATGGCTGCGTGGCCGTCGTCGTGAACCAGACTTTCAACGCCGCCGGCCTGCCGTTTGAGTACACCCAGTCCCGCCACCAACCGGACTATTTCTGCTTTCAGGACATTGCCACGCGGAAAAAGTGATGACTGTCTGCTTGTTTTCCCCGTAACGACCGTATCGACGTTATTTGCAAAACCGGGCGACTATGTAAAAATGACACCTGCATAAAATTCACCCCCTGCCGTTTCCGGCAAGGGGAGTCTTATGTCAGTTTACAGCACCTTTGCCCCATTGGCGGTCAGCTTGAAGGTCGCGTTCAGCAGTTCCGCAGCGCCGCGACACATCAGCATGCGCCCCAAAAATATCTCAAAGTATTCGTACATCGAGCATATCCCTGTGTCAAGCTGCAAATTCAGCGATATAACGCGCTTATCTGTGTTGATTTTCAGTGTCTGGTCGGTGACGGCGTAGTTGACCCGGTCGTGAATGTCAAACGCAGCCTTGGGCTTCTGGCGTACCCGGCTGCGGCGGACGTCGGTCTTGTCGGCGATGATGAGTGCCGCCGAGATTGCGTCCACCGCGCCGCCCGTCGATTCATCGTGGTTGGCGATGGCCGAGACGATCGTGATGCGGTCTTGCGCAGAAAGATCGCTGCCACGCAAAATTTCATTAGCAAGCAGGCTACCGTACTCAGCATGGTGGGCTCGGTTGACGGCGTTGCCGATATCGTGCATATATCCTGCGATTTTTGCCAACTCAATGTCATGGGCATCGTAGCCGAACTTTTTCAAAATATGCCCGGCTGTGTCGGCCACATGGATGCAGTGCGCCTGCGAGTGGTCGGTAAACCCCAGCAGCCCCAGGTTTTTGTTGCCTTTGTCCAGCAGGGCGTTCACTTCCTCGTTGGCGCGTATCTCTTTGTAGGTCATAGTAGTTCAACTCCAAAATTTGTAGTGCAGGGCAGCGGCCCAATGTATACCACCATACGCGCTTTTGCGTCAAAATACAACATACCTGCGGTAAAAGCTGTGTAAAATTTATGTGCAGGGGCGTTGCCCGCTGTGTCTGCTTCAGATCCTCCCGTCCTTGATTTCCTTTGCGGTGATGTCCACCAGTTCCCTACAACGCTTTTTCTTGTTGCCGAAGGCGCCGCCCTTGGGAGGCAGATTGCCTTTTCGGTACACTCGCCATAGCCGATGAACTTTTCAAACATTCCCTTGGTCAGCAAGGCCTGTTTATCTGGTTAGGACAATCATACCACTTCTCCCCTATCATTTGAAGAACGCTCCAAAATCCTTGTTGAATCGGCCGAATTTGCCGTGTTGTATTTGTGCAAGCTGCCACTTTTCTGTATAAAAATGTTTGCATTCTGCCCAAAAATTTGCTATTATAAAAATAAACGAGTAGCGTAACTGCGTAAATCCAGTTTCCGCTGCTCGTTTATTTTTTGTATTTTTTAGGAGGAACCTATGGAAAAACAATCTCAAAACCCGATGGCGGTGGAGCCTATCCCCCGCTTGATGGCGCGCATCGGCACACCTATCGTACTTTCTATGATCTTACAGGCTGCGTACAATGTTGTGGACTCTGCCTATCTGGCTCGCATGGCTGACGGCGGCGAAGCTGCACTGACTGCGCTGAGCTTAGCGTTCCCGGTGCAACTGTTCATGGTGGCGGTATCCATCGGTACGGGCGTCGGCACAAACGCCCTGCTGGCCCGGCTGCTGGGGCAGGGCGACCGCGAACAGGCCAACCGCACCGTTGGCAACGCGCAGTTTATCGCGCTGTGCATCACGGTCGTGTTCATGCTGTTTGCGGCGGTGGGCGTGCGGCCCTATGTATATTCCCAGAGCGCAGGCGGCAGCATCGGGTGGGATATTCTGGAATCCGCCATCGCCTATCTGCGCATATGCTGCGGCGTGCCTGTGGGCATTGTGATGTTCTCGGTGTACGAAAAAGTCTTGCAGGCCACCGGGCGATCGCTGTACTCCACCATCGCCCAAATCACCGGCGCAGTCGTCAATATCGTGGTAGATCCCGTTTTGATTTACGGCATATTCGGCCTGCCCGCCATGGGGGTGCGCGGTGCCGCGTGGGCCACAGTGCTGGGCCAGCTCGTCTCCATGGGACTGGGGCTTCTCTTCCACCTGCATTTTAATAAGGAAATCTCCAACAGTTTCCGTTACTGGCGGCCATCGCGGTCTGCCATCCTGCGCATTTACGCCATCGGTCTGCCCGCCATCATTTCCCAGGCGCTGCTGACCGTTATGACCTACGCGCTCAATTTGATTTTGGCCGCTATCCCGCAGGTGGGCCAAAACGCCGTGACCGTGTACGGCTTGTATTACAAGATCCAGCAGCTTATCATTTTTGCGGCGTTCGGCGTGCGCGACGCAATTACGCCCATTGTATCGTTTAATTTTGGTATGCGCAGCCGCACCCGCGTACAGCAGGGCATCCACTGGGGCTTGGGGTATACCGCTGCGCTGATGCTGCTAGGCTGCCTTGGAGTGGAACTGTTCGCCCAGCCGCTGGCGGGGCTATTCTCACTCTCCGGCACGACCCATGAAATGTGCGTGGCCTGTATGCGCACGGTGTCTTTAGGATTTTTGTTTGCCGGGCTTTGTATTGCATTCCAAGGTGTTTTTCAAGCGCTGGGACGCGGCGTAGAATCGCTGATTATCTCGCTATGCCGTCAGGTTTTGTTTGTACTGCCACCAGTCTGGGCATTGTCGCAGCTCATCACAGGCCCGGAGAATGTCGCCATCGTCTGGTGGCCGCTGGCGCTCGGCGAAGCTGCCACACTGGCGGTGGCCTTGGTGCTGTACTTCATGAATGGGCGGAAACTGGTGCGCGGTTTATAAATCACGCCGATTTCAAAACGCAATAAACGCCGCACTGCAAAGCAGCAGGCAAGTACGGAACAATCCAGTTAAGGTTTGCGTTTCGTTCGATGTATCGGCAAATACAATCGTACTGCCGCTGTCGGTGTCCAGCCGCAGGAAACGCAAGTGACTGTCCGTCAACACGCCGTTCTGCCGGCCGCTGTCCACGGCTTCCTCCGCGGCCTGCTGCAAAAATTCGGTGTCGGACAAATCATAGTAGCCGCCGCCTGCAGGCTCGATCGTGCCGTCCTCGCCCACCGACAGCACAAAATATGGCAGCCGCACGCCATCGAATTCCTCGCCCGGTGCAGGAACTTGGATGGGGTTCAGCGCGATATGGCGCATCATGTCCAGGCTTTCGCGCTCCAGCGTGGCGCGGGTCAACCCCAGCACCGCCGCCATGACACAGGCTAGAATCACCGTGACAAACGCCATGATGATGGCTACCAGCTTGACGCGCAGTTTCCGTATCATGCGCCGACCTCCAAGTGGTACCCCACACGGCGCACCGATTCAATGCGCACATTGGAGCCAAGGCTCTTGAGGCAACACCGCACAATTCCCGCCTTACGGCTTAAGCACCGCTTCGGCGGCTGCG
>OLOH01000097.1_pt1 | contig 69953 bp, 60 predicted proteins | sample 1673221 | NCBI WGS metagenome assembly OLOH01 (sample SAMEA3136767, study PRJEB25190) | human gut metagenome
GGGAGCAGCGGCACACAGGCGGCGCGCAGGCGGCGCTTGATGCGGTTGCGCTGCACCGCGCAGCCGAGCTTTTTGCCCACCGAAAAGCCGACCTTGAGCACCGGGCCGCGCACGTAGAGCATCACCATCTCCCGCGCCCCGGCGGACGCGCCCCGGCGATACACATATTTGAACTGCGCGTTCTTTTTCAGGCTGTAAGTTCTTTGCAAATTAACAACGCTCTCCTCGGTTGACGCCAAAAACGGCAAATGAAAGAAAAAGGCCCGCTCCCGGTCTTTGCCGGGCCGGACCGAACGCCCCGAGCAGCCTCGGAACGGGTGCCGCCGATTGAGTTCAATCAGACGGGATTGGAAACGGTCAGCTTCGCGCGGCCGCGGGCGCGGCGGCGGGCAAGAACCTTGCGGCCGTTCTTGGTGGACATACGGGAACGGAAGCCATGCACCTTCGCGCGCTGGCGCTTCTTGGGCTGATAAGTTCTGACAGACGATGCCATTGTTACACACTCCTATCATCAGGTGAATTTGAACAAATGTAGAATCGCGCCGCGGCAGGCGGCACGTTGTTCCATGCGAAAGCGATTATAGTATACTTCACCGGCCGCGGTGAAGTCAAGAAGAATTTCCTGTAAAAAGCGGATAAAACCATAAAAAAGCGTCAAAAAGCGATTCATTTCCGCCGGAACAAACCGTTTGTCAGCAAAATATCACACTTTTTTCGCCGCACTTGACTTTTCCCCGCCCATCAGCGTATAATAAAGCCAAATTGGGGTTTTGCCGCAGGCGTTCCGGCCTGCGATCTCTCGCTGATTTCCGCGCATCCGCGCGTTTTTCATCCAATTTATGAAGGAGGCATATTCTTTATGCGTCGTATCGGTGTTTTGACTTCCGGCGGAGATTCCCCGGGCATGAACGCCGCCGTCATGGCGGTCGCCAAATCCGCGCGCTATTATGGCATGTCCCTCATCGGCATCAAGCGCGGCTATAACGGCACGCTCTGCCGAAGCCACCATATTGAGGATGACATGGTCGAGCTGGATCTGGATACCATTCTGGATATCGCCGATCAGCCGGGCACCTACCTGCGCACCGCGCGCTGCCTTGATTTCATACGACCGGAAATGCGCGTGCACGCGGCCAACAACATCCGCGAGATGGGCATCGAGGGTGTCGTCGTCATCGGCGGCGACGGTTCCTATCACGGCGCGATGGGGCTGTGCGAATTGGGCATCCCCTGCGTGGGCATCCCCGGCACGATTGACAACGACCTCGCCTATACCGAGATGACGCTGGGCTATGACACCGCCGTCAACTCCTGCATCGACGATATCCGCGCCATCCGCGCGACCAGCCGTTCCCACGACCGTCCGGGCGTGGTGGAGGTCATGGGCCGCCACTGCGGCGATATCGCCCTGAAGGCCGCCGCCGGTTCCGGCGCGGAAATCTGCCTCGTGCCGGAGGTGCCGTGGTCGATTCAGGAGGCCGCCGACCGCCTCTCCCGTCTGATCGACATGGGCAACCCGCGCGCAACCGTCGTCGTCGCCGAAGGCGCGTGGGACGCCATGCAGCCCGCCGACTGGCGCCGCTACCTCATCGAGAACGGCGCGAAGGGCATCCACGAGGACGACCCGATCAGCACCGAAAAGCTCGCCTTGCTGCTCAAATACAAGTGCAAGTGCGAGGCGCGCCCGACCGTACTCGGCTACACCCAGCGCGGCCGTACGCCGTCCGCCTACGACAGCTGGTTCGCCTTCGAGGCCGGCAACCTCGCCGTCAACCTGCTGCGCAACGGCATCGGCAATCAGGTCATCGGCATCAAGGATGGCCGTGTGTACTACCTTCCGATCATCGAGGCGCTCAAGCAGAAGCGCGAGTTCAACCTCTCGCTGTACAACATGATTAACTCTCTGTAATTTCAATATTTCGTGGGGCTGTTCATGCGCAACAGCCCCATTCTTATCGAAAAGGAGAATCCTCCATGCTCGCCAAAAACCAATGCTTTGAAATGACCTGCGACGCCTTCGGTCAGGATGCGCAGGGCGTCTGCCGCCACGAGGGCATGGCCGTGTTTGTCCCCGGTCTGCTGCCCGGCGAACGCGCGCTGGTGCGCATCGTCAAGCCGGAAAAGCGCTATGCCTTTGGCCGCGTGGAAAAGCTGCTGGAAAAGAGCCCCAGCCGCGCCGAGCCGTTCTGCCCCATCTACAAGCGCTGCGGCGGCTGCGTCTGCCAGCACATGACCTACGAGGCCTCCCTTGCCTTCAAGCGCCAGCAGGTGCAGGATCTCCTCCGGCGCGTCGGCGGGCTTTCCATCGAGGTGCCGCCCGTTTGGGGCATGGCGCATCCCTTCGGCTACCGCAATAAGGGCGCATACCCCGTCGCGCAGACGGACGGCGCGCCTGCCTGCGGCTTCTTCGCGCCGCGCAGCCACGATCTCGTCCCCCTGCCCGAAAACGGGTGCGCCATTCAGGGCAAGGCTTCCGCCAAGGCCACGCAGGCCGTCCTGAATTGGATGCGCGAAAACAGCGTCCCCGCCTACGATGAGCAGACCGGACGCGGCCTCGTCCGCCATATTATGACCCGTTCGACGACCTCCGGCGAGCTGATGGTCGTCGTCGTCGTCACCCGCGCGGATATCCCGAAGGCCAGTCGGCTGATCGAGCTGCTGCGCGCCGCCGTCCCCGGCCTGTGCAGCGTCTGCCTGAGCGTCAACAGCCGCCGCACCAACGTCATTTTGGGCACGGACATCCGCGTTCTCTGGGGCAAAGCCGCCATGGAGGACACGCTCTGCGGCCTGCGCTTCTCCGTTTCGCCGCTCTCCTTCTTCCAAGTGAATCCCCAACAGACCGAGAGACTCTACGGCCTCGCGCTGGAATACGCCGGCCTGACCGGCGCCAAAACCGTCGTGGATGCGTACTGCGGCGCGGGCACGATCTCCCTGCTGCTGGCGCAGAAGGCCAAAAAAGTCATCGGCATCGAAATCGTGCCGGAAGCCATTCAGAACGCGAATGAAAACGCCGCGCGCAACGGCATTGCCAACGCCGAGTTCCACGTCGGCGCAACCGAGGAACTGCTGCCCAAACTGGTGGAAAACGGCCTCCGCCCGGATGTGATCGTGCTCGATCCCCCGCGCAAGGGCTGCGATCCCGCCGTCTTGCAGGCCATTATCGCCGCCGCGCCCAAGCGCGTGGTCTATGTTTCCTGCGGCGCGCCGACGCTCGCCCGCGACGCCAAGCTGCTCGCCGAAGGCGGGTACGCCGCCGAAAAAGTTCAGTGCGTCGATATGTTCTGCTGGACGGGGGCGGTGGAGACGGTGATGGTATTGTCTAAACTTCAAGCAAAGCAACATATCGAGATTGATTTGAGCATGGACGAGCTGAATCTAACCAGCACAGAGAAGAAAGCAACCTATCAGAAAATCAGGGATTATGTTCTGGCGCATAGCGGCTTGAAAGTCAGCAGCTTGTATATCGCACAGGTAAAACAGCGGTGCGGCATCATCGAGCGTGAGAATTATAACATGCCGAAGTCTGAAGACGCTAAACAGCCCCAATGCCCACCAGATAAGGAACAAGCAATCAAGGAAGCACTTCAGCACTTCAGAATGATTTAAGAAGGGCGGATATGACACATTTGATTTCTTGTGAGCTTAAGATAGATACTGCCTGTGTTGAACTGAAATTTACCGATAATAGTATGATAGCGATAGATACTATCGCCGTTGAGAACGAGGTTGCCCGTAATGTTCAGAGCTTAATTATCTGATCTACAGCGCTCTGTTAGAGTATGCAGACCTCATTTTGAACGGTGATTCCGAAACCTATTTGAAAGCCGTTACTGAGTATAAGCCTTTAGATAGCTGACATTTTAAGGCGGCAAGGAGATAGGTTTCTTCTTGCCGCTAAACATTTTTACTGACATTCTAAATCTAAAGTAACTATACTACAATACACATGTGAAAGGCGTGCGCAAGATGAAATTATCTTACGGCAAGGTGTTCGATAGATATACAACGTCTTTTTCGGATAAGCTGGCTGAACTTTCGTTTTCTCTGTACAAAAAATTGAGATTACAGTTAGCAAAAATATTTCCTCTTTCAGAACACGAGAAATATCAGTTTGATAATAATGATCTATTTTCGAAAAAAGAATCTGCTGATATGCCACAGGGCTTTGACTACATAAAAGGGGAGAGTGCCGATGGGTTTGTAAAGTTAGATTACATAGATTTGTATGATTATCTTCCCAAAGAAGACCTGCCAAAGTTTATTAAAGAGCTAAAAAAATGTGTTCGCCGAAATAAGATAACCCCTTTGGGTGCATTTCGTTCCCGTGAGGATATTGATAAGATCGACAATTTAGGTCGGTATTATGATGGTCAGGCTTTTACGCATATTTTATCAGTTCGATTTCGCAAAAACGAAAAGCTCCAACAATCTTGTTCTGATATTTCCATATCTCTTCGCAATCTATCGGCCACCTTTCTTTTAGTACAGTATCGTGTATATATTACAAGAGAATTTAATTCTAGGATCGCAGAAATATGTAAGGAGAAGTATTCTGGGTATACAACGGTTTATAGACAATTCAATACACCTTGGTACGCTGTAAAAAAATTTGGCAGATCATCTCATACTGGCAATAATGTTCGTCAAGAAAAAATCCATAAGATGATTTCCCAACTAAAGTGGCAAATATTAAAGGAAATTCGTAAGACATATTCCATTCACTTTTGGGAAGACGGAATATTTACGCCAACATTTGAAACATATTCGACTAATATCCGTCCCAGTAATGAGCGTCGTAATTTAGAGTTTTGGGATAGTATCTCGTTTGGCAGCGATACCGACTATGCACCAACGTATAATGCCTGCGTATGCTGGGATTATACGCATGGTGAAAACGAGGGGCTACGTTTAGCTGCATTCTGTGGTGGAAATTACTCCGGAGACGATTATTTACCGGAGATAGTCCACCATGATATCTCTGATATATATGGGGTTTATTTAACTGCAGATACATTAGAGTATGTTGCAGATAGAGACATTGCGATCTGCAATAAAAAAATCAGCAAGGTGATTAGAAAAGCTAAAACATCCTCTGTCCTAAAAGTCAGAGTTGCAGTCGAACGGAAGTTGTATTATTGTTATCGTTTTATCTCTGAATTTTCAGGTAAATCTATAGACTACGATGATGCCAAAGCCTTTAAGCATCAGTTTTATGAAAAAGGTTCTGTATCATCAAGAAGTCTTGAAGGTATATCTAAAAGAGTACAGGAAACAAAAACGCAAATTGATAATATATTAAAGTTGTTAAATGATGCGGCTGAATACAGAAGCAGTGAATCAAATATAAAACTGCAGTGGATTATGATGATTGTAACCATTCTGTCTTTGTTTGTTGCCTTGTCCAGTATTAACAATAGCGATGTTGTAAATGATATTAAGAACTTGATTGAGTGGTTAAAAGCAATTATGTCTCAATAAATATACTGTTCAATAATATAATGACACTTACAGTTGCCCGTGGGAGTAAAATCCGGCGGGCAATTTTTATAAGAGCAAAATTTCAAGCGCTGACAGCGTAAACGTTTTATATCTTACTCTGTCTCAAAGATAAATGCTACGGCATGGATATTCTTGATCGTGTTCCTGCTATGACCACTCAGAGAATCAATGTTGGCTCTGGTACGTTCTATACGCTTCTGGAGCAATTGGAGGATGCAGAGAGGATACGGAAAACCAAGATTAAAGGCAGACGCCGCAGTTATATTCTTACGAATAAAGGCAGAGAAATGTTAGAAAAAGAATGCACTTGCTTAACGGCGCAGTTGATTGATTATCATATGATTTTCGAGAAGTAGAAAATCTAATGAAGAATACAAAAAGGTGCTTCGTTCTATTTTGATGATATGTATCATGCGTTTGTATCCCTTTATTACCTTTTATTTTCTTCTTTACATTTTTCGCAACAATACCTATCATCTATTTGCTTAGCAACAAATGCTTTCTGGCAATGCTCGCACATTTTGAGCGGATTCTGCGTATCTGTCAGGCTCAGAGAAAGCAGAAAACGAATCGTCAGCATCAGCGAATGAAAGTCCCAGACCATCATAGGATGTTCCCGCAGTTCCAGATGATAGCTCGGCACATTTCCATCAAAGCACGCAATGCCCTGCCGATATAATTTCTTTGTCGTTGAATCCAGTTTCTTTTTATCGCGTTCATAAAGAAAAACAGATACAAAAGCAAACGCCCAATCCCGAAAAACTTCCTTCATCCAGTCAAAGCGTTCACCGTAACTTCTCAAAAAAGACATTGCCTTCGCCTGAGGATCATTGAAAAATGTTGATACCAACGCAATCTCCATTTTATCATCTCCGGACACCTGCCAGCCTGATTTGACTCCCTGCTTGTAAAAAGACGGCATAGCAAACGGGAAAAACAGCTTCAAATAATCCATCGTTTCCATAACTTCCTGTCGGATGTACGGGTTCTTCGGCAGATAGACCTTTTCATATTCCACAAACTTCGGCGTAGTCGGTATCGCAGCCATCAAGCCAAGCAAACCGTATCGGCAGGCAAATTGCCGTATTGCCTCCTTCACTTTTATATCCGGCGCTTTATGAAACTGAAGCAGGCCAATATTGACAGCTTCCACGATCAGCTCATCTGCCTGTGCCATCGGATTATATACATCCGCCTCCGCTTTGGCGGCAGGCATCAGATACTCCTGACCGTCTGCCGCCGTTCGCCATTCATAATCGCTGTATTTCGCCCATCCGGCAGACGTATGTTCAAACAACCTCGGAATCATGTATCATTTTCCTCCTCTGTCTGAGAGCCTTCCTCATATTCATTGAGAAAACGTTGTTCCTGCAAAGTCAATGCTTCATTTTGACTGTTCAACTCTCTAAGCGCTTCATATACCTGTCTTTGCAGCTTTCGATGCACAGTGCCTCGAACCTTGCGGACATTGCGTTCAGATTGTTCGCGCAAATCTGCCAACTGCTGTACGGAATATCGGCGTATGCCCAGAAAATACAAAATTTCCTTGTGATCCTGTTTCAGATTCAAAACAATCTGCCGCAAATACTCCCGCTCTGTCAAATCGTGCATCCGAAATATACAATTAGCCAGAAAATCGTCAAATTCTCCGCGACAAATCTGTTGGAAAGTCGGGCGACCCATGCTGTTTGGTACAATGTTGCCGCCATCAGAAAGAATCGCTTCAATAAGCATATCGCCCTGCGCAACCTCATAGCGCCGTTCTTTTCGCATCCGGCTTTTTTCTTCTCGATCATACCATTCAACAACATTTTGAAATTCTGCCGTTGTTCGAGCAGATAACTCCAATCGGCGAAGCGCTTCTTCCCTCATACTTTTGGCAAGCCGTTTCCTGCGTTCAGCAGCAGAACGTGTATCTTTGCTTTGGCTTTGATCTGATGACGGCTCCTCTTCCTCACCTTTTGGCTCTGTCCACTCCTGAAAGCTATCGCAGAAAGCAGAAACGCTTTCCCCGCCAGACCACGGCAATTCCTCATCCGGAATCTCATTACCGTCTTCGTCGTAATAGATCATGTCCCGTATTCCATATTCTGTACGCATCTCTGTCTCCACTCAGTCTATATAAAATGGGAACACTCGTTTTTCTCATTATAAAAGTGAACCATTAAAAAGTCAAAAAATTTCTCAATATCGAAAAAAACAGTTCCGAAAATGGTTCTCGTTTGTCCTATAAGATAGAGGGCAAACGCTATATAAAGCAAGCGCTTCGTAGAAAAGGATGACGGAAAAAGTCCGCCATCCTTTTTTCGTAGCCCCAGAGTCCAGAGGCGAAGCCTTTGGTCCACGGCACTTTGCACCCGAAAGGGTGAAAGTGTCATAGTGGGTAGTTACACTTTCACAGAAAGTGCCCGTTCCTCCGTCCCTTGCACTCCAAACGCAACTAAACGTTCCCTCCGAAAGGAAGTGATCTCCCATGGCAAGAAACGACGGCATAAACCGTACCACTGTTCGCAATCAATCCCGAACAGAAAGCAACATTGCAGACGCAGAAGCGCACAATGAGCGCCTGAAAACCTGCTACCGAAACGAAGATATCATTCCTGAACGCAGTCACCTGAATATCCATTTCAAGGAACCCATAGGAAGCTATCAAGAGATGTTCAGCCAAATGGAACAAGACGGTACTATCTCAACCCGCGGACTGAAACCGGATGCCGTTCATTATGACGAACTGGTTTTCGACGTGAACTCTGCTTATTTTCATAATCACGGCGGCTATGAATATGCACAGGCATTTTATGCCGAAGCCTATAAAGCCGCCGTTGATATTGTCGGCGGCGAACCGTACATTCTCTCCGCAGTCATGCACGCAGACGAGCGCAACGCCGGCATGAGCAAAGCACTGGGCTACGATGTTTGGCATTATCATCTGCATGTCGTCTATGTACCGGTCGTCGAAAAGCAGGTTCTCTGGTCAAAGCGCTGCAAAGACCCCAAGCTCATTGGCACAGTCAAAGAAACCATGATGCAGGTCAGCCATAGTAAAAAATGGCAATCGCAACCCGTTTTCGATGAAACCGACAAACCGATGCACACTAAAAGCGGTAAAATCGTTCTCAAAAAATCTTACAGCGTTTTGCAGGATCAATATCACGACCACATGGTTTCGGCAGGCTTCACCGATGTCGAACGTGGCGAACGCGGCAGCACCGAAGAACATCTCAGCACTGTTCAATTCAAAGTCATGAAAGAACAGGCAAACCTTGACAGTCTTCTCGTTCAACAGCAAGCCGCAAAGCAATCAGCTCAGTTGGCACAGACACAATGCCAAAAAGCTGAGCGTGACATGGAAACCGCCCAGAAAAAGTTGGACGCTCTTGCAAAGAACACTAAAGATATCGAAACATTTGTACAACGGCTCGGTTCATCCGAAGAACTCCTGCCCGATGTTTCCATGTTGGAAAGTGGAAAATCTTACCGCGTAAATAAAGCGCTGCCCGTGGTTAAAAAACTTGTTCGCAAATTAAAGGAAGTCTACGTTCTCCTCGTCAATGAACAACAAGCCAACAGCAATCTTGCCAAAGAATCCGTCTTCTGGCGGCGAAAAGCGGAAACAAATGCTGCATATCGAGAGGATGCCGTCAAACTGAACAAGCTGAATCAACTTCTCGGCAAAGATGAAATTGACAGGCTTCTCGCTCAATGCAAAACGCCTGAACGCCATCCCATCAAATCCAAAGAACACGATCTGTCTTAAAGGAAGTGGATACCTACGAATATCTTTGAACTCATCAAGTCTCGCATAACCGTTCCGCAAGCCGCCGAACGCTATGGACTCCACGCGGAACGCAACGGCATGTGCCGTTGTCCTTTCCATTCAGATAAAACCCCTTCCATGAAACTGAATGAAACCTACTACTATTGTTTTGGCTGTCATCTTGTCGGCGATGTCATTGACTTCACCGGCAGATTGTTCAGTCTGTCTCCTCTTGAAGCCGCGCAAAAACTCGCATCTGATTTCGGCATTGATCTACACACACCTGCTTCGGCTTCACTCGCTGTTCCTCGTCCTCCAGCTAAATCCCCGTTAGAGCAGGAACGCCGCTGCGCTTCGGCATTGCTTGACTACGAATGTCTCTTAAAACATCGTCAGCAACAATTCGCTCCCTCTCACGACACCGACAAATGGGATGAACGCTTTGTATCCGCTACTCATTCGCTACCGCAAGTTTCTTATCTGATTGACTGCCTATATGATGCAGATGCAGATTTGCGCAAGCAGACTGCGGATTCTTTGCTGAACGACGGCACACTTCATAAAATTGAAAAATGGAACATTGCTCATAGAAAAGAGGTGCTTCCGTGTGAAGAAAACGACACGCTTGCTGCCTGATTCCTTTCCTTCTTGGTTTGACGGGCAGAATATCAATGAAGCGTTGTTCTGCCGAGACTATCTGGAATCCCATCAGCTGCTTTATACCGAAAGAAGTTTTTTCACCACCGAAGGACGCATGACCGATGAAGCATCGCTCAAAACGGATATCTACCAAATCATTGAACCCTGTGCGTCAATCGGCGTTCCCAAAAAGATTTCCAACATCATTGAGCTACTCAAAATCATGGCATATACCGACAACTTTCCTCCGCAAACGGATCGGATTCACGTTGCCAACGGCACATTGTTTCTTGATGGCTCCTTCTCCAAAGACAAATATGAAATTGTCCGCAGCCGTTTTCCGGTAAACTATGCTCCTTCCGCATCCGTGCCCGAAACTTGGCTTCATTTTTTATCCGATATCCTTTATGAAGATGACATTCCCACGCTTCAGGAATATATCGGCTACTGTCTCATCCCCTGTAATAAAGGACAACGCATGATGGTTATCAAGGGCAACGGCGGCGAAGGAAAATCTCAAATCGGCATGGTTCTCTCTCATCTTTTCGGCTGTAACGCAAAGGACGGCAGCGTGGGCAAGGTTTCTGAAAACCGCTTTGCACGCGCCGATCTGGAACATGTTCACCTGATGATCGACGACGATATGCGTATGGAAGCGCTCAAGCAAACCAACTACGTCAAATCTCTGGTTACTGCGCAGGGAAGAATGGATTTAGAACAAAAAGGCAAGCAAAGTTATCAGGGCTGGATGTATGCCCGTCTGCTTGCCTTTTCAAATGGTGATTTGCAATCCCTCTATGACCGCAGCGACGGCTTTTATCGACGGCAGCTGATTCTTACGACAAAAGGGCGCTCCCCTAATCGTGTCGATGATCCGGATATTGCTGAAAAGATGTGCGGCGAACTGGAAGAGATTTTCCTCTGGGCTTTCGAGGGACTTCAACGATTGGTTCAAAACCACTACCATTTCAGCGAAAGCTCGCGTGCCCGTGCCAACCGTAACGCCGTTAAACAGGACGCTAACAATGCTCTCCTGTTCATGGAAGCCACCGATTATATCCATCTGATGCCCAAAGGCAAGATCGGTTCTCAGGAATTGTATGAAATCTACACCATCTGGTGCAAGGAAAACGGATTCTCTCCACTCAAAAGCCGCAGTCTTTCCGATTATCTGATTGCCAACCAGAAAAAATACGGTATCGAACATACCAACAACATAACAAATCCTGTCGGTCGCCGCGTATGGGGCTTTACGGGTATTCAAGCAGTGATGTCGCTTCCTGCCAAGGTTACAGAAAGCTGGAAAAGGGATGATTCCATGTATACGCCTTTTACATGATGTTCCTTATAGTGAGAATTTTTGCGATTTTTCCCGTACATACGTACACCCATACGCGAAATCTTTGTACACAAGTATGTATGTACGCAGATAAACCGAAATTCCATATGTGTTCTTTTCCTTATTATTTGATTCAAATAACGTGTCTAGAGGTGATCCTTATCGCAACAATCAAAATGCACGACGAATGGGAAGGGCTCGCTCGTATGCTTGCCGACTTGATTACCAAGTATGCCGATGTTCTTGAGGATCAGGATAAGCCCAATCTCTCCAATGAAGAAGAACAACAAGATGCCGCCTGATCTCTCGTCATTTCTTTTTCAATCGCTTGTTTTTGTTTTCAATCGCTTGTTTTTTTGATATAATAAGACCATCATTCAGGAGGTGAACCCATGTCTGAGATTTTTGATATCTCCCGATTTGATTCCTATCGGGAAGATAACCGCCGTGAAGTCAAAAAAGCGCGCGATGGCCTTCCTGTTTCTCTTTGGGATACATACTCGGCTTTTGCCAACTGCTACGGCGGCATCATCATTCTTGGCGTTAAAGAAAACCCAGATGGCAGTTGGCGCACGACCGGATTAAAGAACGCCGCCAAGCTGCAAAAGGAATTCTGGGATATCATCAATAACACAAATAAGGTTAGCATCAACCTGCTCAGAGAGAACGATGTTGAAACCTATGAATATAACGGCGATGTCATTATGACCATCCATGTTCCCGCTGCCCGCAGAGAACAGAAACCCGTCTATATCAATAATGATATGTTCAACGGCACCTTCCGCAGGAATTACGAGGGCGACTATCACTGCACCACCATTCAGGTCAAAACCATGCTTCGCGACCAGGCAGATGATACGGTCGATATGTCCATTCTGGATGGTTTTGGTCTGGAAATTTTCAATGCTGATTCCGTGCGCGGCTATCGAAATACTTTCGCCTCACTGAAAGACGGGCACCCATTTGTCCGGCTCGATGACAACGAGTTCCTTCGAAGCATCGGCGCGGCTGCTATTTCCAATAAAGACAACGCCCTGCATCCCACGGCAGCCGGATTGCTGATGTTTGGCAATGAATATGATATTGTCCGTCAATTCCCCAATTATTTTCTGGATTACCGCGCTGAGCTTGATCCCGCTATCCGCTGGACGGATAGAGTTTTTTCCAGCTCCGGCGATTGGTCGGGAAATATTTTCGATTTCTATTTCCGTGTCTACAACAAGTTAAAGCAATCTTTGACTGTGCCGTTTAAACTCTCCGGCGTAACGCGAATTGATGATACGCCCATGCACGAAGCTATTCGTGAAGCACTCGCCAACTGCCTAGTCAACGCCGATTACTTCGGCTCCAGAGGCATTGTCGTAATCCTCCGTCCGGATCAGATTACTTTCGCCAATCCCGGATATAGCCGTACCGGAAAAATACAAATGATGCGCGGCGGCGTTTCCGATCCTCGAAATCGCGGATTGATGAAGATGTTCAATCTCGTCGATATCGGTGAGCGTGCAGGCAGCGGTATTCCTAAAATCATGAACATCTGGAATGATGAAGGAATGAAAGAGCCTGTCATCACAGAAGAATTTGATCCTGATCGCACCATTCTGACTTTATCGCTTGAAAAAAAACAAGCGATAAAAACAAGTGATAACGCTCCCGTTTCTTCTTCAAAAGCTAAGAAAACCCTTGAAAATCAACGAAAGATACTTGAATATCTGAAAGATCACGGGCGTTCAAAATGCTCCGATATTGCAGCGTTTATAGGGCTCAGTGAAGCTCGCACACGGGTCATTCTCTTAAATATGCCGGAAGTTGAAGTTACCGGAGCAAACCGTTACAGAACTTATCGAATCAAATGATATTCTCATCCTATCGCTTGGAATGAAACCAAGCAATAGGATTTTTTTATTTGCCCTAAAATCTCCATCCATCTCCAAATTTCTCTTGAGTCTTAATATATGTATATGATATACTATCCTTGAAAGAGGTGTCTAAACCATTCTGTAAGCACGATTACAATTTTAGACGCAGCGGAGTGAATTTCAGTGAAAGAAAAGACAAAGGTTTACATTTATACCCGCGTATCCACCGCCATGCAGATCGACGGCTACTCTCTTGAAGCACAAAGGAACCGCATGAAAGCATACGCCGAGTTTAATGACTACGAAATTGTCGGCGAATACGAAGATGCAGGCAAATCCGGCAAATCTGTCGAAGGGCGAACCGAGTTTAACCGCATGATGGAAGATATCAAATGCGGCAAGGACAACGTGTTCTTTGTTCTGGTGTTTAAGCTCTCACGCTTTGGACGCAACGCCGCCGATGTCCTTTCTACCCTGCAAACCATGCAGGATTTTGGGGTTAATCTGATCTGTGTAGAGGATGGCATTGATTCCTCCAAGGACGCAGGCAAGCTGGTTATTTCGGTTTTGTCGGCTGTTGCCGAAATCGAACGCGAAAATATCCGAGTTCAGACCATGGAAGGTCGGCTTCAAAAGGCACGCGAGGGTAAATGGAACGGCGGCTTTGCTCCCTATGGCTATGATCTGGTCAACGGCGCGCTCATCGTCAACAAAGAAGAAGCCGAAGCCGTTAAACTTATCTTTGATCTGTATGTTCACAAAAAGATGGGTGGTCGTCTAATTGCCCAGTATTTGGAGCGTCACGGTATCCAGAAACTCTCCCATCAAAACACCAGGGGCGAGCTTTTCAGCGCAGCCTATGTCCGCGAGATTCTGAAAAATCCCGCCTACTGTGGCAAAATTGCTTATGGTCGTCGCAAAACCGAAAAGGTTCACGGCACCCGAAACGAATATCGGATCGTTTGGAATCAAGATTATCTCCTGTGCGACGGTATCCACGAGGCACTTGTTTCCGTTCAGGACTGGGAAGATGCGCAAGTTCGACTTCGTTCTCAAGGTGAACGCTATAAACGCTACGAACGTCATGACAACGAACATGCTTACCTGCTCACCGGCTTACTCAAATGCCCGGAATGCGGTGCTGGTATGTACGTCAGCAAGAGTGTCAAAAAGAGAAAAGACGGCTCTTCCTACAAAGAGTTCTACTACTACGGCTGCAAGCATCGCCGTCAGGATCGCGGGCATAAATGCAGCTACAAAACGCAACTTTCTCTTCCACTGATGGATCAGGCTGTTGTGGAGGTCATTACATCTCTCATCAAGAAGCCTGATTTCGCCAAGCTGATGGCAGAGAAAATCAATACCGAAATCGACACTTCAGCACTTGAGCAGGAAATCGCACATCTTGAGAAGCAGCTTCGTCAGCAATATTCGGTCAAAGAAAAACTGATTGAAGAAATCGACCAGCTTGATCCAGATGATCGCCATTATCGTCATAGGAAATCCGATCTTGATGAACGACTGTTCAGGATGTATGATAAAATTGATGAATCGGAAGATTTGCTCATTGAAGCTAAAGCTAAGAAACAATCCATCGAAGCAGATAAAGTCACAACGCAAAACATCATTGCCATTCTCACCAACTTTGAGCGCCTGTACAGCGTTATGAACGACGTTGAAAAGCACGAACTCATGGCTGAATTGATTACAGACATTCAAATCTATCCCGAACGGCAGCCAAACGGTCAATGGCTGAAATCCATCCATTTTCAACTTCCGATTATCCCGGAAAAAGAGCTGCAATTCGGTTTAGACAATTCAGATGGATTTGAGACTGTTATGTCATTGGTCCAACAAAATCCGGATGATATCGTCAAGGTCGGCATCGACGCGGACGAGCTCGCCGTCACCAAGGCCGAAAGCAAGGCGACCTACGGCGAGATTCAGGCGCGCGTGAAGGAACAGACCGGCCTGAACGTCACGCCGCTGTACATCGCGCAGGTGAAAAGAAAGCATGGGATTATCGAGCGCGAATGCTACAACAAAGCGAAGTCCGAGAGCGCAAAGATGCTGATCTGCCCGCCGGATAAGGAAAAGGCGATTGAAGATGCACTGAGGTTCTTTGGGATGATCGCGTAAAGATTTCAAACCGGATCGGTCGGGGAATACTACCCGCTCGATCCGGTTTAATAAATTGAACCGATGTAAATCTGAGCCAGAAACGAATCCGATGGATTGATAGGACGTCGTTCTATGTCATTTTTTCATCGTGACAAATTTCTTGTTGACGAAATGGAGATTTCATGTTATACTGCCATCAGCGAAAAGGATTCTAAAGGTCCATACATGTTATTTATCGCCCATGACAAATCGAGGTGAACCCATGAAGTTAGGCGAACTGGCAACCGTCCGAAGCGGGCTGGTTTTATCCAGAAAACAGGCGCGCAAAGGCGCCCCCGTCAAGATGCGGTATCCCCTACTGAGCTTTCGCGCCATCCACCCAAACGGATACATCGACATGGAACAGCTGGATGGTTTTGACGCTGCGGAGCAGTTATCACCGGAGTACCTGACACAGATCGGCGACGTCATCATCCGCCTGACCTCGCCGTACACCGCTGTTCTCATCGACGAAGCATCCGCCGGCATGGTCGTTTCATCAAACTTCGTCATCATCCGTGTTGATCGAAGCAGGCTCCTGCCCGGATATCTGGTCTGGCTGATCAACACGCCGAAGATCAGGAAAGCCATTTATGAAAACACCAGCAGCAACATGCTGGGCGCCATCAACGCCAAATTCTTCTCCGAATTTGAAATTCCCCCGCTGTCCATCCTCCAGCAGCAGAAAATCGCCGAACTGCATCTGCTGGCGAAAAAGGAGACGGCGCTGCTTCGCCAGTTGTCGGCAGAGAAGGAGCGCTACTACGATCTGCTGATCCGCAATGTACATTCGACCATGAAATGAGGTATGCACCATGACGACCCGCAACGATATCGAACGCGTTCTCTGGAAGGCCTGCGACAGCTTCCGGGGAAAAATCGACAGTTCCCGCTACAAGGACTACATCCTGTCCATGCTGTTCGTAAAATACCTGAGCGACGTCACCCTCGAAAGACGCGCCCTGTACATGGAGCAGTACGACGGTGACGAACGGCGCGTCGAGCGCGCCATGAGCCGGGAGCGGTTCTCCCTCGACAGGGAATCCACCTTCGATTATCTGTACGAAAACCGCACGGATACAGAGATCGGCCAGAAGATCAACGTCGCCCTTTCCCACATCGAGGATCACAACAGTGGAAAGCTGCGCAACGTGTTCCGCGCCATCGACTTCAACTCCCAGGTTGACTTCGGCGACGTCAAGGAAAAGAACGCGACACTCCGCAACCTGCTGGAAGACTTCCACGACCTGGATCTTCGTCCCGGTCAGCTCGGCTCCGCGGACATCATCGGAGACGCCTATGAGTACATGATCGCCAACTTTGCCTCCGACGCAGGCAAAAAAGGCGGCGAGTTCTTCACGCCAAGCCAGGTATCCGAGCTGGTGGCCTCGCTCGTCAAGCCGCAGGAAAACGACCGCATCTACGACCCCACCTGCGGAAGCGGCGGCCTGCTGCTCAAAGCTTACAAAAAGGTGCCCAGCGGCAAGGTTGCCGTCTACGGTCAGGAGCTGAACGCCCAGACTTGGGCGCTCTGCACGATGAACATGTTCCTCCACGGCGTGGATGACGCCCGCATCTGGCAGGGCGACACGCTCTCCAATCCGCAGAACCTTGAGGACGACAAGCTCATGAAGTTCCAGGTGGTGGTCGCCAATCCGCCGTTTAGCCTGGACAAATGGGACAGCGGCTTCCTCGCCAAGGCTAGTCTGGATGAAAAAGGAAAGAAGCAGGAAAAAATGTCCGCTTCTCTGGACGAGCATCATCGATTTGACTGGGGCGTTCCGCCCTCCTCCAAGGGCGACTATGCCTTCGTGCTCCACATGCTTAACAGTCTGGATGCGGAAAACGGGCGCATGGCCGTCGTCCTGCCCCATGGTGTGCTCTTTCGCGGTGCCAGCGAGGGCAAGATTCGCAGGCAACTGGTTGAAATGAACCTGCTGGACGCGGTTATCGGCCTGCCCGCGAACCTGTTCTACGGCACGGGCATCCCCGCCTGTATTCTGGTGTTCAAAAAGAGCCGCACCTGCGACGACGTCCTGTTCATCGACGCCTCCGGCGAGGGCAATTACGAAAAGGGCAAGAACCAGAACCTCCTGCGGGACAGTGATATTGCCCGCATCGTCAGCACCTACGAGGCGCGCGAGGCCAAGGTGGACAAGTACAGCTACCGCGCCTCCCGCGCTGAAATCCGCGAGAACGACTACAACCTGAACATCCCCCGGTATGTGGACACCTTTGAGGAGGAGGAGCTGGTGGACATCGACGAGGTGAAGCGGAATATCGAAAGCATCGAGGCAGAGCTTTCGCAGGTGCAGGCGCAGATGAAGAAGTATTTGGAGGAGCTGGGGCTATGAACAACGAGATTGCGCGTTACAGCGAAGAAACCTTTGAAAGCATCAAGCACGTCAATGAGTATGGCAATGAATTCTGGTATGCAAGGGAGCTGCAATCCATACTTGAATATACGGAATGGCGGAATTTCCAGAAACTCATTGAAAAAGCTCAAACAGCCTGCGAAAACAGCGACATGGCTGTGGATGAATGTTTTGTTGAGGTCAACAAAACATCGCCCATGCCGAACGGTGGTGTTAAGCTGATTGATGACTACATGCTTTCCCGCTATGCCTGCTACCTGATCGTTATGAATGGCGATCCGCGCAAAGAAGTCATCGCAGTTGGACAAACCTACTTCGCCGTGAAAACGCGCCAGCAGGAATTGATCGACCACTACGATGAGCTGTCCGAGGATCAGAAGCGGCTTGCCATCCGCAAAGAAATGAAAGCGCACAACAAGTCCCTGGCCGAAGCGGCGCAAAAGGCTGGCGTTATCAAGTCCTATGATTTCGCCATTTTCCAGAATTACGGCTATCAAGGACTGTACGGAGGCCTCGGCGCAAAAGAAATCCACGCTCGTAAAGGTCTCAAGGAAAACGAACAGATTCTTGATCACATGGGCAGCACCGAGCTGGCTGCTAACCTGTTCCGCGCTACGCAGACAGACGAAAAGCTGCGCCGCGAGAATATTCGAGGCAAGGAAAAGGCCAATCAAACCCACTACGAGGTCGGCAGAAAGGTCAGGCAGACCATCGCCGAGCTGGGCGGCACCATGCCGGAAGACCTGCCGACGCCGGAAAAGAGCATCAGGCAGATTGAGAGCGAGCAGAAGAAGCGCTTGAAAGGAAATGGGCAATCATGAAAGATTATTTTAATTTTTATCGAGACCAGATACGATACAACAATAGCCTTTCTATTCCAAGTCATCCTATAACATGCGGGTATTGTGGGCAAAACATTGCCCCGCATATCGGATACTATTTATATGCCGATACAATTAGCAGCAAAAAGGATGTGGGATATGTTTATCAGTGTCCGCTCTGCAAAAACCCCATTATCTTCTTTATCGATACTAAGGAAACCATTCCAGGCGCGCCCTATGGTCGAGAGATCAAGAATCTCCCCGACAACATTCAAACACTGTACAACGAATGCCGTACATGCTATGCCAATCAATGCTACACATCAGCCCAAATGATTGCGCGAACGCTGTTGATGCACATCGCCGTTGAGCAGGGCGCAGAAGAGGGATTGCCCTTTGCCCGGTATGTAACCTATTTGGATGAGAAAGGTTATATTCCTCCGAATGGAAAAAAATGGGTGGACTACATTCGCACTTCAGGAAATGTTGCAAATCATGAAATCGTCATCAAAGAAAGAGAAGAGACACAAAAGGTGATCACTTTCCTTTCGACGTTGTTGTTGGTCATTTATGAACTTCCAAATTCTCTGGAGGCGTAGACCATGACACCCGAAGTCAAACAACGAATCGAACAAATCCGGCAGGGGATTGTGCCAGAGGGGTACGTCAAAGATAAAGATGGCATATACCCTCGTGACTGGGCATCAAAAAAGATTGGGCAATGGCTTAAACTCGCGGAACGCTCCATCGTTCTACAAGATGAAGAAGAATACCAGTTGGTTACAATTCGCCGCGGATTTGGTGGTGTTGATTCGCGCGGCAGTTTTCTTGGCAAAAACGTACTGGTCAAGAACTACTTCATCGTTAAGACCGGGGATTTCATCATTTCAAAGAGACAAATCGCGCACGGAGCCTGCGGCATCGTTCTCCCCGAGCTAGATGGTGCTGTCGTATCCAATGAGTATAATGTTTTTCTTCCGCAAGATGGCACAAATATTCAGATGTTCAACCTGATGATGCAGTTGCCACACTATAAGAGACTCTTCTATCTGATGAGTGATGGCGTTCATATCGAAAAACTATTGTTCAAAACGCAAGACTGGATGAAAAGAACGCTTGCAATGCCTCTGCTCAAAGAGCAGAAGAAGATTGCCGAAATCCTCTCCACGCAGGACAAGGCAATCGAACTGCAAGGGCGCAAAATCGAGGAACTGAAAAGGTTCAAAAAGGGCTGTCTGGAAAAGATGTTCCCGAGGAAAGGGCAAAAGGTTCCTGAAAAGAGATTCCCCGGATTTACGGACGATTGGGAACGGCGTAAGTTGGGAAGTATTTATGAAGCAATCGGAAATGCTTTTGTAGGAACGGCGACTCCGTACTATGTGGAAAACGGACATTTTTACCTTGAATCGAATAATATCAAGGATGGACAGATAAATCATAATACGGAAGTTTTTATTAATGACGAGTTTTATGAGAAGCAAAAAGATAAGTGGCTTCATACGGGAGATATGGTAATGGTTCAATCTGGACATGTTGGTCATGCTGCTGTAATCCCTGAAGAACTCGATAATTCTGCGGCTCATGCATTGATTATGTTCAGACATCCAAAGATAGAAATTGAACCATATTTTTTGAACTATCAGTATCAGACTTTAAAGTCAAAAAAGAAAATTGAGAATATTACGACGGGTAACACTATCAAACATATTCTTGCTTCGGATATGCAACAATTTGAAGTAGATATGCCAAAATTGGAAGAACGGAAGAAGATAGCAGAGTATTTTAGAGGTCTCGACCGCCTTATCGCCCTTCATCAGTGTAAGCTGGAAGAAATGAAAAGACAGAAAAAAGCCCTGATGCAGCTTCTGCTGACGGGGATTGTGAGGGTAAAGGCATGAAAAGCAAATTGAAAAAATTCCTAATGAATCCATGGATAGTATCTACCGGAAGTGGGCTGCTAGTTCTGGTAGTGACAGTTGCTATCGACTATTTTTCAGCAAAAAGGATCTTTACCACTTTCAAGAAAATGCTGATATTCATTTGGTCAGCAATTCTCACCTTTCTGAATTTTGAAATAAAGGTTTGGTGGCTCTTAATCGGAATTGCCGTGCTGTTCTTAGGGCTTTACATCTACTGTAAGTATCTAGATAGCAAGCAGTCCGTACCTGATGAACCCGAGTTTCTCAAGTACACTCAAGACACGATACTCGGCTATAAATGGGATTGGCATTGGGAAAAAGGTGCGCATGGGAAGTATTATGTTGATGGTTTACGCCCAATATGCCCACAGTGTAACACTCCGTTGGTTATCGGTTACGCTGGATTCAGAGATGTGTATACCTGCTTGCGCTGTAATACCGACACCAGCCGTCCCCTACCCCGTATAGAAAATGTCGAAATGCTAATCCTTGATAATATTAAGAAAATGTCCTTTCCGAATGGCTAATTGTTGCGAGGCAGCCCCCTGCCCCGCTATTCCTGCATATAACCCCTTTGCGAAAGGAGGCCCCTTCATGGACAAAGACGCCTATCTGGAAATCAACGCAAGCCAGCGCCCCGCCCTTGCGCTGTTTGAGGCCATGGGCTACACCTACATTTCCCCGGCGGATTGCGACAAGCAGCGCGGCAGCCGGTATCACGTGCTGCTCCGGGACATCCTGCGCGGTCAGCTCCGCAGGCTCAACCGCTATGCCTATGCAGGCGCGGAAAACGAGTTCTCCGCCGCCAACATCGAGCGCGCCATGGAGGATCTGGACGAACCGCTGACGGACGGCCTCGTGCGCACCAGCGAGAAGATTTATGACGCGCTGCTACTGGGCAAAAGCTACCTAGAGACCGTCGGCGAGGGAAAAATGCTCAGCTTCAATCTCCGCTATATCGACTGGGACAACCCGCAGAACAACGTGTTCCACGTCACGGAGGAGTTCGCCGTGGACAGCCGGGACAGGCAGCACAACGCCCGCCCGGATATCGTGCTGTTCATCAACGGCATCCCCTTTGCCATCATCGAGTGCAAGGCTCCGCATATTCCCGTGGATGAGGCCGTCGGGCAGATGATCCGCAACCAGCAGGCGGCGTATATCCCGCATCTCTTCAAATTTGCGCAGCTCGTCGTGGCGACCAACAAGAACGCCGTCAAATACGCGACAGCCGGCACGCCCAAAAAATTCTGGAGCGTCTGGAAAGAGCAGGATGCCGATTGGCTGCAAACCCGGCTGAAAGCACTCGTCCCGGATCGCATGCCCACCGAACAGGACAGGAATATCGTCTCGCTGTTCAGCGCCGATCGCGTATACGAGCTGATTCGCTATTTCATTCTCTTCGACGCCAACGTGAAGAAGGTCTGCCGCTATCAGCAGTTCTTCGCCGTCCGGGAAATCATGAAGACCATCGCCGAAAGCGACGAGCACGGCAACCGCCAGAGCGGCGTCATTTGGCATACGCAGGGCAGCGGCAAGAGCCTGACTATGGTCATGCTGGCGAAGTATATCCTGATGGAGCTGCGGGACTGCCACCCCCGCGTGGTCATCGTCACGGACCGCAAGGAGCTGGACGCGCAGATTGCCGCCACCTTCGCGCATACGCGGCTAACCCCCGCCCGCGCGACCAGCGGACGTCATCTGGTGGAGCTGGTAAACAGCGCCCGGGCGGACGTCATCACCAGTATCATCAACAAGTTCAACACCGTCGAGCGGCAGGAGGTCAAAAACCCCTCCCGCGACATCTTCGTGCTCGTGGACGAAAGCCACCGCTCCAACTACGGCCTCATGGCGACCCGGATGCGCAGCGTATTCCCCAACGCCTGCTACATCGGCTTCACCGGCACGCCGCTGATGAAAAGCGAAAAGAACACCATGGCCCGGTTCGGCAGGCTGATTCACAAGTACACCATCCGGGACGGCGTGGAGGATGGCGCGATTGTCCCCCTGATCTATGAGGGGCGCTTTGTCGAGCAAAAGGTGGACGAAGAAAATATCGACCTCTGGTTTAAGCAAACCACCCGCCGCCTGACGGAGGCGCAGCGGGAGGATCTGCGCAGGAAGTGGAGCAGCATCCGCCGCCTAACCTCCACCGACGCGCGCATCAAGCGCATCGCGCTGGACATCAGCGAGCACTTCATTGAGGGCTACAAGGATACCGGCTTCAAGGCCATGCTCGCCACCAACTACAAGCGCGACGCGATCCGCTATCTGGAGTGCTTTGAGCAGTTCGGCGACCTGAACTGCGCCGTCGTTATCTCGCCGCCCGACATGCGCGAAGGCGTCGATGACGCCGACGAGGGAGCGGACGATCTGGTCGTCTCCTTCTGGAACAAGATGATGCAGCAGTACGGGGATGCCGACCGCTACGAGGAAGCCATCAAGAACAGGTTCTGCGATGGTGAAATCGACATTCTGATCGTGTGCAGCAAGCTGCTCACCGGCTTCGACGCACCGCTGTGTCAGGTGCTCTACATCGACAAGGAGCTCAAGGAGCACGGCCTTTTGCAGGCCATCGCGAGGACAAACCGCCTGCACGAGGGCAAGGACTACGGCCTGATAGTCGATTACCGCGGCCTGATTGAAAAGCTCGACACCGCCATGGACATGTACAGTGGCGCTGGTCTGGAGAACTTCGACGGTGGCGATCTGAAGGGCGTCGTGGTCGATGTGATGTCTGCCATCGGGAATCTCCGCAGCGCCTATACGCAGCTGGTAGAGCTCTTTGCCCCGGTGGGCAGCATCAGCGATGCGGAAGCCGTCGAGGTGTTCCTCGCCGATGACAAGATGCGTCAGGATTTCTATACTCTGCTCTGTGCCTTCGGCCGGGCGCTGCATTTGGTGCTGAATGCGGAGCAGGCATACAACGCGCTGAACAAGGAGGAACGGCAGAAGTATCAGGACACGTTCATCTTCTTTTCAAAGGTTCGCCGCAGCGTCAAGCTCCAGTACTGCGACGCCATCGACAACGCAGAGTATGAACCGCTGATGCAGAATCTGCTCGACACGCATCTGTCTGTCGCCGGGCTGAAGAAGATCACAAGCCCCATCGACATTCTGAACAAAGACGACTTTGAAAAGGAGCTTGAGGAGCTGGGCTCTTTGCGTTCCAAAGCCGATGCAATTGCCAGCCGGATGACCAGAAGCATCAGCGAGAAGCGCGACGAGAATCCCGCCTATTATGACAGCTTCTCCAAGCGGATCAGGGATGCCCTCGCGCTCTACAGGGAGAAGGTCATTTCCGAAGCCGAGTATCTTGCCAAGATGCGCACCATCATGGGGGATTACCACGCCGGCAGGAGCACCGTCAGCTATCCGGAGCGCATCAAGAATAATGTTCACGCACAGGCCTTTTTCGGTGTGCTGACCGCACTCTTTGACGAGGTGGAGGACGAACGGATTACACCCGATTTCGTTGCAGAGGTTTCCGAGGAGATCACAAAAATCGTCGCCTCCCACAGTCAGGTGGACTGGACGAACAACAAGACCATCCACGACCGCATTTCACAGGACATCGACGATCTGTTCTACAAATACGAAAAGGAGCATGGTCTGAAGCTCTCGTTCGATCTCATCGACAAGATCATCGACAATGTCAAGACTGTTGCCCTGCGGAGGTTCTGAGCGATGGACATCACCTGCCAACGAACCATAACCGCCGATGGGCGCGAAATCCTATACAGTCTTGAAAGAAAGCAGGTCAAAAACCTCAATCTGCGGGTGCGGAAGGATGGCAGCGTGTGGGTTTCAGCAGATCCGGGCGTCCCCTGCGGGGAAATCGACGCCTTTGTTGTCAGCAAGGCCCCGTATATTCAAAAGGCCCTTGACCACTTCCATGAGATGGCGCAATACAGGCCTCAGCCGAAGCAGTACGTCAGTGGCGAGGCATTCAACATTCTGGGTCGAGGTCTGCGCCTGCAGGTCACACAGGCCGCAAAGGATTCCATTTCAGCGGACGGCGTCTACATCCATCTAGGTGTTCGGGATCTCCACGATATCGAAAGGAAGCGGCGCGTCGTCAACAGATTTCTGGGCCAGCAGTGCAGAACGGTATTTGGCGACGTGATGGATGCGCTGTATCCGTCGTTTCAAAAATACGGCGTGCAGAAGCCTTCTCTGAGAATCCGGGACATGGAAACGCGCTGGGGCTCCTGTCTGGCGAAGAAGGGAATCATCACACTGAACAAGCGTCTCCTCGAAGCACCAAGGCACTGCATTGAATATGTCGTCATGCACGAGCTTTGCCATCTGGTTCACCCCAACCACTCCAGGCAGTTTTATGCCTTTCTCACGATGCTGATGCCGGACTGGAAGGAACGGAAGCAGTATCTGGACAAGACCGCAGCCTATTGGCTCTGATCACGCCAATAGGCAGCTAAAAAGAGCTTTATGAACACATTGTAAAGGCAACCACACATTCTTTGCGCTAATTGTTGGAAAACAGCGGCCATGCAGTTCATACAATTCCAGCCGGAAATCAAGTAAACCGCGCAGAAAACACAACGCCATCTTCCGAATTCTTGATTTCACAGGAGGCGTTGTGCAGTTCGAGAATCAGCCTGACCAGATACAGCCCCAGTCCGCTCCCGCCGGATTGACGGCTGCGGGACTGCTCCACGCGGTAAAACGGCGTGAAGAGCTGGGGCAGAGCTTCTTCCGTGATGGAAACACCCGTGTTTTCAATCGTCATCGTATGCGCATCCAGCAAAATGCGGATGCTCGCGCCCTGCGGGGAATAGAGGATGGCGTTCATCAGAACATTGTCCAGCGCGTTGGTCAGGAGATCCTGGTTTCCCCGGATTGTCACGTCCGAAGCCATGTGCTTTTCAATGTGCAGCCCCTTTTGCGCAAGCAGCTCTTCATCCAGCTCCAGCTGCCGTTCCATCATCTCGCTCAGATTGACCGTATCCGTTTTGAGGACAAAGCTGCCGGCCTCGATTCGGCTGATGATCAGAATCTCCTTGATGAGGCTTTCCATCCTGCCGGTAACCTGAAGCGCCCGTGCCAGGTACTTGTCCCGATCCCGATATACGCCGATTTGCGCCAGCATACCGCTCATCTGTCCCTTTAGGATCGTCACCGGCGTTTTCAGCTCGTGCGAAGCGGCTGAAAAGAACGCGGAGCGCTGACGCTCCATGTCCCGTTCGCGCTCCATATCCTGCTGCAGGCGTTCGTTGGCGGCTTTCAGTTCTGTCAGAGCACCGGAAAGGTTGTCGGAAAGCGTGTTCAGGCTGTCGCCCAGAGCTCCGATTTCATCCGTGCGATGCTGTGCCCAGCGGGAGCTGAAATTAAGCGCGGCGATGCTTGCGGCGATATGGCTGATGTCCACAATGGGCCGGGTAATCCATCTGGCGTAGAAAAACGAGGTCAGCAGCGAGACGCCAAGAATCAGCAGCGCGAGAAACGGCAGCGTCTTCTTCATGGCCTCCGACGCCTGATTGACGGCCTTTTTCCCGCCGATGACCAGCAAATGCCCCATCGTTCCATCCCGGAAGAAAAAAGTTTGTGCTTCATCGGCGGATATGTACGCATCGGTGACGGTGATCTGATAGATGACGCTCTCCGCTGTGCCGGTCGCGTCTCCGGCCTCCGTGGCCTGCATAACCGCATCCTGTTCAAGCGTTTCACTGTCTTCCGTGGTGATCGCCGCATGCTCTGCGGTGCCTTCCACAAGATAAGTCTCAGACGAAATCGTATCGTACAGAATTCGCCCATATTCGTCTGACAGACGGAGCGCTGCGCCCGTCTCCCTGCAAAAGGCGGAAAGCAGCTCGTCGCACGCAGACGGCTCCCGCCCGGACAGCGCGGTCAGGAGCGCTTCGGTCTTTTGGTCGAGGTCCTCCTGCAAAATGCTCGTATAGGTGAGCGGCGTCAGATACGCAATCGCGCCATATGTGGCAGCGCAGACGGCGATCATCAGGCCGCAGGTCATCAGAAAGATGCGAAGCGTCAGGCTGTGCTTAATCCTTGTCCACACGATAGCCCACCCCTCTGACCGTCCGGATGTAATCCGCACCCAGCTTGCGGCGCAGATTCTTGATATGGCTGTAAATCACGCGATCGTCGCCCAGATAGTCATAATTCCAGATGCGGCTGACAAGCATCTGGTAGGTCATCACGCGCCCCTGATTTTGCAGCAGCTCCCGCAGGCATTCGAACTCGCGGTTGGTCAACTCCAGCATCTGGTCGCCGCGCATGACGGTATAGGCGTCCAGATCGAGCGTCAGGTCGCGGTAGCGCAGCAAATTCGCGCCCGGGCGATCCTTGCCCCGGCATCGCCGGAGAATCGCACCGATTTTGCGCAGCAGCACGGGCATGGAGAACGGCTTGGTGACGTAATCGTCAATCCGCAGATCGTAGCCGCGAAGCTGCTCCTCCTCTCCGTCCAGCGCGGTCAGCATCACGATCGGGACATTCGATCTTTTGCGAATCCATTCGCATACGCCAAAGCCGTCGAGCCTCGGCAGCATCAGGTCGAGCAGCACCAAGTCAAATTGCCCGCTTTCAAAAACCTCCAGCGCTTTCAGTCCATCCTCCGCCTCAGCGGTCTGATACCCGGCTTCGGTCAGCCAAGATTGAAGCAGCTCCGAAATATCAAAATCATCTTCAACGATGAGAATACGGTACATGTCCTGCGCCTCCTTATACAGGACAGTATAGCATACCTTTTTGGATTTCTTCTGAATTTCCCGAAATATTCACAAACCTGCGAAAGAGCCATTGCCCCTTCGCAGATTTCGCATTTATCGCACTCTTTCTGCCATCATGCCGATCAAAGCGCCATCGCCGTTTGCGTCCGGTTTGGTATAATCACGAATGACCTCAACATCGACCTCTCCCTGATCGTCATCGCAGCAGACTATGCTCGTCATGCTGCCATGGAAGCGTCCGCTGTCAAGCGGTTCGCCGTTGCTCTGGCGAATGTCCAGAAACCGGCGTACACGCTGTCCCTGAAAGGCCATCTCATCGCTCGCCGCATCGTAGCGCAGGCCAAATGCAGCGTAGGGCGCGAAGAAGGCCTGCTTTTCGGCAGCAGTCATTTCACCCTCTGAGGCGGCAGTCATTTGGGGCATCCGCTCGCTTTTGCTTCGCTCAGCAGACTCTTCCTCGGTCAGCACGCGGATTCCGGTGAGCAAGCCTTCCGGGCTGAGCGAGCCGTCCGCATGGCGAATCAGCCGGGTCTGGTCGCGCTCGGTTCGCAGGTCGATGGTTCCCTGCTCGTCCGTAAATTCGATGATCGTGCACACCCCGCCGCTCATCGAATAGGCGTCTGTGAAGGAGCGCACCCGCTGTCCCCGATACATGAGCATCCGGCTTCCCGGATCGCAGCGCAAGCCGTATGCCGCATACGGCGCAAAGCGTCTGGCCCAGGCTTCATCATTCTCTGGATACGAATAGGAGTATTGCTCATACACCGCAATGGCCTCCGCGGCTTCGTATGCCGCCGTACCTTCGCAGATGACTGTGGAATCGTCCGTTTCCTGCCCGGCAGCAGCAGGATGCCCATCCCGCATGATCTCTGTACCTTCCGTTTGGTGAAGCTCCAGCATGCGATCCGGCAGCCCCGGCTCCTGAACGACGACGGACTCCACGCCGATGATGAACGTCTTTCCATCGGCCTGATAGGTTCCCTCTCCGCCCGTGAACGTGTACACCTTGCCGTCCATGGCGATGCCGGTCGTCTGCGCCAGCGCAGATGCACAAACCAGGCACACCAGCATCAAAGCGATCAGAGACACACAAAACACTTTTTTCATCGTACAACCTCCTTTTTCCCCTTTCATTGGGGATGCACCAAGTATATCCCAGCACTTTGGAGTTGGGTTGTACGGTGTTTGGATATTGTCTGAAGAATCAATTTAGAGACTAGGGGTTTGGTTTTGTTAAGAAATATCAGGAGACTATGATAGCGAGATTCCTACTGTTTATCCCTGATATGCAAGGTTGCAGGCTCTATCTGTTCATTGAGGATGTACGCTGTCTCAAAGCTCGGCTTTCTTTGCACAGAGCGTTTTGATAATAGCCTCAATATCGGAATCAGCGCGGCAACCTCATGATCGGAGAGCCTTCATGAATCTCATCCCCAGCTCCCTTTCATCTCCGTTTATTAGCGTGTCCACCTTTCCCTCGCATGCTCATCTGCTTTTTGAACAGCCTGGACTTCTGCAACATGCTTCTGAACGCCCGGACCTCTTCCTCTGTGATCTTCTCCTCCGGGATCTGCATCTGAGCACAAAGCTGTTTCAAAAGCACCGTCGTTTCATCCTTTTGATCAAGTATCGAGTGCATCAGCACCTTGATTCCATCCTGTGTAGGCGTTGTTTCATCTGCCGTAGTGGTGTCCTTGCAATGATTCTCCCGGATGGTTTCAGTGATCTCATCCATATCTTCGTGAATGATATACGAAAAGTAATCCGTCTCATTGATTTGCGCCACCTCAAGCGTGCGCATATAAACATCCATCTCATCAGGCGCATATTCCTTCATGACCTTCTGGCGCGCCACTTCCAGTACCGTGTTCATATCCTGAATTCGCATATCCGCGATACGATCTACGACGATCTCGATGTCTGCCATCAGCTGGCGGAATTTGGGGTGCGTCATCATTTCACAGAGCAAGTGGTTATTGATCTTCCCGCTGCGCAGCAGCTCCAATACTTCATCACTCAGATGCAGGGACGCCACGTCCACATCTGAGTGATTTTTTTGTTCTGTCAAGCCCAGGAGATAATCGGTGGATACGCCATAGAACTTTGCCAGCTTCTGAATGGCGTAGTGATTGATGTCGCCGCAATCCTCGTTCTCATATTTGCCAAGTGCAGACTTCGATAAGCCGGTCTGCTCCGCCAGCTGTTCCAGCATCAGCTTCTTATCGATCACACGAAGGTCCTTCAGACGCTCGGCCATTGTCAGTTGAACGTACATTTTCCAGCCTCCATAACCAGTTTCAACCTTATCATACCACATTTCCATAAGCGTGGAAAGACAGGGGTTTTTGCGGGTTTTCCATCGTTTCGGACATAGGCCAAAGCATGGGGTTTGTCAGGTATACTGTCTGCGTTCCACAGAACACAGAACCTTGACAACCCATCCCGAAGCCCTTTGCCCGATATACCGCCATGACCTTCCGGTTACCCCCGCGTCCCCCTGGCAAGCACCTTCCCCGGAAGCAAGCGCCTCTTCAGGACTGACTGTGAGCCAAACAAGGTTTCTAGCCGGGAACAGGCAAGGGACACCCATACAATAGAATTCCAAATAAGAAGCATAACCTTTACTCTAAAAAACTGAAAGAGAGGTACATTATGAAACAGCTTAAGAACATGCAAATCATCGGAATTGACAATGGCTACGGCAACCTGAAAACCGCCAGCGGTATCTTCCCCGCCAGCGTCCTGACCTTCGACCACGAGCCCGTCCACGCGCAGGACCTGCTGGTTTACGACGGCAAATACCACGTCATTGGCAGCGGACACCGGGAGTTCACCCCGGACAAGGTCAGCAACCCGGATCACTACATCCTGACGCTCGCCGGTATCGGGCAGTCCAGCCAGCGCGCAGGCTGCTGCGTCAGCTTCATGCAGAGCGCGGCTTGTCCTACAGCGCGCTGATCGTTCCGGCGGTCAATGCTTATTATGGCAAGCCAACCGTGGATGAAGGCTTGCGGGAGACGATTCGCTCAATCGTCCGGGAGGAGCTGGCAGCTCCCTCTGTTCAGCTTGGCGATCTGCTGCAAACGCTGAACATAGTCACATCTTCGACAGCTCCTTCTCCCATCCGAAGTGATGAGCCTGACGACGACGATCTCGACGATGCGCTGGACAGCTTCGGTTGCTGATGCTCTTTGGTGCTCATACGCACTACAATTCTATCTCCAGCTTCGTATCGCGCGATACCTTTGGCACCAGAACGCACCACCGTGCACCAACCCCGCAAAGCAGGAAGCCATGCCGTCAAAAGCATGGCTTCCTGCTTTGAGCCGGGTGCAGGGTGGCAACACCTGCGCAGGATGCAAAGGGAAGCCCCTTGCAGTGAATGAGGCCGAAGGCCGACTCGCTCAGCAAATGCTTGCATTTGCCGAGCGTAGCCTCGGAAAGCTCTGCTTTTCGAGGCCGAGAAGTCCAGAGGCGAAGCCTTTGGCCCACGGCACTTTGCTGGATTCCGCAGGAAGACAGAAAGTGTCATAGTGGGTAGTTACACTTTCGCAGAAAGTGCCGTGCCCTCGTCACCCCGTGCCCCAAACGAAACCCATCACACCACCAAAGAAAGACTAACTATTAAAAGCCAAGCTGAAATGAGAGGAAAGGTGAGAAAAATTTAGACGGTCAAAAAAGGTATAGCAAAGCTAGCATCCCGAAGGATGCCTGCATGAGCTTAACTATCTTGGATACAATGCCGGATCTGTTGATGGTCGTTTGGGAACGAACACGAAGAATGCCGTCATGGCTCTTCAGTAAAACGCCGGAGCATATTTTAACCTCGCAGTTGACGGAAAAGTTGGAGACCAGACTAAAGAGACCCTTGCATTTTCCAAGGCTTGGCTTGTCTGATGCTTGATCATATGTTATTATAACATTGTGGAAGGAGAGATGATCGATGAAGAAGACCTCAGCATTGCTCATATTGATATTTTGTACTTTCCTTCCAGTTTGTGGCATAAGCGGGCAGCGCGGTTTATCTCCGGATATCTGCGAGGTGCTTAGTTCGACCATATTGATGCCGTATGAGATTCCCAATGCAACAAAGGGAAACAAGACTCAGAAGAATACGCCGGCAGCCTATTATTATGATGAACATGGTTATGCTGCCGCTTGCGCTTTTGTCAGGGTCGAAGGCTGCAACGAAGTATTCATACTGGGAAAGCACGATGGAACCTGGCAAATTGAAAATAGAAGCCGATCGATTGTTTATCAGCAGAATGAAAGATTCCCCAGTATAACATGTGAAGAGTATGGCAAGTTCTATTTGGCATATCTTGCAGAGGACGGTCAAGCGGAAGAAATGCTGACCATCGAAAAAACGAACAATGAATGGCGTGTGACGGCGTACAGCTTGGGTGTGGACAGTTACGTCAATATTGAAATGAACAAAAAGGGTGCTTCCTATCTTGGAGACATTACGCAATGGAAAAGAAAGAAATTAAGGGCAAAGGGAGTGCTCAAGACAGCTATCGAGGATTTTGACATCATCCGCCTGAACGAGATCGCAAGCAACCTGATCGCTCAGAAAAAGAATTGATATGTTTACGCTGTATTATCCGATGCAGCGTATTTTGTATCTGCTGCACGCGCGTATACTATATTTACAACTTCACATAGCAAGAAGGCAGCGCATGGCCTTCTTTTTTTGTGCCAACGTAAAGAAAAGAAAGGAGGTGCTTCCATGGCAAGAAACGATGGCGTGGATCGCACCACCGTCCGCAACCAGCCCCGAACCGAAAGCAATATCGCCGACGCAGAAGCCCACAACGAGCGCCAGAGAACCTGCTACCGGAACGAGGATATTGTCCCCGAACGCAGCCATATGAACATCCATTTCAAGACGCCCTCCGGCAGCTATCAGGAGATGTTCCGGCAGATGGAGCAGGACGGCACCATCTCTACCCGGGGTCTCAAGCAGGACGCCGTCCATTATGGCGAGCTGGTTTTCGATGTCAACTCCGCGTATTTCCACAATCACGGCGGCTACGAGTTTGCACAGGCGTTCTACGCCGAGGCATACCGGGCTGCCGTCGATATTGTCGGCGGCGAGCAATACATCCTCTCCGCCGTCATGCACGCTGACGAACGCAACCAGGGCATGAGCAAGGCCCTTGGCTACGACGTATGGCACTATCATCTTCATGTGGTCTATGCACTCACCACCGATCAACCCTTTATTGGAGGAATCATGGCTTTGCTCAAAAGAACGCCTGAACAGAACGCCGCCTTTGAGCGGTGCGTCGGCTTTCTTGCCGAAATGATCGAAAAGTACAGCGGGAAGGTGGAGTTTCCCGTTCTTCCCGCTGACAGCAAAACGAGTTGGGACAGTTTATCCAATCCATCATCTCAAACAAATTCAGAAGAGCCATTGACAAATGATATGGCTGCGTAATAAAATGCAGTTGGGACAAAATGAATGAACAGTTACTGCACGATTGACAGGAGGTGCACCATGCTTCAGAATCGTCCTGCTTCCAAGAGCCGCGCGCTGCCACAACATATCACCGACGAGCACAACGGCCTGAGCTACACCCTTCACGGTGATTATTACTTTCCGGATCTGGAGCTTCCGGAGCAGCAGCCCATCGGCAAATGGGGCCGGCTGCACCTCCGGCACCTGGAATCGAACCATCCGGGTCATTTCCAAAGGCTTCTGCTCACGGGAGCACTGAATGCCTATCTGCACACTGTCGATGAGCAGGCCAGCGAGCGTTTCGATGTTCTCATGAAGGGATATGCCCAAAGCTGGGGCATCACCGAAGCCCTGAAGGCTGAAGATCCCATAAAGTGGGTCGGGCTCATGAATCTGGCGCGCGCCGAAGCGGAGCACAACGTGATGACCGAAATCATCTGCGCCTGAACCACCTTCCTTCACCGGCTCGTATCCAATCAGGCCGGGGAAGGCTTCCATAAACCGCACGAGGAGGAATTCCCATGTCCAGAGAAAAGCAGACGCCCGCGCCCATCCGTTCCAGCGCGGCGGAGGTGTTGACCTATGTCGCCTCCACGGGCGACCCGCAGGACAGCATCGAAATACGCTACGAGGACGAAAACATCTGGCTGACGCAAAAGACGATGGCGCAGCTGTATGATGTGAGTGTCAAAACGATCAATTATCACATCAAGAAAATCTTCGATGATTCCGAGCTGTCAGAGGATTCAGTTATCCGAAAATTTCGGATAACTGCCACAGACGGCAAAAGCTATTCCACCAACCATTACGCGCTTCAAATGATCATCGCGGTCGGCTTCAAGGTCAATTCCGAGCGCGCCGTTCAGTTCCGCAAATGGGTCAATCAGATCGCAACGCAGTACACCATTCGCGGCTGGGTCATGGACGACGAACGGCTCAAGCAGGGCACCTATCTGACCGACAAATACTTTGAGGAACAGCTGGAGCGCATCCGGGAGATCCGTGCCAGCGAGCGCAAGTTCTATCAGAAGATCACCGACCTGTATGCCACTGCTATCGACTACGACCGTACTTCCGCCGCCACGAAACGCTTCTATGCCACGGTGCAGAACAAGATGCACTTCGCCGTGCACGGGCACACCGCCGCCGAGCTCATCATGGAGCGCGCCGACCACACGAAGGATCACATGGGTCTGACCACCTGGCAGGACGCGCCGGACGGCAAGATCAAAAAGTCCGACGTGTCCATCGCCAAGAACTACCTCACCGAGGACGAGCTTGGGCAGCTGAACCGCATGGTCACCTCCTATCTGGACTTCGCCGAGAACATGGCCCAGCGCCACATCCCGCTGACCATGCAGGACTGGGAAACCCGCCTGAACCGCTTCATTGAAATGTTCGAATACGGTCTTCTCAGGGATGCGGGTAGGGTGTCTGCAGAAATCGCCCGACTGCACGCAGAAACCGAATTTGAGAAGTACCGCGTCATTCAGGACCGCGAGTTCCTGTCCGACTACGACAGGTTCCTCCTTGAGCTTGAGGAACACGCCGACGCGGCAAAGGCTGGACCGCAGGAGGAAAAGCCATGAAGCGAATGAAATGCTACATCTATACCCGCGTCTCCACCTCCATGCAGGTGGGCGGCTACAGCCTGGACGCGCAGAAGGACAAGCTGCGCAAGTACGCGGAGTTCCAGAACATGCTCGTCGCCGGGGAATACTGCGACGAGGGCAAGTCCGGCAAAAACATCAAGGGCCGCCCGGAGTTTCTTCGCATGCTGCGGGACATCGAATCCGGCAAGGACGGCGCCTCCTTCGTGCTGGTGTTCAAGCTCTCCCGCTTCGGCCGCAACGCCGCGGACGTGCTGACCTCCCTGCAACGGATGCAGGACTTCGGCGTCAACCTCATCTGCGTGGAGGACGGCATCGACTCCTCCAAGGACAGCGGCAAGCTGATGATTTCCGTGCTCTCCGCTGTCGCCGAGATCGAGCGCGAGAATATCCTTGTCCAGACGATGGAGGGCCGCAGGCAGAAGGCCCGCGAGGGCAAATGGAACGGCGGCTTCGCGCCCTACGGCTACAAGCTCGTGGACGGGCACCTGCAGATTGCCGAGGAAGAGGCCGAGGTCATCCGCATCATCTATGACAAGTACATCCACACCACCATGGGCACCGCCAGAATCGCAAACTGGCTCAACGAGCACGGATACAGCAAGGTCTGCCGTCACAACAACAAGCGGGAAGCCTTCACGGGTTCCTTCCTCATCGGCGTGCTTGACAATCCAGTGTACTGCGGCAAGCTGGCGTACGGACGCAGACATAACGAAAAAATCCCCGGCACCCGCAACCAGTACCACATCGTCAAGCAGAAGGACTACGCGCTCTACGACGGCATCCACGAGCCCATCATCTCCGAGGAGGACTGGCAGCTTGCGCAGAAGCAGCGCCAGCAGACCAACAAGCGCCAGCTCAAGACACACAGCCTTGACCACGAGCACGTCCTGTCCGGGCTGCTCAAGTGCCCCATCTGCGGCGGCGGCATGTACGGCAACGTGAACCGCAAGAAGAATGGCGACGGAACCTATTACCGCGACTACTTCTACTACGCCTGCAAGCACCGCCTGCATGTGGACGGCAAGCGCTGTGACTACCACCACCAGTGGGGCGAGGAAATCATCGACGGCGCGGTGGAGGAGATCATCCACAAGCTGGTCAACATCCCCGCCTTTGAGCAGGGCATCCGGGAGAAGATCGGCGGCAAGCTGGACACCGCCGAGCTCGACACGGAGATGGAGACCCTGCGCAAGCAGCTCCGTCAGCTCACGGGCACCAAGGACAGACTGGGCGAGCAGATCGACGCGCTCGATTTCGACGACCCGCATTACACCCGCAAGGCGCAGGACCTGCAGGAGCGGCAGAACAGGGTCTACGACCAGATCGCCTCCATCGAGGTCAGCATCGCCGAGGTGCAGACCCGCATGGACAACATCCGCCAGCGCCGGATTTCCACCGACAACGTCTATCAGTTCCTGCTCTACTTCGACAAGCTGTACGACCAGTTCACCGATCTGGAGAAAAAGACCTTCATGAACAGCTTCATCGAGCGCGTGGAGATTTACCCGGAGCGTCGGAGCGACGGACGCATCGTGAAGCGCATCGAGTTCCGTTTTCCCGTGTATTTTAACGGCTCAAAAATCACTGGACTTGGTTGGGACGAAACGGATATGTCGGAGACGGTGATGGTGTTGTCTAAACTTTCCAATACCGAACAGACCGGACTGCAATAAATCAGGCCAAAAACAATTCTCCGCAAAAAGCCGACGCCGCCCCACGCGGGAGCAGCATCGGCTTTTTCTTTATTTTCTCCTATTTTATCGCCGCATGGCCTTTGTTCTGCGCAGCAGAATATCCGCCAGCAGGCAGGCCATCGCCAGCATGGACAGCGGCAGCGTCGGGTCAATCGGCTGCGCCACCGGCGGCAGTTCCACCGCCTGCGCATCCGCCCACGAGGAGAAGACCGTGCCGCCCGTTCGCGCGCACATCTCCATCAGCAGCGCGCCGCCGTCCGGCCTGTCCAGCAGATCGTACTCGCTCGGGCGCGTCTGCGTCTTCGATTCGTCAACCGCCGAGAGCGTCTGCGGCAGCAGGCCGTGAATCATCTTCTGAATCATGCGCTTTCCCTGCTCGCTGGCGTACCACGTGCGCGACCATTCGCCGCTCAGGTCGCTCATCCAGCTCGCCGCCTTGCCCGCTCCGGCATTGCGCACCGCGTAGATGGGCCGCCCCTCCGGCGTTTTGAGGATCACATCTGCGTCGCCCTTTGCCGTCGCGCGGACATAGCCAAAGAGCTGCACGATCTCCTCTTCATCGGCAAAGGCCGCGTCATACGCGCCGCGCTCGGGCTTAAACGGCGCTTTGACCGTGTATTCCACCTGCGAGAGCACCGAATCCACCGACATGATATCCGACAGGTCCCGGCCGCTTTCCACCAGATAGCAGCGGCCGCCGCCGATATACGCGAGATTTTCCAGCATGTTGACCACGTTGACCAGCCGCCCCACGACGATCGTGGAGAGCGTGATGCCGTTTGCGCGCATCTCCTTGGCAATCTGCTCAAAGCCCGCCTGCGCGTCCGCCGGGCTGCCGTCGGTGATGAACATCACGTGCTTGCGCTTTGTGCCGTCAAACGCCTTGAGCGTGTCGCAGGCCAGACGCAGCGCCCCGGTGAATCGCGTCAGCTTGTTGGGGTCAGCGGTTTCGATGCTGTTGATCGCGTCCAGCACCGGCTTCTTGTCCCCCATCGCCGTCATTTCCACAAGCATCTGCGCGTCGTCTGAAAACGTGATGACGCCCGCGTAGTCGTTGCCGTTGAGCGCGTCCACGCACTTGATCGCGCCGCGCCTCGCCATGTCGATCGGCACGCCGATGGATTCGCGCGTCATGGAATCCGTCGTGTCGATGACCAGCATCAGCCCCACCGGATCGACGCTCTCCTTTTCCTCCACGCTCATCCGAATCGGAAGCAGCGCCTCGTAGCCGGAATCCTTCATGCCGCCGTAGAGGTACGTGTTTTCGCCGCCCGTCGTCAGCACGCTCCGCCCGTGGTCTTCCACCGCCTGCCGCAGCACGTCGTCCCAGCCTTCCGGCAGGTCGCCCGCATGCACGTTCATCAGCACCGTCAGGCCGTATTCGCACAGCGCATCGACGCTTTCGGGCACATTCTTCGGGTCGGTCACGGCCACCTGAACGCCTTCCGCGCGGAGAAGCTGCTCAAGCTGCTGTGCCTGCGCGCCCGTTCCGTCCACCAGCAGAACCTTTTCCCCGCGGCTGACGTTCATCGTCGCCGTCAGGCTGTCGTTTTCCGCAATCGTGTCGCCCGGCAGCGCCACCTCCGCGCGCAGCATGTGCGCGCCGACCGCCCCGGCCTCGATGGCGCAGGCAAACGTCTGCCTGCCCGCCGTCAGCGCCACGCGCTGTTCATGCAGCAGCGTTTCGCCGTCCCAGATGCGCAGTGCGGCCTCGCCCTGCGTGTCCGCCAGCACCGTCACCGCCGCCTCCATGTGCCGCCCTTCCATCGCCTCGGCGGGCAGCTCAAACGCCGCCAGCTCCGCCTGCGGCGCGGGGAATTCGGGCTTCATCTGCACCGCGTCGAGCCGAACACCCGCCTGTGCCGCGGTCTCTGCCGCAGTCAGCGCGTCGCCCTGCGTCTGCACGCCGTCCGAAATCAGGATGATCCTTCTGCCGCCCGGCCCCGCAAAGCGCGAAGCCGCCTCGTCGATGGCCGCCGCGATATCCGTCCCGTCCGAAGCGATTGCGCCCGCTTCATCCAGCGCGGCAAACGGCAAAACCGTCGTGTGCTCATCCCGCTTTGCTTCCTGCGCCCATGCGTCTGCCTGCGCGCGCACGGGCTCCATGCTCGCCGATTGATCCAGCAGCACCACCGTCTGCCGCTCGGTCAGATAGCGCGTTCCCCCCGGCCCCGCGGCGATGACCGCCAGCAACACCACGGCCACCGCGCGCAGAATCGCCGCCGCGCGATCCGTCCGACTCTTTTCCTTTTCCCGGCGCAGCAGGCGCGGCGCCAGCAGCACAAACGCCGCAGCCGGAACGGCCAGCAGCAGAAGCCACGGCTGCGCAAAGAACAGATCAATACTTTTCACGGTGATACATCCCCCATTCCGCCAGCAGCAGCGCCAGCAGCGCCAAGGCCATCAGGCGCGCCGGATAGAATACGCGCACATGCGCCGGGGCGCTCTCCGCCTGTCCGCCCGCCGTCAGCGTCAGCGGCTGATCGACCGGCTGCGTCTGCGTCGTCCTCTCCGCCTGCGGCACCTGCGCCGCAAAACGCACCACCTGCTGCTGCCCGCGCACCTCCTGCATGAGCGTATAGCTGCCGGGGCTGTCCACGCGAACGCCGTCTGCCGCCCGCGCGGGGTCAAGCGCTTCCAGCCGCATATCCGGCGTCTGCAAAAACAGCCTGCTGCACAGCGGATGCGGCTGCGGATAGACCCGCGTTCCGCAATCCACCGTCTCCGCGTCCAAAAGCGTCGGCGCGCTCGCCTCCAGCATGTTGTTGACCAGCACGACGAAATCCGGCAGCAGCGGCAGATTGCTCTCCTGAATATCAAAGGGCAGCACCGCCTGCAAGCAACCGTTCGCGTTGGTTCCCGCGGCCATCACGGGCATTTCGCCGCACAGCAGAACATTTTCCAGCCCGCCCTGCGCCGTCATCTCCCTGAACCGCGCGACGGCCGCATCCCGCAGCACGAGGCCGCGCGTCAGCCGTTCGCCCAGATCCGTATCCGTCCGCGCGCCCTTCACATAAGCGCCCATCAGCCGCTCGCCCAGCACCACGCCGACCTCGCGCGGCGAACGCGGCGGGTTGAGCAGCCAGACCGCGCCGTCCTGCGGCAGCTTCTCCGGCAGGCAGCCGTCAAAGGCGTAGACGTCGTATGCCTCGAGCGTCGCGCCGCGCCAGTCTTCCGCCGTCGTCAGCTCCACCCTCGGGAAGGCCTCCAGCGCCTTCTGCCAGAAATACGGGTTTTCGCCCACCAGCAGCACGCGCGCCGGGCAGGCCGCCTGACGGCTGAGCTGCACCGCGTTATCCTGCGTCATGCCGTCCTCCGCGCAGACACGCACGCTCACATCCGTAAAATCATATACCTGCCGCAGCAGCAGGGACACGCTTTGCGCCTCGCCCTCCGGGCAGTATACGGTCTGCGCGGTCTGCTTCTGCCCGTTCACGCGCAGTTCGATTTCCTCCTCGCCGCGCGCCTTGCCGTCAACGATCAATTCAAAGCTCACATCCGCGCTTCGGCCAAAGCTCTGCACCGTGGTTTCAAACGCCGTGCCGTAGATGGAGCCGCTGGTCTCCAGCGCGCCGAGGCTCACGTTCCACTCGTCCCCGCCGCGCAGGGAGACAACCTCCAGCCCCTCCGCCTGCGCATACGGCGCGTCCGTGTACAGCCGCACGTCCGAAATGCCGCCCTCGTCGAGCATCTGCTGGCACAGCGCCGCCGCGCCCGCCACGTCGCCCGCGCCCCAGCCGCACGAAACGCCCTCCAGCGCCGCGCGAAGCTCCGCGCCGCCGCTGACGTGATCCGCCGCAACGCGCGCCTCGTCCCCGGCCAGCACCACCGTCACGCTCGCGCCCCATGGCAGCCTGTCCATGTCGCGCTCCGCCGCCGCCACCGCGCGGGCAAAGCGCGTCTGTCCGCTCCCGTCCGCCATCTGCATGCTCGCCGAAGCGTCGAGAATCACCGCCACGTTCACGCCCGAACCGGGCATGGGCATGATCGGCTGCGCGATCAGCAGCGCCGAAAGCGCCAGCGCCAAAAATTGCAGCGCGAAAAACAGCGACCGCTTGAGCGTGCGCCAATAGCCCTTTTTCTTGCGCCGCTGTTCGGACAGCCGCCAGAGGTACGTGCTGGATACGGGCGTCACCTCCGAGCGATGCCGAATCAGGCACACCGCGGCGAACACGCCCAGCGCCAGCAGCGCCCACAGCCCCGCAGGATATACAAAACTCATCGGATCAGCTCCTCCATGCAGCCCTTCGTCCTGAGTGCTTCCTCCGCGCGCTCGTCGCTGCGCATCAGCATATAGGGCACCGCGCGCGACGCGCAGAAGCGGCGGGTCTCCGCCAGAAACTGGCGCACCGTCTCCCGGTATGCCCGGAGCGTGTCGCGGTCAACGTCCATCGTCAGGCGGGACACGCGCGCGCCCGTCTCCTCCGCGTCGCAGAAGGTGTGCCTCCCGCTCAGTTGGGGATCGAGCTCCGCCGGCGAGAGCACCTGAATCAGCATCACCTCGCGGCGGCGGCTCAGCAGCAGATCGACCGCCGCCCGCCAGTCGCTGTCCGTCAGCAGATCGGAGAGAATAAACGTCACGCCGTCGTCCGCGCCGGGATTCGGATCGTTTCGGATGCACGCATACAGGTCGGTCTCCCCCACGAATTGCAGCGCGTCGAGCTTCTCGCCCGCGCGCAGGAACGATTCCCGCCCGCTGATTCGGGGGCACAGCTCTGTGCAGCGCGTGCCGGACAACAGCCGGAAGGACACGCTGTCCATGTTGCACACCGACAGATAGCCCAGCGCGGCGGCCATCCGCAGCGCCGCGAAGCCCTTTTCCGGTTCAAAGCCCATGGAGGCGGACGTATCCAGATAGACGCAGTTGCGCCCCTGCTTTTCATCGATGAACCGCTTAATCAGGTATTTGTCAAACCGCGCGGCCGCGTTCCAATCAATCCGCCGCAGGTCGTCGCCCGGCACATACTCGCGGTAATCGGCAAACTCCGGCGAGGAGCCATAGGCGCGGGAGCGGCGCGCGCCGCTGTAATGGCCGCTCTTCATCTGCTGCACATTGATGTCCAGCGTCTCCAGCGCGTCAAGAAACGCGCCGTCCAGTATCCGCATGCTTCTCCCTCCCGCAATGCGCCGTTATCTGCGCTTTTTCTTCATATCGTCCACGAGCCTGGCGATGACCTCGTCCGGCGTGACGCGCTCGGCCATCGCCTCATAGCTGAGCTTCACGCGGTGGCGCAGCACCGGGCAGGCCAGCGCGTCGATGTCCTCGTGGCTGACGTTGAAGCGGCCGGATACCATGGCGCGCACCTTCGCGCAGGTGATGAGCGCCTGCGCGGCGCGCGGGCTCGCGCCCAAACGGATCATCCGCGCGGCGGTCTCGCCCGCCTCCGGCGAGGAGGGCTGCGTCGAGGAAACCAGACGCATCGTGTAGTTGATGATGTCGTCCGTGATGGGGATTTCCTTGGCCGTCTCGCGCATGCGCAGCAGCGTTTCGCCGTCCACCACGCCGTCTGCGACCTCGTCCATGGTCTTCTGCGTCATCAGAACGATCTGCTTCATCTCCTCCACCGTCGGGTAGCGCATCAGCAGCTTGAACATGAAGCGGTCCACCTGTGCCTCCGGCAGGGCATAGGTGCCCTCCTGCTCGATCGGGTTCTGCGTCGCCAGCACGAAAAACGGTTCTTCCATGCGATAGTCCTTGCCGTCCACCGTCACCGTATGCTCCTGCATGGCTTCCAGCAGCGCGCTCTGGGATTTCGGCGTGGCGCGGTTGATTTCGTCCGCCAGCACGATGTGGCTGAAAATCGGGCCGGGGCGGAACGTGTATACCGCGTTGCCCTTCTCGTCCTTCTCCAGCACGTTGGTGCCGGTGATGTCGGCAGGCATGAGATCCGGCGTGAACTGAATCCGGGAGAAGGGCAGGGAAAACACGCGACCCAGCGAACGGATCAGACGTGTTTTGCCGATTCCCGGCACGCCCTCCAGCAGCACGTTGCCGCCCGCGATCATCGCGATCACCGTCAGCTCCACGATATCCTCCTGACCGATGATATCGCGCCCCACCTGCTCAAAAATCGCTTTGCACTTGTCGGCAAACAGCCGCACATCCGCTTCGTTGACCATCCTGTTATTCCTCCTGCATCCGTTATAATCCGTTCATATAGGCCTGCGCCGCTTCCCGAAGCGCCTGCGGGAACGTTTCATCCTCGATCATCGACAGATACGCCGCGTAATACCGGCCGTATACCTCGCCGTAGGGCACCGCGCCCATCGGCCGCTCGCGCGTGTCGGCCGAAAGCCGCTGCCGCTCGCCGCGCTCATTCAGCGCGCCGGGCTGATAGCCGCTGGCCTTGAGCGCCTCCGGCGGGTCGTAGACGTATTCCGTCTCCATCCGGCTCTTGGGCTTTTCGACGTTCGCCGCCTCGGCTGACGGCGCGCCGGACGGCTTGCTCCCCTTCCCGTAATCCATATGGGCAAAGGGATCGTAGCGCTCGCCCTCCTCGGGCACACCCAGATAATCCCGGATGTACGTTTCCACCGTTTCCAGCGCCGTGTCGATCATCTGCGTGTTATCCCGCCCGTTGTAGACCATCTCTGCGGCGCTTTCCAGCCCGCCCGCGAACATCATCATCGCCTGCCGAAGCTGCTCCTGGCTGTTGTCCCGCAGGGGCTTGGCCAGCGAACCGTTGACGTCGTAGACGAGGTTCATCAGCGCGTCCACCTGCTCCATGCCGGTCTTTTCATGCAGTCGGCGGCCCATGCTGTCCAGAATCATAACGACCGTGTCCATGTTCTGGTCGTAAATCGCCTCGCCCAGCTTTTGCAGGCTTTCGTATTCGATCATCGCCGCCGTGTAGGTGTCGCGCGGGGTCAGCTCCTGCACCGTCTGCTCCATGCCGGTCATCGCGTCGCGAATCTCCTGCACCGCCGCGATATCCGCATAGCCTTCGTCCAGCCGCGTCAGCAGCTCGTCCAGCCGCGCCACCAGCTTGTCGCGCTCCGCCGCGTCGATGTCGCTTTCCGCCACGTCGGCGCGCAGCGTCTGCATCATTTCGCGCAGCGCGGCGATTTCCTCGCTCTCCTGCTGCGTCTCCGGCGCCGCCGCCGCGACGAGCGCCCGCACGCGCTCCACCGCCGCCTCCGGCAGCAGCGGAACCGCCGCAAGCATCGCCGCCAGCACGCAGCACGCGGCCAGCGCCTTCTTCGGCCAGCGCATCGGCAGCGCGCGCACGTCCGTTTTTTTCAGCCTGTCCGCCGTGTCTTCCCGCTGAAGGCGGCAGAGCACGCCGGAATCGCCGGAAAATTCCATCGCGGTCGCCACGCGATCCATCCCGCAGAGCGCGTCCAGCCGCGCGGCCAGCCGCTTCTGCGTCGGGCGATAGCGCAGCGCGTACAGCGCCGCTGCCAGCAGCGCCCATACCGGCAGCATCAGCGCCTCCGGCCTTCCGACCGCGCCGCCGAAGCAGCGCCGTGCCAGCGCGAGCGCCAGCCAAACCGGCAGCGCAAACAAGCCGCTGACGCACACCGCGCGCAGCGCGGCTTCCGCGGCCAGCTTTTTTTGAAACGGGCGCAGCGCCCGGCTGATTTCCTTCTCCATCCCGCTTCTCCCGTCGTTCATGCCTCGCGCGCGGTCGCGCTCAGCGCTTTTTCGCCTCGTCTCCGCCATGGTTGGCGGTCATCATCTGCACCACGTATTCCACAAACCGACGCTCCGCGTCCGTCATGGCCACGCCCCGCATGACGGCCATGTTGAAATCCAGCGTCAGCCCCAGATCCTCGATTTCCCGCGTCTGGAGCCGCGCGTTGCTGAGGTTTCCCGGCGGCAGACAGAACGAGATATAGCCCGCGCTCTGGATCAGCTCGACCGCCTGTTTCCATTCCGCGCCGTCGAGCATAATCTGCGGCGGACAGCCCACGCTTTCCAGCCGGTTTTGGAGCTGGCGCATCACCTCGGGGTCGCTGTTGACCAAAATAACCTTGCAGCCCCTGAGATCCTCCATGCGCAGCGCCGCCTTTTCGCACAGCGCGTGCGTCGAGGACATCAGCACGCGCAGCGGCGCTTCCCGATGAAAGAGAATCTCCAGCTCCGGATCGTCAATCCGCCCGAAATACAGCCCGATCGTCTCGCGATACTCGTTGAGCGCCTCCTCCAGCTCCTGCAAAGAATAATTGTGCGTGCTCAGCGACATATCTGGGTTGGAGAGCACGAACCGCGAGAGAAAGTTGCGCGGGAAGAAGCTCAGCATGCCCCACGTCATGCAGACCTCCGCGCGCATCTCCCGCTGTGCCGCCGCCTTGCGGACATTGCTGACAATCATCTCGTATTTGCGGATGTAGCGCGGCGCATAGCGCGCCAGCGCCTGCCCTGCCGGGGTCAGCGTCACGCCCGAACGCCTGCGCACAAAGAGCTGAACGCCCAGCTCGTTTTCCAGCCTGTCCATCGCCTTGACCAGACCGGGCACGGAGATATAGAGCTGCTTCGCCGCGGCGTTGAAGCTGCCCGTGCTGCTCACCAAAGAAAAATACTGGATCTGCTTGACGTCCATGCGCACCTCCCGCGTCGCGCGAAATAAGCCTTTGCCGCTGAAAACAGCAAAGCCCGCCGCCTCTTTGATGAGACGGCGGGCCGATACGGCTGATTACATCCTCAGGTCGGTCGGGTCACTGCCCGCCTCCCGCCGGATTTTTTGGAAATCAAGATTAGGAGGTCTTGTGAGAGAACGCGGTCATAATGCCGCCGGTGATGGCCTGGCAGTCAACCGTCGCGCCGGAAACGGCGTCAACGCCCATATCCTGCGTCTCGATGATCTGCTTGGTGAACGCGGCGAACTGCTCGTCGTTCATGAACATGTTCTCGCGGCCCTCGCCCACGGCGATGCCCACAAGCTGCTTATCCTTGATGGTGTAGATGACCTCGAACGGATCATGCAGACCCTGAACCATGACGGAGTAGTCGCCATCCGCGGCCTCAGCCCACGGAGCAGCAGCGCCGCCGCCGAAGGTCGGGGTCAGCTCGGCACGGCCGCCCAGCATGGTATCCACCGCGGCACGGCCGGAGCAGATCGCCTCATGCAGGTAGGTGCCGTTCTGGTACAGGTTGCAGACCAGGGAGCCGATTTCGCCGGCGGAGTAGAGACCCTCGATCGGCTCGCCGTCCCAGTTGAGAACCTGACCCTTGATGTTGCGGCGCGCACCGCCGGAGCAGGCCGGCATGGACGGCACTTCCTCGACCGCGTAGAACGGGCCCTGCTCGATCTTCGCCATCGTGGTGATGTCGCGGCCGAAATCGGTGTCTTCACCGGCGTCGACCATCGCGTTGAACTTATCCACCTCAGCGCGCAGCTTCGCCGGATCCTTGCCGATCTTCTCGGCCAGCTCCTCGATGGTGTCCGCCTTGATGATCCAGCCCTTTTCCAGCTCGACGGAGTTGTCGTCGGACCAGTGATACGGGTTGCGGCAGGTCACCGGCCAGCCGATCCAGGCGTTGACCAGCGGCTGCGCCTTGAAGCAGTTGTCGTCCATAATCATATGAACCGGCTGCTGACGGGCGATCGGCACATCGACGTACTTGCCGTGCTCGTAGTACTTCATGTGCTGGCGCTGATAGGACTTCGCCTCGTTGTAATAACGGGTGCCGTCGGCGGCGACTTCCATCCACGCGCCGTGCGCCATATAGAACTGACGAACGAACGTCGTCTCAAAATCCGGAACCTTGATGCCGTGGAAGTAGCCGCAGGACATGGTCTGGCCGTCCATATGCCAGAGCTGAGCGCCCAGCGCCATTTCCATCTTCACGCCGTCGCCCGTGACGTACGGGGAGCCTGCGTTGTAGATGCGGTCGCCGCCGTTGAACTGGCGGTACATATCCATATCGCCCTCGTAGCCGCCGGTGGCCAGCAGAACGCCCTTGCGCGCCTTGGTGTAGATCACGGAGCCGTCCGGCTTCTTCACGCCGACGCCCTCCACCTTCTTGGTGATGGCGTCCTGCACGAGGCAGATCACCTGATGCTCGTAGAGCGGCTTCGCGCCGCGATAACGGGCAGCCTTGTCAAAGCCGTTCCAGCAGCCGCCGTTCTCGAAGGAGAGGCCGCCGTTCTTGTCGCGGAAGTGACCCGTCGCGCCGACGAAGTTCGCGCCCGGCAGATCCGGGAATTCGACCAGCAGGGTGCCCCAGCGCAGCGCGCCGCCGCCGGAGTAGCCGACTTCGTAATCGACCGGCTCGAGAACCGCCTGAATCCACGGCAGATCTGTCGCGAACTCGTTGGTCAGCCAGTTGAAATCCTCTTCCGGAATGACATGCGGCTCGTTCATCGCGCGCATGTAGGTACGCCAGGTCTCCAGATCGTTGGGGTCAACGAAGATGACGCACTGGCCGGAGGCAATCGCCTGACCGCCCGCATTCGCTTCGTCGGACTTATCGTAAATCACAGCGTCAACGTTGTGGTCGATTTCGTAAGCCTCGATATAAGCCGCCGTGCCCGCCATGCCATAGCCGCAGATGACGATATCGTGCTCCTCGTCCCACTTCACGTTCTGGCTGTCCAGAACCCACTTGCTGGAATTTTTGTGAGCCGGCTTTTCCTCTTCCGCTTTCGCGTTGAGCACGCCGGCGCCAAGCAGACCAATGCCCGCAGCGCTCATCGCGGTCGCTTTCAGGAACTCCTTACGGGAAATGTTCTTCGCCATGTAAATCCTTCCTTCCTTACATGTGTTTGTCGAACCTGTGAGGGCGGCGCGGCGCACGGTTGCCCCGCGTCCCTTCTTTGATAACAGATTATCACACTCATCCCGGCGTGTCAAGACATATTTCAACCTGTTTTTCACATTGTAGAAACTGTTGGTTTATAAGAGACGTCCGACCAATTTACCCTTTTTCCGTGTACGCGTCTGCATTTTTTCATGTATCATTCGTCTTTCATTCGTTTTGTTCACGGATATACCCTTTTCGCGCATTTTCCGGATTGTTTGTCATAAACCAAACAGATATACCCGATTTCGCGCGCTTCCCGCCGCCCTTTTTCGATATAAAACCGACACGAAAACAGAAAGGAGAGCCGCCGAACCCTCGCCCGACAGCTCTCCTGTTTTTATGCTTTCTTACGTTTCGCGATGCGCCGTCTCGTCCTCCCCGGACAAGCAGCATTTACTCATTCCACCGGCACGAGCTGGCCGTCCGCGCCGATCTTCATCACATCGTCGTCCATGCCGCCAACGACGAGCTGATCCGCGTCGCTGAGGCCATATTGATCGTAGGCCGCGCGCAGATCGGAAACGTTGTACTGCATCACCGCCGCGCCGCTCCTGTTCAGCAGGGTCACGGTCGTGATGTTCGTGCGTTCCAGCACCTCCAGCACCTTTTCGTCAAAGCGCATCGTCAGCTTCTCCGGGTTTTCGTCGTTCACGCGCAGGCTGACGCTCTTGCTGCCGCCCGCGCTCCAGCTCAGCTCCTCGCGGAAGTTTTCGCGCGTCTCGCCGACGAACAGGCGCAGGTTGTAGCTGTGGTAGCCCAGATAGAGCTGCTTCACCCAGTACGGGCTGCCGTATACGCCGCCGATGGCCTCCTCCTGACGTTTCATCTCCATCTCGTGGCGGAATTGAGCGGCTTCATAATACTCATCCTCGAAATCCTGTGGATTCTCGATATGCACCGGCACATAATGGAAAACCTCTTCCCCGTTTTCATCTTCCGTGATGACCATCACCAGATAGTCGCCGGGCGAATCAAACTGAACCATTTCGCCGACTCTCCGCTTGATCTCTTCTGCCGACGGGTTGCCGCCAAACTGAGCGATCATGCTGACCGTCCGCTCCGTTCCATCCTCCATCTTGAGGGTATACGGTTCAAGCGAACCGTTGCCCGTGACCGTCAGCCTGCCGTTTTCCGCCGCATAGCTGCTCAGCGGGACGCCTTCACCGTTGCCAATCTGGCCATCGTTCTTCAAGCTGGCGTTTGCCCCGTCCGCAGCGCCGATGAACGCGGCGGCCGCGCTGCCGTTATTGGTCACGTTGACCGTCGCGCCCTTGTCCCATGCGTCAATGTTCAGCTTGCCGCTCAGCTCCTTGCTCTCGCCGTCTTCCCATTTGATTGTAATCCACGTTTTTCCGTCGCCTGTCAGCCGGCCATTGTTTTCGACATTCAGCATGCCGTTCTCGCCCGCGCTGACATACATGCGATCCGCTTCGCCGTTGTTGATGACCGTCACATCCGCCTTCATGCTCTCATCGCTGGCATCTGCGCGAATTTCTTCTTTGACCTTTCCGTTGTTGACAGCGCTGACTTGGCCGCCGTCCGCACCGGCGTAGAGGCTGTTCACCGTGCCGTTGTTTTCGCCGACGACCTCTCCGCCGTCTCCGGTGTAGAATTCATATTGACCGTTCACCGTGCCGTGATTGGCGGCCACGTTTCGGCTTCCCTCATGGTCGGCCTGATTCATCACCCCACCGTTGATGGTGCCGTTGTTGGTGCTCTCGACAAAGCTGCCGCCGCCTCTGGCATAATTGTGCAAAGACTCGTTCGTTACGTTCGTCACGTTGATTGTACCGTTGTTGGTGTTCTTAAGCATACCGCCATCAAAGGCGCCGTTAAATAAATGTTCGCCGCTGATCGTTCCGTTGTTGGTAAAGACAAGTTCGCCCTTCTCCGATACGCCGTTATCCATACCGCCTGTGATCCGGCCTTCCTTGTCGTTGACAAATTCAAGACGGCTGCCTTCGCCATGTACCTCGTTATTCATGCCGCCTGTTATTTCACCGTTGTTTTTGATGGAGGCCTGCGCCTGATTATGGACGATCGCATTCAACGAACCCATTTTGCCCTCGTTAGTCAGGCTCAGATTCGTATCTTTCCCATGCGCGCTCGCGATGACTCTACCCTTAACCTCCGAACCGCTGCCCAGAATGACCACAATCGTCTTGCCGCTGTCCTCATGGGCGTTCAACTGTTCTATCCCGATATTCTGGAAGAGAACTTTGAGCGAATCGGAAAATTGCAGGGTGCTCACTTCAACGAGCTCGTCGATTTGGCCGCCGGAAATGACGTATTCGCCCTCACTCGTTCGCGTCGCCGTGGTCTCTCCAGACGTGAAAGTGTCGCTCGCCTGAAGTCCGGTCACGATTTCGCCCCATGTCACGGCGCTCACCTGAATCGGCGTGAGCAGAATAATGACCGATGTTATGATCGCAATCACCTTTTTAAACACGCAATAGTCCCCCTTCTGTCGTTCGTATTTGGTAAACTATAGTCTAAGCTATTTATAGTTTATCTTTTCCGCGGCAGAGAAGTCAATATATAACTTTTATTTTTGTGCATTTCTTTTTTTTTTTGTAAAACGGGCGAAAAACCTTCAAATAAAATGTTGTGACTTCACAATATGCTTTTTGAGGGAATAATCGAAGCCCCTCCGGATTCCCGAAGGGGCTTCAACGATGTTCTCACCTGTGTATTTTTTTCGTGCTCCCGGCTTCGCCGAAGCCGGACAAGCAGCATTTTGCGCAAAAATAGGCAGGTCGCCCAACAAACGTCAGACGACCCGCCCTTCGGGGGGATTCCCTTACATATTCTCCCTGACCACGCGCTCGATGTACGCTTTCTGCGCCTCGGTGAGCGTCGGGAACGGCTTTCGGCAGCCGCCGCAATCCACGCCCTGCGTCTTGAGGATGTGCTTGATGGACGGGAACAGCGAGCAGGAGACGAGCGCCTGCATGATGTTGTTCGCGCGCTTCTGAAGCGCCTGCGCCTTCGGGATATCCAGCGCGCTGTACGCCGCCTCGATTTGATTGAACAGCGGCAGGGTGAAGTTGAAGGTCGAGCCAATCGCGCCGTCCGCGCCGAGGATGCGCGCGCCGATGTATACCTCGTCAAACCCGCCGTAGATGACCAGCTCCGGGTTCAGGTCGCGGATGCGCTCCATCTGGTAGAGGTTGAGGCTGGTCTGCTTCACGCCCGCAATCGTGCCGTCGGTCAGCATGCCGCGGATGTGGTCGTCCGCGATATCCAGCTCCACGCCGGTGTTGCCCGGAAAGTTGTAGAGGAACAGCGGCAGATCGACGGCCTCGCGCAGCGCGCCGTAATACGCGCTGATGGCCTTCATGCCGAATTTGTAGTAATACGGCACGGTGGAGATCATCGCGTCGTAGCCCAGCGCCTTGGCCGTCTTGGCGTATTCGATGGCCTCGTCGGTCGAAATCGCGGCGACGGAAGCCATCAGCTTCGTCTTTTCGCGGTTTTCGTATTGCGCGGCGGCCTGCAAGCCCTCCACGCGCTCCTCATGTGTCAGCAGCGGGCACTCGGCGCTGCTGCCGCCGATCAAAAAGCCCTTCGCGCCCTCGGCGATGGTCTTGTCCATCAGCTTGTGGAGCGCAGGCGCGCTGAATCTGCCCTGTTCGTCATACGGGGTCACGGCGGCGACAAAGAAGCCGCCCATATCCTGCATCTTCTTCATGCGAATCTCTCCTTTTTATCCTCGAAACGGCACGAGAACGCCGTGCGTGACGATGTAGCCCTCCTGCGCGGCGGCGAGCAGCGGGCCGGCCGCCTTCGCGTCATCGGTGTACATGGCGCGGATTTCAAACGCGCCGACCGCTTCCCCGATGCGGCGCAGCTTCTCCTCGCCCTTGCAGTTTTTGCCGATCAGCGCGCCGGTTTCCGCGTCGCACTTCGTGCCGATGAGCCGCGGCACACCGAGGATTTTCGCCGCGTATTGCAGCTCAAATTCCGGCGACGCGGACGCGATCACGATCGGCAGATCGCGCGGCCGGTCAAAAAACCACTGCCCCAGCTTGGCGCGCGTCCGCTCGTCCTGCCAAAACAGCTCGGCCTCCTTTTCAAGGCTGAACCGCTTGGCCATTTCGCCAAAGAGCACGCTCTTGAACTGCGTCAGATTGCGCCTGCCCAGCGCGAGCAGCACCGATGTGCCGATGAACCGGGGCAGCCCCGCCAGCACGGCGGGATGACGGCGCAGGCAGAACCGCGTAAAATCCACCGTGGAATCGCCGTCGTAAATCGTGCCGTCAAAATCATAAACGTCGATGCGCATACGTTCCTCCGTCCTTGTTTCCGTCGCGGTTAGTATACCATGTTTCGCAAAAAAAGAGAAGGGGAAAACGTGACTGCCGGTTTCGCGCGCGCGGGGCGTTTTTCGGCCAAGCGCGCCTGAGCCGATAGATTTATGGTTGGCTTTTGGCCGGTTTCCCGTTATAATGGAGGTAACAACATCAATCAGAAAGGGGCTTGTTTCTATGTCCAATCCGAATATCCCAACGCCGCACATCACCGCCAAAGAGGGCGATTTCGCCCGCACCGTGCTGATGCCGGGCGACCCGCTGCGCAGCAAGTTCATCGCCGAAACGTATCTGGAGAATCCCGTGCTGGTCAACGACACGCGCGGCGTTCAGGGCTATACCGGCCTGTACCACGGCAAGCGCGTCTCCGTGATGGCTTCCGGCATGGGCATACCCTCCATTGGCATCTATTCCTACGAGCTGTTCAATTTCTACGGCGTGGAAAACATCATCCGCGTCGGCACGGCGGGCGGCCTGTCCGACAGCGTGAACGTGCGCGACGTGGTGATTGGCCTGTCCTCGTACACCAATTCCAACTTCGGCCGCCAGTTCGGCTTTGACGGCAACGTTGCGCCGTGCTGCTCGTTCAAGCTGCTGGAGCAGGCCGTTGCCGCCGCGCGCCGGATGGGCATAGAGCCGACCGTCGGCCCGCTGTATTCCTCGGATATCTTCTACGACGAATCCGGCATGTCCGGCAAGCTCAAGAAGCTGGGCGTGCTGGCGGTGGAGATGGAATCCGCCGCGCTGTATCTGAACGCGGCGCGCGCGGGCAAGAACGCGCTCGCCATCTGCACCATTTCGGATCACCTCAGCAAGAACGAATCGCTCGACGCGCAGGCGCGCCAATCCTCCTTCACCCAGATGATGGAAATCGCGCTGGACATCGCGTGAAAGGATGATGCGCTGTGCTGAACCGGATTTTTCTTTCCGCCGATATTGAAGGCACCTGCGGCATCGCCCACTGGGCGGAAACCGAGCTGGGCAAGCCGGATTACGAGCCCTTCCGCCGCCAGATGACCCGCGAGGTCGCCGCCGCCTGCGAGGGCGCGTTCGCCGCCGGATGCGAGGATCTGCTGATTAAGGACGCGCACGACAGCGCGCGCAACCTGATCCCCGCCGAGCTGCCGGAGCGCGTGAGCATCTTCCGCGGCTGGGGCAGCGACATCCACTCGATGATGTCCGGCATTGACGCGAGCTTCTCCGGCGCGATTTTCACCGGCTATCATTCCTCCTCCAACACGGACGCCAGCCCGCTGTGCCACACGATGAATCTGGATAACGTGTCCATCCGCATCAACGGCATTCAGGCCAGCGAACTGGTCATCAACACCTTCGCCGCCGCGCTTTACGACGTGCCGGTGCTGCTGGTGACGGGCGACCTGGGCGTGTGCGAGCAGGCCAAGCGGCTCTGCCCCGCGGTTTACACCGTGCCGGTCAGCCGCGGCTGCGGCAACGGCTCAATTTCGATCCATCCGTCGGAGGCCGTCCGCCGCATTCGCGAAAAGGCCGAGCTGGCCGTCGCGGACGGCGTCGCCCACCCGGAGAAATTCGCCGTCGCCCTGCCGAACAACTTTGACGTTGAAGTGGAGTTTGTGAAGCACAACCGCGCCCGCCGCGCGAGCTTCTACCCCGGCGTGAAGCAGCTCGGCCCGCGCACGGTGCGCTTCTCTTCGGACGCATACTACGACGTGCTGCGGTTCTTCATGTTCTGCTTATAACGCCTTCCGCCGTGTGCGAAAATCCATCCATAAAAAAAGCAACTTGGGCAGATTATCTTTGCCTCAGTTGCTTTTCTTTTGTGTATGCGGCGTTATTCCCTCGCCTTTTCCGCCTTTTCGACGATCTCTTCCATATTCAGCCGATGGTGGCGCTTTTTCGGCGGCGTGAGCAGATACAGCCGGTAGCGCTCGCGCACGTCTTCCACGTCCTCCCGGCTGGCGGGATAGGCGCGCTGGTGCATAATCAGCGTGTTGGCGCTCGTGCGCTTGAAGTGCATCTGCCCGTAGACAAAGCCGTGCTGCGGGCAGACGGAAATCGCCAGATAGCGCTCCCGCCCGCCGTCAAACCACGGCGTATCAAACGCGGTTCGCTTGCCGCAGGCGGGGCAGGGCAGGCTCATCAGCCGCTGATCCGCCAGCGCGTCCGTCTGAAACATGTACGGCGTGGGCAGCGAGCGCAGCGCGGAGGCGGCAATGCGGCTCTCCTTTTCCAAAATGTGCTCAAGCTGCATGCGCCGCTCGGGCGCGAGCGCCGTCACCGCCCGATCCACAACGGGCAGCAGCGCCGCCGTACATTCCGCGTCGTTCACCGCGCGGTGCGCCGCCACATCCAATTCGACGTTCATCAGCTCCATCGCCGCGTGCAGGTTCATCTGCTTGTGCTCCCCGCCGAGGCAGCAGAAGCCGAAGACGAGCTGCGCGTCAATCGGCGGCGCAAACGGCATCGGGGTCATAAAAAACGCGGCGTTGCGCTTGAGCACGGGATAGTCGTCCCGCCCCCACGTCACAAGCTGCGCATCCTCGCCGCACCACGCGATAAAATCGCCGAAGACATCCGAAAACGAGCGCCCCTGCGCAAGCTCCTGCTCGGTGATGCCCGTCACCTGCCTGATATGCTTATCCAGCCGCTTATACACGCGCGGGCGAATCAGCTCGCTGAAGCGCGAAACCACGTTCCCCGCGCGATCCACGCGGCACGCGCCGATTTCGATGATTTCGTGCGGCATGCGGTGGTTCGGGTTATAGCCGCTCTGGTTCCATTCCAAATCAAAAACGATGATATTTTGTATATCCTGACTGAGCAAAGAAAACATGTTCCACATCCCATTAAACGCAAATCCGTATTCTTTTTTGCTTTGCAGCACATCCTATTGTACCGCATCGGCCTCCATTTTCATAGAGGAAATTCTGTTTTGCGGCCATTTTAATCAAAACTTTCCATGCGCATCGGTTGAATCTCCGCGCGTTTTCTGCTATGATTACCCGTAAAAGCGGGCTGAGCCCGCCTTCGCTTCCGCCAAAGTCGGCAAAGCGTCCAAGTCCTGCTCACGCGGGCGATTTTACGCGATTTCTTATACGTTCACGTTAAAAAGCGGGCTGAGCCCGCCTTCGCCTCCGCCGAAGTCGGCAAAGCGTCCAAGTCTTGCTCACGCGGGTGATTTTACGCGATTTCTTATACGTTCACGTTAAAAAGCGGGCTGAGCCCGTCTTCACTTCCGCTGAAGTCGGCAAAGCGTCCAAATCCTGCTCACGCGGGCGATTTTACGCGATTTCCTATACGTTCACGTTACAAACCACGAGGGGAGATGAACACGGATGAATCTTTTCGATATTCTCGGCCCGGTGATGGTCGGGCCGAGCAGCTCGCACACGGCCGGCGCGGTTCGGTTGGGGCGCATCGCGCGCAGGCTGCTGGGCGAGGGCACGCCGTGCAGGGCGGATATCACGCTGTTCGGCTCCTTCGCCGCGACCGGCTGCGGCCACGGCACGGATCGCGCGCTGATCGCCGGTCTGCTGGGCTTTCAGCCGGATGACGAGCGCATCGCGGGCAGCTTTAGCTGGGCGGAAAAGGCGGGGCTGTCCTTCTCCTTCGCCACGTCCCACGTCGGCGGCGAACACCCGAACACCGCGCGCGTGGATCTGGTCGGCCGGAGCGGCAAAACCCTGTCGATGACCGGCTCGTCTCTGGGCGGCGGGCGCATCATGGTGGTGGAGATGAACGGCCTGCGCGCCAACTTTTCCGGCGACCTGCCCACGCTGATCGTGCAGAACATCGACCAGCCCGGCCACGTCAACGAGGTCACCGGCATGCTGACCAAGCGCGGCATCAACATCGCGACCATGCAGCTCTACCGCGACCATCCGGGCGGAAACGCCGTGATGATTATCGAGACGGACAAGGCCGTTCCGCCGGACGGCCTCGCGTGGCTGGAACGCTGCGAGGGCATCACGCGCGTGACGTTCATCGACGCGGAACGGGAAGAATAACAGGGGGAATCGGTATGGCCATTGAATCGCTTCAGGCGCTTGTAACGGCAAGCGAAAACCGGGATATCTGCGACGTCATCATCGAGAGCGACTGCGTGGATCGCGGCGTGACGCAGGCGGAATCCCTTGAAAAGATGCGCGGCCTTTACGCCGCCATCCGGCGCGCGCAGCGCGGCTATGACCCGAAGCTCCGCTCCGCCAGCGGCATGGTCGGCGGCGACGGCGAAAAAATGCGCGCCTATGTGCAGCGGGGCAAAACCATCTGCGGGGATTACATCGGCGGGGTTATCGCGCAGGCGCTGGAGATGGGCGAAAGCAACGCCTGCATGAAGTGCATCGTCGCCGCGCCGACGGCGGGGAGCTGCGGCGTTCTGCCCGCGGTGCTGCTGCCGTATCAGCAGCGCGAGGGGCTGAGCGACGAGGCGATGGTGCGCGCGATGTATGTCGCGGGCGCAATCGGTCAGGTCGTCGCGGCCAAAGCGTCCATCGCGGGCGCGGCGGGCGGCTGTCAGGCGGAAATCGGCACGGCCAGCGCGATGGGCGCGGCGGCGCTGTGCTATCTGGGCGGCGGCGACGCGCAGGCCGTCTGCCACGCGGCGGCCATCGCCATCAAGGCCATGCTCGGGCTGGTCTGTGACCCGATTGCCGGGCTTGTGGAGGTTCCCTGCGTAAAGCGCAACGCGGCGGGCGCCGTGATCGCCATGTCCAGCGCGGATATGGCGCTGGCGGGCATTCGCTCGGCTGTGCCGCCGGACGAGGTGATTCTGGCGATGCACGAGGTTGGCGACAAGATGGACGTCTCCCTCAAGGAAACGGGCGTCGGCGGCGTGGCGGGCACGCCCTTCGGGCAGAAGATCGCCGAAAAGATGGGGATGGCGTAAACGCGCGACTTATCGCTTAGACGGAAAATAACCTGATAAAAGAGCTCCCTCCTTGAGGGCGTGGAGCTTGCCGCCCGCTGTGCGGGAGGCAGGCAAGCGGAATGCCGAAGGTCTGGCACGGCACAGCCGTGACTGAAGGAGTCCGGCAGACGCACATCGCACACCTGTTATCGGAGCTTATCCAAAGTCTCGGATTTGCTCATTTTCCGGCTCTTTTTCTCGTTTTTCTCATTCCCCCTGCATATCGCCCACGACGCGGTGGAGGATATCCAGATACATCTGCCCCAACGCGGTCGGGCGATAATCCTTATGCGTAATCACGCCGATGCGGATGATTTCCTCCACCTCCAGCGGGATGGAGATGATGTCGTCGCCGCGCAGGTACGACGGGCAGATGCCGGAGGAAATGGTATAGCCGTCCGTGCCGGTCATCAGGTCGATGATCGTGCCCTTATCCGTCACCTTGATGCTCTTTTCATGGTTGAGGGTCGAGAGGATCTCCTCGGAAAAATAAAACGAGTTCTGGTCGCCCTGCTCGTATGTCAGGCACGGCAGAGATTCCAGGTCCTTCATGCTGACGCTCTTGCGCCCGGCGAGCGGGTTGTTGCGCCCGATGAAGATGTGCGGCCTTGCGGAAAACAGCTCGGAAAAGACGAGGTTCGATTCGCGCAGCGTCTTTCGGATGACCGCCTCGTTGAACGAGCACAGGTAGATCACGCCCATTTCGCTGCGCAGGTGGCGCACATCCATGATCGTGTCATACGTCTTGCCCTCGCGGAGAACAAATTCATACGATTGGCCGCCCTGCGCGCGCACCAGCTCGACGAACGCGCTGGACGTGAAGGAATAATGCTGGGTGGAGACGGAGAAGCGCTGGCGGCTCGCGGAGTGCGCGATGTATTTATCCTCGATCAGCGCGGCCTGCTGAACGACCTGACGCGCGTAGCCCAAAAACTCCGCGCCCTCCTGCGTGAGCAGAATCCCCCGGCTGTTGCGCAGGAAGATGGTGATGCCCGCTTCCTCCTCCAGCTCGCGCACGGCGGCGGAAAGGCTGGGCTGGGCGATAAACAGCGCCTTTGCGGCCTCGGTGATGGAGCCGCGCTCGGCGACCTCGACGACGTATTTCAGCTGTTGAAGTGTCATAAAAAGCCCTTTCCTGGGGCTCTGCCCCAACCCCCGCCAGAAACCTGAGGTTTCTGGACTTCCCTCTTTTTGTCGCTTCGCGATTAAATAGAGAGGATTGTTTTTGCTGCAATAATAACAGAAAAGCCGCTCGACGAGCGGCTTTTTATATATGGGAAATGCAAGAACCTCAGGTTCTTGCCGGAGTCTGAGGCAGAGCCTCAGCGCTCCCCCTCCTTCTCCAGCGCCTGCGCGCCCAGCAGCAGCGCGCCGATCACGCCGGAATTGACGCCCAGCGCGGGCGGCACGATATAGCTGTCGATTCCTTCGGGCGTGATGCTCGGGGAGGAGACGTAGCCGCCCAGCAGTTTAAGCACCCTTTCGCGAATTTGGGGGAACAGGTGCATCTGCTGCATCACGCCGCCGCCGAGCACGATCACCTCCGGCGATACCGTGACGATCATGTTCACGCACATCTGCGCCAGATACGTCGCCTCCAGCTCCCACGCGGGGTGATCCTCGGTCATCAGCTTGGCGGAAAGCCCCCAGCGCTTTTCAATCGCGGGGCCGCTGGCCAGCCCTTCGAGGCAGTGCCGATGATACGGGCATACGCCGTCGGGCATGGAGTCGCCCTCCTGCGGCGCGAGGAGCATGTGCCCCATTTCCGGGTGCACCAGCCCGTGCACCATCTTGCCGTCGATCACCAGACCGCCGCCGATGCCCGTGCCCACCGTCACATACAGCAGGCTGCCGCGCCCCTTGCCCGCGCCCATGGTGTATTCCGCCAGCGCCGCTGCGTTCACGTCCGTGTCGATGCCCGTGGGCACACCCAGCGCGTCCTTGAGCGTGGTCATCAGCGGATACTGGATCCATTCCTTCTTCGGGGTCTTGGTGATGCTGCCGTAGGTCGGCGAGGCCGGGTTCAGGTCCAGCGGGCCGAAGGAGCCGATGCCCAGCGCCTTCACGTCGAATTTCCCGATAAAATCGACAATCTGCGGCACGGTGACGTCGGGCGTGAGCGTCGGAAAGCTGGCGCGCTGAAGCACGCCGCCCTGCGGGTTGCCGATCGAGCAGACCATCTTGGTTCCGCCCGCTTCCAATGCGCCAATGAGCATAATGTTCCTCCTTCGCCGCGCGCCGCATCACGCCCGCCCCTTGCGGGCAGACTGATTGCGTCCGCGCGCGCTTTCTCGCTCTTTTTACTGATCCATCATACGCTAACCCCGCGCGCGTGTCAAATGATATTTTGGCGATACGCCTTGTTTCTCCCGAAAGATTTCCCGAAGGCTTTTCTGAAAGTTCTTTTGAAAGGGGGGCGCGCTTTGTGGCAAAAACCGATCTGCTGACCGGCGACGTGCGGGCGCTGACGCTCAAAATCGCCGCGCCCAGCGTCGCGGCCATGCTCGCCGCCTCCGTCTGCCCGCTTCTCGAGGCGCTCGTCCTCTCCGCGCGGGATGCGTCGCTCTCCGCCGCCGTCGGCGCGAGCCTCGCGCTGATCCTGCTGGAGCAAACCGTCGGCTTCACGCTCGGCATGGGCGCGGGCAGCTTTGTCAGCCGCTGCATCGGTCAGGGACGGCGCGAGGCCGCCCGCCGCGCCGCCTCCACGGCGTTCTTCGCCGCGCTGGGGCTTTCCGCCCTGCTTTTGGCAGCCGGGCTTTTTTTCGCCGCGCCGGTTCTGCGCCTGCTCGGCGCGCCGGAAAGCGCCGTCGCCGCCGGTCTGCCTTACGCGCGCGCCGTCTTCGTCAGCGGGCCGCCGCTGTGCGGCGCGCTGGTGCTGAGCAGCCTGCTGCGCGCGCAGGGGAAAACCCTGCCGAACATGGCCGCCGCGCTCGTCGGCTCGGCGCTGGGCGCGGCGCTGCTGCTGCTTCTCTGCGGCCGCATGGGGCTGGGCGCGTTCGGCGCGGGCATGGCCATGCTGGCGCGCGAGGCCGCGACGCTGGCCGTTCTGCTCGCCTACACCCTGCGCCACGGCGAGCTGATCCGCCCGTCGCTTCGCCGCGTCCGCCTGACGCGCGCCGTCTTTTCGGAGATCATGCGCTCCGGCCTGCCGACGCTGCTGCGTCAGGGCGCAACGAGCGTGTCCGCCGCGCTGCTTTCCCGCGTGTCCGCCGGGTTCGGCGCGCCCGTTCTGGCGGGCATGGGGCTTTGCGCCCGCGCGATCATGCCGTTCACCTCGGCCGTCATCGGCTTCGGTCAGGGCTTTCAGCCGGTCTGCGGCGCGGCCTTCGGCGCAAAGCAAACGGCGCGCTGTCAGGAAGCCTATCGCTTCTGTCAGCGCGTCGCGATTGCGTTTTCTCTGGCGGCCGGTCTGGCCTTCTTCATCTTTGCCCCGGCGCTGGCCGCCCGTTTCGCGCCGGACGCGCAATCCGCCGAGGCCGCGCGCCGCGCGCTCCGCCTGCAAAGCGTCGCCTTTCCCGCACAGAGCGCCGTCATTTTGATGACCATGCTCACGCAGGCCATGGGGCTCACCCTCCGCGCCTCGCTCGTCGCCACCAGCCGTCAGGCGCTCTTCTTCCTCCCCCTGCTGGCGGTTTTGCCGCGTCTTTTCGGCCTTTGGGGGCTGCTCGCCTGCCAGAGCGCCAGCGATTTGGCCGCGCTCGGCTTTTCGCTCGCGCTGACGCGGGGGCTTAGAGGTTCCTCGTCCGCACGGTGCGGATGTTCGGATGCTCGGACAGCGTGCCGATCACATCCACGTAGCTCATTTTAGCGGGCATGGAGAGTGTGTACAGGTTGGTGTACAGATTGCCCTCCGGCCTGCTCTCCGCGTGAAAATCCATGTCCAGCACCTTCACGCCCAGGTTCATAAAGTACTCGTTGAGGAACGCCAGCGTCTGCGCGCGGTGGATAAACTGCACCTCCAGCCGCTTGAGCGTGTTGACGTGCACAATGCGCTGCATCAGCCGCAGAATCACCAGCACGATTGCGCCCGCGGCGACCGCCATCAGAATGTAGCCCGAGCCGACCGCCAGCCCAATGCAGGCCGTGCACCAGAGCGAGGCCGCCGTCGTCAGGCCGGAAATCTTTCGGTCGCTCATAAAGATCGTGCCCGCGCCGAGGAAGCCCACGCCGGAAACCACCGACGTGGTGATGCGCCCAAGGCTCACGCCCACCGCCGCGCTGCCCAGCGCCACCGTGTCCGCCACCGCGTGACATTCGATCAGCGAAACCAGCGCCGCGCCGACGCACACCAGCACGTGCGTGCGCATGCCCGCCGGACGGTTTTTGATTTCGCGGTCGATGCCGATCACCGCGCCGATCACCACCGCCACGCAGATGCGCATCAGCACCGCCGCCATGCTCAGCGGCTGGCCGAGCGTTGTGAATCCGTCAAAAAAAGCCCTCATGTCGAGCTTCCCTCCCATTCGCTGCCGCGCGCAAAATATCCGATAAATCCGGTGGGGTTATTATACGGTGAATCCGATATCCGCGCAAGGCGTTGACGCAATTTTTTTCGCGTTGACAGCCCTGCCGCGCCGCATTACAATGGATGGATAAACGAGCCCCGTCCAAAAGGAGGAACCGACCCTTGAAAAACCCGACCGCCGAGGAGCTGGCCGTTCTGCGTGAGCGCGCCGAGCGCACGTTCTCCCGCTTTCCCGTTCTCCCGCGCCGCGAGGACGGGCGCATGTCGCCCGAATCGCGCCTGCGCTTCGAATTGACCCTGGAAACCATTCTGGAAAAGAATCGCGCGCTGGGCGCGTGCGTCGTGCTGCGCCGCCCGTCCGGGGCGCACGAGACGTTTTGCTTCGGCACGGCGCGCCTGCTGGGGCGCGTCCCCGTGACGGAGGAAACCTGCTTCCGCGTCGCCTCCGTCAGCAAGCTGGTGATGACCTTCGGCGCGCTGGCGCTGGTCGAGCGCGGCGTGCTCGGGCTGGACGACGATCTTTCCGCCTGTCTCGGCTACCCCGTCCGCAATCCCCGCTTTCCGGATGCGCCCGTCACCCTGCGCATGCTGCTCACCCATACCGCCTCCATCCGCGACGAGGGGAATTACGGCTCGCGCGGCATGCAGAAGGGCTGCACCCTGCGCGAGCTGTTGGAAAACGCCGATAACTGGCTGCCCGCCAGACCCGGCGAGGCCTTTCATTATACCAACCTCGGTGCGGGCGCGGCGGGCGCGGCGATGGAGCGCGCGGCAAACCGCCCGTTTGACGATATCATGCAGGAACTCGTCTTCGCGCCGCTTGCCATCCGCGCCAGCTATGTTCCCGGCCGCATCGCGCCCCGGTCGGATTTGGCCAACGGCTACAGCATGCGCTTCCCCGTCCCCATCCGCAAATACAACGCGCAGGCGCTTTCCCGGCGCAAGCCCGATCCCTTCGACCCCGAGCGCGATTACCTCTGCGCCGCCGGGCGTCTGATTACGGACAGCGCGGGCATGGCCGCCCTGCTGGGGCTGCTCGCCTCGCACGGGGAAATGGGCGTTCTCTCCCGCGCGTCGCTCGACCTGATGCGCGCCCCGCAGGATGGGCTGGGCGGCGTGGGCGCGGTCGGGCGCGGCCTGAACGTCGCGTATCTGCCCGGCGTGTTCCCCGGCTTTTCGCCCGTCGGCCATCAGGGGGTGGCCTACGGCATGTGCGCCGAGCTGTTCGCCGATCCCGCAACCGGCGCGGGCGTGGGGATTATGACAAACGGCGTTTCCCTCGAGCGGAGCACGCCGCCGCTGATGCGGGTCGGGTTTGACCTGCTGTCGCTCGGCTTTGCCGCGCTCAGAAACGCATAAGCGCCAACGGGCTTTGGCGCGCTCACGGCGCGGATTGACCCTGACACAATGTTGTCACAATGTTTTAATGTTTTTTCCTTAAGTCTACCATTTTTTCTTCATACAGTCCTCCTATAATACAGCCATCGCCTGAAGGAAAGCGGGCAAGCGAAAGCCGCTCCCTTCCGGCGAGACCATCCGCGATTTAACCCCGAAAGGAGATCATTCTTATGCGTAAATCCATTCGTCCCCTGATTGCCCTGACCGCCGCGTTGGCGCTGACGGTTACGGCCGGCATGAGCGCGCTGGCTCAGGCCGATAACAACGAAAAACATTTCAGCGTGATCGAGGCCGCCTCGAATGAGGATTCCCTCACCATCCCGGAGATCGCCAAGAAGTGCGGCACCTCCGTCGTGGCCATCGAGACGGAGACCAAGGTGGTCTATAACACCTACGACAACGACTATTACAACCCGTTCGGCGGCATGTTCGGCTACGGCTTCGGCTATGGCTACGGCAACCGCGGCGGCCGCGGCGGCACGCAGGAATACACCCAGAAGGCCGCCGGTTCCGGCGTCATCATCTCTGAGGACGGCTACGTTCTGACCAACAACCACGTCATCTCCGGCGCGGACAAGATCACCGTCTACGTCAACCCCGGCGACGGCAGCGAAGAGAAGAGCTATGAGGCCACGCTCATCGGTTCCTCCGAGAGCAACGACATCGCGGTGCTCAAGATCGACGCAACCGGCCTGAATGCCGCGGCCTTCGGCGACAGCGATCAGCTTGAGGTCGGCGAGCTGGCCGTGGCCATCGGCAACCCGATGGGTCAGGTGCACGGCTCTGTGACCGCGGGCATCATCTCCGCCGTCGAGCAGGAGCTGACCATCGACGACGTGACCATCAACGCCATTCAGACGGATGCGGCCATCAACCCCGGCAACTCCGGTGGCGCGCTGTTTGATTCCTACGGCAACGTCATCGGCATCGTCTACGCCAAGAGCTCTTCCGTGAGCATCGAGGGCATCGGCTACGCCATCCCGGTCAACAACATCAAGGATCTCGTCGCGCAGATGATTAACGACCCGGATTCCGTCAAGGATCAGACCAAGGGCAGCCAGATCATGCTGGGCATCACCATCCGCGATATCACCGAGGAAATGAGCAAGCAGTATTCCATGCCGGTCGGCGTGTATATCACCGAGGTTTCCAGCATGAGCGCCGCTGAGCGCGCCGGTCTGCAAAAGGGCGACATCATCACCGAGTTTGCGGGCGAGACCGTGACCTCCGCGGATGACCTGAACGCCATCAAGGCCAAGCAGACTTCCGGAGACACCGTTTCCGTCAAGATCGACCGCAACGGCAAGACCCTGACGCTTGATCTGGTCGTGCCGCAGCCGACCGATGTGGATACCTCCAGCAGCAAGTAAGCGCATAGCTTCCATTCATATAGATACACATTCTCTATTCTCCATTCTCCTTTGTAACAGCCGGGGCCGCTTTTCCCATCGGAAGAGCGGCTCCGGTTGTTTTTATTTCATGCTTGTGCTATGATGGGTGTGACTGAGGGAGTCAGATAGGCGCGCAAGCGCGCCCGTTATCGAAATCTACTCATTTTCCGAATCCAGCAAGCTCATCTCTCGGAGGTTTCCATGAAACATCTCGCGCTTTTCCTCTGTCTGCTCTGGCTCGTTCCCGTTTGCGGTCTGTGCGAAACAATCCTCTGGGAGGACGAGGCGGGGCAGGTCGTCTTGGGCGACGACGGCAACGTTCAGTTCATCTCCCCCGACAGCGCGGCAGCCGACGAAAATTTCTTCGTGCCCACGGCGGTTCCCGCCGAAACGCCCGCCCCCATCGAAGCGCCCGCCCAAACCGAAGCGCCCGCTCCAATCGAGCCGATTGACTTCACCTTCAAGCGGACGCTCAAATACGGCGATTCCGGCGAGCGGGTCGCGCAGCTCCAAACCCGCCTGTCCGAACTGGGCTTTTACACCGCGAAGGTCTCCGGCGGCTATTATAAGGTGACCAAGGCCGCCGTCAAGGCCTTTCAGGCGCACAACGGCCTGAGCGCTGACGGCATCGCGGGGCGCGACACGCAGGAGCTGCTCTTTTCCGCCGCCGCCGTCCCCGCCGAGGCCACGCCCCGACCGTCCCCCACGCCCGAACCGGCAAAATACACCCTGATGGTGGACGTCGTCAACCAGATCACCCGCGCCTATACATACGACGAAAACGGTCAATACACCGTGCTCGTGCGCGAAATGATCTGTTCCACCGGCACGAGCAAATACCCCACGCCCTGCAAAACGACCGTCATGCCGAAAAAGCGCGCCCGCTGGGGCTATTTCCCGACATGGGGCTCCCACGCGCAATATCTGACGCGCATCGACGCGGCCAACGCCTTCCACTCCGTGCTCTATTCCGAGCCGAACGAAAACACCCTCTCCGTCAAATCCTTCGACGCGCTGGGCACGCCCGCCTCCCACGGCTGCGTCCGCCTGCTCGTCTCCGACGCGAAATGGATTTACGAAAACTGCAAGGAAGGCACGATCATCACCGTCTACGAGGGCGACTACGACCCGGAATACACGATGACGCTCAAGCCCACGCTCAACGCCTCCACCCTGCGCGAAAACCCGCTGCCCGCCCCGACGGCCACGCCGGCATATGCCCCGGAAAACTGGCCGACCCAATACCGGACGCTCTCCCGCGGGAAGAAGGGCGAGGACGTGTACATGCTGCAAATGCGGCTGACCGAGCTGGGCTATTACCATGGCTCGATCACCGGCGGCTATTACGGCGGCACCATTCAGGCCGTCAAGGATTTTCAGAGCGATTACGGCCTGACCGTGGACGGCGCAGCGGGCAAGCAGACGCAGGCGCTGCTCTTCTCCGCCGCCGTCAATCTGACCGCCGCGCAGCCCGAGGGGACGTCGGCGCCCGAGACGCCCGCGTTCGAGACGCCGGTGCCTGAGACGCCTGTGCCCGAAATGATCGTGTTCGAGACGCCGCGCCCGACCGATACCCCCGCGCCCACGTCCACGCCGCTGCCAACCTTCACCCCGACGCCCGACCCGGCGCTGTTCGTGCCGTTCGAGGATTCCGTCGGATAACGCGCCCCAAAAGGCGACTTCACCAGAAAGAGAGTGCGCACATCTATGGAAACCAAAACCGTTGAAAGAAACTGGGGCTTGGATCTGCTCCGTATTCTGGCCGCGTTCACGGTGGTCATGCTGCACGTCAGCCCGCAGGCGTATCTCGACGTGGAAATCGCCTCCGCCCCCTGGAACGTGATGAACGCGATCACCGGCCTTTGCTGCTGGAATGTTTCGGCGTTCTTCATGCTCAGCGGCGCGTTCCTCCTCGCCCCGCAGAAGGCGATGAGCACCCGAACGCTGTATCGGAAAAACATCGCGCGTCTGGCCGCCGCCTTCGTGTTCTGGTCGGCGGTCTATGCGCTCACGTACTGCCTGCTGCGCGGCAAGGGCAAGTGGACGTTCCTCAACGAGCTGCTCCGCGGCCATTATCACATGTGGTTCGTCTTCACGCTCATCAGCCTGTACGCCGTCGTGCCGCTGCTCCGCAAAATCACCGAATCCAAAAAGGCGACCGAGTATTTCCTGCTCATCGGCTTTTTGTTCACCTACCTCATCGGCCGCGCGCTGAATTTCGCGCTGCTGTTTGAACTGCCGCACAAGGACGTTCTCCAGTCCCTTCAATCCGCCTATGCGCAGCTCAACCCCTATCGCGGCCTGACCGCGCTGTATGCCTTTGTGCTGGGGCATTACCTGATGGCCTATCCGCTCCCCAAAGCGGCGCGCCGCCTGCTCTGCGCGGCGGGCTGCCTTTCCTGCCTGATGACGATTTGGCTGACGCGCTGGCACTCCGCCGTGCTTCAGGCCACCAGCTCCGTCTTCACCTCCGGCGCGTCGCTGGGTGTGCTGACGATGACGGCGGCGCTCTTCGTCTTCTTCAAGGAGCTGCGCCTGACCCCCGGCGCGAAGGCGCAGCGCGCGCTGCTGCTCGTTTCCAAATGCACGTTCGGCGTCTATCTGGTTCATGCCCTCGTGCTGGAGCGGCTTGATATCGCCTATCCCGTCGCCGCCGGGGCGCTGCTGCTGAGCATCGTGGGCGTGTCGCTGCTGGTGTTCCTCGCGTCGCTCGCGATTTCGGTTGCCATGAGCCGGATTCCGGGGCTGAAAAAGGTGATCTAAACCAACAGGGCGCTGCCTCCAAACCCGCCGAACATTTCGATGGGCTTGGGGACAGCGCCCCGTTTTTTGGATATGGGGCTTTGCCCCATCGCCCCACCAAAGGGCTTTCCGGTCGCCCTTTGGAAACCTTCGGGCGCAAATACTTGATTTTATTCCTGAAATATCGATATTGTTAGCTTGACAGCCCCGTTACCGGATTTACGCAAAACTTCGGATTTGCGCATTTACTGTACAGGTTATACCAGCCTCAGCGACGGGCAGGCGTTCAAATCCAGCCCCGCGATTTCTCCGCGCATGAGCCGATAGAACGCCGCGCTACCGATCATCGCTGCGTTGTCCGTGCAGAGGATTGGCGGCGGCATCACCAAGCGAAGCCCCGCCTTTTGGCATTTGTCATTCATCGTGTTGCGCAGGCCGCTGTTGCTCGCCACGCCGCCCGCCAGCGCCACGGCCACCGGCGGCGCGAAGCTGCGCACCACCATGGAAATGAGCAGCTGCACCGAACACACCGCGATGCCGCCCAACGCACCCATGAGGAGCCAGCGCGGCAGTTCCGGGGGCAGGGGCGCGTCAAATCCGGCATACAGTCCGCTGATGAGGTAAAACGCGCCCGTGGCTGCCTGTGTCAGAAACGAAAGCGCCGCCGCCACCGCCAGCTTGCCGCCGAAGATCATCCAAAGGGGCACGGGGCGGCTCATGAGCGCGTTCCAGTTGTGTTCGCAGTGCTCCATTCGCCACAGACAGGCGCACAGCACGCCCAGGAGCGAGGGCAGAAAGAAGAAGCCTGCAAACAGCGTGTGCTGCGTCCAAAGGCTGTACCATTGCTGTGTGAGGATGCCGGTGTTGTTTAGATAGTTGAAGGTGCCCATCACGGCCGAAAGGGCCGTGAGTGCGAAAAAAGCGATCCACACCGGCGCGCGGCGCAGCTTGATAAGCTCCGTGCGCATGACCTGATAAAACATGCTCATACCTCCCTGTTGCCAAAGTCGCGGCGGCCCCACCCATACAGGACGGCCGTCGCCGCCAGCAGACGCGACAGATCGCTCCAGGAAAACGGCTGACGGAAATACGTGACCACCCTCGTGTCCGGTTCCCATACCATGCGCACGTTGGAAAGCAGGCCGTAATAGGCGGCGGGGCTGAGGCGCATCACCGCAGGCGGAAAAAACATGCTCATCAGCCCCAGAAAGCCCAGAATCAATCCTGCGGCCAGGGGGATGAACTGGTTTTTGAACCGCAGGGCCAATACCTGAAGCAGCAGCGCCAGAAACAGGCTGACAAGGAACTGTCCGCCCAGGTAGCACAGCACATCGCCCGTGGTCAGGGCATCGGTGAAACCTTTCCACGAGCCCACCAGGCGGATGGCCGCCAGCTGTCCCACGACCGCCGCCAGCAGCCACGCGCCGCCCAGCACGAGCTTTGCGTCAAACAGGCCGTGCGCCGGCTGCATCGTAAAGAGCTGCTTGAACGCATCGCCCCGGTGCTCCATGTCGCACAGGCGGCTGACCAGCACCGCCGCCGCCACCGGCATCACGATGGCATTCATCATGGGCAGCTGGTACAGACACCCCAGATACCCCTGCGCCGCCTCCGCGGCGTCCATGCCGCGCACAGCCCAGGCCAGCCACAGTCCCTGCATCGCCACCAGCGCCGCTACCGGCATCCACAGCCGCCTGCGCCGCGCCTTTCTCCATTCCACGGAAAGCCACAGTCTCATAGCGTTTCCTCCGTTCCCGTGAGTCTGAGGAAGATGTCCTCGAGGCTCGTTTCGCGCTGCTCCATCCGCACAAGCCCGATGCCCGCCCCGGCCAGTTTCAGGCTGACCCGCGCGGCTTCGCTGTCGCTCATGGCGTCCAGCAGCAGCCATTCGCCCTCGCTGCGCGCGGCGGGCAGCAGCGAACGGGCGCGCGCGTTGTCCTGCGTGCGCAGGGCCAGGCGCGCCGCGCTCATGCCGTGCAGGCCGCTCATCGTGCCCTGAAAGACCAGCCTGCCCTGACGGATCACGCCGACATGGTCCGCCATCTGGTCGATTTCGCCCAGCAGGTGGCTGGATACGATGACCGTCATGCCGTAGCGCGAGGGCAGCGAGCGGATGAGCTCGCGCATCTCCTGAATGCCGGACGGGTCCAGCCCGTTGGTCGGCTCGTCCAGCAGCAAAAGGCGCGGGCGGCCCATCAGCGCCGCCGCGATGCCCAGACGCTGCTTCATGCCCAATGAAAAGTGGTTCACGGGTTTTTTGACCTGCCCGTCCAGCCGCACGGTGCGCAGCGCCTCGTCAATTTCCTCTGCGGGCAGGCCGCGCAGCCGCCGGACGATCTCCAGATTCTCCCGCGCGGTCAGGTGGCCGTAATAGCTGGGCGATTCGATCAGAGAGCCAACCTCCCTCAGAACCGCAAGCCGCGTCCGGGGCGTGAGCTCATGCCCCAGCAGGCGCACGCTGCCCGCGCTTGGGTGCACCAGCCCCAGAAGCATCTTCAGCGTGGTCGTCTTGCCCGCGCCGTTTGGCCCCAAAAAGCCGTATACAGCCCCTTGCGGCACCTTCAGCGCCAGATGGTCCACGCAGGTTTCGCTTCCATATCGCTTGCAAAGGCCGATAGTGGTTACGCATTCATCCATCATGAATTCCCTCCTTGCTTGATTGGCAGGGCCATTCTACCGCCCGCGCCTTACAGAGGCGTGAAAGCAGCCTTACGTTTGCCTTACGATTTGGCCATGTCCCTTTTTCCGGGCGGGGGTTGTGGTATAATGACGGGGAGGAGGGATACGCGTGCGCGATGTGCATGAGGCGCGGCTTTTGATCGTGGATGATGAGCCGGAATTGCGGCGGATGCTTGTATCCATTTTGCGTGGCGACGGCTATGCGGATGTTCACGAGGCGGCCACGGCGGCGGAGGCAATGGAGAAGGCGCTGCGGCTCCGGCCCGACGCCTTGATTCTGGATGTGATGCTGCCCGACGGGGACGGCTTTTCGCTTTTCCGGGATCTGCGGACCTTTACGCAGGCGCCGGTCCTGTTCCTCTCGGCGCGCGACGAGGATGAGGCACGCCTGCGCGGCCTGGGTCTGGGCGCGGACGACTACATCACCAAACCCTTTCTGCCGCGGGAGATGACGCTGCGGCTGGGCGCGGTGCTGCGCCGTACCTATGGGGCGGCGGGGGAGGGCGGCGTGATTTACCTGGGGCCGGTGACGGTGGACATGGAAACCGGTGTGGTCAGCGGCAACGGTCCGGACCGGACCCTGACGGCCAAGGAATACGCCCTGCTCTCGGCGCTAAACGAAAACCGCGGCCGCATCGTGACCGTGGATGCGCTGTGCATGGCCGCCTGGCGGGGGGAAAACATGGGGTATGAAAACACGCTGATGGTACACATGCGCCGCCTGCGTGAAAAGATCGAGCCGGACCCGTCGCATCCCCGCTATCTGGTTACGGTGCGGGGGCTGGGTTACCGGCTCTTGAAGGAGGACGGACGGTGAAAAGGGGCGTTCTGCGCGGGGCGGGCAGGCTGGCCGCGGGGCTGGCGGGGGTGATGGCGGTGATGATTGCCGTCAACCTGCTGTTGTTTGGCTTTGCTGTGAGCTATCTGGCGGGGACCGTCGGCGGGCGCGTGCGGGTGAGTGAATACGCGGGAGCGCTTGCGCAGGACGGAAGCGGCGCCTGGTCAATGGCGGAGAATAAGGCGGCGGAGCTGCGTGAGCGGGGCTGCTGGGCCATGCTGCTGGATGCCGCGGGCGAGGTGATCTGGTCGCAGGACATGCCGGACGGCCTGCCCCGGGCCTATACCCCGGCAGAGGCGGCCGTGTTTGCACGATGGTACCTTTTCGACTGGCCCGTGAAGGTGTGGACGGTGGGGGACTGCCTCTTTGTGCTGGCCCAGCCCAAGGGGTCGGTGTGGAAGTACCAGGTGGAAATGCCCACCGAGCAGGTGGGGTTCTGGCCTCTGTGGGGGATGGCGATGCTGGCGGTGAACGCGGGGATGCTGCTGGGCGCGGCTGCTTTCATCACGCGCCGGGCGGCGCGCAGGCGCGACGAAGCACGCAGCGAATGGATTGCAGCCATTTCCCATGATGTGCGCACGCCGCTTTCGATGGTGCTGGGCTATGCCGCCGCCTTGGAGGACGCGCCGGAGCTCACCGGGGAGCAGCG
>OLOH01000104.1_pt1 | contig 67880 bp, 45 predicted proteins | sample 1673221 | NCBI WGS metagenome assembly OLOH01 (sample SAMEA3136767, study PRJEB25190) | human gut metagenome
GCAGCAAAATTTGCCGAAAAGACACGTGTATACGCTTGTGAAGACAGGTTCTTAGACCGAAAAAAACCAACAGGAGAGCTTTAAGAACCCTCCTGTTGGTTTTTTATATGCAGAACATACTTGTTATTCAATCAAACCGCTGTTTTTCAGCAGAATCTCAATATCTGTTCCCTTTACCTTTTTCAAAACGATTTTGAGCAGTTTCTTTTCCACAAAGGACAGGTTTTCGTCTGTGAGCGGCTTTTTGTCGATGGCGTAATAGCAGGCGCGCAGCAGTTCCCGTACATCGTACTTGCTGCCCCAGACCTCCGGTACACCGCGGTCAATGTCCAGCAGAGTGTAAACTGATTCCATACCCGTCCGCATGGAATATTCTGTGGTAAAGATCGTGTCTCGCGGTGTTTCGGCAAACTGTCCGATAAAGGCAAAGTTGACAGCACCTTCGGGAACCACGCGGGGACGATCGGACTCCTTTCTCGGCTGGAAAAAGGCATTGATATACGGCATAAAGCAAGTAGTAGTATTACAGGAATTCTTTGCCAAGCCTGCAATTTTCTCTTCCGGTACGCCGATGTGATAGAGCCACTCCTGGCAGACCTCTTCACCGGTGCAGTCACGCATGGCTTTTTTCACATAGTTTCCGGGCTTGTTGGTGTTCAGAGAATACAGCCATATAAGCACCATGTTCTTGTCCTGGGATTTGAACTGGGGCTGACGATTGATCGTCCACGAGAGGTACCAGTTCTCCGTGCTGTCCTTGACAGTGACGATACCGCCAGTTGTGACCTTTCCGGTGCGCGGATCACGCTTGCAAATGTTGATGATATGCTGAATGATTTCTTCGTCTGAAGTAGCGACTGTGGCACTCATCCAGTTTGTGGCATCGATATCGCTGCAAAATACTTCCGGTTTGCCGTATTCGCCGTGTTCTGCCTGTGCTGCAATGGCTTTCCACAGATCCCACGATTCTCCATAACCATTTTTCAGATGGGACAAATCCGGCGCGTGGGTCTGATCTCCATAGCAGGAGGTATCTGTACAGCAACCATTGGTAATAAAGACCAGATCATCTTCGATCAAATCAATGGTCTGTTCTCTGCCGTCCTTGCGGTATACGATCTGCTTGGCAACTTTTTTGCTGCCTACTGTTTCAATGATCACATTTTTTACATCCATACCATATTCAATCCGGACACCGTGGGATTCCAGATATTTTACCAGAGGCAGAATCATGCTTTCATACTGGTTGTACTTGGTAAAACGCAGCGCGCTGAAATCCGGCAGACCGTCAATGTGATGCACATAGCGGCACAAATACCGTTTCATTTCCAGTGCACTGGACCAGCGCTGAAAAGCAAACATTGTCTGCCAATACAACCAGAAGTTGGTTTTCCAGAATGAATCCGGCAGAACATCTGAGATTTTCTGATCTTCCAGATCTTTTTCCGGTGTTAAGAATAGCTTGGAAAGCGCCATTGCGGATGCCTTGTCCAGTGCAAATTTCTTGTTAGTATGGGCATCTTTGCCACGATCAATTGAAGCGCGGCAGAGGGAATAGTTCGGGTCGTGCTTATTGAGCCAGTAATATTCATCCAGGACAGAAACGCCTGGTGTTTCAATGGAAGGGACATCCCGGAATGTATCCCACATGACTTCAAAATGGTTGTCCATTTCACGGCCGCCGCGCATGAAAAAGCCTTTTGTGATGTCCTTGCGTCCGTCACAGCTTCCACCGGCAAGCTCCAGCTTTTCCAGCAGATGAATGTGTTCGCCCTTCATCTGACCGTCACGAACCAGATAAAAAGCTGCGGTAAGGCCGGCAAGTCCGGTGCCGATGATATATGCCGACTTTTTGTCCACGTCCTTTGGCTTTTCGGGATGTGCAAATGATTCATAAGTTCCTGCGGAATAATACATAACGATGCCTCCTTGTATCAAATCTTGAAATTCGGCTCCCACAAAAACGTGTTTTGTTATATGTGGAATGTGTTTTTATTGGTATAATTCTATTATACCCGAATTTTTAGAATTCACAATCAGCAAAAAAGGCTCTGTGATAAAAAACTTATCACAGATCCGAAAAGTGTAAAAAAATCCATCAGAATCGCAGAAATGATAAAAAGCGGTTCTCAAAGTTGCAGTCGCGAAATTGCGGCTGAAATGGAACCTTGCAGCAGTTTTCCCAGCCGCACCACGATTTCCTGCGGTGCTTCCCGCATATCCTCCTTGATCCAGTCCAGCATAATTCCAATGAAAATATAGGCGTAAACCTTAGCAATAAACTGCTTGTCTTCTTCCCGGATTACCATGCCGGCAGATTCCTCTTCAATGACGTCCAGCAGCAGCTGGTCAACAAGGGGCTGTAAATATTTCTCCACCTGTTCCCGATGCACACAGCGGTAAACATTCAGGATAAAGGGCTTGTTTTCCTGAACTGCCTCAAAGATTTGCAGCAATCCCTGCTGCCATGTGTCATACGTTTTTTTCTCATCCAGTGCACGTCTGGCATCTTCCAGACATGCCCACTCCACCAGATCGTAAATATCTTTAAAGTGGTAATAAAAGGTCATGCGGTTGATGCCGCAGTCCTCAGTGATATCGCCGATGGTGATTTTTGTCAGCGGCTTTTTCAGCAGTAAATTTTTCAGAGATTGTTCCAGTGCACGTTTGGTTACGTTTGACATAGATAATGTGCCGCCTCCTTTTAGTTCTGATGGCAGATTTGTTCTTTTCCCTGCATCGGGTAGCAAATAAGCTGATTGCTGTCCAGATCTTCATGATGCAGATAAACCGCAGAAATCTGATGATTGTTATAGGTGGTGTAATAGTAGATTCCCTGATCTGCATTGCAGCAGGAAGTGTAGATGGTGATCTCATATTGTCCGTCTTTGACTTCGCAGCAGCCGCGCTGCTGTTCCACTGCGCCGAGAATGTGGAAGAACTGACTGACACTTTCCATTTCCGAATCACCGGAAACTGCATTTGCCCGGACAAACGCTGCCCGGACAAAACGAGACTGGGAAGAAAGATCGCCGGGGAGACCCAATGCACCCATGCCTCTGCTGTATGTTTTTAGGGGCAGATTCTCAGAGAACTGATTGTCTGGCTGCTTGGGAGAAAGATGCATATAGTCATTGAGTCGGAACATTTGCTCCGGAAAAGGAGGGTTGTTTGTCAGCACACCGGCAGGATTGTCATAGACATGGATTCCATCTGTCATAGATTCAATGGTGATGGCCTGGGTTTTGTCTGCGATAATCCAGTGCAGCTGTGCCGCTGGCATTTGCGCATGGAATGGTGTATCCAGGAGATTGAGCCGCCGGATGTGTTCTTTGGCTTCGGCAGTGTTGGCGCACTGGCTGAGAATCCAGGGGATAAATTCATATTGCGCGACATTTTTCCGGTTGTCCAGCTCACTGGAATAGTGAGCATTTCCGACAAAATTCAGCCCTGCCATGCAAAGCCCCTTTTCATTGACGGCATCATAAAAAAGTGGGTATCCGTTGGCAACATGCGCCGTTCCAATGACAGCATAATGCTGCTCAGATACACCCATGTGCAGGAATGGCAGTTTGTACTTTCGCGGGAGAATGACAATTTCCTCGCCATAGGAACTTTCATAATCTAAGGTTCTGCCAAAATAAAAAGCATTGGTTTGATAAGTTGCAGCCGTACACATGTGCAAGCTCCTTTCAGGTATAATGTGAAAAATAGTATACCACAAAATTGCAAGAAATGCAAATTGTGAAATAATGGATCTTTGTAGCCTTATAGATGAGCATTCTGTTAGATGCGATACTGCGTTAGTACATGCAATGATTTCCGTCGGTGTGTAATTGTATTCCAGCGGCAGATTCACTGTCATCCCTTCTGATCAGATTTCGGAAATACTTTCTGCAAAAACGGGATTTTCTCCTGAGAATCTATCAAAAATGCCAGATCATATATTGACAGTTCCTCCTAAAAATGTTATAATTAAATTAAGCGTAAAGCCGCAGAAAAATGTGCAAAAAGCACAATTTAAAATAAAAATAGAAATAAAAAACTAGTGATTTTAGAGAGACAAAGTGCTAAAATCCAAGAAAAATGCTTTTTTATCAAATTGCTTGAAAAACAGCAGAAAAGTTTATTAAAATTGTTAACTCATGAAAGCGGATGGACCGCATGACAGGAGGAATTGTGATGTATCGACAAATCAGCATATGGAAGAGAGTCATTTATGGTATATTAGCAACAGTAATGGTGCTGACTTCGTGCAACTGGGGGATTATTTTGTCAGCTGCTGCTGCAGTGGGGAATTCCGGCACCTTTCAGGTCAGCTTCGGAACTGTAACATCAGGCGGTGTGACAATGGTGCCGGAAACCAATGACGGTGTCGGAAGCTTCTACATGATCTCGAAGCAGCAGCAAACATTGCTGACAGCCAATCTCGTCCCCAATTTTTCAACCGGTTCTGTCCGGGGGCAGAATCTGGAAATCACCCTGCCGTACTTGTATTGGGATGACAGCGGCGTACTGGCACAGGTGAACCAATGGGAAGAGATCCCGACTGCAAAGCGGGATGCCGGGGAATATATCGGCATCGAAGCCAAATTAAATGATAAGAGTACATTCGGTAATTCTACCACAGTTTTTGATGCAAATGGCACAGTGCTGGAAAATAACAGCTATGCCCGCGGAAAAATTGTTTTGAATAATATGTATGAACCGCTCAGCGAAAACTGTACGCCGAAATTTGATATTGAGTTCTATACGGCGAGCAGCGCGGTGAGTGTTCCGGAAAATGCTGCTGTAACGCTGGAGATGAAGTTCTCGTATACTGGCTTATATGATGCCAACAATACGATTATCGGCAATGCCTGGTCTACAGATGAACTGGACTCCAGTACCAAGACGCAGCGGACTGTAACATTTGTCAATTCCAACCTGGAATGGAGCACAACCATTGAAAGCGTTCCTACTGTGCAGCTGGACGAAGCGAGTACAGACAAAAACAATGCTGTCATGTGGCAAAAGTATAACTACATGGTGTATGAGGTCACAGTGCAGAATGATTCTAAGGAACTGGACAGCACCATTGACAACTACCTGATTACATTGCAGGCGCAGTACAATGCGGACAAGATGCGGAGTATCCTGGATGAGGACATTCTTTGCTGGGAAAAGGAAAATCCGGACACCCAGAACAAGGATTTTTCATCGGATTTTTACCAGCATCATGAATTTATTGGTAAGCCGAATGAAGGCGGCGTTCTGGTCTATGACGTTACCGACACACCGGACTGGAAAACCCAGTGGGATCTGGAGCATTTCACCAATCTCCCCGGAGAAACTCTGTCCTATGGTTACTCCGGTACGGGTACAATTATTTTGCAAAAGGAAGCAACGGACAAGTCACACGTACTGTATTCGGAAGAAAAGGCAGCGGAACTGAACCAGAGTGATCCTAACGAAAAGCATTATTCCACCAGAAAATACATGGTTGCAATTCCGTATCCGAACAACTTCAACAGCAACACCGGATTTGAAAACACTTCCGGACTGACAACTACGATTTCCTTCGGCGGCGGCAGCAGCATTCACTGGTCGAAGCAGGATTCCAATACCACCAGTTTTACATCCCACACCTGGGATAATTTTACCCACCACAAGTACGTCAAGGATGCAGACGGAAACGAAGCAACAGACAAAACCGTGGGGATTGGGGCTGTCGATGAATACTATCTGGACGGGTTTAGCAGTATCGGTAATATCCCGGTATTTAACGCAGTTTCTACAGACCATGTGCCGGAAGATTTTGGTCTTCAGGAAATCCAGATCTGCCTGCAAAATGACCCGGTGCATTATCCTGACGTTCAACTGAAAGACTGGTTCAAGACAGATGGAACCGATATCAATCAGTTTATCCAGTTTGGATTTACAGATGAAAACGGTGATGTGATCTATAAAACGGCCGGCGAGTTGGGGCTGAACCTGAAACAGGATGTCAACGCAGAGAACGCAGATGAAAAGAACTGGACACTTGCCATTGGCGATGCGCTGACCAGCCAGACTGGTCTGACCTTCTGCAATGAGGTACAGTTTTTGTTCCGGGAAGAGATTCCGCGTTATACGGCGTTTCATGGCTTGATTACCATGCGCGGCGCATTTCCGCATTTATGGACATATGACAACAAGATTGATACTTCCTATGAAATCCACTTCTACCAGCCGCCTACTGCATCAGAAGACGGTGAGGGCAAATGGGTAATAGAGCCGAAAGAAGTCACACAAGCAAATGCTGTTATCCGCACAGAACAGGCGAAACCGGCACTGACCGGCATCGGTGTTTATGATGATTCCATTGGTGACCTGGTGCAGAAGGGCAATCCGCAGACAGTCTCCCTGAATGACGATACTGCGGCGGCTCGCTTTGTGATTTCCAACGACAGCATTTCCGAGATCAGTCCGGCAACACTGGACATCACCGGTCTGTATCCCGATGAGGATTACACTGCCGGCGGTCTGGTTGCTTCCAAAATTCTGCTCAGCAAAAATCTGCTGCAGCAGGCAGAAATCGAAAAGATTGTACTCCATGGAAAGGTAAATGACCGGGGTACTCTGACGGATTTCGATATTATGCTGAATGATATGGAAGGCTATAGTACCGATGCAGACGGAAACGTAGTAATTCCAAAGTCTGCGTGGAGTAAGCTTGCCTATTTCACCGGCATGACTGTGTATTTCAAGCGCATCAGTGACAGCATTCCGCTGGGAGATGCAGCAGATGACGGGAACTGCTATGTGCAGATTCACGGAACGCCTACCACAGAAAGGGACATCACTCCGCATGGCGTGCTGAAAACGGCATACAGCTTTGGCGATCATGACCAGACTGACCTGGATCAGACTGTAGAGGATACGGTTACACTGAATGTGTCCAAGGTGCTGCCAGAGCTGACAGCAAGCGTCCATGCAATTCGCAAGAACGGCACAGAGGCCTCTTCGGTTCAGTCTATTGGATATGACAGAAACGGAAATGCCTATCCCATTTATCCGAAGCTGGCTGTGCCGAACCGGAGCGAAACTGAGCAGACATGGTATCAGTTCCTGCTGACGAACAACTCCCGTTCCACCAGCTCTCATGCGCTGCTTCAGGTCAATATGGACAGTGTCAGCAATGAACCGACAGACTGTCTGAAAGACATAGAGGGCTTTGACACCCGAAAAATTGTCCTGGACGGCATCGGTGCAGGACGGGCAGCAGAGATCGAAAAAATTGAGCTTTTCGACTGGGATAACACAACCTATGCCGCAGATACTATGGCAAATATAACCCCGGATCTGACGGTCACTTCGGATGCTCTGACAGTGGATGGAAACGGCAATGTCACTTATGAAGTGCCGGACACCATCCGGCGCCTGCGGAGTGTGCGCATTATTTTCTCCCGCATCTACGGAAATACGGATCTGGATCACCTGAAAGAGATGAATCTGAAGCTGTACGGCTCGACAGATTGGGTCGGTGATCTGAAAGCATCGGCGAGATTCGAGGTAATTGGCAGCATTAACGAAGCGTCCAGAACTTCTTCCGAAGCAACCATGCAGGTAGCCAAGACCAATCTCATTATCACCCCCTCCGCCAATCGTCCGGAGACCAAGGAAACCAGCAATAAGAGCCTGACTGTGCCGAATAAGGCGGACAACTTGTACTATGGCTTCCTGCTGGAAAATGGGGCAGCTTCTGACTGCTATTCCAAGGCAGGAAAATCACTGATTTCTGTTGACCTCCAGAGCGTAGGCGTGAAAACAGAAAAGGGCGGCGCTAAGATAATAAAGGGCTACCTTTCGGATAAGGTAACGATTTCTGCCAACTATGCCAAGAGCGGCGAAATCGAAAGCATTAAGCTGACAGCATTCCTGCCGGACGGTGTTTCCGGCCCGGCACAGGTGAAAATTGTTTCCCTGGAAGAACTGGAAAAGAGCAAAAATTCCGCAGGTGAACTGGAAGTAGATCTGTCTGACTGGAAGGAACGGGGCTTGTACCTTTCTAATATTGAGATCACTTATAATGATTTGGAACGGGATCTTTCCGCAGAGCAGGGCAACGCACCAGAGCTGCGTATTTATGGCACAAGCGACTGGTTTGACGATCTGACCGCAAAAATGACAGTAACACCGCAGCATGAACTGATGCAGGATCAGGCAAAGTCGGCATCCGTGGCGTTCCATGTAGACCGTCCGGGACTCAGTGTCAATACCCATATTTACTATAACGATCAGAAGGAATCCACACGTGCAGCATCCGGCAATATAGACGGTAATGAAACCATTTTCGGCGTGCCGTACGATCGTGACTTTATGCTGCGCGCAGAGTTTGCCAATGAAACCATTTCGGTGCTGGACGATACCCAGATCATTGCCAAGGTTCCCTATGAAAAGCAGGGAGAAGCAAAAACTGGTTTCCATACCACGGAACTGCGCATTTATCAGGATCTGATCGATCAGTTCGGCAAATTTGACAATATCATTCTGACTGGAAAAGATGCAGATAATCAGGAGAAAACAGTAACACTTCTGCCGAAAACGGACGAATCCGGAAAGATTGTCGGATTCTGCACAGAGGATGCTCCGGAAACCGTTTACACCTATACCAATGGTGTGCTGACATTTACCAGAGATACAGACACGCGCCTGTTCACAGAATTTGGCATCGAAAATCTGACACAAGTGGAACTGAACGGCAGACTGGTAAAGCTGGTGGACAAATCCGCATCGGAAAAGCGGTATCTTGAATTTGACGGCTATGACGATTCGCTGTTCGGAAAGACGGACACGCTGGAAGTGGAAACACACAACTATCTGGACGGCTTCCGGGAATCCAAGGGCTATATCACAGAAGCATACGATAAGGACAAGTATATTGTAACGAAGAAAGACACCACGGCGATCTATGTTTCCAAGATGTATTTCGACACCACTGTTATGGCATTCTATAAAGATGCCAGTGCCGGAGATAAGAAGTACACCGCAGCAGCCAGTGCCGTGGAACATTTGCGAAAGAAGTATGCCCAGCCCACAGAAAATATGACGACTTGCTCCTGGAGAAGCGATAAGCATATACACGGCGCAGACGGTTATCTGTTCTCTGAAAAAGAGAAGTGGGGAGATAGTGCGGATAACTCCGAGTTGGAGATCGGCTATAAATCCATCGGTTCTTTCGCTGTGGACTTCCGCCAGTATCTGAACACAGGGAACAATCTGCCCAAGGCAAAGCCGACCCTTGCCGGACAGGAACACCAGTCGTATGACTATGTGCGCAATGCATCTTTGAATACGGCGGCAACTGTGAATATTACATTAGACCTGCCGTCGAACACATTCGATGCGTACTATCTGAAAATTGACCCCCGTGCCAAAGACTATGTTCAGTCGGTTACAGCAATCTATGCAGACGGTACCAAGCGTACCCGTTCCGGACAGGAAATTCTCTATGAAGCCAACGAGAGCAATGCAGACGGAAGCTTTGCACGGCTGAATCTGCTGGGCAGCGATGCGGACATGTTCTCCGCGGACGATGCCAACTATTATAAGAAGCCGGAGAGCTATAACGGAAAGAAGCCGGAAAATCCGGTGACACAGGTCGTTGTGACCATTGACATCAACCGGTATCAGACTGTCAACAATGACGGCAAAACGGCAAAGTCGCCGGACTACGGCACATGGTATGACCAGACGAATTCCTCCACACAGGGAATGTTTGAAGTTACCGGACGTTTCTACCGCATGGACGAGGCGATTGCCACAGCACACGCAGATGTGACCGTGGGCAACACCACTGACGGCAGAAGTATGGTGCGTACAGATTCCGGTGCAAAAAAGGAAAAGTCGGAATGGTCTTTCACAGATCAGTATTATGCCTGGACCAATCACCATGACTATTATTGCGGGCACTATTGGACTTATGAGATATTCGACTATACCGCAAAGCATTTGCAGTCCAGCACGCGTGTGCATATTGTCAACGATGAGGACAATGTACAAAAGGGTGTCGGCGAAACACCCGGAACGGCAGAAAACCGCAATGCGGAATTTGGAAAGGACAACAGTTTCGCGATCCGTTTTTATCGGAAGGGCAACACCAAAGAAAGCACTATTCCCACATCTTGCGTCAACCCGACTTGGGACGGTGTAGGTCGCGTTGCACCGAATAACAATGTTTACCATTGGGTAATGAACAGCCCGTACTCCCGTACCGACCAGTATGACTGGGTGAATAAGCTGTCCTTCACGGACAAGGTTGTGCTGTCTGACAGCCTGCCGCAGATCCGGCCGGATGATGACTACGAATACAAGGGCTTTCTGACCACAGGAATCCAGATCAAGAAGGAAATCTATCAGTATTTCCAGGATGATGACAACATTATCTTTACCCTGAATGCGAAGAATACAAAGAATGAGGTTGTCGGAACGGCAAAAACCATTTCCGTTCCGGTAGCCGAACTGAAACAGCTATACGGCGAAACTGAGGACTGGAACATCTATTTCGAGTATACACCCAAGCAGCAGGACAACACAGATAACGGGGACAATGCAGGCGGCAGCACCGAGGGAAACGCAGACGATGCGGACACCGGAGCAAACCAGCCGCAGATCGAACCGACCTATACCGTAAAACAGGACGGCGGAAAATATGTTGTGGCTCTGGGCGAAGATACCTTTGTAACCGATTACAGCATGACAATGTATAATATTCCGGGTACAGGGGACTATTCTGCGGAACTGACCGATAAGGAAAAGGCAGATTATCACAATACAAATACCTGGGATATTCTGGTACAGGGCAAGCCGTATGCGATCAACAAGACAGATGATGATATCTACGGCAAAAACACTGCTCAAACCAGTGTTTCCACAGATTATGCACCGGACAAGGAAATCTACAAGCAGTCGGACAATGCCATTATCATGGGTTATCTGATCGACTTCAAGGCTGGATATGCACTGCAAACCAAGAGCGGCGTTTTATCCGAAAAGCTTTATTATGATTATGACCAGACGGACAATAACACTCCGAACCGGGGTCTCTTCCAGGTAAAGCTGTTTAACCAGGACAAACAGAATGCCACCGGTCAGGAAGCCGCTGCACGGATTGACAGCGCAGCTACTACAAATACCATGGACAGCCGCTATCGGCTGGAGCACATTTACCTGCCCACATTCCTCCTGGATGGAGATTGGTTTGGCGTAGCAAATCTGACGCTCCGGGTAGGCAGCACCGACGTTCCGGTGCGTGTAGTCAAAGGCATTGGCGTAGACGGTATGGCAGAGGGTACCTATGTGGTACATGTTGATACAGCAGAAACAGTACAGGGTGAAGAAGTCTATGCCGTTGATGTAGAGCAGATTCTGCGTCAGCTTTATCAGGCAGATTCCAGTGCGCTGGAATCCTATACCAATTCCACAAATCAAAAGGTCTATGTGAAGGCGTATGTCAGCAGCTTCCAGCTGGATCTCAAGGCGGTTAATCCGAACCGGAATAACAGCGATACTGTGCTGGGTGATGGGGAATATCTGTCGGCAGACAAAACTAAGGATAAGAACGCATTCCTCTATGACGGCGTTTATGTAGACCGTACACCGGATGATTTCACCAAAGATGCGTGGAACTCAGATTCTTCTCCCTCCTTTGGAAAATCTCCCAATGGCTATCCGGAGCAGACCACCAAGAACCAGCTTTCTGCAATCTTCACTTCCATTGACCCGAACGCCAATACTTACATTTACAAGAATACAGATAATACTGCAAAGGGCAGCAAGAAAGAGGCAGCCTATACAGTCAAAAATCTGACCGGTACACTGGATGCAGTGGTGACTCGTACCAGGATGTATGACCAGGATTCCAAGACCGGAAAAATTGACAAGGTGGATTATCTCCACCTGATGCCGTATGACTACGTGGAATATACCATTCAGGTGGGTGCACCCAGCAGTGCACTGATTCCGCTGGAGCATACAACTGTAGATTTCTCAGTTCCCAAGGGACAACGGATTGTCCGCTGGGATGTAGTAGATGCAGACGGAAATGTTCTGACAACGGAAGATGCTGCGGAGAATATTCCGGCTGCGGATATTCACGCTGCTCTGTCAGATGGCGGCGCAACAATTGAGGCGGAACAGGGAATCAAGTATGCACTGCTCACCGCATCTGATGCAGATCCGGAGGAAACAGCATACCAGCGTCTGGTGGCAGAACTGGGCAAGGGCGCAAAGTCTGATGATCAGATCAAGCCGGGCGAGACAGTTTACCTGCGTGTGACAACGCAGCTGACGGAAAACGGCGGCAGCTATGATGCTGTCACTGTGGGCACACCGGATCTCAAGATTTATGCTGCGCCCAAGCACAGCTATCCCCAGTATTCCATTTATGATACCTCAAATAACGCAAACTATACGCCGAGTACAGACAGAAGATACTACAACAAGAGAACGCAGGATGCTGCCGGATACGCATATTATTATCGGTATACTGCGGCTGATGCAGACAAGCAGACACAGTATTATGCACACATTCAGAATGAACTGACCTATCAGTCTGTTGCGCCGGTAAAACTCACCTATCAGGTAAAGGATGCCAAGCAGAATTATGACGGCAAGGGTGCAACGCTGACCATCAGTGATCTGTATAATGAAACCGGTCACCATTGCGATACCTACACGGTAGACGTTTCTTTCCTGGAAAAGCGTTCCAAGGACAGCGGCGATATGTTCTACCGCGGCTTCGAGCTGACAAGCCCTTATACGGTTTCAGAAGAAGCAGACAAATTCGGCAGAGTGGAAATGCTCTATGCCGTTGCAGAGCCGAGTACGAACCCACGGTTTGCAGAGGATGAAAACATTGCATTTAAGACGGACGAAAATGGCGTAAATGTGACTTGGAAATCCTATGCATATGACCCATCCCGTACCGAAGATCAGGCGGCAGAAGAAAAAATGACAAATGCAGATCTGCCGAATGTAGTGGGCGTTCGCTGGATTTATTATGATCTCAAGGGCTTTGACACCACGACTGCATACAGCAGTACCTCAAAAACGAAGGTGGCGCTCCAAAATGTAACGCTGACTGGTGTCGGCAGATATCAGGATGTGACAGACGGCACTGGCGTGAAGGCAGACACCTATCAGCAGTATTTCACGGCAACGAATACCTATGAGCATATCCACAGCGAAGACGAAAATGCAGTAACAGTAAGCGAGAGCGGCAGCAGTGTGGCATCTGTGACAACAGCAACAGAACATACAGTGAAGCTGACAGACAGCAAAGTTTTGAATCCCAGTGTTTACCGGGAAAATCCCATTGCCTCTTTCCACACCCAGACATTCTCTTCCGAGAGCGATGCTGCGGCAGTGTATGAGGAAAAGAAAGCACAGAAAACAAGCTATCGTCCGGGCGATACTGTTTGGCAGAAGGTAACACTGAAAAACAACCTGGCCGCACTGAGCAGCGGAAAACAGGCAGGTGAGGAGGGCAGGCTCATCAATCCGGTGATCTATGATAAGGTACCGGAATATTTTGCCAAGACTTTGTACGATTCGTATGGGGTCGGCGACAGCATACCCAATTTCCACCTGCGTCTTCTGAATGCAGACGGCAGTGAGAAAGATCTGAGCAATATTGAGCTGTATCTGGCAAATCAGACCACAGAAGTATCCGGCTATGACAGCGGCGGAAAGATGACCTATACTGACGGTTACACCAACGGCAATGCGAGCCGGAAAGCGTTTGCAGATTTGAAGCCTGACAGCGACAATACTTTCTCGATTTCGTTTACGGTATACGAACTGCGCCTGCGTTATGCAGATGACCATGACAAGGACTTCGTTTTGCAGCCGGGAGAACAGATCGAGTTCTGCTACTCAGCGACCATTCGGGAAAAAGACCTTCCTATGGTGTATACCGCGTCTACTTATGCAAATGATGTTGCGGCATCCACAGTAGACGGAACCGGACTGCACCCGGCATACTTCCCGCGCATTGGTGAGTATTATCAAAACGGATTGGTGCATTATGATTCAGATTCGCTTTCTCCAAATGGCAATTTGTACCCCATGCTGCCGGGCGGATTTTCCAACACATGGGATCCCAATAATAACGATAAGCAGATACAGAACAGCAATATCCTGATGGATATGGATTATCTGATGCATGATATCGGTTTCAGCGCAGATAAGAATACACAAGTGGATATGTGGGAATTTCTGGATCAAACCATCACCCATATCCCCGGCTCGTCTACCACAAGCGGCAATATCAGCGGTCAAAACGGTGTGCTGCTGGACGAGGACTCTCAGACTGCAAAGAATATGCAGAAGGTATGGTACAATGCGGCTTCCGGTATCACCGCTGCCGAACAGCTGCAGCAGCTGCCTCAGACGGTAGAATATAAGGCAAACAATATCAATCGCGACTGGTTCAGGCTGGCAATGCATCAGCGAAATGCTGACCATGCCGACTGGGAAACACTGGATGCTGCAAAGGACACGCCGGTGATCTGGAGTGAAACGCGTCTCCACCTGCAAAAGGCATGGCTTGCCACCAGCACAGAGTTCCTGAGCGAGGGAAAAAATATCCGGTACGAAGCGACCGGCGGCGACTGCACAGACGACGGCGATTTGACCGACCCGAATTACCCGTATTTCGGTACATATAGTGATCCCTACAGTAATAATTCTTACAGAAATAAGGTTCATTCTATCACAGACCGTTCCGGCGCTGTTGCTCTGGAATATGACGAGGATACGACCGTTCAGCTTCAGGCATACAACTATGGTGACTGGGATCTGGATGGCGTGACATTCCTGTATACATTCGCTTACGGCATGAAGCCGGTAGTAGATGACAGCGGAAAGCTGGATGTCTCCCAGGTGCTGGCATATACCAACACCGGCGATTCCAAGTCCGGAACGTTTGCGGCGATCGATACGGCGAATGTAGAAGCAGAGATCATTCAGACACCGGAAACGGAAAATCCGAAGTATCTTGCGCCGAAGGCAATGCGCGATGCGGCGCAGAATACAGCGATCACTGACGAAGCGGATGGTTATTACACTGCGGATCAGTATACACCGTATGTGGTAAAGATCACCGTAAAACAGCCGCTGAAAAAGTGGTACGGCAGAGGCAGTGATTTTGGGTATATCACCCGGGTAACACTTCCGGCGAGAGTATTTACCAACACGGCAAGCGGTACTTGGTATGACCGTGTGCTCACACAGCCCTATGTGGCAGACAACAGCGAAAACCATCTCTATTATCAGATCTACGATATTGATCACTGGGACGGCTCGACCAAAACACTGGCAAAGCACAACCAGCTGAGCGGCATGGACTACCTCTGGAGTCCGGCATATTATCATTGGTATTATTCTGATCAGCAGCCGGAAACGTTAAAATACCTGGCGGCTTCTCCGAACACGCCTTCTGTCAATGGCTATAACATTCAGAACAAGGAAGTGGTAGAGGAAAACGGCAGCTATCATTTTACCAACAATGACAGCATTGACCGTTACAGTAGCGGTACCACCATGTTCTACGCGGAAACCGGCACCAGAGCCGTGCTGCGGAAACCTCTGGTGCGCAGCTGGACAACTATCAGTGAGACAATCGGCAGTAATGAAACTGAGATGTACGGCAAGACGGTGGAACAGTATTACACCGAGACACAGGGCGAGGTCAACTGGATCAATGTCCATGTGGAGAACAATTATTACTGGGATGCATATGGCTTTGACGGCAGCACGGACACATATTATTATGTTAATGAAAAGACGCTGCACAGCTACGGCACAGACGGCGGGCAAAAGGGTTCGCTTTCTCTGCCGGTTATCACCAATATTCTGCCATATGGTATCGTTCCGGTTGCGGCAGACGGCTCTCGCTATACCACGGACAACACCAAGAATAACAAGCCCCTGAACTGGGAACTGTATGACAAGGATGCCACTACCAATCTGGCAGATCAGAAGGCACTCTATGATACCGAGGTCTATTATGATGCGTCTACCAAGCGTTATGTGGTGCAGATTTTTGCCAAGGAGGAAAACGATACCGAAACGGCAATGACAGCAGCACAGCTGGAAGAAAAGCGGAAAAAGGATGCGGCGATCCGAAACGGCAGCCTGTACAATTTCTGCATCAAGACCTTCACCTATGCAGAGCCGGATGATATGATAAACGGCGCGGAAGACGAAGATCTGCTGAAAAACTATCTGAACAATTATTCTTATGTTTCCAGCCTGGTGAATGCGTATCGGTTTATTATAGATACTGACATCAAGAATAATCCGTATGCCGTATGCTCGGCGGCAGTGATCGAGCCGCTCATCAACAATTATTATAATTATGGATTCCGTAAAACGGATAAACGTATGGATGCGGTTGCTGCGACAGCTAAGGTGACTTATAACTATCATGATAGTTATAGCACGGAGTATCTTGCTTCCAATAATACCCTGCCCATGCGTCCGGATACAGACAATGACGGACTTTCGACCACCAATCCGGATCCTTACGTTCTGCTGACCCATAAGTACGAAAACGGTACCTATATGCTGGGCAGCATGAGCCGGTACGCCGAGAGCGATTCCATGGAAATGGACGAGTACCGAAAGAACAAGCCGCTGTCGGAGGAAATTCGTTCCGCACTGAACCGGGATGTGACACTGCGTGACAACAGCAGTGATATGCTCTTCCAGGATATCACTTCTGCCACTGTGATGCAGGATACCGGCGTTGTCAATACACTGAAAATCCGCACACAGACCCCGTCTTTGAAGGCGGAAAACATGGTAGCTGCTGAAAAGACAGAAATGGGCAAGAAGGGCTTTGCCGGAGATACAGAAGATCTGGACGAAGTGAAAACCCGTCAGACGTATCAGAATAACGGCAGCGACTTTGACTATAGTGATATGCTCTGGTACAGCGCTAAGGTTTCCAGTCAGTCGGAGGCAAACTATCGTTACCGCGGAAGCATCTTCCATGCCAAGATGGTTGTCACATTCCAGCTGCCGGAAAATGTACGGTACTGGGACGAGGACGATCTGATGGACGACTACTATCTGGAATACACCGATAAGTCGGGGAAAAAGCAGACATTTACCATGGCAGAGGCAAAGGATGCCGGCTGGGGCATTGAGCTGACACAGCGGTACTTTGCCGGAGATGTTGCGCCGGCAGAAAACACGGACGGTCTGAAACGGGCGGATTCTGCCACAAAGCGCGGCGGCGAGACGCTGGTATTCGAGATCACCACGCCGAAAGATGACGGCTTCGACTGTACAAATGACAACACCTATGTTGCAGGTTATCACCCGGCAGGCTATTTCAACGGCACGCTGAACTTTAAGATTAAGACACGCATCGACAACCTGGAACTGCCGGCGGATACCGACAGCAGCTGGGAGGACTATTATTCCAAGGTTTATGTAACATTCGAACAGACAGACGGCAAGTTTGCCATCACAAAGGACGGTCTGTTTGCAGAACGGGATGCAGACGGCAAATACTACACGCGCAGCGGCTGCCTGATGCCGAAGCAGGACGAGAGCGGCTATGTCTATAATGATTACGGCAATATCGTCTATGAAAAGAAGCAGCGGCAGGAAGTGCCGGCAAGTGACATTGTATATGATACCTATGATTTCAACTTCACCGGACAGACCATGGAGGGCATGCAGCTGCAAAATGCAGTGCGCGTCAAGGATGAAAACAGCACTAAGGTCAGCACAATTCCGGAGATCGAACCATTTGACGGCGTGGTGCCGGGTGAGATCTATCTGATCGCATCCTCTGCCAAGGTTGCTGTCATTGCGCCGAAAACCACAGTACGTGCGGACCTGAACTATGAACGGGTACGCGTCAATGACCCGAACTCATCCATTATCATTGCAGAAGACCCCCACATCAAACAGGTTTATAAAACGGTCAGCTACATGGATCAAGTGTCAAATGATACCGCATCAGTAAACGAGTTTGTGTTAAATTACAATCTGGCAAACTACGCAACACTCCGTGGTACTACACAGGTTGCGCCGGTCAATAAGCCGGATGTTTTGCCGCATGTTTCAGAACTGGTTTATCCCAATGTTTCGGAAATTTCGTCCGGTAACTGGGCAATTCCGGCAGCAGATGAACTGGAAACCGAATATGTCGCAGACAAGCAGCAGGTACATGACATTCTGGAAAAGCATCTGAAAGTATATCCGTATGTGCTGATCAGTACAGATCCGGCAAATGAAACGCAGTTCCTTGCGCCGGAGACAGAACAGGATGACGGTATCTACTCCAATACCTACACAAACAGCGGCAAGGGAACCAGCTGGTGGGTACGCATTGGTGATGAAAGGGGCTATGCGCTGGATGCCAATGCATCCATTCCGCTGGAAGAAGGCAATCTGCATTTTGACAGTACCAATGCGGCGCTGCAATCAGAAATTACAAGCGGCAGTGTGGATCTGAACAAGTCCATTCGCCAGGTGCGCTGGGTAGTTCGGACAGAAGGCTTTACAGAGACAATTTCTGGTACACAGGTGCAGCTGACTGATGCAGAAGCGTCCAGATACTTCCCGGTTCCCAAGGGACTTTATGTGAACGCAGATGCAGATGACAGCACAGAGGGCAGACAGGATCGCAATGATGTTGACAAGAACCATTACGGCCTGGAACCACTGAGCGAGAGCATTAAGGAAAACAGTCCTCATGTTTCGTTCACTACTGCACCGAATGATCCATCGATTTCAAATTCTGTACACAACAACCATTTCGCAAGCGCTATTCTGCGCACCGATGACTTTAAGTATACGGTTTCCGGTGCGGCTTCCAGAGTTGGTTATTATCTGGATCCGCAGCTGCCGTGGCTGGGTATCGACATTGATGCCAAGTATTTCAGCGGTGCTGCAAACAAGGAATACAAGTGGGATACCAATACCAGTGGTATCGCCAGCAGCACTGGTAAGATGCTGAAATATACAGTAACGTATAAGAATCTGAGCCAGGAACTGCTGCATACAAGTACGTATAACCGCAAGGATGCAGAAGCAGACCGGCTGTCGGATCCTACAGTTGCACTGGCACTGCCGTATCTGGAGTCCCTTTCTGCGGACGCATTCCAATATGTGGCTTATCAGGATGATTCCAGCGGCAGCATTGACGGCTATTTTGTGGGCGACCACTATACCAGCACCGCCGAAAAGGACAGCAATCATCAGGTTGTAACACCTGCGAAAAATCTGGACGATGTAACACCGCAGTGGACATGGCACATTGAAAATGAAAAGGGTGAATTTGTCTCCCTGAAGGATAACGGCGATATTTCACTGGCCGGTGTGGATTTGGAAGACATCCCCTATGCGGATACGGCAAATGACGAATTGACAATGGATACAGAAAAGAATCCTAACCCCTATTTCGTAACAAAGCCGATCTCTACCAATGTACTGAACCGGAAAATTGTCAACTTTAAGTTTTCCGGAACCTTAGAGCCGGGACAGCGGATTGTCGTAGAACTGATGGTACCGCTGGATATCAGCAACAGCAACATTGTGTCTACGGAACTGATGCAGGCAAAGGCGTATGGCTTCAAGAACGGTTCCTTCCGGCCGTATATTCCGGACAAACAGGGAAAAGTCAAGATCGTTGCCTATGAAGTAGACAGCCACGATGTCAATGACAATGGCAGCAGCGGTGATATGACACTGACGATTACCTCACAGGCAATCACGTTGCTTTCCATCGACAATGTGACACAGATGAAAACAGCAACCTCTGATCTGGATTCCGTGAAGGCGGCAGTTCCGGTTCGTGTTCAGGAGGGCGGCAATTATTCCTATTCTGCTTCCATGCAGAACAGTTCAGATTCGGATACCGAGTATAAGACGCTGCTGTTTTATGATGTGCTGCCGTATGTGGATGACACCAAGGCAACAGATTCGGAAGCTAAACGTAACTCGAAATGGAACGGCTATCTGATTCCGGATTCTGTTCAGTTGAAACAGGTTTCCTCCAGTGGTACAGTTAATCTGAATCCATCTATGTATACCGTCTGGGTAGGGCCGATTACGAAGAAGAACGGTAGCTATGCATTGCAGGATGTCAGCATACTTCCGAAGCCGGCAGACAATCTGATGGATACGGAGAAAAATAACTTCTACCGCGACTTGTATCAGGATGTAAACGGAAAGGATTCATATTTTGTCAAGTTGTCTGACCTGATGGCAGACCACGAAAACGGCAAGATTTCTGACGCAGAATATGAAAAGCTGGTGCGCGGCATTCGTGCAATCTGGGCACAAATGAACGATGCCGACACCAGACTGAACAAAAAGAACCGTCTGGAACTTTACTACGAGATGCATGCGCCGCTGAATCTGCCGAAATATGTCGGCACACCGGCAGCGGAAGGCGAGAACGAAAGTGCAGCAACTGCAGAGACAATCCGGAAACAGGTGGAGGGCGTAACCCAGTGGAACACCTTTGCCTCTGGTTATGACTCTGCAAGTGCGATCGGCAAGAACTATCAGGTCTTTGAAAATACACAGGCCGGTGCCTATATTTCTGCACCCAGCGGAAAGGGCTATATCGGCAGCTATGTCTGGAGCGATCTCAACTATGACGCACAGTGCAACGAAGCAGAATATGAGATGTCTGCCAACGGACGACTGCTGCCCACCGGAAAGTGGACAACGGATATCGACTTTGATGGAAAGCCAGATGATCCGGGTATCAACGGCGTACAGGTAGAACTTCTGACAAAGAAGGGCTATTCTGTTAACGTCAACGGAGAGGCTGTAATGGCCGATCCGGATCCGGACAGCAATCCGAACCCGGAAAAGACCCGTTATGTGGTAATTGATGAGGAGACCGGTCAGCCCAAGACCATTGTAGAAAACAATACCAATTCGTATCAGTATACATTTGACGGGCCGGTCACTTATACCACGGAAAGCGACTATTACGGCAATCAGGGCTACTTCATCCTGTCAAATCTGACACCGGGGGATTATCTGCTGCGGTATACACTGCCGCAGGGGTACGATCAATACTCTGTTACCACACGGGAGCTGGGTCAGACCAATACACCGCTGAAGGTGTATCGTGACGGCATGGTTGTCTACAACGGCATTGATGCAGGCGAGGACAACACGGCAGTTGCCAACGAGGTTGCCAATATCAAATCCTCGTCCGAACAGCTGGTGGTACAAACTGCGCCCATTCATGTGGATGCAGTAGAGGAAGATTCGGCCAAGCATCAGGCATACGATACCGCCATGACATCCTATATGCTGGGTGTCTCCAGAGGCTATACCTACGGCGGCTGGGCATGGGTCGATGAAACGGACAACAATGGTACAATCGAAAGTGATGGTATCATGCAGGAAACCGAGCAGAAGCTGAAAGCTGTTACCGTGGAAATGCACGAAGTAGATGCAGACGGAAGTATTGCATCCGAAATTGCTGTGGATGGTGACGGCAACCCGGCGGTTTATCAGACCGGAGACAGCGGCTATTATCAGTTCCGCCTGTATCCCAACAAAAACTATGTGGCAGTTGCCAAGTATGAGGGAAGCGCTTCTATACCATATAAGCCGTCTCCGTTTGTTCTGCACAATGATCCGCTGGAAGCGTCGGACGACAACGATTTGACCAAGGCAGTGAATAACTTCCGCACACGGCCGTTTTTAACCGGCGTGCCCTATGACAAAAACCAGAAGCCGCTGTATGAAGATGACGGACAGACGTTCCAAATCAACAGAAGCATTTCTCTGGGATTTGTAGACGGCTCCCGCGGCTTTATCGGACAGTGGATCTGGGACGATGCGAATTACAACGGCATCCGGGATACCTTTGAAAAGGGTATCGAGGGTGTGACTGTAACCTTGCAGTCATTTTACTATGACAGCGACACCGGAAAATGGGTAGCCATTACCGGCGGGGACCGGGACATCAAAACCTCAGAATCCGGTTCTTATGTATTCCAGAATGTTTCCAGCTATTATGAAAAGGACGGAAAAACATATCTGGCAGGCTATCGGCTGTATGTCGATCCGGCTAAGAATGCAGATCTGTACCAGAAGTATGCGATCACCAAGTATAAGCAGTATCCGAACAGCCGCTCTGCGGAAAACAGTGACCTGCAATATACCGGCGATATGCAGTACTCTCTCATTGGCGATGACTGGTTCGAGTATGATGCAGACGGCAATGTTACAGCAACGTATCACAACTATGATAAAGAAGATAATATCATTATCATTGCCGGCGAAACAACAAACAGCAACAACAATGTAATCGACTATAAGAACACCCATTATGATACTGGTGAGGCACAGCGCCTGCTGGATTACAGCGGCGGCTTTACGGAGATTCAGACTTCTGAAGTAACCGGCTATCTGTGGGAGGACAACGGTAAAAATGCTGCCGGAGAATATCAGGAGGCATTCGACTATGACGGTATCCGCAATACCGTGACCGATGTGGACGGCACGACTCAATTCTATGAAAAGGGAATTGCCGGAGCGACTGTTCAGCTGGAACAGTATGTTCTGCAAAATGGTGCTTACGTGCCGGTAACAAGCGGAAACCGTACTGTGAAAACAGATGAAGACGGCAAGTACACATTCTCCGGTGTTTCCACATATGCGGAAATCAATGGGGAAAAGGTGCTGGCACATTATCGTCTGAAGCTGCTGTCGCTGCCCAGCGGTATGGAAAACTATGCAGTTACCCGGTATCGGCAAAACGGCGATGCGGAAACCCAAGTGATGGACAGCCATCTGATAGCACAGAATGAACAGCACGGAGCAGGATATACAGATTATGATATCGTGTCCTATCTGACATCTCCGGCAGACGGCGATTATTTCATCACTGCAAAGAAGTCCCAGCCGGAAACAGAAGCAGGCATTGACGGAAACACCTATTTTGAACCGTACATTCTCTATGATGATGCAGCAGTGCACGGCGGAAATCATGATTATGCCTACGATTACATCAAGGCAAAGGATTATGACGGCTATGACGGCGGTCTGAAGGCATTTGAAACGGCATCTGTCAGCGGCGTTGTCTGGGAGGACACCAATTACAACGGTGTTCAGGATGAGGACGAGACAGAATACCATGACAGCAAAAATCCGGCAGTTGTAAACTTGCAGCAGTATTTCTACCGCAATGACGAATGGGTGCTGGAAAACGCAGCATTCCGGACACACGAAACCAAAACAGACGGAACCTACACGTTCAGCAATCTTCCCACCTATGTGGAAAAGAACGGCGTAAGGTATCTGGCAGGCTATCAGGTTCTCCTGAAGACGATGCCGGAGGATTATGCGGCAACAAAGTATTGGAACGATGCAGATACCTCCAAGGTTTACAGCAAGCTGTATGTCACAGATGCTGATGACGGCACAGAGGACAGCCAGCGGACTGGTGACCTGCCGGTTACAGTGCTGAAAGGCAATCATGAAATGATGATTCTGGCACGGGAGGCAAAGGCAGGCACGCAGTCCAACGATGCAGAACCGTATACGGATTACAACTGGGCATATGTCTGCGGCACGAACATCAAAAATATCGACACGCCGAATACTGCACAGCAGAAGTACTATGATCTGGTAACAGCAAGAGATTATGAAAATCTGAATGCCGGTCTGAAAAAACGCGACATTGCAGCCGTAAAGGGCACGATCTGGGAGGACACCAACTATAATGGTATCCTGGACAGCGGCGAGAAGGGCAAGAGCGGCGTTTCCGTTACTCTGGAACAGTATCGCTATGATATCACTGCAAAGCAGTATGTCAAGATGAACGCAGATCAGACAGTCACAACTGACAAGAACGGCGTATACCAGTTTACCAAGGTGCCGACTCACTTTGTGATCGGCGGTGTAGACCAGCTGGCATATTACCGCATTCGTGCGGCTGTACCGGATGGTTATGCGGTGACACGATATCGTCAGGCAACAGATGACACGGAAACAGACAGCGACTGGATCGCAGAAACGAATTATCTGACTGCACCGGACAATGGAGATTACTTCCTGACAGCACAGCCGGCACAAGGCAACGCTCCCTATAATCTGACTGATGCTGTCACAAACAAGGAATACGATTCCATATTGAATGCAGACGTGACTGACATTTATAACGGCGGTCTGAAAGCGTTTGAAACCGGAAAGATTCAGGGCGTGGTTTGGTTGGATAAGGATTACAGCGGCTTGCAGGAATCCGGTGAAACGGCAATGGCGACACAGCAGACGGTCTATCTGGATCAGTATTATCTGGACGATACCGGAAACTGGAAGATGCATCAGACCTTCTCCGCAAAAACTGCGGCAAACACAGGAGTATATCAGTTCTCCAAGCAGCCGACGTTTGTAACGGTTGACGGAAAGATGTATCTGGCAGGCTATCGTCTGCGGCTGAATGCCGTTCCGGATGGCTACGCTGTGACCAAGTATCAGGTATTGGATTCTACAGGAAGCTGCATCAACAGTGATCTGCTGACAGCTTCTCAGGATTTGAACACAGACCATACAGTGGACTTCAACGAGCCGGACGAGTATATCCTGCTGGCAGAAAAGGCAGCATCCGGCGCAGCCGGAAGCGGTGAGCCGGGACTCCATGCGTACTATGTACGGGCGTATAACAATGTAAAGTATGACATTGTTACCGCAAGAGATTCCGTCGGCGTATACAACGGCGGACTGAAAGCCATTCAAACCGCAGAAATGGACGGACGAATCTGGAATGACCGCAACTATGACGGCATAATGGAATTGAACGAAAGCGGATGCGGCGATCTGCACCTGACACTGTATCAGTATTATCTGGATGGAACTACCTGGAAAAAGACAGCAGTCACAATGCAGGCAGTGACAAATTCCAATGGACAATATCACTTCGAAGGCATTCCCACCTATGCAGAAGTAAACGGCGAGCGGTATCTGGCCGGCTATCAGCTGCATCTGGATGCGCTGCCGGACGGCAATGCAGTTACTGTACTTGCCAACGACAATAAGCTGCACTGGGACAATGACGAACTCACTTTGATGGGTAAGCAGGAATATCTGATTGCCGCAGCAGAAGCAAAGGCATTCACAGGAGAGCATACCGGAGGTGTACCGCAGTATAATGCGTACTACAACCGCACATACAGTGCAGTTCCGGGGACGGACACTGTTTATGACATTACGGAAAGCCGCGACAGCAAGAACGAATACCACGGCGGTATCCGGGCATTCCAGACGGCATCCGTCAGCGGACAAATCTGGAATGATGCAGATTATGATGGTAACATGTCGTCTGAAGAAAACGGCATGAACGATTTGTCCATGTCGCTGGAACAGTCCTACTGGGACGGCACTGCATGGATAAAGACGAACAACACGGTAAGCGTAAATACAGATGGTGATGGAAATTATTGCTTTGATGATGTGTCCACATTTGTGGAAGTAAACGGCAAACGGTATCTGGCAGGCTATCAGTTGAAACTGGATGCACTGCCGAAGGATGCTGACGGTAAGATTCTGTATGGTATCACAAAGGCAGGCGGTGACAGTAAATTCCAGAGACTGGAAAGCCCGTATCAGAGCGAGAACCTCTATTTGACAGCACCGGATCAGTATCTCATTCTGGCGGCGGAAGCAAAGCCGGAGACGGATGCAGAATACCGGAAAAACTATAACGGCAGCGACTATGACATTGCAGATGCCGCAAACCAGGCAGATTGGAACGGCGGTTTGAAGCAGGTTGAAAAGGCGCAGGTTGTAGGGCGTGTCTGGGAGGATGAGAACTATAACGGATTGCAGGACGAAGGCGAAGGCAATATTTCTGGTGTGAAGATCACACTGGAACAGTATTACCGTGATGCCAACGGCAACTATCAGCCTACCGGCAACCCTCCCCAGAAGGATTCTGATGCAGACGGCAAGTATGAATTTGACAATGTTGATACGTTCTGCAATGTGGACGGCAAGACCTATCTCAGCTACTACCAGCTGAAAATGACAAGTGAAGTGCCGGATAAGTACACCATTACCTGGTATCAGCAGGGAGAAGATCCCACAAGAGACAGTGACCTGGATGCACAGAGCCGCTATCTGACGGCAGGCACCTATTTTGCTTGTGCAGCTGCGGATGCGGACGGCACGGATTATGCACTGGACGGCAGGGATATTCTCCGGAAAAAAGATGTTTCTGGTTATGACGCTGGTTTTGCACAGCTGGCAGTAGGGGACATCTCCGGCCGGATCTGGATTGATCACAACTATGATGGTATCCAGGATGCGGCAGATGATGCGGCAAATACAGCAGAGGACAAGGCGGCAATTGCAAATGTCACCGTCAAGGCAATACAGTATTATTATGACGGCACGCAGTGGCAGCCGACGCAAACTGCGTATACAGCAAGCACAGATGCAGACGGCAATTACACACTGAAGGATCTGCCCACTTGGGTAAGAATCAACAATATGGATTTTGCCGCAGGCTATCAGCTCTGTCTGGAAGACCTTCGCGGCAACTATCTGGCAACACAGTATCGTGTGGGAACTGACCGCACCAAGGACAGCGATCTCAGACTGGACAGCACGTATTTGACAGGGACAAACGAGTATCTTGTTCCGGCGGCTGAAGCATACAGCGATGCTGACGGAAATCAAAATCGTGCATCAGTACGGGAAGTGCCGGACGCAAATGGTACCATGATTTCCGTAGATCTGGCACGCAGCAAGCATATCAGGCATTATGATGCCGGACTGAAACAGCAGGACAAGGGCGTGATTCGCGGTACGATCTGGGATGATAAAAACTATGATGGTTTGTATGATTCCGATGAAGTGCCGGTAGCAACTTCTGTTCGTGTCATACTGACCCGCGAAATCTATGAGAATGGCAGCTGGACACCGGATACTGCATTCGGGGAAGTTTCCAAAATCGTGGACAACGGCGAATATCAGTTTGACGGCTTGGATGTACATATACCGGGAGATCTGTCCGATAACAGTACATCCGGCAACAAGGATCGTATCTATGGCTATCAGATCAAGCTGGATCTGGCTACTGTGCCGGATACCTACGCGGTAACAAAACAGTATGCAAAATCGGATCAGAATCTGGAAAGCAGCTTTCTGAATCCGAAGGACGGCAGTCTGATGGCGAAGGATGAATCACATATCATTCTGGCAGCGAAGGCAACAGAAGGTGCGACAGAACACACCGTGACCATCGGTGATGTAACGTATGCACCGGCAAATCTGGCGAAGTCGATTGCACCGCACAACGGCGGCTTAACGGCAATTGAGACAGCGTCCATTGAAGGCTATATCTGGAATGACGAGAACTACGACGGCATTCAGGATGCAGACGAAGTGGGCATTGCAACCGCATCAGTCAAGCTGACCCGGAAGTATTATGATGAAGATGCCAAGGCATGGAAGCAGGATGACAGCTTTGCACTGGTAGCAGACGGCACACCAATTGCAACGGGAACACCGGTAGCAACAGGAACTCCTGTGGCAACTGGTACAACACCAATCGCAACGGGAACACCGACTGCATCGGCATCCAATGGCTATTATCGGTTCGACAATCTGCCGACCTATGTAGAGGTTGACGGCAAGCGTTACCTGGCAGGCTATCAGATGCAGCTTTGCGAAATGCCGGAAGGCTACGCTGCAACGAAGTGCCGGATCGGAGAAGATTCCGCAAAGGACAGCGACCTGTTTGCAGAGACATTAAATCTGTATGGAGATGCAGATGAGGTAATCATACTGGCAGAAGCGTCCGGCGGCAATGCGTTCTATGACCGAACCGTAGGAGACAATGTTTATGACATTGTGAAGGCAAAGGACAACACGGATTATGACGGCGGCTTAACGGCAATTGAGACAGCGTCCATTGAAGGCTATATCTGGAATGACGAGAACTACGACGGCATTCAGGATGAAGACGAAGTGGGCATTGCAACCGCATCGGTCAAGCTGATTCGGAGCTACTACGATCCTCACGACACCACCTGGAAGCTGGATGACAGCTTCGCACTGGTGGCAACGGGAACGCCGGTAGCAACTGGTACAACGCCAATCGCAACAGGAACACCGACTGCATCAGCATCTAACGGCTATTATCGGTTCGACAATCTGCCGACTTATCTGGAAAAGGATGGACAGCGGTACATTGTAGGCTATCAGATGCAGCTTTGCGAGATGCCGGAAGGTTATGCTGTGACGAAATATCACGCATCGACTGACAGCAGCAAGGACAGTGACCTGATTGCCGGAACGCTGGATTTGCAAAAGCCGGATGATTTCCTGATTCTGGCGAAAGCGTTCAGCGGAAATACACCGTACTGCTATTCCGTGCGCGGCGTGGATTATGACATTGTTAAGGCGGCAGATATCACCGGATATGACGGCGGTATTGTGCAGAAGGATTCGAAGCTATCCATTTCCGGTATTGTCTGGGATGATGCTGACCGCGATCATGAAATCGGCGAGGATGAATCCGGCATTGCAAATGTTAAAATTATACTCCGGCAGTATTACCGCAGGAACGGAAAGTGGGAGCTTTTGCCCGATGTAAAACAGACCGCCTATACTGATGCGGACGGACAGTATCGCTTTGACGATTTGCCTTTGTCTGTGACGGTGGATGGAGTGACCTGTCTGGTCGGATATCGTCTGTGGATTGACAGTATTCCGGACGGGTATAACGCAGAGGAATATGCCGGCGTATCTTCCGGCAATGTGGAGATTCACACAGATGAACGTACGCTGGATGGCTGCATTGTTCTGGGAATTCCGGAGGAGAAGGATATTACATCCGGAACCTGTCTGGATGGATTCAATACCGCCAAGGGCGAGGATGCAGCATCTCTGAATGTATACCTGAATCGTAATCCGGAAGAAACAACGGTAACGACAACTATTACAAGTACCACACCGACAACAACAGAGACAACTACTGTTCCAACAAAGCCGACAACGCAGACCAGTACTGCTACATCGACCGAAACCACCTCTGCGACAGTCAGCACGTCCCGGACTACAACTACCACACCTACAACAGTAAGCACAACAAAGACACAATCGTCTGATATCCCAACAACACCTGCCACTACAGCAACTACAAAACAGACAACAAGCAGCACCACAACATCGAAGCAGACCACGCACACTACCACAAAAACCACGGCAACAACTGTAAAAACCACAACAGTATCCACAACATCGACAAAGACGCAGACTACAACCAAGACCACGACGCATACAACAAAGCAAACCACCCTAACCACGCATACCACATATACCACCAGTCACAGAATAACAAGCAGAACAACAAGCATCACGACACGGAAGACATCCGCAGTAACGTCTCAGACAACGAGAACCACACCTACAACCACAACGAAGCTGACTGTTGTTACAACAACGACAACTACTTCTAGCTCCGTAACCACAAATCCTACTACCTCTTTGACAACCAAGCAAACAACGACAACAGCTTCCAGTGCAGGCCCGATTATCAGCGTGATAACCACACATACCACGATTCATACAACACAGACAACATCGAAACATACGGTGCCGACAACAACATCCCGGACAACGGCGAGCCGGACCGGCACCACATCCGCAACTACACCACAAACCAGCCGCACTACACATGTCACAAGCACGACAACCGGAACCACAATAACCAAACGCAGCACACAGACCACAACAAACACCGCAACAACTGTAAATACCACCTGTGAGACATCGAGTACTTCTACCAGCATTCGACAGACTACATCCCGGAAGAATCACACAAGTGTGGATACTACGACAACCACAACAACTACGGCAAACGGAATTCATGCAGCAGATCATAATAAGCAGACCACTACTACAACAGCGGCCAGCGATGTTTCTGCACAGACTTCTGTTACCAAGCGGAATTCGGAGCTGCATCGGCAGGATATTCCGGGAACGCCAAGGACAGGAGATACAACACTGCATATCACCATTTTGATTGCAGCCTGCGGATTCTCTCTGCTGCTGGCAATCCTGACCAAGCGGCGTAAGAAGTAACTGCATTCCCTGAAAAATCGGGACAACATTCCAAAAGAGCCACACTGACTTCGGACAAACCGGAGCAGTGTGGCTCTTTTTTTGCATCTTACCGCCCAAAATAGACCACTTGCATTGGAAGAACTTGCGATTGGCTCAAAAAAAAGGTATAATCAAGATAGCATTTGTACAACTGAAAAAAGAAAGGACAGTGATGCACATGGAAAAATGTATCGAGATTCAGAATCTGCAAAAGAGCTTTGGGGCAATTCATGCTGTAAACAATTTGTCATTGCAGGTGGAAACCGGACAGCTATTTGCCTTTTTGGGAGTGAATGGTGCCGGGAAAAGCACAACCATTTCGATGATATGCGGCCAGCTTCGGCAGGATGCCGGTCAGATCTTTGTAAACGGAAAAAATACGCTGAAAGATATGAACGCCATCAAACGGGATATTGGTGTGGTCTTTCAGAATTCAGTGCTGGACAAACAGCTTTCAGTACAGGATAACCTGAAAAACCGTGCGGCGCTGTATGGAATTACAGGAAAGGCGTTTCAGACGCGTTTGTTTGAACTGGATGATCTGCTGGAACTGCGGCCGCTTTTGAAGCAGAGTGTAGGAAAGCTCTCCGGCGGACAACGGCGGCGCATTGATATTGCGCGTGCAATTTTTCACTGGCCGCAGCTGTTGATTCTGGATGAACCGACAACCGGGCTGGATCCGCAGACACGGCAGACCGTCTGGAACGTCATTTCTGTTCTGCAAAAGAAAAAGCATATGACAGTTTTTCTGACAACGCACTATATGGAAGAGGCGGCCGGTGCAGACTGCATTGTGATATTGGATGAGGGCAAGATTGCCGCAGAGGGAACACCCCTGGAACTGAAAAACCGGTACACCGGGGATTATATTACAATGTATCATGCAAAGGAAGCTCAAGTGGCCGCTCTGGAAATGCCCTATGAAAAATACGGCGAGGCATTCCGGATTGCTGTGCCGGACACCCGGACGGCAACGAAGCTCATTGTGCGCCACCCGGAGGTGTTCCAGGACTATGAGATTGTAAAGGGCAGAATGGACGATGTATTTCTTGCAGTAACCGGAAAGAAAGGAGGTGCTGGGCATGCTGAAAGCAATGGTATTGCGTAATATTAAGCTGTATTTTAAGGACAAGGGAATGTTTTTCACCTCTCTTATCACACCGGCAATTCTGCTGGTGCTGTATGCTACCTTTTTGGGGAACGTTTATCGGGATTCGTTTACATCCAATCTTCCGGATGGATTTTCCCTGTCTCAAAAGCTGATCGACGGTACTGTCGGGGCACAGCTCATTTCTTCCATTCTGGCGGTCAGCTGCGTTACTGTGCCGTTCTGTTCCAATATGCTGATGGTGCAGGACAAGATTACCGGTGTGCGGAAAGATCTGACGATTTCGCCGGTAAGCAGTGCTGTCTTGTCCGGCAGCTATTTCCTGGGTGCGGCGGTCTCTTCGCTGTTGGTATGCTTTACGGCGCTGGCGCTGTGTCTGGGATATGTGCGGACGATCGGCTGGTTCTTTTCCGGAAAGGATATCCTGCTGCTCAGTGTGGACATTGTGCTGCTGGTGCTTTTCGGCACGGCGCTTTCGTCGATGATCCACTTTTTCCTCAGCACCCAGGGGCAGATCTCCGCAGTGGGAACACTGGTCAGTGCCGGCTATGGCTTTCTCTGCGGCGCATATATGCCCATTTCCAGTTTTGGCAGCGGGCTGCAAAAGGTGTTGTCCTTCCTGCCCAGCACATATATGACCTCTCTGGTGCGGAATCATGCCATGCGTGGTGTTCTGGCGCAGATGGAGGCAGATGGTGTTCCCAAAGCATTTATGGATGCCACCCGGGAGTCGCTGGACTGTACCGTAGAGTTTGCCGGGAAAACGGTGACCATCCCTGCCATGTATGCCTATGTGGGCGGTATGGTTCTGGTACTGTTGGGGGCATATCTTGCGGTGCAGTATCTGGCAGAAAGGAAACGAATCTATTCATGAAAATCACCGTTGAAAACCTGCCGCCGGGAGAAGAGGCGGAGATCATCATACGTGCCAATACACTGTCAAAACGTATGATGGAGCTAATCTACACACTACAAATGGAAAGTGAAACGCTGATGCTGTACCACGAGGATGGCAGTATGAGCGTATTGCATCCGGACAGTGTATACTATTTTGAATCGGTGGATAACAAGGTATTTGCCTATGAAAAAGCGGAGGTGTCGGAATTGAAACAAAAGCTTTATGAACTGGAACAGCGGTTCGCCGGGACGGATTTTATCCGGATTTCGAAGTCCATGATTTTGAATCTGGCAAAGGTGGAACGATTTGCGCCTTCATTCAGCGGACGTTTCGAGGCAATCCTGCAAAACGGCGAAAAAGTGATGATTTCACGGCAGTATGTGCCTGCCCTGAAAAAACGGCTTGGACTGTGAGGTGCGGCGATGAAGAAACGATTCAAGCGCTTTCTTTCTGTGGCGACAGCATCGACCGCCGGCACGCTGATTGCCTGTATCTTTTGGTATGGGATCTGTTACCTGACGGGAGACAGACCGCTTTTGCATTCCTGGATTCCCTATCTGGTGCTGCCGGAAATTTTATCAATTGGTATTCTGGCAGGCGGCATTACGGAACTGGTAATGCCTCAGGAGGATGTAAGCAATCGGGAAGGTATGATACGGCTGCTTATTCACTATGTGCTGGTTACGGTGTCTGTGCTGGTGTGCGGCTTTTTTTACGGGTGGTATACGCCAAACTTTTGGGGCATTACAGGAATGTGCCTGACCAGCGCGGCGGTTTATCTTTTTACGGCTGCAATGAACTATCAGGCATACAAAAGAACAGCAAATGAAATGAACAGAAAACTCAAGGAATACCATGAAAAAACGGTGCACTTTTCCGATGCTTCTGGAGAGGAGTCCCACGGTGAAATGCCAATAGGCAAAAAGGAAAAAAGCAATGATATTTTTGTGAAAAGAGACAAAAAGACTAACTCCCAATAAAGCCTGCCATCCAAAATTTTTTGACAGGCTGAAAATAACCGGATCAGATCTCCGGCGGGTTACAAAGGCGGTTAGTCTTCAGCAGTGTATAGACTAACCTGACCAGCTTTCTGGCAGTAAGAACCTGTCTTCACAAGCGTATACATATATTTCTCGTGAAGACAGGTTCTCAAATAGGCAGCGCTTATCTGGATTTGGTCAGGGGTTGATCTGCGGCTTCCAGTTTCAGCCGCAGTTTCCGAATGATTTTCTTTTCCAGGCGCGAAATATAGGATTGTGAAATCCCGATTGCCTCTGCCACTTCTTTTTGGGTGCGCTCTTTTTGACCGGAAAGGCCAAAGCGCATCTGCATGATTTCCCGTTCCCGGGAGCCTAGTTCAGAGACGGCAAGACGGAGCATCTCCCGTTCTGCTTCTGATTCAATATCTTTGCTGACAATATCTTCCTCTGTTCCCAGAATATCAGAGAGCAGCAATTCATTTCCATCCCAATCGGCACTAAGCGGCTCGTCAATGGAAATTTCGCCCCGGGACTGGGTATTTTTCCGCAGCACCATGAGTATTTCGTTTTCAATGCAGCGGGATGCATATGTTGCCAGTTTGATTTTCTTCTCCGGGCAAAAAGTTTCCACCGCTTTGATCAGGCCAATGGTGCCGATGGAAATGAGATCTTCCAGTCCCAGACCGGAGGACTCAAATTTGCGCGCAATATAGACCACAAGCCGCAGATTGTGTACAATCAGCGTTTCTCTGGCACTGGCGTCTCCGTTTGCCAAAGCTGCAAAGACAGCGCATTCCTCTTCTTTGGAAAGTGGCGGCGGCAGAGCATCATTTCCATGGATATAGTCCATTCGATCTGAAGAAAAAATCTGATTCCGCAGAGAAAGCAGAAGGCGCTGCATTTTTTGGAGCAGAGAAAATACCATAAAAAAATCCTTTCTGAAACAGTCGTTCCTGGCTGTTTCCGGACAAAAAAGAAAACAGGCTGTTCTCAGAACTTGTATGCAAGTTCAGATTTTGTTTGAATGTGAACTTGATCTCTACCAGATGAGATCCGGATGAAAAATTGCACTGTTCTGTGTGCCGCCAATCCCGATTCTGCCGCAGACCGGCCGGCTTTTTCCCGTGGTGAGACTACGGATGCAAACCTCATCCGGGCGAAACAAGGGAATCAGCCCCTGAGAAGTAACCGTAGCACAGGGAATCAGACGGTATCCGGGCAGCGTTTCCGGCTGGGCATCTGACAAAAGCGGTTCCAGAGATTCAGAGGAGCATACAATCACAGAAGCCGCAGTAAAAGGATCTGTCAGCGTATTCCCGGTATCCGGCAGACCGGGGAGCACAATGGTTTTGTCGTGCAGACGAATCCAGACTTCGTAGTGTTCCTGGGTGTGCTGGTGCCGCCTTCGAAAAAAAGCATAGCCTTGCAGGAGGGAATATGCCAGCGCCGTGAATAGAATGAGCTGAAGCAGGGAAAAATCCAGGTAGCAGTAGCTGTTTCCCCATGCTGCAAAGCCCTGTTCTGTCCGGCTGCATACTGCCAGAAGCAAGCCTGCCAGCAAGAAGTTGCATCCAAAGAAGCAAAACCACTGCCACAGCCACAAACGCTGCCGCACACCAAAGGCCAGCGAAACAGTGACTGCAGATGCAGCAAGCTTTAGGGCAATCTGAACCCAAAACGGAAGAGGCGGCAAAAAGATCAGCAGGGAAAACAGGCAGCTTCCTCCGGCGGCTGCCAGACATCTCCCCAGACGCAGGCAGGAATGCGTCAGCTTTGCAGTGGCGCGCAGGAGAAAATAGTTCACATACAGGCTCTGTATCAACAGAACATCCAAATAAATTGTTTGCAAAGGTGATCACCTCTGTCTGCTATTATAACAAATGCAGAATGCTTTTTCTGTCAAATCCGGAATGCTGCCATGAGAAACAAAGCATGCCTTTTTGAAAATCAGATTTTACAGAGACTTAGAACCTGTCTTCATAAGCGTATACACGTGTCTTTTCGGCAAATTTTGCTGCATACTGCGTGAAAAATACTTGCCGGGCGACAGCCCGCCTGCGTATTTTTGCCTTGTCTGCGACAAAATTATGCTCGAAAATCCACATATATTTCTTGTGAAGACAGGTTCTTAGGATGAAAGCGCATCTTTTCGGCAAATTTTTCCCGATGCCGGGTTTTGAAAAATGCAGGTTGACGGAAGGCCGTGAGATATGGTATAATAGCATTGACAATGGTGTCGTGGTTGGGGGATCACTGCACATCTTTGTCGCAGAAGTGTTCCACCCAGATTCAGAATAGGAGAGAAAATGATGAATCAATTTGAGAGTACTAACCCGTTGGTGGATGGCGTTCCGGCACTGGAGCGCAAGCTGGCACAGGTGCGGGAAGCACAGAAGCAGTTTGCCTCTTTTACACAGGAACAGGTAGATCGAATTTTTCGAGCTGCTGCACTCGCGGCAAACCACGCACGGATTCCTCTGGCAAAAATGGCAGTGGAAGAAACCGGTATGGGCGTTGTGGAGGACAAGGTAATTAAAAACAACTATGCCTCAGAGTATATTTACAACGCATACAAGCATACCAAGACCTGCGGTGTCATCGAAAAGGATCCTGCCTACGGTACCATGCGGATTGCAGAACCGATTGGTGTTGTTGCTGCCGTAATCCCTACCACGAACCCGACTTCAACTGCGATTTTCAAATCGCTGATCTGCCTGAAAACCCGGAATGCAATTTTGATTTCGCCGCATCCCCGTGCAAAAAAGAGCACGATTGCAGCTGCAAAAATTGTTCTGGATGCCGCAGTAAAGGCCGGCGCACCGGAAAATATCATCGGCTGGATCGATGTACCGTCCCTGGAAATGACCAACACGCTGATGCAGGAGGCTGATATCATCCTGGCAACCGGCGGCCCGGGCATGGTACGTGCCGCTTATTCCAGCGGAAAGCCGGCTCTGGGCGTAGGTGCTGGCAATACACCGGCAGTCATTGACGTTTCCGCAGATATCCGGAAGGCCGTCAATTCCATTGTACACTCCAAGACATTTGACAACGGCATGATCTGTGCATCGGAGCAGTCAGTCATTGTGGATACCACGATTTATGACGCAGTACGGGAAGAATTTTTACGTACAGGCTGCTACTTCCTCACACCGGATGAAACCGAAAAGGTTCGGAAAACAATCCTCATCAACGGCGCACTGAACAGCAAAATCGTTGGCCAGCGTGCCGCAACTATCGCCGCTCTGGCAGACGTAACTGTACCGGAAACAACACGCGTTCTGATCGGCGAGGTAACTTCCGTAGAACTGAGCGAAGAATTTGCACATGAAAAGCTGTCTCCGGTACTGGCAATGTATCGGGCAGAAAATTTCGAACAGGCAGTAGAATATGCAGACCGTCTGATTCAGGACGGCGGCTTCGGCCACACGGCTTCTCTCTATGTGGATGAAGTCAACCAGCGAGAAAAGATCGATACCTTTGCAGCACAGATGAAGGCTTGCCGCATTGTGATCAACACACCTTCTTCTCATGGCGGCATCGGTGATTTGTACAACTTTAAACTGGCACCTTCTCTGACACTGGGCTGCGGATCATGGGGCGGAAACTCTGTATCCGAAAATGTAGGCGTCAAGCACCTGCTGAATGTAAAAACCGTTGCTGAGAGGAGAGAAAATATGCTGTGGTTCCGCACGCCCCAGAAGGTGTACTTTAAGAAGGGCTGCCTGCCGGTAGCACTCCGTGAAATCAAGGATGTTCTGCATCGGAAGCGTGCCTTCCTGGTAACAGACCGTTTTCTGTTCCAGAGCGGTATGACGGCACATATCACCGATCAGCTTCAGGAAATGGGCATTGTATACCAGATCTTCTCGGATGTACAGCCGGATCCGACACTGGCCAGCGCCAAGGAGGGCGCAGAGCAGATGCGCGCCTTTGCACCGGATGTGATCATTGCTCTGGGCGGCGGTTCCGCAATGGATGCTGCCAAGATCATGTGGGTGCTGTACGAACATCCTGATGCAGACTTTGCAGATATGGCAATGCGTTTCCTGGATATCCGGAAGCGTGTCTATGAGTTCCCCACCATGGGCGAAAAGGCATATATGATTGCCGTTCCGACTTCCTCCGGTACCGGCTCGGAAGTGACACCGTTTGCCGTAATTACAGACGAATCCACAGGTGCCAAGTATCCGCTGGCTGACTATCAGCTGCTGCCGAATATGGCAATTATTGATACGGATCTCATGATGTCACAGCCGAAGGGTCTGACTGCTGCATCTGGTATTGATGCAATGACACATGCCCTGGAAGCGTATGCTTCTGTGATGGCAACGGATTATACTGACGGTCTGGCATTGCAGGCACTGAAAAATATCTTCACCTATCTGCCGGAATGCTATGACAACGGCCCGAATGCACCGTATGCAAGAGAAAAAATGGCAAACGCTTCTACTATGGCCGGCATGGCATTTGCCAACGCCTTCCTCGGTGTGTGCCACTCTATGGCGCATAAGCTGGGTGCATATCATCACCTGCCCCACGGCGTTGCCAATGCAATTCTGATTACAGACGTTATGCGCTATAACATTGCCGAAGCACCGCAGAAAATGGGCACCTTCTCTCAGTATCCGTATCCCCATGCACTGCCTCGTTACTGCGAATGTGCACGCTTTGTCGGCGTAACCGGTGCAACAGAGGAGGAAGTCTTTGAAAACTTCCTGGAAAAGATTGAAGCTCTGAAAGAACGGGTTGGCATTAAAAAGACCATCCGAGACTATGGTGTAACCGAAGAAGACTTCCTGGCTACACTGGACGAAATGTGCGAACAGGCCTTTGACGATCAGTGCACTGGCGCAAATCCGCGCTATCCGCTGATTTCAGAAATCAAGGAAATGTACTGGAAGGCCTTTTATGGAACCCCGATGAACAGTGAGGAGGATGCATAATGGAACCGTTGGCAGAAAGAAAAGAAAAAGTCAGCTATCGGGAAGACGGCAACCGGGTAAAAGTATTTGAACACGGTTATAAAAAGTCAGACATCCTGAATGAAGCGCTGAATCAGGCCAGAGTCGAAGAAACCGGACTGCGTATTCCGAAGCTGCTGGAAGTCCGGAAAGTGGACGGCAAGTGGGCCATTGTAACGGAATATGTGGAAGGTGTGACGCTGCAGTCCCTGATGGAAGAACACCCGGAACAGATCAAGAGCCATATGGAGCAGTTTGTGCTGCTGCAAAAGGAAATTCAGAGCAAGCGCTCTCCCTTGCTCACAAAGCTCAAGGATAAGATGAACCGGAGAATCAGCCAGTCCGGTCTGGACGCTACCATACGGTACGATCTGCACACCCGGCTGAATGCCATGCACGATCATATTAAGGTTTGCCACGGAGACTATAACCCCAGCAATGTTATTGTGGATAAGGACGGCCGTCTCCACGTCATCGACTGGTCACATGCCACACAGGGAAACGGCAGTGCAGATGCTGCACGCACGTATCTGCTGTTCCGTCTGGCCGGCAAGGATGATTGGGCAGAGATGTACCTCAATATGTTCTGCGATATGAACGATGTTGCAAAGCAGTATGTTTCTCAGTGGATGCCGATTGTTGCAGCTTCTCAGCTGAGCAAGGGCAATCCGGAGGAACGGGAATTCCTGCTGCGCTGGGTGAATGTATTCGATTATGAATAAGAACCTGTCTTCACAAGCGTATACGCGTGTCTTTTCGGCAAATTGTGCTGCATACTGCGTGAAAAATACTTGCCGGGCGATAGCCCGCCTGCGCATTTTCGCCTTGTCTGCAACAAAATTATGCTCGAAAATCCACATATATTTCTTATGAAGACAGGTTCTAAGAAACGCTGTATTTGCCTGGCAAAACTGCATTCTTTTTAACATGAAAAATATCCCCCGGAAAAACCGGGGGATATTTTTGTTTTCCGGAGAAGGTTGCTTTTGTCCTTGTGAAATCAAACGATTACTGATCCACTGAATTCGGTTCGATCAAAGCAAACTGACTATGCTGGTTTAAATCTACCACAGCATCCTGAATCTGTTGCAAATATTCGGGATGCTCAGTCTCTGTAAACGGCAGTAGCAATTGCAAATCCTTAGCGGTAATTGCCGGGAAAACAGCTTCTGCAATTCGAATCAGCGGCAGCGCTTCTTCGGTGTGTCCTTCGTAATAGAGAATTGTTCCGGAGAAAATCCTCTACGCCATGGGGCGTTTCCGGCGTGTTCCAGTGCGGCCAGTTGTGGGACTGGAACACCACATCTGCCTGCTTGCCGTAGCGTTCCAGCGCAATCGCCGTAAACCGCCACCAGTTTGCCGCATCTCGCAGCTGTGCACCCCGAATGGGATAGAGATTGTGGAGAGTTCCGGTGCAGTTCTCCGCCGCCCAGAATGCCCGGTATTCGGGAAAATAGTTGTTCATCTCTGCCGGTGCTTCCGTGCCGGGTGTCAGCTGGAATTCCACCTCCAGCCCGTCAATGGTCAACGTGGTATCTTCTGCAATAAAGTCGGTGGGTCTGATATAGCTGAGTGTTCCGGAGGAAGTCCCCAGACCTAATCCTGTGGAAACTCTGCCCTTCGGCCCGGCAAGCAAATCACCGCCAAACTGATATTTGGAACGATGAAACATTGCCGTTCCGGCATAGACATTTTCCTTGACGGTTTCTTCGTCAAAGCCAGCCGGCGCATAAATTCGCACCTGTCCCGGCGCTTTCCCCACCTGCTCTTCTGAGACAATGCCTTTAATACCGCCAAAGTGATCGGCGTGGGAATGGCTGATGATCACTGCCTTGATGTTGTCATGAATGTTCTCTTCCAGCACCTCTTCTGTGATACGCAGGCCATAGGAAGCCGCTTCAGTATTGGTTGTGACATCAATGACAATCCAGCCGGTTTTGCTGCGGACAAAGGTCAGATTTGCCACATCAATGCCGCGCACCTGATAGATTTTTCCCGGCAGCACCTCAAAGACACCTGCTTCAATATTCGCCTTGCCGTTGAGCCAAAGGCTGGGGTGAACGGTATCTGCCACCGCCTGTTGTTTCAGAAAATCATATGCTTCCAGATTCCAGACCACATTGCCGGTCTTGTCCTTTAGCTGAAAACCGTCTAGCTTTTTCAGGCAGCCGCGCCGTGCCAGTGCTACTTCACTGTTATAGGCATCTTCCAGATCAATCTGAAACGCCTTGGCAAATGCAGCGTTATGCTGTTTGGTAAAGACGGTCGCCTCTTTTGCAGCTGCATTGTAATGATAGATTTACAATATAAGTGCAACACAAAAAAAGCAGTCCTGTACGCATATCATACAGAACTGCCTTTACTTTTTCTAAGGAACACTGCACAAGCTTTATGCAGCGTCCTCTAACGCTTGCAAATGCATCATCAGTGCTTCGAAATTTGTTGCTTTTTTTGAAATCTTTTCTCGATAACGGTCAAAATACACGATCACTTCCTGCTCCCGCTGCCGGATTCGCCGCACCTCTGTCACCGGCGTGACGCGAAACAGCGGTTCGGAAACGGTACCCTCTATCAGACTGACCAGCATTCGCGGGTCGTGCAGTATCTCCAATGCCCGTTCCTGTATCTGAAACACGCTGGAAACTCTACGGGGAGAACTGTACCTTCCGGCAGATGGTACCTTTGCCGTCACCACGTACAGTTTTTCCCCATTGTACACCCAGGCTGTAAACTGTCTGCGGACTTTTCGGGAAAGCAGGAATCCTGCCACACTCAGATAGATCACTGCCGCAACAAATACCAGAAGCATGATGAGTACCCATTGTTCCGTTTCCGGAGAAGTCACCTTGCGGACTGCATCACGGTTCCGTGCAGAATCTGCCCCGATGCAGAGAAACAGCTTGACCATGACGACCGCCAGAGCGGCAAAGACGATCAAAATATGCCCCAGCATTTTTCCGGCAATCTTGTTGCGGTCTGCCTGCGGCGGCTGGTAGATCTCAAAAACTTCCAACATCAGCATTCCTCCACTTGTTTTATGCACCACAGAAAGCCTTTCGCTGTGCGTGCTGCGTTTTCCTGAAAATGATTGCCGGTATTCCATTCCAGCACTGTATCCACGCCGCCCTGCCGGAGCAATTCTTCCTGTTCTGTTATGCGTTCTTTTACCGTTCGCAGCAGCGGGTTTCTGGTTTTGTGTTCTTTGGTTCCAAGACTAAGGTAGATGTGCGGTGTCTTAGGACGATACAATGCGGCATATTCTGCCCAGCCGTCCATCCAAACTGAGGGGGAACAAGCTGCCACTGCCGCAAAGACATCGGTCTGGTACGCTGCCCACAAGCTGAACAATCCCGCCAGAGAGTAGCCGCCCAAAATATACGGTATATTTTCCGGCAGATGCAGCTGAGATCGCAGTGCCGGCAGCAGCTTTTCCAGAATCCACTGCAAGGTTGCACCGGCACCGCTGCCAAACGATTCTTCTCCGAATGCCTGTCTTGCATGCCACGGAGAAAGTTCCTGATCCCAGTCTGCGATCGGAAACGACACAAACAACGCCTCACATGAGGCATGCTGTAAGATCTGTCCGGCTTCCTCTGTCAGATGTGCCTGCTCATGTTCCCCTGTGGGCTGGATCAGCACACAGACAGGCGAATCTGCGGCGGCGATCCGGAAAATTTTTCCAGCAATTTCAATGGTTTCCCACGTCATATGAACTCCTCCTGTTCCATTTTTCTATTATAGCATATAATAAGCGTTACTTCAATACCTTCAATTAAAATACTGATTCAAAATGTCGAAAAATCCCCATAAAACTGCGGTTTTATCAACATGATTTTTCTGATTAATAGAACAAATATAGCCAAATTCAATTATGAATTCTACTAATTGTTCTACAAACAAGTTAAGGCATTCTCTGAGTTTCGTAAAAGTTCTACTATTTTTCGTAGAACGCCATGTCCAGCTCTCCGGAAGCATATGCCTCATTGATCGCCGGGCCTGCCTCTTGGAATGTCACCAGATCCAGCGTATAGCCTACGGCATTGAGTTCTTCCTCCAGATAGCCCTTATCATAGGCAAGCTTACCGTTTTCCAGAAGCGGATAATCATCAAATCCAGGGCAGCCCAGCCGCAGGGGTTTCAGATCACCAGAGGCAGAGGATGCTGCCTGTTTCGAAGAATCACTGCCGGAGGAACTGCCGCAGCCCACGAGTCCGAAGCTAACAGCGCCTGCCAGAAGAAGTGCGAAAATTTTAATGTGTTTCATTTGAAATACCTCCATTACTTTTGCTTTTTATTCCAGGGTGTAATCGCTGTAAAGATCACACCCAAAATTTTATCCATTAAAATGCCGATTAGTCCAATGAGAATCATGCACACAATTACCACGTCGGACTGCATGAGACTCCGGGCGTTGCTCATACGATAGCCAATCCCAGACAAGGAAGCAATCAGTTCTGCGGCAACTACCGCCATCCATGAAATACCTAGCCCAAGTTTCAGACCCACCAGAATCTGCGGCAGATAAACTTTTCGGAAGGTTTTGAAAAAGCTGAGCTTGTACAGCTGTGCAACTTCAATATAGCCTGCCGGTGTACTGGAAATGCCGCTCATGGTATTCATCATAATGGGGAAAAATGCTGCCATGACAATTACCACGATTTTAGACAGTTCTCCAATGCCGCACCATAGAATGATCAGCGGAATCCACGCAATAATGGGAATCTGCCGAATTACTGTCACAGTGGGTTGCAATAAGTATGCTACCGTTTTGGACATGCCCATCAGAGAACCCAGAATCATTCCAAGCAACGCGGAAAGCAGATATCCTTTCACCACGCGGGAAAGTGTAACCGAAAGATCTTTCCAGAGCTGGCCGCTTTGCAGCATCTCCAGGAATGCCTGCCACACCATAGAAATCTTCGGCAGGATGCTGGTGGGAATGCTTCTGAAATGGGTGGCGCAAATCCATGCGGCCAATATCAGCACCGGAACAATCAGCCCCAGCAGAATTTGTTTTACGCTTTGTGCCTTCATGAAATCACCTCCTAGATCATGTACTCTGCTTCTTCCAGAAATTCCGCAGAATCCTGAAAGAAGTGGCTGTAGATTTTCTTTTTATAGGCGGCAAATCCGGAGCCGCCGCGATTCATGCGGGAGTATTTATCCGTTGTGATAATCTCCTGAATCTCGCCCGGTCTTGCAGACATAACCACGATTCGTTCCCCCAGATAAATCGCCTCGTCAATATCGTGGGTGACCATAACCATTGTCACCTTTTCTTCCCGCTGTCACCTTTTCTTCCCGCTGAATCCGCAGGATTTCTTTTTGCATCTGAATTCGGGTCAGAGCATCCAGCGCTCCGAACGGCTCATCCAACAGCAAAATCGATGGATTTCCGGCAAGTCCTCTTGCAATGGCAACGCGCTGGGACATGCCACCGGACAGCTGAGAAGGATAGGCATTTTCAAAACCCTTTAATCCAACCAATTCCAGATGCTGTGCAATGTGCTCCTCCCGTTCTGCTTTCTTCATATTCCGGATGCCAAAGCCGATATTATCTTTAATTTTCAGCCACGGCAGCAATCGGTGATCCTGAAATACCATACCGCATTCCGCATCCGGGCCTGTGACCGGGTGGCCGTTTCGGGAAACGCTACCATCCCGATATGAGACCAAACCGCAGATAATCTTTAACAGTGTGCTCTTTCCGCAGCCGCTGTGTCCGACAATTGTGACAAACTCTCCTTTTTGAATGGAAAGGTCAATTCCTTTCAGCACCTGAAACGATGTTCCGTCTTTGATGAACTCCTTGTTCAGATGTGAAACTGTAATGATGTTTTCTGGTTCTTTCATTGCTTTCACCTTTTTTCCTGTACTCCCGGAGGACGTATCCCCTTGGTGTGATTTTATTTTACCTTGCCCCAGCGAAAAAGTCTAGAAATAGAAGTGACAGCGTTGTCACTTCTCGCGCTTTTTTCCAGAAAAACAGATAAAATCTCCTGCCGTTCCAGCTTTGCAAGCATGAAAGCCATTGATTTCGCAGTACAAGTGACAACGATACCAGAAAAATCCCACGTAATACTGCCATTTTCTCTATTATTCTATATCTCCGATAGGAGAATGCGTATCTTTATTTTGACATCGTTGTCAGATACCTTGACAAGTTCAATTTTGTCCGTTATAATAAAATACAGAATACAGATAGATATAATAGGATATGAGGTGAAAAGAAATGTCCATTACAAAAATTGCGGCATTAACCGGGGCATCAGTGTCTACTGTGGCACGTGTCCTGCGGAATCCGGAGCACAAATGCCACTCTATGGAACTCAAAGAACGCATCCTACAGACGGCACGTGAAATCGGCTATGTCCCGAATGAAGCTGCAAAAGCATTAAAAAACGGAAACACGCCGCAAAATATATATCATATCAATATCTTGCTGACACGTGTGAACTCGGATGAGACGGATCCTTTCTATAGCGAGATGCTCCGGTTGATAGAAATTGAAGTACGCAAAAGCGGCGGACTGATTGAAAATATCTGGCGGCATGCTGTCTTTTCCAGTGAAAAAAAGACTGACTTTGCAGAAATTGAAAAATTGGCAGCACAGATGTTCCGGGATGTCAAGCAAAAGCATGACGGATTGATTCTCATTGGAAAGTGCTCACAAAAGGGACTGAAAACGCTGAAACGCTATGAGAAAAATCTCATCTCCATTAACCGGAACTCCACCACCTATGAGGTAGACGAGGTTTTATGCGATGGCAGAAAAATTGCACTGACCGCCGTGAACTATCTGATCTCCTGCGGCCATCAGAAAATCGGCTATGTGGGAGACTGCCACAATGAAACCCGGTACATTGGATATCAGGAGGCTCTGGTGCATCACGGCATTGCGCCGGATATTGATGATGTTTATGATATCACGTCCAATGAGAAAAATGGCTATCAGGCTATGGCATATTTTTCGCAGCAGGAAACACCGCCCAGTGCATTTTACTGCGCCAACGATATTCTGGCAATCGGCATGCTGAAATATCTGACACAGAGCAAAAATTGGTACTATCACCCTTCTGTCATTTCCAGTGACAATATTGTGGAATCTCAGTACACTGTCCCTATGCTGACCACTGTTTCGCTGCCAAAAGCAGAGATGGCACACCTGGCCATTCAAATTCTGACAGACCGCATGAACGGCGGTCATAAGGCAATTGTAAAAACAGAGTTGCAGTGCACCCTGGTTATTCGGCAGAGTGTGCACCAGTATATTTCTACGGAAAATGAGCCGGAGTACTATATTTAAATATACGATACGAGTTTTCACAAAATCATTGACGATTCCAACATACCATGCTATACTAAAGCGAGTTCCCATAAAGTGCTTGTGCGGATTTTACGGGAACACCTTCTAAAAGCAAAAATTTTTCTTTTTATGGTGGCAGGCAATGAATGAGAATAAAATCCGACACGAAATTGTATCCAGCAATCTGGATATTGAAGTGCGTTTCTATTTATCGGAGGACAGCGGCAGTTATGTAGCGCCACACTGGCACAACAGTCTGGAGCTGGTGTACATGATGGAAGGCAGCATGATCACGCAATTTGAAAACAATGTCCGGCAAACGCTCCGCTCCGGTGAGTTTTCCGTTGTCAATCCCCGTGTCATTCACTCGGTGACATCTCAGAAAAATAAGGCGCTGGTTTTGCTGATTCCCGGAGCCTTGCTGGAAAAATATATTCCGGCACACGATTTCCTGGAATTTCATGTGGACATGCATCCGGAGAATCTGGTAGAAGTAACCCGGCTGGAACGTGTCAAGAAAATTTTCACGGATATGTACATTGTCTACGATGTGCGCCCCGATGCGTACCTTCTGAAATTCAACAGTCTGCTCTATGATCTATTGTATACCTTGGTGCACTCCTATTCCATCCGGCTCACCGACAAAGCGGTTCATCAGAGAAATCGTGCGATCAATAAAGTAAAAGACATCATGCGGTACGTGGAAAGTCACCACAGCGAAAAAATTGTTGTGGAAGATGTTGCAGCACACTTTGGCTACAACCCGGACTATTTATCCCGGCTTTTTAAGAAACAGCTGGGTCTTACGGTCATACAGTATTTGTATGAAATTCGCCTGCACAAAGTTGTCCGGGATTTGCAGGAAACTGACCGCAGCATCGGTGAGATATGGGAAGATCACGGCTGCACCAATTACAAACATACCATGCAGCTTTTTAAAGAGCGCTATCACTGTACGCCAAAAGAAAAGCGCCGGGAATTCAAAGGAAATGCTGAATAAAGCCAGCGTGCAGACTGTCTGGCAGTACTGCATTTACAGAATGTGACAGCCGTTTTCATTTTTGCATCAATCAGACCCTCTCAAAAAGAATAATGAATCCAAGGACTGCTTTGCAACAGCAGTCCTTTTTTGTATTGGAAGCATTACCGTTAAATTCTGTTAAAATGCACCTCTTGAAAGCTACTTTTCCAAAAATGTCGGAATTGTCCTATTTTGTTGTTTGAATACCGCCTTTTCAGCCGCCAGGATATCGGTTATAATTAAGACAACAAAAACGAAAGGAGGAAACCTGAATGGCTTCCAATTCCAAAACAAAAATCAGCTTCTGAGAACGTTTTCCTATGGCTGCGGAGATCTGGGATGTAACATCATCTACTCCGCAATGTCCGCATTCCTGCTCTTTTATTATACCGATTATGTGCATGTCAGTGCTGTGACAATCGGTACCATCATGCTGCTGTCGAGAGTATTTGACGGCGTTACCGATTTGATCATGGGCGTTATCGTAGACCGCACCAAGTCTCGATTCGGCAAATGCCGCCCGTGGATTCTGCGTATGGCAATTCCTTTTGCCCTCGCCAATATTTTCCTGTTTTCCGTCCCCTCCGGACTGGGAGAAACCTCAAAACTGGTATACATCTTCATCACCTACAATCTGGTTTCTTCTGTGGTGTACACCGCAATCAATGTCCCTTATGCAACTCTGAATGCTCTGATTACACAGAACCAGTATGAACGTTCTGTCCTCAGCATCTTCTGTATGATTCTTGCAACCACCGGCACACTGCTCATCACCAACCTGACACTGCCGCTGGTACAGTTCTTCGGTGACAATCTCTCTGCATGGACAAAAACATTTGCTGTGTTCGGCATTCTGGCAGTCATCGTATTCATGATTACCTTTACCGGAACCAAGGAACGCGTTGTCCCGGCCAAAGAAACCAAACAGGAAAAAGTACCGTTCCTGAAGGGTATCGGCCTGCTGTTCAAAAACAAGTACTGGATCATGATTACTGTAACGCTGGTATTCATTTTTATCAACTATTCCCTGAACGGCGGCGCTGCTGTTTACTATGCAAAGGACATTCTCCACAATGAAAATATGGTCGGCACCATGAACCTGATCGCAAACCTGGTACAAATCAGTGTTATGTTCTTTACCGCTTTCATCATTAAGAAGATCGGCAAGCGGAATATGCTGATCATTGGCGCAATCACATTTTTTCTTTGTTGTGATGTGGTAAAACTGTTTAAAGCACGATATCTGCGGGAGGCCGGTACAAATCACAGGTTTCATCGTGCGCGTACAATACGCCGATTGCTTGCAGATAGGAATAGAGAACCGTGCTCCCGACATATTTCATACCACGCCTTTTGAGATCGGCGGAAATTTGATCGGATAGGGGACTGGTCGTCTTTCCAAGTTCTACAAATGTTTTTCCATGTGTAAATTGACACAGGTAGGAATAAAAATTCCCATACGCAGAAGAAATTTCGCCAAAAATCCGGGCATTCTGAACGCTGGCACAAATCTTCCGCTTGTTGCGGATGATTCCTTTCTCTTCATACAGTGCCTGAAGCTTTTCTTCCTTGTAGGCAGCTATTTTGGAATAATCAAAATTGTCAAAGGCTTTTCTGAAATTTTCCCGTTTGTTTAAAACGCATTCCCAGGACAGTCCTGCCTGAAATGACTCTAACAGCAGCATTTCAAACAAATAGGCATCCTCTGTACGCAGTATGCCCCATTCAGTATCGTGATAGGCGATATAGCGTGGATTGTTTAAATTGCACCATTTGCAGCGGTTTTGCACGGAATCGCCCTCTTCTTATCGTATTTTTGAGAAACCTCTCTGGATTTTTCCAGGGAGGTTTTTTATATTGTCGGGCTTTCGCAATCGAAGATGCACTTTTTTTCCATCAATGGGCCGAATTGGGCTTTCCATTGCCGGTGCAGTTCGCTTTGATCCCATGCGGAGAGTGCAGATTCTTCCATGTTCAGAACAATCATGATATCATACCGATTATCCCGTGGAATGATATTTTCTCTGATTTCCACCTGCTGTATACCAGGGATTTTGGCAGCAGCGGCATATAACAGGTGTACTTTTTGGGCAGCAGCTTCCTTGTCCACATTGGCATTCCATTTTACAATAATATGATGCAGCATATGATTTCCTCCTGAAATGTGTTTGAATTTTACTCTCATTATACCATAAATCTACAGGAAAATCAAAGGGTTTCTTATAAGTTGCAGGGGGTTAGAGGTATCTGTTTCGGAAATGGCTGTTTTTGCAAAATCTTGTGAAAATGCCGACTTTTTTATCGCTTACCTGCAATTAACGAAAAATATCGTATTGCCGGGAAATGCGTGGATTGGTTTACGAAAATAGTGTGCTCCTCCGGATTTGTTTCAGAGAGTTTCACAGGATGATGCTAGTGCTCTTTACGAGGGAACGATATAATAAATAACAGAAATTACGAAGTGTATTGGAATTTCTGAGATTATGAAAAAGGAGTTCTTTCAAATGAAAACAAAGAGAACATGGGCGGCGATCCTGGCTTTCGGAATGCTTTGCAGTTCTGCTGTAGGATGCAGCAATTCTGCCGGAACAGACAGTCTTCTACAGAAAGCAGTCAATCGGATGAATCTGCTGCCAAGAATGCAGGAAACAGCTCGGATACCATAACACTGGTTTGGTATCCCAATGAATCTGCGGAAGATTATCAGGCAGCCAGAGATGAAGTGGGAAAGCTGATTGAAAAGGCAACTGGAAAAAGGTGGAACAGAAGCTGACCACAGACTATGCCATTGCGATTGAATCTCTTTCCAACGGAACGGCACAGATCGGCTGCTGTATGGGAGGCGAGGGCTATTGCCAGGCAAAGGTGGCCAATGATGCGGTAAATCCACTCTTTGTACAGTCCGGAGAATCCGGGTACTCTGGATGATGCGCTGTATTACAGCTTTTTTGCAGTACGGGAAGCCGATGCTGCGATCTGGAAATGGCGCCCTATGCCGCCTGCATAGACGGAACAGCCAACGAAGCCGGCAGTGTCTATGCTGTAAATGCAGATGCCACAGCACCGTTTGACACCGTTCAGGGTGAAAAATATACCGTTATCCAGTCCACACCAGTTCTGAACGGTCCGTTTGCCTATAACGGTGACACTTTGAGTTCGGAGGATGTGAAAGCGATTCAGGATCTGTTTACTTCAGACGAAGTAGCCAACGACTCCCTGATTTTTTACTCCAAGGATTCCGGGGAGCAGGGACTTTATGAGAAAAAGTCGGACGCAATGTGCTTTCTGACCGTGGACGATGCATGGTATGATCCGATTCGTAACATGCAGTCGTAAGGAGTATTTCTCATGCCATTTTTAGAATTTCAGCATGTCAGCAAAGTGTACCACAACAGTACAAAGGCGCTGGACGATCTGAGAACCTGTCTTCACAAGAAATATGTGTGGATTTTCGAGCATAATTTTGCTGCAGGCAAGGCAAAAATACGCAGGCGGGCTGTCGGTCGCAATCCATCTTAGTGCGACACTCCTTTGTTCTCGAGCAGAATCCTGCCTCGAACGCAGTCGCCCGGCAAGTATTTTTCACGCAGTATGCAGCAAAATTTGCCGAAAAGACACTTGTATACGCTTGTGAAGACAGGTTCTGAAGTACGGAAAGGTGACTATTCCCACAGAGTACCCCTGTACCGTGGAAGACCGCTATATCATGAACCCCAGCCCGATTCCGAAATTTGACAACCCGAAGCTGCACCAGTCAGAGTGTCTGTATTTACTCGGCGCAGGACGGGAAAAGAAGATCTATGCGGTTCCGCCGCATACGGATGTGGTATCTCTGGCGTTTGAAGATATGCCCTTTGAACGGGAAGATTTCAAGGGAAAAAATGCCGTCTCTGCGGCAGCACCAACACTTATCTGGATGAAATGTTCGATGCAGAGACCGGAGAAAAATTTTATCAGTGTTCAGATACTGCTTACTGCAAGGAGGTGCGTTCCCGTGAAGACAGTGGACAGCAGCAGAATTTTTGTATTATTCCAGAACTGGCTGCCGCAGGGCTGGATGGCCTGGAACTAAACCATCATGCCAACCACGAGAAGGATCATGCAATCATCCGGCAGCATGTGTTTGAATACGATTTGTTTCTGACAGGCGGCAGTGATTTCCACGGCCGGTATGAAGGTGTTTCAGTAGACATCGGCGACTATCTGGCAGAACCCAGCGGCATTCGTGCCATTCTGGGAGGTGAGGAGGCATGATTCGTCCGGCTGTCTGTGCAGATGCACCGGGAATTTATACGCTGATTTGTGCACTGGAAGAAACCCGGTTTCCGCAGGAGATATTTATGTGGGGACTGGATATCATGCTGGGCAGTCCGTCACACATTCTGCTTGTGTCAGAAGAGCAGGGGGATATCGTTGGTCTTTTGCACATGCGTATGGAGTTTCAATTGCACCACTGCGGAAAAGTGGCTGAGATTCTGGAACTGATCGTGAGCCGGGAAGTGCGTTCGAAAGGAATCGGTGCTGCACTCCTGAAAGCTGCCAGAGCACAGGCGGTGCAGCAGCACTGTATTCAGTTTGAGGTGACCAGTAACCGGAAACGAGAAAAGGCGCATTGCTTTTATCGGCGGGAAGGCTTGGAGCAAACGCATGTAAAACTGACGGAAGCACTTTTGTAAAGGCACCAAAAAAATATAATCTGAACCCTAAAAGAAAAGCCACTCTGCGGATATGCGGAGTGGCTTTTTGAGGTTAAAGCAGATGGAATTTCTTACCCGTTTGCCGGGCAGCTGCTGACAGGTGTCTTATGTCCTTTGCGGCGAAGCGTGAGGAAAAACAGAACACAGAGAATGACGGACAGAAGCGAGCCAGCTGCGGTGGCAAGTCCCATGGGGAAGAGTGTATGCGGAAAGTATTTGGAAGTGAGATAAGCGCCTGGAATCCGTACCAGAATAATTGAGAAAAAGTTGTGGAGAAAGGAAAACTCAGATCTCTGACAAGCGCAGAAATAGCCGCTGAAGCTGAAATGGATTCCGGCCAAAAAGCAGTCCCAGATATAGCCTTTGAGATACTGGCCGCCGGCAAAAATTACTGCAGAATCTTCTGTAAAGAGACCGACAACCGGCTGTGCAATCCATTGCATCAGGACGGCGGCAATAAATCCAAAGCTTGTTGTGATAAGGATTGCATAGCGCAGCGCCTGCAAAGCACGGTCTTTTCTACCGGCACCAATATTTTGTGCACCAAGTGCAGAAACGGTGGAAAGCATGGAGGACGGAACCAGGAAAAGAAAGCTGATGATTTTTTCCACAATGCCAACTGCGGCAGCGTCAGTCAGGCCGCGGCTGTTTGCAATAATTGTGATGACAAGAAAAGAAATCTGAATAAATCCATCCTGTAGAGAAATGGGGATTCCGGTTTTCAGAATGCCTCCCAGGATGTATTTTTTGGGTTTGAGATCTGTTTTGCGCAGGGGAATGCCAGGCTTTCGTTTGAGGAGAAACAGCAGGGCGATGCCTACGCTTATGGTTTGGGAAAGGGTAGTGCCCAGAGCGGCACCGGCAGGCCCTAAATGGAAAGCTCCCATAAACAAATAATCTAGGCCAATATTTACGGCACAGGCGATAGCGATAAAATACATGGGACTTTTGGAATCGCCCAGTCCGCGGAAAATGGAACTGATGATATTATAGGCGGTAATAAAGGGAATTCCCATAAAGCATATGGTAAGATAGCACGCAGTTCCGGCAGCTGCGGCTTCCGGCGTGGCCATAGCCGTTACAATGGGATTGACGAGAAAGAGCAGGAGAATCGTCAGCAGAATGGACAAGATCAAAAACAAGGTTATGGTATTTCCGATGCAGCGGGAAGCGTGTTTTTTGCGGCCGGCTCCCACTGCCTGTGCAATGCTGACTGTGGAACCCATTGCAAGTCCTACAATGATTACTGTGAGCATGTGCATCACCTGACTGCCGACTGAGACTGCTGTGATGCTTGCTTTTCCTTCGAATTGTCCAATGATAAACAGATCGGCCATGCCGTAAAGGGTTTGTAAAAAATAAGAGAGCAGATATGGCAGGGAAAATGAGATGACATTTTTTAAAACGCTGCCTTTTATCAGATTGGTTTCCATGTGTTCCTCCATTTTAGGATGGTAGATTTTGCTTTCGGCAGTATCGGACTTTCACCGCTCTTTCTGTAATTTTTTCACGTTTTCTATAGCACTTTTCAAATATTCGTTTTCTGTATGGGATTCCAGAAATACAGTCAGCGGAATGAGATTATCAAGGACATCCGGATAGGTTTCGGCATATCGATTCAGATATAATGTCAGGATGTGTTCCTCTTGATATTCCATGAAATGGGACGTGTACATGAATTTCACAGCGGCGAAAAATTGCTTGTCGTAGGTATCATTTACACCGCGATTGAAAAACTCATAGGCACTCCGGAAAAACCAGCTGCATTTTCTGGCATCGTTTTTACGGTCTGCAATTTGTGTTAGTAACTGTAGATACTTATCCCCCTGCCAAAGTACAATGCTTTTCTCTGTTGCAAATTTTTTGAAATCACGGAGCGTTTGCTTGTTGTAGATTTCCTGAATTTTGTAAAGATTGGAATCTTCCTGCAAAAAGAGTTTATGTGCATCTTCCGTGCAATGAATGGGGAAATTGCGGTGGCATCTGTCATCCATGGCCTCTTTTATGGCTTTCAGCTGTTTTCTTGTGTCAGGACTGAGATTGCTTCTGTATTCGGCGTTATTCTGGTAGAAGCGGATGCCTTCTTTTATGCAGTCTGTCAGTGCTTCGTATTGCTTCGGTATCCTGAAATCATAGGTTTTTTTCTCGTATTTCTCATTGTTGTCCACTTGAAAAACAGCGCCGTCCTCTGTAAGAACAAGATAACTGGAATAATTTATGCCGCACCGGGCAATGCCATCAGAAACATAATAAATAAGGGTTAAGAAAATGCCGCGCTCCGGATGGAAAACACCAGTTTCCCAGTTGATTCCGCTGACGTGCAAATCGTATTTTGACTTGTATTCCGGTTTCAGAAAATCGAACATCTTTTCCCGGATTGCATCTGTTGTGCAGATAAACTGGAATCCTTCGACTTTTTGGTAAATCCGTCGTTCCAGTTCCTTTCTGTAAAATTCCAGTGATTTGAAATTTCTGTCCTGCATATGGGCACTGACAAAATCGAGAAGCGAACGAAGCCTTGGAACATCGTCCGAGAATGTATGGATGCAGCTTTTCATATATTGTTGCAGGAAATCCACATAGCCGCAGCTGATCACACCGCTGCAATAGGCTTTTTGGATGACAGGAAATGTGATGTCTATATAAGTATCATCAATGCCGCAGATGACCAGATTCTCTGCCTGCTGAAAATCCTTTGAAATCTGCGCGTAATCTGCTTCACATAATGTATCCGGATAATCGGAGATTTTTGCAAGAATTTCTCTGTATTTTTCTCCGCGTATCGAACGCATTTTCTCATCCGGCAGGTATTTTTCAAAGGCAGCAACGGTATTTTTGTTGTACATTTGGCTAATATGGGAAAAGTTGAAATTTTCCTGCTGAAACAGCTGCACAGCATCTTCATAGCTGTTTATCACGAAATTCGGTCTGCACTGATCCTTCATGTTTTCGGTGATTTCGCGGAGCTTCTTTTCCTGTTCTTCTGAAAAACTGCTCTTGAATTTTTCTGCCGCTTTGGGATTGTTGTAGAATTTTATGCCGGCTTGTATGGTTTCCCGGTACAGTGCAAGCTGTTCCGGCACTTCGGAAAGTGTATGCTGGTATTGGTAAGCGGAAACGTAGAAAATCTCGTCATTTCCAGTGAGGATAACATATTTGTCATCATCTCTGTCGGAATTGACATAGGTGATAAAAAAATCATGTTCATCCTCATAGACGCCGTAAGTCCAGTTGATAAAATCTACTTTGAAATCCCATGTATTCCGGTAAACCGGTTTTATGAAATCAAACATTTTCGTGCGGATTGCATCGGTTGAAAGTTGAAAGATAAATGCCATGTTTTTCTCCTTTGTGCAAATGCTGCGGCGAGCGGATGCGAAAAAGCGCTATGGCTTATACCATAATAGTATATCATTTTACATAAAAAGTCAACCGGACTATACTTTTCTGATTTTGGATTTTCGACAGCAAGTCACTTGACAGCGAATCACAGATGTGATATAATAAGAAAAATCAATCGGATGATTTTTTATTTTACTTGTAAAGGCAGGGGATTCGCATGCGTACAAAAGGCACAAAACAGATCTGTGACAATCGTCAGGCGCGCCATGAATATTTTATTCTGGAAAAATACGAAGCCGGGATTGCCTTGCAGGGAAATGAAGTAAAATCAATCCGGCTGGGGCATGTAAACCTGAAAGATGCCTGGTGTGACATTGCAAACGGCGAGCTGTTCGTAAAAGGCATGCATATTTCTCCCTATGAAAAGGACGGTCTGTTTCGGACGGATCCCATGCGTGTGCGAAAGCTGCTGATGCATCATCAGGAAATCGACCGGCTGTTTGGAAAGGTAAAACAGGATGGCCTGACACTGGTGCCGCTTGCGTTATACTTTAAGGATTCCAGAGTAAAGGTCTCTGTGGGACTTTGCAAGGGGAAGAAGCTTTATGACAAGCGTCAGACAGCTGCTAAGCAGGATGCCCAAAGACAGATTCGCCGTGCCGTAAAGGAGCACTACGCTTAAATGGGGGCGTAACGGTTTCGACGGGGACGATGAAGCATCATAAGCGAGTAGAGGCTGCCGTATCTCTTAAAACAACGGCACGTTTAAAATTAAACGCTAAAAAGAACTTTACTGTAAGCTTTAACAAGAGCCTGCAGGTAGCTGCCTAAGTCAGCTACTGTCGCCCGCAGAAGTACCACGGTCTGCGCTGCGGCATCATTGCAGTGGTGAACGTTCCGGCGGCCTGTTCACACCGCAGGATCGGATTTGAACTACCGCGTATCACAGCCTGTTTGCCGGCGGTGATGCGCGGGAATCTGAATTGGTAAACTACACTCGTAGAAAGTGATGTGGAATTGTTTTCGGACAGGAGTTCAATTCTCCTCGCCTCCACCAAAACAATATTACACAAAACCCTACTACTTTGTAGGTGGCTTTGCCGTCACGGTTTGGTTGTAATATCAAAACGAAAGAACCAGAGGGTCTTATGCTCTCTGGTTTTTCAATTAAGGGGATATATATTTATGAATGCTGTTGATCGAAAACTTAAAATACATACTAAAAACGGAAGCTATTCTGAGGGTGCTGCTAACCGTTCTATCCTAACGGTTACTTGGGATAGTAATAATACCAAGACCGCTGTTGCAATTGGTATAAACCCAAGTAAAGCCAATGATAATAGAAGTGATAAAACACTTACAACATTAGGAAGATTTTTAGCGGCTAACGGATATAAGGAACTGAAAATGTTCAACATATTTGAAAGCTACTCTACAGACCAAAGTGGAATCAATTATAAAACAGCAACCGATTTTGTTACATACAAATCTGAATTTGAAAACGCTGACGCTATTTTTATTGTATGGGGAGTTGCAAAAAGTTATAAATCTGAAAAAGAAAAAATAATTGAAATTCTGAAGGAATATGGTGATAAGATTTACTGCTTAAAGAAAGATAATAGGTATCCATTACACCCAAGCCGGATGAGTTATGAATGTGAAATATCAAAGTATAGCTTTGATTGAAACACTACATATGATTTTATGTAAATTTGAGAAGTATGTCAAATATTACTATAAAACAAAAGCCAAAGAGTTTTAGTCTCTTTGGCTTAATTACTTTAAATTTCACTTATTCTCTTTATATGATGTAAGTGCATCCAACACAGCATAATACACCATTTCATCAGGGTGGTATCTATCGTCATTGAATATGGAACTGCCCGATTTACTGAAATGCTCCAAAATCGCAGCAGCACAGCCTGCACTTCGATTCTGTCCCGATTCACATTGGCAAATAATACGTAATTCCTTTGACTTTGCGGAATATACAAACTCTGCTATCTTATCAGCTTCGGGAAGTTCTGTCTGAAAATCATCTAACGGAATGTAGAGTACATTATCAGATTTGCCATTGTAATCAACAAGCGAATAGCAGTCTTTATCATTACTATATCTGTCGGGGTCATAAAAGCTGATGACAGCAGTGTTTTTGAAAAAATCTTTTGGAAGTATATAATTTTCAATAAAGTCCCGAGAATATATATCAACCGAAATATACATCTGTATTACGTCTGTAAACATATTATAATCAATTTCGGCATACTTAGCAAGCAACAGATAATGATAAATCATAGCTGCATTAAATGAACGTGAAAATAAATAATTGTATTGCTCTATGACCTCATAGAATTCACTTTCAAAATTATAACTTTCAAGAGCTTTAGAAAAATAATTAATTTTGCTATATTTCTCGTATGCTTTTATAGAATCTTCTGATGAAACGCCTTTTTCAATAAGATATATGTAAATATCTTCCCTTTCAATGAAAGGATATTTTTGAAATAGTTCTGATTCAAACATCTTTTTTATATTCAATACATCAGTCGATATATTTTTTATCATACTATGAACTGCCGAAAAGATACGGCTGATTTCTCTTTTAGTCGAGGGCTGTATCGCTTTAATCCAAGGATATTCTCCGCATATTTTTTCTATTTTTTGCAAAGATTTATAATCCAAAGCAGAAAGTTCGGAAATTGGAATATCGGAAACAATCAATCCGGTACGATTCTGACATTCATATAAAAATTCCATTGTTTTTGTGGATATGATATTTCGCTGAATATCGGGATTTTGCCGAATGTAATCATAGCCAAAATGATTACTGACCGCTTTTGCAGCCAGTGGGATAATTTTCCAGACAGTTCTGATTGATAAACTCTGATTTTCTTTTTGTTTTTTACTTCCCCATACGCAATCAAAGGGTATGTCGATTCCCATTGAAATCATTTGATTGCCACAAGAGCAGTTCTTGGGCGGCAAATCAATTCCAAACTGATTATAATTATTATGACATTCTGATTTACCACAGCAAGGGCAGTAATAGTGTGACGGCAGAGGATTCAGACCCATATATCCAATCAGATAAGCAATAAAAGTTCCGTTGCCTGTTATCATCGGTATAGAATGTTCTCTCGCAACTTTAGAAATTATTCGGTATGCTTCAAATTGTAGTATTGTTTCAGAACTTTTCAACATTTCAATTTCTTTATTGAATCTTTCTAAAGCAAAATCAGGAACACCTGCACAGTAGATTTTATGTAACTGTTCTTCGCAGGATTTTTTTATATTTGCAAATGCCTGTTCTTTTGAGATCATTTTCTTTACCTCCATAATTCCTAAAGATTATATACTCGCCGATGTTGCACTACATTCTTTCAATCATTCTTATGCAGTTCTATAAAAACCTCTATGAATATAAATAATATTTATTTGTATTATGAAAGGTTTACCTCTCCACAATCCCCAAATACTTATAAACTGTCGGATAAGATAAATTACAAAGCCTTGAAAACTCCTTTTTATTTATCTCACCATTTTTGTATTTCGGATAATGCTTATAAAAGATACTTGGAATATCGTCTGCTGTTGTAGGCGGTCTGCCAATGGTTTTTCCTTTTGCTTTGGCATTCTCCATACCGCTTTTCACTCTCTGACTAATGATATTGCGTTCCAGTTCGCTGAATACGCCCATCATTTTCAGCATACCCTCGGTCATTGGGTCAAGTTCCTTACTGCAATCTACAATGAAAGTACCAAGTACTAATTTTATATGCTTATTTTTTGCAAGCTCAATAATATCGCAAAGCTGTTTTGTACTTCGAGTAATTCTGCTGACTTCTGTTGCAAGAATGGTATCTCCCGACTGCACAACACTAAGCAGTTTCTTTAGTTCTGCCCTGTCAGCTTTCATACCACTTTCGTATTCCAGATATATTGTAGTATCAGTTGCCCCTTGTTGTTTCAGCTCTCGTACTTGTCTGTTAATGTCCTGCATTTTCTCGTTGGTGGAACATCTCGCATATCCGTAAATCATCATAAACACCTCACTAAAATGATGTTGTATATATTATAAGATATAAACGAAAAGAAGTCAACTGTTTCTTTTATAATTTCAGCCGTAATTTTTTAAGATTACGGCTGTTTTTACGGTATTAAAAATTATAAACGGAAAGAGATGTTTGTTTTTATATAATCCTTGGATTATCAAAATCGGTATAACCAAAGTAGTTCTTAATGGTTGTTGTTTCTTCATTTTCACCAAAGCGAGATACCATAAATTTGTGATATTCCGCATTGTATGGATTTGTTTTAAGAATATCCAGAAATACATCAAGCAACTTATCCTGCGGAAAATTCGGATTTGACATATTCTGAAATATATTATTTGCCTGTTGAGTTGTTTCGTTTGTGAGCCACCAGATGGATTTTCCATTTTTATTTAATAAGAATACAAGTGATAAGAAAACACACCAATAATCCGTGAATACGCATTCAAACAAATAGTCAGGTTTAATGCGCCCGTATAATTCTGCCTGCTGAGCCTGATTGATATTGGATACACTGTTTATAAGACCTGCTTCTGCTCCGTCACGAACGATATTGAATGCTGTAGCTGTTGCAATGCCTTTAGCTGCTCCTTTCAATCCAAAGCCACCGCCGCTCAGATTTGGAATTAAACTGGTTATATTTGACATCCTTCTGCGATTTGCTTGCAATGTCAATTCAATACTTTCAAGGGTTGTGGTGTAATCATTCATTCCAAGGTGAAAATCAGCAAGGTGCTGCTGTTCAAATGAATCTTCTGTAACTGTCCATATACCCTCAGAAATCAATATGTTCATCGACTGTTTGATTAAAATGCTGAGATAGGATTGATATATTTTAGGATAAAAGCCAAGAAAGGTAGAGAGATTCTGAACTTTCTTGTCATATTCTTTTCTTGCATTATCAGCGCAGGCAGAAGCAAGCTCACGGAATTTCAGTCTGTATGAATTGAAAATATCCATACTCTCGGATACTTCAAGCTCTTTTCCGCATATAGGGAACTTTCTGATTGAACCAACTACCGGTTCCCAATTGTCTGGCGCTGTTTCCTGTGGTTCATTCTGTTCACTGTTTTTCATTTCCTCAATATAAGAAATAACAGCTTTTGCAGTATCTACATCCTGCGAATTTAAAGGCATAGAAATAGTAGATGTACCGTTATTGCTCAATATATCAATTTGCAAATCAGATGTATTTTCCGCAGTGCTTACTAGCTGTAATGTCAGATTGGAAAAATAAACAATACTTCCACTTGAACCGCCTTTCATAGAATTGCTCAGAATGCTGCTATATCCAGATTTCAAATAATACAGAATAGCATAATCCTCATAGACCTCAAGCTTTGTGCCATTGGGTGACTGCAAAATATATTTATAGTTTTGAGTAATTCCATTTGCAGAAGCGATTTGCTCATTTGCGTATGTTAAAGCACTGGCAAATCGTTCTTTCTGACTATATTCAAAAGCCAAAGTGAGACATTTTCCGTTTGCTCTTGTTTGAGCTACACCATTTGAAATCGGTCTCGGTGGATTAACGATATTAATCTGTGTCAATTCAGCATAACAATATTCTGCACTTCCATAAATCAAAGAATTTTCGGTGAAAATAAATTTTTTTCCTAAACCGAGCGCGGGGGTAAACACTTCATACATAGTATGCGATGTATTATTTGAATTGCTATTAGACTGGTTTCCTGAAAGGTCACTAACTACTTGCTGTGCGCCGTTCACCGCCTTTTGAACAGTACTGTTCAGCTTGTTAAAAAATCCATTATTTGTCGATTGCGACTGGGGCACACCAGCACATACTTTAGCACCGCATTTACCGCAAAAAGCTGCACCGTCATTTAATTTACTTCCGCATTGCGTACAAAAAGCCATTGTAAATTTCTCCTTTCATTTTCTGTATTCTGCAATTTCAATCCAAGCCTCATTTTCCCATTCAATAGGAAAACTGTAACTGCTTTCGGAGATTGCTTCTCTGATACAATTCTGGAAAGCAATATATTCCTCATAAGTCCACTTACTCCAGGGCTTTGAGGTGCTTTCGCTGTACTTGCCTACAGCACCGTCCTTTTTCGGAACGCATTCCAGTTTCAGACAATGTTTCAGCTTTGGATTATCTGAGCCAACAGCCTGCATAATATAGCTATCCACAGGAATGTGCAGATAGTTTTTCAGAGCAGAGTCCTCTGCCGTCATCAAAACATATTTTAGCATCATGTTCAGCCACTTTTGTGCCTGTCCATATGTCAATTCGCTGATTTCCGAATACGTATTGATAATCTCTTCGCAGATTCTTTTATGCTCACAGTCAAAGGCATTCTGTTTTTCATCAGAACCCTTTACGGCATTCTCCAAAATGTCATATTCATGGACAAGCATTTCACAGATTTTTTGCTTTGCACCTTTTCTAGTGTCTTTATTCTCTGTGTTGAACTTTATCGTTCTGCACAAGTCCAGATAAGCTTTTTCTGCACATTTGATTAGAATATCGTTCATACTATCACCCTTTGTCATATTGAAGTACGCATACTTTAAAAATTCGAGTACCATAATTTTTACCTTTCGCTCTTGTCTTGTTTGATCGTTTACATAAACTTTTCAGGCTTTACGTTCAGAGCATAGCAAATTGCCCTCAGGTCTTCCGGGTACAGCGTTTGTTTTCCGTTCAGGATCGCATCAAAAGACTTAGCGGAAATTCCTGCTTTCTTTGCGACATTTGCTGCTTTTAAGTCATTGTTTGCCATGTATGTGCGAACTTTCTCATAAACTCTCATAAGACAGACTCCTTTCCAGAAATTCTGGATTTATTATCATTTTACCACAGATTATCTGTGAAGTCAAGCGGGCTATACAGATTTTCTTGATTCCTTTGTTGACATAACAGAATTCATGTGGTACAATCAAGGTAGAGGTGATTTGATGAAATACGAAATCGGTGCAAGAATCCGTAAATATCGGGAAATGAGTGGTTTCAGCCAAAAGGAACTGGCACAGAAAATCGGTGTCAGCAACAGCCGTGTTTCCAACTGGGAACAGGGAATCAACCGTCCCGATGCGGATATTCTTGCGGATATCTGCAAGGCATTGAATGTATCTCCCAGTGAGCTGCTTGATGTCAGATTATCACCGGAAGATCTAAGCGAACAAGAGCGAAAGGTAATTATGGCTTATCGCACCAAACCAGACCTCAGGAAAGCTGTAAATATTCTTTTGGGTATTGAATAATTGTTTTTTCAGCAAGGAAAAAAGCTTTCTGCATGAAAAAACGATACAGTTGTCCGCGGTTATTAACGGTTGAAAAGCCGAGTTGTTGCTTTCGCTGAATTATCGCTTGGTTTCTATTGGAGAGTTTGTTAAGTTTGACTGATTTAAGCCGCTTTTTGAAAAAAACCTTATATATTATTGAAGGCACGGGTAGGACTGTTCTTTTGCCTGATTTGTCGGTATGTTGTGCAGAAACTTTCTGTGTACTTTTATATATAGAAAAAGCCATTGGCACTTCATTTATAGTGTCAATGGCTTTTGGTTTAATTATTAAATAAGAATTCCTGTACTTCATCAAGCAACATATACGCTATAGAGAGCTTGTTTTTATATCTGATAGGCAGCTTGTTCTCCTTTTCTTTGGCTTCAACTATATTATTCTTTGCAAAGCCAAGTAACTCTATTGCGTTAGGCTCAAAATTATCAAATGTTATTCGAGTTTTATTTTTCATATAAGAAAATCTCCTTTAGGTTATTAATCATATTGGGCGAATATTTTTCCTATAAATTTTGCAATTTGTTTGTTCCCTGTGTGCTCAGTGATATAAGAAACAATTTCAAATTCTACACTATGAATTGATTCAATCATGGCGAGATTTGTATAGTAATTCAACCACCCCCTTAATTTCTTTGCCAGTGATTCACATAAACATTCATAAGACATATTAGGAAAGTCATTTAATATTTCCTTTATCTTGTTTAGAAGAAAATCTATATTATCTCTGGTTGGAACAGAAATAATATTATTGTTTTGCTTATAAATTCTATATCCAAGAAATGAAAAGCCGTCTTTCAAATGAGTAATTTTAGTTTTTTCATACGAAAGGCTTAACCCTCTTTCAGATAAGAAACACTCTACCACAGGGACAACAATTTGCAGGGAAGCCTTACTTATACCTGTAATAATAAAATCATCTGCATAGCGTATTATGTGTACAGTATCATTAAATCTGTCTTTAAGAACTCTTTCCAATCCATCAAGAACCATGTTGCAAATAATACCTGATATGCAAGAGCCTTGAGGAATTCCTTTTTCTGAGGAATAGAATATTTTATTATATACATATCCGCATTGAAGAAATTGCTTTAATATTTCCTTGTCCATTGGTATGTTCTCCATAATCCATTTGTGGCTTATATTATCAAAGCAGGCTTTTATATCAGCTTTCAGAATCCATTCAATTTCTGAATGTTTGGATAATAGTTCAATACATTTTGCTATGGCATCTTTTGCACCCTTATTGTGACGGAAACCAAAGGAACAGGAATCTGCGGTGATTTCTGCAATCGGTTCTAACGCTAGCTTGTATAACGTTTGCATAGCTCTGTCTTTAATAGTAGGAATTCCTAAAGGGCGTAGTTGCCCATTAGACTTTTTAATAAACATCCTTTTTAGTGGTTTGTGTTTATATCCTCTGTGTTTTAATGTTTTTATTGCTTGAAATTTCTCTTCAGGCTTATTCCATAAAACCCCGTCTATTCCGGCAGTGCGATTTCCGTTATTGGAAGTAACAATATTTATTGCTATTGCTTTGGCATAAAACGAATGAATCAGTTTCTTCTGTAAACATTCTACTTGCTTATCATTACAATTGGTATAGGCTAAGGCAATACGCTTTTGCAGCTTTTTAACACATTTTTCTGCTGTGTCAAAATTGATTTTTTCCCAGCAATCAATTGTGTCAGAAGTAGCACACATATTTATGTTAATTTTGCTCATCTCCTTTCAAAAGTTCTGCAAATGCGTTATTGGATATTTTATTATGGAGGAGGTCCTCTTACTTTGCATTTTATTTTAGGCTGACTTAGAATGCTCATTTTCTTTCACCTTTCCATTTACAGATTGAGTATAATCGCTTTCTGTTAAGAAAGCGTTATATTCTTCTTTGTGGTCTTTGACATATTCACTGATATCTGCAAATATGGATTCAGCGAACATTTTAGCTTGCTTTTCATTGATTTGTATATCAGAATAATAATCCATATTTGCCACATCCCTTCTTTTTTTGAATTTACCATTGACTTTAATTGCATTATATCATATAATAAGTTTATAGTAATCTGTGCATTATAAACCTTAGCATAAACTTTTGAATTGTTTGAGGTATTTGATCATGAAAAACATTAAGTACGAAGCAGAATCTGTTTTAATGGACTCTTCGGGAAATTTAAAACGCTTCACTGGCAAATTATATTATGATAAAGTCAGACTAAACAACTATAAATGGTATGGAAAAGATGACAGTATGCGAATATATGCAACATATCATTATGATTTGGACATTGACTGTTTTGTTGACACACTGCTGTGTAATACACCAGATTTATTATTGGAAATGCTAACATTGAGAGAAAAATTATCAGACAGTATTTTTGATGTATTGGATAAAGTGAAATTCGGTTTTAAAATAAGTGATAATGATTTAAAACTGATATGTAATTGGTGTAAGAAAAATGGATTTCCTGAGCATATAGATTCTGAAAGCAAAATTAAAAATAAAAAATTGTTTTCTTTGAAAGAGCCAAAACAAATTAGTTTTTCAGTAGTTGATTTTCTTAATAGATTGAATGATGTCTATAAAGCATTTTTACTCTATAAAAAAATAATAGAAAATCCGCGCAAAAGTCCAAGCATTCAGAATGATAAAATGAAATTTGAAAGTGCATTTCAAAGTATTGTATTTACAAATAAAATATGTTTCGGAAAAGAGATTTTTTTGGCTGTAAAAGCAAATGATTTATTTGATGCGGCTTTTTATCAATTAGCTAATATGTTATACTTACCAGAGGAACAAATAGCAATATGTCCGATATGCCATAGATTTTTTATACGGAAAAATGCCAATCAAAAATATTGTCATAATACTAAAGTTGTTAATGGAATAGAAAGGCGAACTTGTTATGCTCAAAAAATGTATAAGAGAAATCAAAGCAGAAAGGAATCAGAATAATGAATGTTGTAATATATGCTCGTTTCAGTTCAAGTGGACAGAGAGAAGAAAGTATTGAAGGACAAGTTAAGGTTTGCACAGAATATGCAGAAAATAATGATTATACGGTAATCGGAACATATGTTGACAGAGCTTTAACAGGGAGAAATGATAAACGACCAGATTTGCAAAGACTGCTATCAGATAGTAACAACAACAACTTTCAAGCTGTTATTGTATATTCTATAGACCGTTTTGGACGTAATTTGCAGCAGTGCTTAACTAATGAAAATAAATTGAAACAAAATGGTGTAGCCCTATTCTCTGCAACTGAACATTTTACAAATGACCCTGCTGGCATCTTCTATAGGAATTTGATGATGGCTCATTCTCAATATTATTGCGATGAATTATCTCAAAAGATTCGTAGAGGTATGGATATAAACGCCGAAAAATGCCTATCTACGGGTGGAAATATCGCATTGGGGTTTAAGGTGGATGATAAAAAGAACTTTCAAATCGACCCAGATACCGCCCCTATCGTCCAATATATTTTTGAAAGTTATGCAAGTGGAAAGACTGTGACTGAAATAATAAATCAATTAAATTCACAAGGATTAAAAACATCAAGGGGAGTTCCATTTAATAAAAATTCCCTTCATTCCATGCTGAAAAATAAAAGATATATTGGCATTTACACATATAAGGGAACTGAAAAAATTGGAGGGATGCCACGAATTATTTCAGATGAATTATTTAATAAGGTGACTGAAATTATGGATAAAAACAGAAAAGCTCCCGCAAGAGCAAGAGCTAAGGTCGAGTATTTACTTACGACAAAAATGTTTTGTGGTTATTGTAAAGAAATGATGACAGGATTTTCTGGTACTGGAAAATCAGGAAAAGTGTACAGATACTATGTGTGCAATGGTACAAAGAAAAAAGCTTGTAAAAAAAAGAAGGTAAATAAGGAGTATATTGAGGATTTAGTGGTTAACGAATGTCGAAAACTTCTAACAAATGAAAATATCAAGAAAATTGCAAATAGTATTTCTAAGATAAGCGAATCCGAAAAAGATACAGCCCATTTAAAATTTCTCAAAAAGGCTTTATCTGAAAATGAAAGAAAACATAAGAACGCTCTAAATGCAATTATAGAATGTGACCTTGAATCTGTAAGAAAGTCATTATATGAACAAATACCTATTTTGGAAAAGGAACATTCCGAATTACAAAAACAAATAGCTTTAGAAGAAAAGAATTTCCCAGTGCTTACAGTACCAATGGTGCATTTCTTTTTGAGAAAGCTTAAAGACGGCAATGTTGATGACATAAAGTACAGAAAAACCCTTATCAACGTCTTTATTAATAAAATCTATCTGTACGACGATAAGCTTACTATTATTTTTAATTCGGGAGATAATCCTGTTACAATCAATGATTTACTCTTATCTGAAATTGAGGATAATTCAAAAAAAGCGGAGGGTTTGTTTTTGGATGGGGTTGCTCCACCACGAAGAAATGCGTATTTTTAAAGTAAGAAAACGCAGCGAAAAAAGCCGTAGATACGTAATTACACGTATTTACGGCTTTTTTGTTTTCTCAGAAATATGCACTTTTGTTCAATGCGGGGTCAGAAGGAACAATATCCGACGCATTTTTTGTCGCTGTGTCTTGAAATTCACTTGTGAAAAAATAGTGCGACAGTGCGACAGAAAAACATTACTGTATTACGGTTTTCCTGTAGATTCCTGTTATTCCGGTAAATTCCTGTTGTTTCCAGTGCTTTTTTGGCTGTGTCCTAAGCTTGAGATTCTCTCTTTTCCGAAGAAACTGTGCGACAGCTGTTTTACCATGCAAAATTTGTTGAAAATAAAATACGCAGGTGCAGCATGGGGTTACTCTGAAAATGCAGTAAAGCCCGTATCAACCCCCAACATCAAATATATATTATAATTCCGGTAAGGTAAATCTTTCAGCCTTACCGGAATTTTTGTTTTTGGAGGAATTTGAAATGGAAGAAGTAAGAATTTGTGACTACTGCGGAAGAGTGCTTGTGGAGGAAGAGGGCACACCGGTAGACGATGAGCTGCTCTGCGATGACTGTGTTGAAGAGCATTGCGTCACCTGTGACCACTGCGGCGAAACCATCTGGGAACAGAACAGCGTCTCCGATGAAGACACCTGCCTTTGTCAGGACTGCTTCGATGCCCACTACTACCGCTGCGAATCCTGCGGACAGATCGTTCCGGAAAGCATTGTCTGCTGGCACAGCGACCTGCCCTACTGCGAAAGATGCTTCGACGAGTTTGAAGATGAGATCGAGGAATACGGCTACAAGCCCACACCCATTTTCTACGGAAACGAAAAGCGATACTTCGGCGTAGAACTGGAAGTGGATGAAGGCGGCAAGGACAACGACAACGCCGCAGCTCTCAAAAGCATTGCTAACACTCATGAGGAAAACATTTACATCAAGTCGGACGGCAGCTTGGAGGACGGCTTTGAGATCGTCTCTCATCCCATGACCTTAGAGTACCACACAGAGGAAATGAACTGGAAGGAAGTCCTTCGGGAGGCAGTTGCCATGGGCTACCGTTCCCACCAGACATCGACTTGTGGTCTGCACGTTCATGTGAACCGCAATGCTTTTGGCGACAACCAGGCAGAACAGGAAGATGTCATCAGCCGAATCCTGTTCTTTGTAGAAAAGCATTGGAATGAACTCTTCACATTCAGCCGCAGAAGCAGCTACAACATGAGCCGCTGGAGTGCAAGATTCGGCTTTGAAAAGACCGGCAAGCAAATCTTGGAGAAAGCCAAAAGTGGCTGCAACGGCAGATACGTTGCGGTCAATCTGAACAACTACCACACCAATATGATGCAAACCAAAAGCCCTATGCCACCATGCTGTTTGCAGAAGACTAGAGTGTGTTCCCATAAAAATGAAATGCACGTCTTTTCGGCAAAATTGTACGCCAACTGCGTTAAAAACCCTTGCCAGACACAAAGTATGCCTGCGGATTTTTGCCTTGTTTGCGTATCAATTTTGCTCGAAAATCCGCACAAGCATTTTATGGGAACACACTCCAAGTTCTTTCCGTCTTTTTCAAGAAAAGCCCGAAGAACATTCTGTTATACTTTTCAAAGGAGGCGGTTTTATGCCATATACCGGTCATGTGCGAAAGC
>OLOH01000109.1_pt1 | contig 66377 bp, 61 predicted proteins | sample 1673221 | NCBI WGS metagenome assembly OLOH01 (sample SAMEA3136767, study PRJEB25190) | human gut metagenome
CAAGCTTTACTGCCTGCACTTTGTACTCATTTTCATATTGTTTATTTTCTGACATTCCTTTTTCCTCCATTTCTTCCTTTTCCTATTTTATTTCTTTGAGGTTAGGGTGTCAAGTTTTATTATACTACATCAACCACAAAACAACATAATTCTACAACCACTTTCAGACAATACAGCAGACTGTCACTCTTACTTTATTTTATAGTAAGCAAATTTTCCCTTTCCAACGAGCAAAAGCTTTCCTTCTTCCGTCATCTTAACAAGCAGACGATATGCCTGCCCCTGATTAAGATGCAAAAGCTGCATTACATCCTTTCTAGTTACTTTGCCTTGATTATTTTTTGCAAACTTCAAAACAAGTTCCGGATAACGAACCCGATCAATCCCTGTCTGCCGCACGTATCCAATTACATTGTCCGCATTTTTATAAAGTGCTGCACTCAAAATATAAGCTCTGCTGTTTCCATTTCCGTCCGCTTCCACAAGTCCGGATTCAACTAATTTTTCAACGGTTGTGCGTACTTTGTACTCGTTGAGATGAATCATATGTGCAAGTTCTCCAAGCCGCAGTCTTCGATTGGATTTCAGAGCATTTAATATCAGCAATGCATTGATAGATAATGGTCTGCCGATCTTGCTTTGTTCTTCTGCAATCATTTTAATAAACGCCTTATCCGGCAAACTTTTAGGAATAAATAATTTCACTTGATTTGTATTGGATTCTGAATAGTCCGGCAATGATTTCCCATAGGAAAGTGAGCCTTCAAAAATACGATCTACGCCTCGTCCAGTACGCTCTGCAAGACCGATTCGCTTTAATACATCAGCAAGTGCAGGATTTCTTCCATGTGGTTCGGCTGTCAATAAATTTTCAATTGTTACACCTTCAATAAATCCACCCGGATTACTGATGGTCAAACCATCATCATCCAGTAAAACACGAACACGTCCCAACATCGTATAATCCCGATGGCAGAAAGCATTTACCAGTGCCTCTCGAAATGCCCTTTTATCAAAATCCGGAATGGAAATTCGAAACAGTCCTTCTTCCATTTCTTCTGTATGGTTTCTGGCATCCATAAATGATTCTATTTTCTCAAAAGCCATCAATATCGGCAATACAAAGGATTCATTTACTGCTACATCCGTTCCCTGTAGTTCTTGAAAGGCTGCTTCAGCAGTCGGAACAAGCGTTGAAAGCCGTTCTCGACGTCCTATTAGTAACATACCACAGTAAGTAGGAACAAAAGTACCATTTTGTTCTACTGCCAAACGAAGTGCAAGATCTAATTCCGTATCATCAAGATCAAGCAAATTTTTTTCACCATGATAATTTTGTATAATGTTACGAAGATGTTCTCGTTCTACCGGATCTAAATCCGAATATACTGCCTCCGGAACAGGCTGAGCAGAATAATCCAGCATACGCAAAGAAGAAAGCCGTGTATTCATTTCATATGGATACATCGGGATATTTTCCGGCTCTCCATCTAATTTTATGCGTCTTCTCAGAACTTTTCCATTTGAAGCAGCAACAATCGCTGTATATTTCGGAACTGTTACGATCAAGTACTTTACATCATCCGCATCCATAAGTTCCGTTTGAACTGCAACAGGTGGAATCGTCTTATTGGCAATAAATGCTGCCAACTTAGAAGGATCCTTGTGAGACGGATGCAGTCCTGTAATATCACCATTATCTTCTACACCAAGAAAAAATTTACCACCGTCAGTATTCGCAAAAGCAACTACACTTTCGATTATCACATCATCTGATAACTTTTTCAGATCGCTTTTGAATTCAACCGTCATATTTTCTCGAAATCCAATATTCATTTTAACACTCCTTTTACGCTCGGTGAGCATTGAATCAAATTCATTATAACACGACCGAGCGTTAAAAGCAAGCGTTAAACGATAAAAGTTTTTATTTGCATTTGAAAAAAGCATGGAATTTCGGAATATTTATAGAATTTGGTTTAACACTCGCTAACGCTCGCTTCGTGCGTTAAACCGAGTGTTAAAATGACTTTGGCTCATTTTCCAATATATTTTAAGGATAGATTTTCAAAAAGCACATCACCTTCCTCACTCCTAAAAAGCCATAAAACAACCAGCCTGAGATCCCAATCGCAGAACCTCAGGCTGGTCTTATCTTTATATACCGTGAAAAAAGTGACACACTTTCCAACAATCACATCCCCTGCAATATCTCCTCCACTCGTTCTTCCAGCTCGTCCGTCTCATAATCGTTTTCCCGCAAGACACGGATCGCCAGGTCATAATATCGCTTGGCATTTTCCTTATCCCCTGCCTTGCGGTAATTGTCTGCCATCATAAGATACACCCATTCCATTTGTTCATGCAGTTCCCCGAAATTCTTCTGAAAGCACTCCAATGCCTCAGCTGCAACGATGTCACAATTCTGGAATTCTCCCAATTCTGACAGCACAGAACTATACCGCATCATCAAATTTGCAATCCTAACTTCGCCATACACATCATGCTCCAGCAAAGTTTCCAATGCCTGTTCCATGGCAGCTTTGCATTTTTTCAGCAGTTCCCGGCTTGGCTGAGCGTTGTACCAGTCGATCAATGCACAGGCATAGGTAGCCCAGATCTCTCCGGTTTCTTCATGCTCCTCTCCATAGAGCTGATTTGCCAGTGCGATTGCCTCCTCGTAATTTTCTTCCATTTCAGAAAATTGTTTCATTTTCAAATTGCAGACTGCCACAGCGGTTTGAAATTGCACCAGTTTGGTACTTTCCTCCATAGGCTCTTCCTGCATTTGCACTTGAAACAATTCCCGCTCTTTTTGATAACACGCCATTGCACGGGAAAACTGCTCACAGTCCCGATAAATATCCCCCAGTTCTGACCAAAATGATATATCTTGCTCCTGTTCCGCCGTTTGTTCTGCAAAGCACTGGTCTGCGTAGAACAACGTTTTTTCAAGGTAAAACGCACTATTGCAATCGATCCAATAAGCATTTTCCAGCAAGATAAAATTGGAATAAGCCGAAGCAAGCTTCATAGGCTCTCCGATTTCTTCTGCAAGCTGTAAGATCTGTTCTACACATGATTTCGTTCCTTCAAAATCACAGCGATCGGTTATATACCCTAATAGTATTCCACTCAGATCGCTGAGTTGTTCCTCTGCTGATAAATGCAGTTCCGCTATTTCTGCCGCCGCTTTTTCACTGGTTTCTGTATCATGCAGCTGTGCTGCAATATCCCGGATAAAAGACAGTGCATTGAATTGCCGTTGCCTGGAATCCTCCTCCAGCCTCAGAATCCGAAGTTCCTGCTGTGCTGCCCATAGAGCATCCTCATAACGATCTTCTCCCAGATACAGCGGATAACACATGGTGCCGAAGAAATACGAAAGTTCCGGATCATCACCTTGAATATGATGTGCCATATGATCCAGCCACTGCACAGATGCAAACCGTTGTTCCGCATTCTCGGATTCCTCAATGTAACTGGCAACGGCACCTGACATAATCAGGATTCGTTTGCATTCCCTGCTGTTCGGACGCAGTTTTTCACACAGCACTTCTACGATCAGCGGATGAGTGGAAAGAATACGCATTTCATTCTGGTACACTTCGGAGATCCAGCCGCTTTGAATCAGCCGATCCAGGCTGTTGATCTCTGCCTCATTCAAATCACTAATAACTTCAAAATACTGCCGTACCATTGGCGTTGCACCGACCAGAGCAGCACAGCGAAGCACCTGCTTTTCCGATTCGGACAAATCCAGCACCGAGAACAGGATCTCCATATGATGGAACGCTGTTTTTTCCCGGAGTGTGCTGTCTTTCAGCTGACGCACTTTACCGTCATCTCCGGAAATGCCTTCTGCACAGAGTTTCTCATACATTTCACGGGAGGTGAGCTGATGCAGTGCCATTTGCTTCGCCACCAGTTCCACTGCCATGGTATGCCCGTTCAGTGCCTTCAATATGGCATCGGTGTACAAGTCCGGCTCTCGCTTTGTATAGTACGCCATCATCTGATACAACGCTGATTCGTCAGACAAAATGTCCACCTCATACTGGGGAAAAATACCGTCATAATCCACTCTGGAAGTCACCAGAATGGGGCAAGGCAGTTCTGTCAGAAAGTCCAGGTTCTCGCAGTCACCAGTATCAAAATTGTCCAGCAGGATCAGATGCCTTGGCGTACAGATTTGACGCAGTACCTGCAATTTCCGTTCCAGATATGCCGCATCACTTTCTCCGTCAGAACGTGTACAATGCACAATGGGAAAATTGGTATCGCTGAGAATGGTGTTCTCCATGCTGTCCAGAAACCGAACAAATACAACGGCGTCATACTCCTCCGCATACGTCATAGCATAGTGCTTTGCCAGTTCTGTTTTTCCGATACCGCCGACACCGTGGAGCAACAGAAACTTTTCCTGCTGCAAAAGGGTATGAATCTCCTGCAATTCGATATCCCGTCCGCAAAAGTAATTGTTACCTAAGGGCAGTTTGGTTTGCAGATAAGGCTTTGGCTGTCGAAACGAATCCAGAAAAGGCTCGATCTGTGCCAGGAGTTCCGCACAGGAGGCATACCGCTTTTCCGGATTGGCAGCCAAGGTCTTTCGCAGCAGCTCCGTGACCATGCGTCTGATTTCCGGAGCAGTTCCGGCAAGCACCGAGTCCGGGAACTCTGCATCCCATACCGCACGATTTCTCCTGTCCTTTACTTCCGGAGCACGGCGAAACAACAGGTACAACAACAGTCCGCCCAGCGTATAGACATCGGACACAACGCCGATCTTTCTGCGGTTTTGCTGTAACACTTCCGGTGCTGCCCACTTTGCTGTACAGGAGATCACTGCATCAGAAAGCCGGCTTTTTTCAATGGCACTGTCAAAATCAAACAGCATCACCAGTTCCGGCGTTTCCGGATAGAGCAGCACATTGGCAGGCTTTAAGTCCAGATAGAGATAGCCATGCTGATGCAGATTGTCCAGCTGCTGTGCTACTGCACGCAATACCCGAAATGTGTCATAAAGCGACAGTTCCTGCTGTTCCAGCGGAATGCTGTTCTGACAGTTCATAGCAATATACCGGGTGCCGTTTCCGGCAAAAACGCCCTGGACATTGCTGATACTGTTGCAGCTTTCCGGAAACTGCCGGAACTGCATCTGCTTTTGATACCCTTGAATAAAGCTTTGCATCTGCCGTTGAAAAGCTTCTTCGTCTGCCGCAAGCAAACTGCCGTCCTGCTGCCGAATCAGGTGTAGATTTTCCGGACAGAACTCTTTCAGCCGGAGATAAAATTCGTTTTGTTCCCCGTCCCTGCAAACCGCCGTATAGACCAGACAGCTGGCTCCTGTTCCGATCAGTTCCTGAATCTGCACTGTGATCTGCTGCTGGGTTCCAATGGCGGAAAGGGTCAGATGTGTACCGACTGGCAGTGGCGTTCGCATGGTAAGTTCCTCTTTTCAAAAGTTGTGATATTGATTTATGACGGCATCTGTAAAAGGTATTCCTGCAATTCCTGCAATGTCTGAAATCGCCTTTTCCAATTGCTGCACAATGTTTTCTGATAAAATTCCGAGTGTGACGGAAAGACAGCAAACCGTCTTCGCTCCAGCCATGTCACCGGTTTTCCCTCCCATTGAAAATACAGATAGCTGCCGATCAAATAGACATAGCTGCTTTCTGTGTAAACTGCCTTCTGCCTGCATTCCGGTGCGAGCAGTGACCACAAAGGGATACCCGAAAAAAATGAAACGTGCTGTTTCAAAAAAACTGCCGGGGAAACGGACTCCTTTTGCAAAGCAGAGATCAGTTCCATTGCCTGGCGAACACATTCCTGCAATCCCATCACCTCCCGGCTGTCATCGTAACACATTGCCATACAGCATTTGTAACAACCACTTGAAAAGTCATTGTTACAAACCCATTTCTTCCTATGATACAATGAATCATGCGGAAATCTCTCCGCCAATTTACAACAGGAGGAAAAAATCATATGAAACCATTTCAGGAAACAAACTACATTGCCAAAGACAAAGAAAACGAACAATGGAAAAGCAGTCTGCCGCCGGAAGAAGTCAAGGAAAAGATGCTGGCACAGCGTGGATTTACACAAGAAAACGGCAGCAAGATTCAATTCGACCACACCGTATTTATTCAGTATGCAATGACAAGAGTCCACGCATTATACTGCAACGGAAAGCTCTACTTCTACAATTTCAAGTCAAAGTGTTATGAATACCTGGAAGATCACGCATACAAAAAGATTTTCTTTGCGATCATTGAAGAAGCTTCCTGCAACATCTGGAAACGAAAGCAGGAAAATGAGTATATCCCCTATTTCAAGCGAAAGGTTCCCTATGCAGAGGATAACGGAATGCGTCCGGGACTCCTGCAGTTCCAAAACTGCATTTTCGATTTACAGGAGGAAACGATAGAAAAACCAACGCCGGACATCTTCTGTCTGGTACAAATCCCATATGACTACGACCCCAAGGCAAAAGCACCGCAGTTTTTCCGCTTTCTGCAGGAACTCTTTGACAACGACCAGACACGGATTGATCTGGTTCAGGAGATCATGGGAGCCTGCCTATACTATGAGGACATTATGCAGAAGCTTGTCGTCTTTCTGGGTTCCGGTTCCAACGGAAAGTCTCTGTTATCCAACATGATCAAGCATATGCTGGGAGAACGGAATGTATCTGCTGTTGCGTTGGATCAGATCAGCAGCGGAAGATTTGGCAAGCAAAACCTGGACCGAAAGCTGCTGAACATTTCCTCTGAGACCAAGACAGAAAAGCTATACAGCACAGCTGACCTAAAGGCACTGACCGGCGGCGATTCCATTGAAATCGAAGAAAAATTTGAAAAGTCCTATACCACAGAGATCCACAGCAAGTTTATTCTCCTTGCAAATGACATGATCCAGACTAAGGATTACAGCGACGGGTTCTATCGCCGGCTGCTGATCATTCCCTTTGAACAGTGTTTCCACGACCTCGCCCCCAATCAGGAGCCGGAGGAGGGTGTTCTCTACAAGAACATTTATCTGGAAGGAGATCTGATGCAAGAACTCCCGGGCATCTTCAATTTTGCCTATGCCGGACTGGAGCGACTGATCGACAATGATTACAATTTCACCTATTCTCCTGCCTGCGAAGCTGCATTGGAGCATTACAAAAACGAACACAATGTGGTAAAGGCATTTTACAATCACTGCATCGTCCTGCCAGAACCCAAGCACAAAAAAGCAGAGCGAACCGCTGTGGTATATGCCGGATTTTTAAGCTACTGCCGGGAAAATCGATTTCCCTGCAGCATTTCCAGCATTCAATTTCACCGGATGTTTCAAAATATTCTGACCGAAGAAGACACAGAAGCACGCATGGTACACCGTAACAGCGGTGACTTCTACTTACACCTGCAAATGCAGTTCTAAAATCAAGACCACGTTCTAACAGCAACATGATCCAGGCACATCACTTTTATCACAGTGTGGAAAGTGATGTGCTTTTTTCGTCTGCCTGGTCAAAATAGTACCGCCGCATGGCAGACCGCAGTTCTTCCAACGGATAGGGATGATTGGCACAGTGCAGAAACAGCCAGTCATAAGGATTCCGCACGTACAAAGCCGGCAGACCGCTGCTGCACAACAGGTCATTGGTTTCATGAACAAAGTCCAGAAAATCAGACTCAATGGCACAAAACAAATCGGATGTGTTGTTCTTTGCAAACAGCGTCGCAAAGAAACAATAGAAGTTCAGCAGGATCAGTGTCTTTCTCAAAATCGTATCCGAGACCGATTCTCCCCGTTTGATTCTGGAAAGGTTCATTCCCAAGGGAAAATCAGAGCGTATCAATTCCGGAAAAACAGCCTCTTTGGAAAAGGAACTCTTTTTCTGGTAAGTCCGCATATTCTCCCCGAAGATCACACTCAGCAGCAGATCGACATTTCCGGATTTCTGCTTTTGGTGGGAAATTTCATTTTGATCTGCAACTGCATTTTGAGCAAGTTCTGTGGCTTCCTGTATCAGGCACTTCGCATAGTGAATGGCAGTCTTTCTGGGCATCTGAAAATCCAGACGGTTTTCCCGGAAAAAGCAAAGCAGTTCCTCTGTGGAACCAACTTGCAGCAGTGCACTTTCTAGCTGGCTGGTCTGCTCATAGCACATTTCTTCCTTTGCCGTACCTTCTCCGTTTATCAGCTGTTCCGCCTGCTCTGCCAGAGACAGCATTTCCGGATACCCCAGTCCATTTCGCAGACAGTACCAGATCACCGTTTCTTTTGCACTGCGGAAATTGAAGGGACAAGAAAAGTACACCTTCTGAAAAAAAGAAGCCGTTTCCCGGTCGTTCAATCCCAGAGCAAAACAGAGCCGGAACAGACTGTCCCGGCTGCGTTCGCCACTGTTAGGACGAGTTCCGCAGAACCAGCTTTTGATGACTTCCGGATTGAGCGTTACCCCTCGCTGCTTACAGCATTCCCGAACATAAGCAATCTTTTCTTTGGCATCGTCTGCCTGTCCGGAAAATCCATGCTGCAAAAGCGTATCCGTCAAGCCCTCTGCAAATGTTTTGCACGGATAGGTCAGCAGGTACTCCGACGTGTAAGTTTCCTCATCGTCCTGCACAAAGCCATACTCCGATTCCAGAATGTCATCCAAACACTTTCTGGTAACCTCACCTGCACCTGCGTACAATTCTTCTTCCGTCACACGATCGCCTCCTGCAAAGTCGTTTTTACAAAATGGATTTTTGGCATGGTATACTATAAAGGCAGAAAAAACTGCAAATCAATACAAAGGAGATTTTTTCAATGAAAGACACTTGCAACTACCCAGACGGCACATTTATCGGCATCATCACAGACATTCAGACAGTGGAAAAACCGTATCCCAGTGTTACAGTAACCGCTGCACTGGCGGTCGACGGCAAAATTTCCGAACATCAGAAATGTTTCAACAAGCCCTTTACCAACGGACGAGAAGCATTCCAGAATTTCTGCGAGGAGTTCGACCTGTTTTCCGATCGAACAGAACATCGAAATGACTACGTACTGGAACTCGACTATGCCATTGGAACATCTTGCACCGCTGTTCTTTCTTCAGACCGTGGCTTTGAAAGCATCACACCTCTTGGCGATACAGATCTGAAAATTGCTTTCGGACTGGACGACTGCTACGAAAAGATCCGCTGGTTTCAGCCGGAAACCTACTGCACTGAGAAAGATATGGCAAATCTTGCTCCGGAGATCAGGGAACAGCGTCTGCAGCTGAAACGAGATCTCATGCTGATAAAGAGCGTTTCTTATCAAAAGGCAGAACGGGAGATTCCGGCATTATTCCAAAACTACCGTCGTTTTCCGCCGCTACAGCTGCATCGCCCCTGTGCCGGATTTATCGAAAAGATCCAGCTGAAAAAAGACCGCTTTCGTCCGGAAGAACTAACACTATACTGTTACGTTGCTATCATAGACAGAGGACACATCGTACACAGGGACTATTACATCAACCGCATTCGCTCTGTAGGGCGTGGCGATTACGAGCACTTCTGTGCGACGCTTGGGCTGCTCTATGAAGAGGACAACCCCAATGAGCTGATCGATCTGTGTGAGCTGCACAATGCCTGCTTTGTACCGCTTACCATCTATCTCTATCAGTCTCCGAAATCCGGAAACCTCTATGTAAACCGGCTGATGAAGTATTCTTCAGCGAACTTCCAGGACGAAATGGACATGATGCAGTTTGTCTGGGCTTATGAGCATTATTGCAACCAGGAACATGGCAGCTTCGATTTTTGCGAATGTTAAAGCTGCACCACCCCTGGAAAGACGCTTCCGGCAATTGCCGCTGTGAAAGCTGCGGCAAAGTCGTTCCGGAACAGCAGCTGCATTGGGAAAAGCGATTAGGCTACTGTGACACGTGTTTTGCAGAAATTCGGAAATATACTCCCAAGAAATCATAACGGAAAGGATCGGCTGCATGACAAGCCGGTCCTTTTTTTATTACAGCCGTAACATTTCTTTGAACGGACAGACGTTTGTCCTGCTCATTTGCTACAATAGAATCAAAGGGAATCTTTCTGCACCGCCACGGGAATTGTCGGATCAATCAAGTCCGTGATCTCCACCTGCAGCACTTTTGCCAGTGCCACCAGTTCCATATCTGTCACAAATCGTTCTCCATTTTCGATGCGGCGGATAAAGTGGTGGTCTACATCATATCCGGCAATTTGCAGATTCTTTGCCAACTGTCGCTGAGAAAGCCCTTTTTCATGCCGGATCCGAATCAAATTCGGTCCGCAGATATTGTTGGTGCCCAAGGTGGTTTTCAGTTTGAACATATTGGTTTCCCTCATTTGAAGATATGGTAAATATTATTTGACATCATATCTATTATATGATATAATGAGGATAGTGGTGGTTAATAGTATTCACCATTTGAAAAATAATTTTTTTGAGAAGAAATATGCTTATCAGAAAGGACGAGCTATCGATGAATCGTGAAGAAACATTAGAACGGCTGAGTTCAGAGATTTCTTGTGTACAAAAGCTATTGGATACAAAATATAGTGAGGTAATTGAAATTTCTTATCAGCAAAAGCTCCGGGAAATTCTGAAAAAAATGACTTTTTTTCAGGAAAAGCTAAAAAACAATACCTTTGAGATTTCCATTGTTGGCCTTGAAAAATCCGGAAAAAGTACTTTTGCAAACGCATTTATGGGGAATGATGTTCTTCCGACGAAAGACGCACGGTGCACATACACCGCAACCAGCATCCGGTTTGGCACGGAGAACGATGCACAGGTCGATTTCTACTCCGATGCACAGTTCAACGAGGAATTTCACAGAAAGCTGAACCTTCTCGGCATTGAAAACCCGCAGCATTGGAGCGAATGGTCAAAGGAATTGCTGGACAAAGAAACCGAACAATTGCCACCCTTGCGTTCGGAACAGAAAAATATCTATAACGACATCCTCGAAATCATCACAAATCGGAGCAGCATTCAAAATCTGATCGGTTCTGAATCTCTGCATTTTGTTAACCATGAACTAGAAACCGAGGTAAAGGAATACATCGAAAATCCTGCAAAAGCACTTGCCGTTAAGGAAATTGTGATACGCTCCGATAAGCTTTCCGCCATGCGAAATGCGATCATATATGATGTCCCAGGTTTCGATTCTCCGACACAACTACACAAAGACCAGACCAGAGCGTGGATGAAAAAATCGGATGCTGTCATTTTAATTGTCAATGCAGATCGCCCCAGTTTCAATGATTCTCTGGTACAGTTCTTTGAATCTGTGGACAAAGACGATGACGGCATTTTCATTGGGGAAAAGCTATTTGTTTTCGCAAACCGTGCAGATATTGCAACCACACTCCAGGATAATTTGCAGCGGATTCGAGAGGAACTGCAAAATTACAGAATCATGCCAACGGCATTGATTGCACAGCGCCTGACGGCCGGCTCCGCAAGGGCAAGAATTGAACTTGACAACGGCAATACGCAAAGTGCAATTTTACAAAGCCTAAAAGAAAAAGGACTTGCCGGAGACGGCATCGACACCATCCGCAGCCTGCTTGAAGACTACAACAATACCGTTCGCCTGCAAGTGATGCAGCAGCGCATTGCCAACTTAAAGGAAAATGTGCTCGCACTATTCAGTGAACTCCGACAGGAAAATCAGATCGACGGCAATTCCAGCATAGAATTGCAAATGGACAATCTGGTTGACGAACTAAAAAGAACGGCAAGGCAGAGAATCCATAACGCACTGGCAGAGTGCCGGACGCAAATTGTACAGCAGTGCAAAGAGAACAAGCCAATCACGGATAAAGTCCGCAAAAATGCAATTCAAAGCATCGATCCTGTACGCTATCAGATCACCGAAGACGAGATTCGAAGAGCACAGTACGAGGAACTCTCCGGTGCAGGCGTTTTGGAGCGATTTGACGCATCCATACGGGACAGCAAATTTACTGCAATGTATGAGGAGTTTATCGACAATGTAGTACATTTGGCAGTGGAAGAGTATCGTGAGAGCGAAAAGAAGATTTTAACCGCATTTGAATCCGGTCTGGAACTGACACCTTCCCATCCTTTTTTCAAGGAGCTGGAGAAAGCACTGAAACAGTACATCTCTGAACAATGCGGTAAAGTTGCACCAGAGGGCTATTATAACAGCTTGATTCGCCGCTACTCCAGAAGCCTGTTTGAAATATTGATTTCCACACCCTTTGGGAACATCGCAAGATATAAAAAATTTGATGACGACCGACGCAACTTCTACAGCATCTCTCTGTTTACAGATGAAGAAAATCCGCAGATCCAGCCGGACAAACAGTCGATGCACTATCAGATCTTATTTCATCAGCAAATCAATTCCAACAATGACCCGCAAAGCAATTCTTTGAACGATGCAATTGTAAAGGTGGAATCTGTGACAAACGAAGTGATCGCAGTTAACAGCCTGCTGTACCACAATCTGCAAAACTTCTGTGAAAAGCATCCAAACAATGCACTCGCCGAACTGGACACCCTTCTGGCTCAACTCCCACCGGTTGAAACGGCAGATGCCAATGCAATTCCGCTCTTTGCCATTCAGGAAAATCCAGCAGTCACCAAGCTGAATCAGCTGCTGGAACATGCACTACAGGAAAGTCCAAATTCCACTGAAAGCCAGTTGACAGAAAGAGCATATGCGCAGTTCTTTCAGAACTACAGAAAAACAATTGAAAAGATTCCGAGCGAGTTCAACCAGGATGTCTGCATCCTGAAGAACATTTTAAACGAACAGGTCATGAATGCGGTTTCCATTGAAATTCCTTTCTTGGATCTGGTAAAGCAGGATATTATCAGCTTACAAAAAAGTCTGGAAACTGCGGCATTCACCTCGTTCATCAACATGGAAAAGGCACATATTTTAGAGGAAAAATACAATCAGCTGAATGCAGAGAATGAAAATCGGAAACGCAGGCTGGAAATCATTCGGGAAATCGACCGGATTCTCGCTGCGGAAGACTAAGGAAAAGGAGATAGAAAAATGTCTGAATTGCAAGCAGGAATGCAAATTGAATTAGATGATAACATGGGAACGATTCAAATCGTCCGGAAATTAGGAGAGGGCGGCCAGGGATATGTCTATCTGGTGGACTATCTCGGAAACCAGATGGCATTGAAATGGTACAAAAAAGGTTCGATAAAGGACATGGAGGGATTTCGCAAGAACCTGCAAAACAACATCCGGGAACAGGCTCCCACAGACTCATTCCTGTGGCCCGTTGCCATCACCCGTATGTACTACGATACATTTGGCTACATTATGAAACTGCGCCCCGATAACTACTATGACTTTTCTGATTTTCTGATCGGAAAGATTGACTTTTCCAGTGTTCACACGCTGCTGAATGCAGCCATCAACATTGTAGAGAGTTTCCGGATTCTGCATAACCGTGGATTCTCCTATCAGGATTTGAATGACGGCAACTTCTTCCTGAACCCTGAAACCGGAGATGTCCTGATCTGCGATAACGACAACGTTTCCCAGTTTGGAGAAAAGTCCGGGATTGCTGGAAAATGCAGATACATGGCACCATCTATCGTTGTAGGAAGAAAGACGCCGGATAAGAGAACCGACCAGTTTTCTCTTGCCGTTGTCCTTTTCCTGCTTCTGCTGAGAAACCACCCTCTGGAGGGCGAGCAGACGCAGAGCAAGGCCGTCATGACGGAACAACGACAGAAGCGCTATTACGGCGAATCCCCTGTTTTCATTGCCGACCCCAAGGATGCGTCCAACCGTCCGGTAAAGGGCGTGCACAATAACTTCCTGATGAGATGGCCGCAGATGCCGGTATATATTCAGAATACCTTTATCAAGGCTTTCAGCAAGGAAGTCATGTGCGAAGACAAAATGGGAATCACGGAAAAGGAGTGGCTGCAAAATCTGCTTCGGTTCCAGTCGGAAGTCATCATCTGTCCCAATTGCGGAAAAGAAACCAGATATACCACTGAAAATGCAACGTGTATGTGCTGTCATCAGCCGATCACGCACATTGGCTGGATCCAGACACAATATTTCCGCATTCCGATTTTCCCCAAGCAGGAGATTGTTACAGCCTACATCACAGATTGCTACGACCAAAACGAATGCCGGACAGTTACAGCAAAGGTCGTACAGAATAAAACCAAAACCAAAATTGCACTCATGAACAAGTCCGGCGAATCTTGGCGGATCAACAATGAAACTGTCGCTCCCGGAGAGCGTGTTCTGATTCAAAAGGGAATCCGCATTCAAATCAAAAATGAGTATATGGAAATCAAATAACAGAAGAGGAGACTAGACTATGTCTGAAAATCTAAGCAGTTTTCTGGGAAATGCAGAGAGCATCCCGAAAAGAGTCATGCCGATCTTTTTCCTGATCGATACCTCCGGAAGCATGGAGGGCAAAAAAATCGGTGCCGTCAATTCTGCAATCGAGGAACTGATTCCGGATCTGCGGCATCTTTCCGAATCGCAGGCAGATTCCGAAATCAAACTGAGCGTGTTGAAATTTTCCACCGGCTGTGAATGGGTCACGCCTGCTCTGATGTCTCTGGACGCCTTTGATGATTGGGAACCGCTGGACGCCAACGGCCTGACCGATCTGGGAGCTGCATTTCTGGAGCTGAACGACAAGCTGTCCAAAAATGGATTCATGGACCGAGGCGCAGCATCTTCCGGATTTTATGCGCCTGTCATCCTGCTCCTCTCTGACGGCGAGCCAACAGATGACTACCTCACTGCACTGAAAAAGCTACAGCAAAATAAGTGGTATCAGGCTGCGTTGAAAATTGCAATTGCAATCGGCGAAGATGCCAACCGGGAAGTGCTGAAAAAAGCAATTCGCAATGTTGAACTTCTGTTTACCGTAAATGACATTGGAAGCCTCAAAAAGATCATCCGTTTCATTGCAGTCACCTCCTCACAGATCGCAAGCACCTCTGCAACGGTTTCCGAGGATTCTGCGGAAGCACCGGCAGATGTGAAGGACGTCCGTTCTACGTCTGCGGAACATCAGATGGCGGAAGCCGCAAAGGTTATGCTGGAAGAAGAAAAGGAATCTGCATACAGCAGTATAGAAAGCACCGAAGAATCGCCCGAACCGATGATACTGGGTTCGGATGATTCCGATGATGATGACGAATGGGATTAAACAATGATGATGTACGAAGGATTTGCCGTTTCAGAAAAGGGCTATCAGCATATCTTGAACCATACCGTATGCCAGGACAGCACACAATATCTGCAGGATGCGGACTGTGTCGTTGCAACTGTGGCAGACGGTCACGGCAGCAAGCAGTACTTCCGGAGCGACCGAGGTTCCCGCTTTGCCGCAGAGATCGCTTGCAATAAGATTCGGGAATTTCTAAAATCAATCACCTTTCCGTTTCCAGACTCCAAAACGAAAAAAAGTGTGGTGACACAGCTGATCCACAGCATCATTACGGAATGGCATATTGCCGTGAGAAATGACCTGATCAAATCCCCTTTCACGCCGAACGAACTGGAGAGAGTGCCGGAAAAGTACCAGAAAACCTTTCAATTTTTCACCGGGGAAAACTACAGAGCACATACGGAAAGCGAGATCTCAGACCTGATACAAAAGGAGCATTCTCACGTACAGAAAGCCTACGGTACTACTCTAATTGCGGTCGGGTTATGCAAATCCTACGCCATCGGTCTGCACATCGGCGATGGAAAATGCGTTGCCCTATACGAGGACGGGACCATGGACGAGCCGATTCCATGGGATGAGAACTGCCATTTGAACCGCTGCACTTCCATTTGCGATAAAAATGCAGCCAGTGAATTTCGCTGCCACATCTGGGACAACCAGATTCCCGTTGCCATTTTTCTAGGAACGGACGGTATCGATGATACATTTGCCGAGATGCTGCACTCTTTTTACCGCAATGTTGCACTTGATTTTTTACACGACAATTTCCGAAAGCGAACAGAAATGCTGCAAGCCAATCTTGCAAACATCTCCAAATCCGGCAGTCATGACGATGTTTCCATTGCGGGGATTCTGGATGTGCAGAAGTTATCCGCTATCGAACAAACCTTACAACAGATCACAAAATTGGAGACGCTAACTGCACAGAAAAAGCATTTGCAGGACACCATTCAGGAATTGCAGTTCCAGCTGGAAAAGATACAGCGCCTTTTGTCACAATCGGCTGAAACGCCGGAAACCGAGGAAAAAATCAAGCGGTATCTGGAAAAGAAACGTAAAATCGAGGAAAAACTCTCTGAACAGCAGCAGAAGCTGGCAGGTGTCACACGGGATATTGCAGCAGTGCAAAGAGGCTGGGAAGAAAAAGACGATGCTTCCGGTCAGGTGCAAGCTGCTGATACAGAGGAGAAAACACAAGACAACGCTGCAATCTGTCCCACGGTTTCAGAGGGTGACCGGTCACAGGAAGTCACAGCGCAGCAAGATGCACAGGAAGCCTGCATTCCCGCCTGTGAAACAGAAACCGCATCCGAACAGCCAGAGGAATTCTCTCTGGATGCAGCAGAACCGGATTCAGCAGAAAACGACAATGCCGGCGAAGTAAATGACGCAGTTCCGGAAGAGATCATCAGCGAAAGCGAAAACGAATGGGAAGAGGAGTGAGAAACATGGCGATCAAAGAGGCACACATTGTTCTTGCACGCTGCCCCCAGTGCAACCGGCGCTTATATGGCATCCGAGTCGAAAAGCAGCCAGACCACTGGGCACTGACATGGGCGTTCCCGATTGACGAGAGCAAAGCAAAATCGGAGGGCTACGACGAAACCGTTTTGAACGGAACATTTCACCCGTCCCCCGATTATAACGGCTGTCCCTTTTGCGGAACCAAAACTTTTTTACACTGTCCACGCTGTTCCAAGATTACCTGCTACCATGGGGAATCCTATGCAACGTGTGCCTGGTGCGGATTATCCGGAGAAACAAAAACACAAAACAACATGTCGCTAAAAGGCGGCAGTATGTGAGAAAAGAGGAATCTGATTATGAAGTGCAGCAAATGCAATAAGACATGGAGCTTGTTTGACGAAAAATTGTCAGATAAGCAGCATTGTCCCCATTGCAAAGAAAAATTCATCTCTAAGTTCCAGTATTTCGATTCGGCTTCGGAGGGAATTGCCTACTGTCTGGAAATGGGCGGAAAGGAAATCCTGAAAAACAAATCCAAAATGAACGCCTATATCAATGACCTGATGGGCAATGATTTTCCGAATCACAATCTGGTGAAAAACGCCATCGACAGCGACATTGGTTCGATTCTGATCGATGCAGACGAAAAGGACGAAAAAGCAAAACAGGCTGCCGTACAGCAGGCCATTGGCAGACTGATTCGTGAATTCTCGACAGAGAAAAAGAAAGCCGAAGAAGTTGTCACGTATTTTACAAACGCACTGCAATGGAAACTTCCCGCAGCAGCAGCGGAAAAAACAGGGGCTGTGAATGCAGCAGCGAATCCGGCTGCACCGAAGCCCGCTGCAAAAGCCGCCGCACCGCCGACACAGAAACAGCAGCCGGCAGTGTCGAATGCTTCTCGGACAAGCCCGAATCCGGCAAGTCAAAATGCAACATTTTCACCTGCTGCCACACCCGGAACTGCAACGCCTCCGAATGCTGCAATCGCCGGTCAGCCAAATCCTGCCGCAACTCCAAACGGACAGAATCCTCGGCAGCAAGCACCGAACGCTACCTTTCAGGGTGCACAGCCCTATCCTGTCCCGCCGGTGCCGAACGGACAGGCTTATCCCAACGGAACGATTGCACCAAAAAATGCAAACGGTGCACTTCAAAACAATCCTAACGGCACTCTGAATCCGGAAAATGCTGCCGTCAAAAAGAAGAAGAAGTCGCCGCTTGGCTACCTGATCGCAATCCTGATTCTGCTGCTGCTTCTCGCCGGATTGGTCATCTGGTATCTGATGAGCCACAAAAATGAACCGGAGCAAACGGTATCCACGCCTGCCATCGTCGCCGAAGTCGAAGAGAGCAGCGAAGCATCCACCGAACCGGAAACAGAATCCAAAGAAGAGACCACAGAAAAAGCGACAGAGACAGAGTGCACAACGGAAGCAACAGAGGAACAGACAACAGAGAAAACAGCTGGCAATACGGCAACTTATGGAGTAAAATCTTTAGCACATTTTAATACACATGATGGAACATATAAAATTCAATATAATCCGGTAAACAATAGAATCTACTATATGCAAGACGAAGCTAAAATCATGTATTACGACCTGAATACAAATAAAACAGAAACAGCGGTTGATTTATCCGAAAGCGATTACCGAGATGCATTCAAAACATATGGGGTGAATCCGTATACCGGAAAGCTTTACCTGAATGTTCAGAATGAAAATATTGGTATTTACGATGTAGAGGCAGATAAAAGTGTATGCTATATAGAAGAGTCTTACAACGTTGTTTCGCCAACAGCTTTTACTTTTTTGTCAGAAAATGAAGCCTTTACAAATGGATATCAATTTTCTTTGGATACGGGTGATGTTCTCGCTTCCGGAAAAGTTCCTTATGTAGGTTATCCTTCCTTCTCTTATCCTTTTTTGTATAATGATGAATATTATTATTTGACTGCTCTTTCAAGCAGCGTTGATGATAAAATTAGTATTGTAAAAACGACACAGCTGCTAACTTCGGACGGAGAATATTCTGAAAAAATAAAAACAAACATTGATGAAAATCCGTTCTTTGTAGACACAGATGCCGTGTATTACATGACAGAAGACCATTCCATCTATCAGGTGAATCTTAGCTATCAGGAATCCGAGGAAGATGTCTTGAATCGTGACGAAAACCATGACATTATGATCATAGACGGCAAAGACATCGAAAACTCCGGCACCAATTATCTCAGCGACAACATTGTAGCTTTCACCAAAATTGACGACTCCACATTCGCCGTTCTGGACGGTCTGGATAACTCCCTGAAATTGGTTTCGGCAAAGTAAGCCTTTCTTACAAATTTCAACCCTATCACATAAAAAATCCGGCAAGGTTTCCTCCCAAACCTCACCGGATTTTTTCACATCTCCCCTACTCTATCAGTTTCCCCTTATCGATTCCGCCGCAGCGGCTCCTTTACATAGTACGACTCCGCATCATGCTCCATTCGCAGGTCATACTCCTTGACCGGAACATACAGATTATGCTCTGGAAAATCCCTTTTCCGCATCGAGATCCATTTCTTGTCATGTTCCAGATGTCTGGGCATCGGAAGCTCCGGCATATTCTTTCGATAGATACACCGAATGTTCGGGTGCAGCCATAGATGATTAACGCAAAAGCGATATGTTTCTTCGATATCATCTACATACTTTGCCAGCGGTATGGTGCTTTCCGCTTTTTCTTCTGCCACGGCAATACGAGCAAATGGTTCTGCAAATTGCAGATGATCCCAATCATTTTCCCTGTCACAATTCGACACCACCGGCATGACTTCGTCAATTTTATCCTCCGGTATTTGCCGCTTTTTCGGATAATACTGCACAATGCAATAGGCTCCCAGCAGACGGTTCAAATCGCAGTATACGGACCTCGCACAAGCCAGCAAGCCAAAATCCACACACAAATCACGGAATTGACTGCTACCCCATGTGGTCAGATAGCTAAAGTATTTCACCTCTTCTTGCACAGTCACACCATCCCAAACCGCAAGAATCAGTTTCAGATGATAGTCGCAGCAATCCTCGTAAAGCAGATAATCTGTCACCATTGCCTTGTATCCTATTGTAAATTCGTTTGGTTTTCGTTTTTTCTGAGACATTGAAAATTCCTCCCGTTTCGTTATCGGCTGCAATGCTTCTGCAACCGCAGTATCAGTATAACACTTTCAATTTTCAGTTTGTAAAAACGAGTTGTTTTCGGAAAGGTGCTGCGAAAACCACATCACTTTTCTCACCCGTATCAACCCCCAATCTCAAATATATATTATAATTCCGGTAAGGTAAATTCTTTCAGCCTTACCGGAATTTTTGTTTTTGGAGGAACTTGAAATGGAAGAAGAAGTAAGAATCTGTGACTACTGTGGAAGAGTACTTGCGGAGGGAGAGGGCACACCGGTAGACGATGAACTGCTCTGCGATGACTGTGTTGAGGAACACTGTGCCACCTGTGACCACTGCGGCGAAACCATCTGGGAACAGAACAGCGTCTCCGATGAAGACACCTGCCTTTGTCAGGACTGCTTCGATGCCCACTACTATCGCTGCGAATCCTGCGGGCAGATCGTTCCGGAAAGCATTGTCTGCTGGCACAGCGACCTGCCCTACTGTGAAAGATGCTTTGACGAGTTTGAGGATGAGATCGAAGAGTACAGTTACAAACCCACACCCATTTTCTACGGTCAGGGAAAGCGATACTTCGGCGTAGAACTGGAAGTGGATGAAGGCGGCAAAGATAACGACAACGCTGCAACTCTCAAAAGCATCGCCAATGTGCATGAGGAAAATATCTACATTAAGTCGGACGGCAGCTTGGAGGATGGCTTTGAAATTGTAAGTCATCCCATGACCTTAGAGTACCACACAGAGAAAATGAACTGGAAGGAAATTCTCCAGGAGGCAGTCTCCATGGGCTACCGTTCTCATCAGACCAGTACTTGCGGTCTGCACGTTCACGTCAACCGAAATGCCTTTGGCGACAATCAGACAGAACAGGAAGATGTCATCAGCCGGATCCTGTTCTTCGTGGAAAAGCATTGGAATGAACTCTTTACATTCAGCCGCAGAAGCAGCTACAACATGAGCCGTTGGAGTGCAAGATTCGGTTTTGAGAAAACCGGAAAACAAATCCTAGAGAAAGCCAAAAGCGGCTGCAACGGCAGATACGTTGCGGTCAATCTCAATAACTACCACACAATCGAATTTCGCTTGTTCCGAGGGACACTCAAATACAACACCTTCATCGCCACATTGCAGATGGTCAACCACATCTGTGATGCGGCGATTTCTTTGTCTGAGGAAGGCATCGATGCCATGAGCTGGTCGGAATTTGTAAGCTCCATTCGGGAACCGGAACTGATCCAGTATCTCAAGGAGAGAAGATTGTACGTCAACGAAATGGTAGCAGAAAGCGAGGAGATGTAAGATGTGTGCAGTGTTTGGATTCTTAGACTACAAGGAAAAAGTGAGCAATGCTGTTTTGAAAAAGCTGATACACTATCTCTCGGTCGCCGCGGAAGTCCGTGGCACAGACGCAACAGGCATCGCCTACGTCCGGGACGGGAGCATCATCACCTACAAAAAGCCCAAGCCGGCACACAAGGTCAAGCTGTTCTTTCCCAGGGACACGAGAGCGGTCATCGGGCACACCCGGTTCACCACCCAGGGCAGCGAGAAGCGAAACTGCAACAACCACCCGTTCGAAGGACACTGCGGCACAGAATCGTTCGCCCTCGCCCACAACGGCGTGCTGTACAACGACAGGGAGCTTCGCCGGGAACAGCACCTCCCACCGACACCGATCGAAACCGACAGCTACGTCGCCGTGCAGCTTCTGGAACAGGAACAGCAGCTGGACACGGAAAACATCAAACGCATAGCAGAGCTTGTGGAGGGCAGTTTTGTCTTTACGATTTTGAGAAATGACAACACGCTGTTTCTGGTGAAAGGCAATAATCCATTGACAGTTTATCATTTTCCCACATTAGGGCTGTACATCTACGCCAGCACAAAGAGCATTTTGGACAACGCTCTGAAAAAGGTAAAGCTGAATGACAAGTACTGCGAAGTCGATGCTTCTGAGGGAGAAATCATAGAAATCACTCCGGATGGAAAGCTCAACAGAAGTGATTTTGAAATGCAGGACTACATCCACACCATATTCAACCCGTACAATTGGGATCAACTGGATTACGCAAAATGGCGGATGGAAGATGAGCGGGAAGAATTGTTGCTGGAATACTGCGGTACATTTGGCGTTTCGGAAGAAGAAGTAGAACTGTTGCTGGAAGTCGGCTATGATCCGGACGAGATCGAAGAACTGCTCATGGATACAGCGGCAATGGAGGAAGCAATTAGCGAGGCGAAAACACTGTTACAGTGTGAAGCATAAAATGAAAAATTGGAGGAATTTGACATGAAGGAATTTATCGCAGGACTGGTACTGACACTGGTGATCGGCGGCATTGGAATTGCCATCGAAATGCAGGAGCGGGAGGAGGTGAAGTACATCAATGCCGATTGCAATTGAAATGTTTCTGGCGGGTGTTGCCTGCGGCGTAGAACTGCTGGCACTGGTCAAGAAGAGTAAGTGAGGAAAACATTGTTCGTGGGAGGCTTGGCATGACGCTGAGCCTCTTTTTTTGAAACAAAATCGGAGGAAAATCATGCAAAAATTACGCTCTATTGCAACTATTTCAAATGCTGCAATGCCGTCAGATCTCAAATCATATCTGGTGCAGAAAATGGAAAACATCGAAAAAACCTATCACTGTGACATAGGTGATAGCCTTTCTGTGATTCTCTTAGAAAAACAGGAGGAATCCTATCTGCTCGACAAAGGTTTGGAATTCTATGAGATCCTTTCTTTTTCCCATGCTGACTGGATCCACACTGTCTGGGCATCTTCGGACGGATACAGCGAGGATATCTACATTCCGTTTTCCACAGAAACGCAGAAACTTGTGGAAAGAAGGTGCTGCTGATGTTTTCGGGAAACCGCTATCTGACCAAAAGAATCCATGAGGAACTGCCGCTTTTTCTGCAATTATTTCTCTGGAACCGCATTGCAGAACTGCCTGTTCCAAAGGATTATCTGCAAATATTTCGACTTTCCGGAGCAGGCAGCCAGCAAATTATTCTGCATAGTCAGGAAGTGCCGCCTTATGAAAAACGCTATCAGTTTGACGTGCCGTTTTCGCCGGTCACAGCGAAAATCTATGTAATTGCAGAATATGATGCAAACCAAAAGCCCTATGCCACCATGCTGTTTGCAGAAGAATACTAAGTGCTTTTCTTCCCTTTTCAAGAAAAGCCCGAAGAACATTCCGTTATACTTTTCAAAGGAGGCGGTTTTATGCCATATACCGGTCATGTGCGAAAGCGGACGACCAAATCCGGGATCACAACCTATCAGGTCATCGTGGAAGAAGAATCCTCTTTTGCCAACGGAAAACGCAAACGCTATTACAAGACCATTCAGGGCGGGAAAAAACAAGCAGAAAAAGTCATGCGGGATATGATCCATGAACTGGAAACCAGAACTTTTGTCAAAGACAATCGAATCACGGTTCGGGATTTCATGCACCAGTGGCTGGAAATCTATGTGAAAAATCAGCTCTCCCCCACCACTGTACAGCACTACATCGATCAGACGGAAAAGTACATCATTCCACAGTTTGGAGACACCTGTTTGCAGCAACTGAAAAACATTGACATTCAGAAATGGATCTTTTCTCTGCAAAAGGCATCTCCCAGAACCGGAAAGCCGCTTTCGCCCAAAACGATCAAAAACATCTTGTTGAATCTCTCGGCGGCAATGAAAAAGGCAGTCATGCTGGAACTGATTCCAAAGAATCCCTGTGACGATCTCACGCTGCCCAAACTGGAACATTACCAGCCGGAAGTGTACAGCATGGAAGAAGTGGAGACCCTGCTGCAATGTGCCAGAAACACTGCTCTTTATCTGCCGCTGATGATCGAGATTTGTTTGGGCCTGCGGCGTGGAGAACTGCTCGCACTGCGGTGGCATCATGTGAATTTTCAAACCGGCTGTCTCACTGTCGAAGAAAATCTGGTAACTGTCAACAATCAAACGATCACCAAAGCCCCGAAAACACAGAGCGGCAGACGGGAGATTCAGATTCCCGGAACGCTGCTGCGGCTGTTGAAAGACACCAAAGCAGAACGCCACGCCGGACAAAATGATTACATCGTCTGCCAGGAGGACAGCTCTCCCTACAAAAGCGATTCCTTTTCCATGAAGTTTCGGCGATTTCTGAAAGCCAACGATTTGAAGCACATTCGATTTCATGACCTTCGGCATATCAATGCCACGATCATGCTTTCGCTGGGCATCTCTCCCAAGGTCGCACAGGAGCGGTTGGGACATTCCAGCTATCAGATCACCATGGACATTTACAGTCATGTGCTGAAAAAAGTCGAGCAGGAAGCCGCCGACAAGCTGGATGCTGCTCTGTTTGAACAGAACCCTGCATAAGAAAAATACCTGGAATTCCAACAACGGGATTCCAGGTATTTTTTTCGGAAGTGGAAGAATGTTTTATAGAGAGTTTGGGGAAGGGTATCACTTTTTTCACTGGGTGGGGTGGTGAGGAAAGAGATGTTTCCTTTTACAACCATCTTCAATTTTCAGAAAAGGCAGCATTCTAACCTTCAATTTTAATGTCAAAGTCCCACTCCGCCAACAAAATTAAAAATGTCGCAGGCATCCGGAACTTTTCAAACGTTTTCAGCCCTGTCCTATCAAAAATGGGCATTCTGACATTTCATGCCGACGGATTCGCCGACGAGCACGAACCATTGCCGACCTGGCAGTTTTCAAGTCAACAAAAAATGAGCCGAGAAAACTCGACTCACAAGGATTGACAAAAAGCATTCAGCATGATATAATAAAAAAAGAACATTCAGGCAAATCAACAGCTAAACTTGCACCTCCAGCTGTTTCACTTGCTTGAATGTTCTTTTCGTTTTGGTTGCGGGAGCCAGATTTGAACTGACGACCTTCGGGTTATGAGCCCGACGAGCTACCGAGCTGCTCCATCCCGCGATATTTTGCCGCATCACTCATGCAGCTTTTATAGTATACCACACTTTCAAGGTGATGTCAACACATAATCTCATTTTTTAATAAATCAAAGTTTTGATTAGTATATCTTTATATTTTTAAAATAGTCCAGAAATTATAATTGCCATATAATATGTTACGACAGCGTATAGCAAAGTGTAAAAGATCCGGGCATTCCAAATGCGAAACGAAAAAACACCATTCATGCACGTGAATGGTGTTTTTTCTATGTAGAAATAGTAAGAGGGTGTCAATTATTTTGTCAGAGCAGCAGGCTCTTTTTCTGATTTTTCTTCTGTTTTTACCTGAACCGCTGCGACTGCCTGCTGAGCGGCCAAAAGATCCCGGATTTCTGTCAGCAGTTCTTCTTCCTTACTAGGCTTCGGCGGCTCCGGCTTGGTTTCCTGCTTCCGTCTGAAAATATTCATCACCTTCACAATGCTGAAAACGCAAAGCGCAGTGAGAAGAAATGTTACGATCGCATTTAAGAAGTTACCGATTGCAATAAACGGCTCATTTCCCCACGGAATTGTAATGCCCAGAGTGCTGAAGTTAATTCCCACAAGGACAGTGCCAATGAAAGGCATCAGAATATCGTCTACAAGCGAGTTTACAATTGCAGTAAAAGCAGAACCCACGATCAGTCCTACTGCCATATCCAGTACATTGCCCTTAGAAATAAATTCCTTGAACTCTCCCAGCACATTTTTCAGTGTATTTCCTGTTTTCTTCGCAGTATCTTTTACTTGGTTGTCCATTTTTTAAAACTCCTTTTCATTTATTTTTAATGAAATGAAATCAGCCCACGGCTTCCTCGCTGTTTTCTTCCGGAGCAACGGCGGTTTCTGACTGTGTCTCCTCCGGCACTGTCTGTCCTTCCGGCGCAGTTGTTTCTGCTGTGCTGTTTTCTTCGAATGACTGGATCCGTCCGGTATCTACTGTAATAATAAATCCATCGCTGTTATTTCCCGAAATTGTATAATCCTGATCCGGCGGAACCAAAACATAGGTAGAATCCGCAGCCATATCTGCGGCCACATAGTAGACCTCATAAATTTCGCCGTCCCAGTTGACAATTTGCAGCCGGTTGTCCGATGTATAATCCTTCAGCTGTGTCAGATATTCTTCCAGGCAAAGGTTATTTTCCTTCATATAGGTTGCATGTGGTTCCCCTACATAACGGTAATGCCACGGCTCTGCCTGAATACCGGTGATTTCCGCCTTGTCTGCGGCATAGCGCAGAATATAGCCATAATGATCACAGTTTTCATCAATCCAGCTGTAGTCCCCTGTGCCATCATAGTCCGACTGTACACCGTCTTCATAGAGGGAAACATCCAGGGAATAACCGCTCTCATGCTCGCTGTGTCCCGGCAGTGCCACACGGGTAGAAGTGCTTTCACCGGTTTGTGCCAGATCTTCATCATACAGCTTTTGCTGCTGATCCTTCGTGCGATAACCGCTGATTACAATAATGTCGCTGTGATTTTTGGCAACGTAAAAGTCCTCCAGCATGCGGTTCAGCGCATCTACTGCCGTTTCACGCAGACTAGTTTCCGTTCCGCTCACGTGGTAGTGCTCCGTTTTCTTGTCATAGATGCTGACAATTTCAGAGGCATTGTTATCTACATAGGCATTTGCATCATTCACCAGAATCAGATCACCCGCATTCACCTGCGTGTTCTGCACAGCAATATTTTCATATATGGTTTGTTCTCCCGATGCATCCGGTACTGTTTCCCCGTCCTCTCCCGGAACCAGAGATAAATTTTCCGTATCCTGTGAAATCGGTTTCAAGGAGCGATATGCATGGAAGCCGCCGTATCCCATAGCTGCCACCAGGAGCAGCGAAATGATGATTTCCGCCGCTTTTTTTCCACCCTTTTTCCGTTTCTGCGGCAGCGGACACGTATTGTGCACGTGCTTTTCCTCTGCTGGTTTCTGGCTTTGTGTTTTCTTCTGTTGATTTTGCGTATGTTTTTTGGGTTTCTGACTCATACTTTGAGTACCTCCAAATATATGTGACTGTATCCCTATCATACAGACCCTGCATGTTGTCCGGCTTCCGATTTGCCCGAAAATATTCTCAACAAACCAAAAGGGCAAACGGAAAGATCCATTCTGACAGCCTGCAAAGCAATATAAGATCTGTCCCTTTTCAATTACAACTATTATATCACATTTTTCTAAAAATGCAAATACTTTTTATGCAAATTTTTTGAAAACCAGATGTCGATCTAGTTTCAAATTTGTCTTTTTTATCATCTTCTACAAGGATATCCTGCGCCATGCCATTCCCAGCATTTCCATGTGAAAAGAACATGTGAATTTTTTGTTAAAACAAAAGAATATCGTTTCACATTGTTCCGGATTTATGGTATAATAAAAGTGTATCAGACAGTATCGGAAAACGGATTGGTTTTCCATACCTCACACCTGTGGCAGCTGGTTTCTCAGTCGGATGCCGGCGGCTGCAAGTCTGTCCCGGTTGAAAACGACCTGGAAATCCTTCCACCCGTTTTCAATCCGGACAAATTCTGAAATTTGTAAAACTCCCGGCGCATGCAGTTTCGCTTATGCAAAAGCTGCTTCGACAAGACTGTGCCCTTCTGATAACAGCCAGGAAGCGCCGAGATCTGTGAATACAACGGAGAGATAGAATGGCAGAAAAACTAATTTCCATTCCGGAAAATGATCAGCTCCAGGCACTCTGCGGAAATTTTGATGAAAACCTGAAACTTCTGGAACAGCGCTATCAGGTTTCCGTTGTCTGCCGGGGAGAAGACATCCGGATACACGGCACACAGGCGCAGGTGGATCTTGCCGCCGGCGCAATTACCGCACTCCTCGCCTTTATCGGGCGCGGACAGGCACTCACGCCACAGACGATTCACTATGTCACAGAAATGGTGGAAAACGGCGCATCCGGCCAGCTCTCAGAACTGGCTGACACAGACACCGTCTGTCTGACGGCTGCCGGAAAAGCCGTCTACACCCGTACAGTCGGACAGAGGAAATACATTCAGTCGATCCTCAAGAACACCATTGTCTTTGGGATCGGCCCGGCAGGAACCGGAAAAACCTATCTGGCTGTTGCAATGGCAGTCCGTGCCTTCCGCCGGCATGAGGTCAACCGGATTATCCTCACCCGGCCGGCAGTAGAAGCCGGAGAAAAACTAGGATTTCTCCCCGGTGATCTTCAGGATAAGGTGGATCCGTACCTCCGTCCGCTCTATGATGGATTGTTTGAGATGCTGGGTGCAGAAGCGTTCCAGCGCCATGTGGAGCGGGGGTCTATTGAAGTAGCGCCTCTGGCCTACATGCGCGGCCGCACCCTGGACAATGCATTTATCATTCTGGACGAAGCGCAGAATACCACCAGTGAACAAATGAAAATGTTCCTCACACGGCTGGGCGAAGGAAGCCGCATGGTAATCACCGGCGATACCACACAAATCGACCTGCCGGACAAGCGAAAGAGCGGTCTGGTTATTGCTTCCCGTATTCTGAAAAAGGTAGAGGACATTGCCGTCTGCGAATTCACCAACCGGGACGTGGTACGCCATAAACTGGTGCAGGATATCATCCGCGCCTATGAGGCAGCTGATCAGAAACAGTCTGCCAACCGATAATACGAAAGGAGATCCTATCATCATGCCAAAAGTAAAAGTCATGGTAAAAAACAATCAAACAGAAGTACGGGTTCCTGTGGGAATCCGGATGCTGATCCGCCGCTGCTGTCAGGCAGTTCTGGTGGTGGAACATTTCAAACAAGATGCAGAGGTCAGTGTCTCCTTTGTCAGCAATGCGGAAATTCGCCGCCTGAACTGGATCTACCGCAAAAAAGACCGGGCGACCGATGTTCTTTCTTTTCCGCTGGGACAGGACGGTCATTATGACACCAACCAGGAAACCGGATGTGCCCTGCTGGGAGATGTCGTTATTTCACTGGAAATGGCTGTCAAGCAGGCAAATATGTACGGCCACTCCCTGGAGCGGGAGATCGGCTTCCTGACAGTACACTCCATGCTCCATCTGCTGGGATATGACCACGAGACCAGCCCCTTAGAAGAACGGAAAATGCGGGAAAAAGAAGAAGAGGTACTGGGGCAGCTGGGCATTTCCAGAGAAGCCACCTTTACCAACACGGAGGATACTACTCTATGACAAAATCGGTTTTCGTCACCCTGGCCGGACACACCAATGCCGGAAAATCTTCGCTGCTCAATGCCATTATCGGGGAAAAAATTGCCTCTGTCAGTCCTAAGCCACAGACCACAAGAACCCGCATCACCGGCATTAAAACAGTAGACGAAACGCAGATGGTCTTTCTGGACACTCCTGGCTTGCACAAGCCGACCACAAAGCTCAGTACACATATGTTGCAGGCGGTAAAGGATGCTGTCAGCGACATTGACGCGGTTTTGTTTGTACAGGACTGCACAAAGCCCCTGTCGGAACAGGAGGAGGAGCTGCTGCATTCTCTGGAACGCACCAAAACCCCGACTATTCTGGTTCTAAATAAAATCGATTTGTGCAGCGACAAGACAAAGCTTATGGGAACCATTGCGAAGCTGAATGCGGCGCATCCCTTCACTGCCACCATCCCGGTAAGCGTCACAGAGCAAGACGGCATTGAACTGGTAGAGGAAGAAGTCATGGCGCTAGCACAGCCGGCACCGCACTTTTTCCCGGATGAAAAATTCACTGACCAGCCGGAACGGGTTCTGGCGGCCGAGATGATCCGGGAAAAAATCCTGAATCTGCTCCGGGATGAAGTTCCCCACGGAATCGCCGTTTCCATCGAACGGATGAAGGAACGGGATGACAAAGACCTGCTGGACATTGATGCCACAATCTACTGCGAACGGGAATCTCACAAGGGCATCCTTATCGGCAAAAACGGCACCATGCTGCGCCGCATTGCCACTCTTGCCCGAAAAGATCTGGAGCGCTTTTTCTACATCCAGGTCAATCTGCAATGCTGGGTAAAGGTCAAGGAAGACTGGCGCAATAAAGAAGGATTGATTCACAATTTCGGCCTGGACAATGGCGAATAATTTTCTGGCGTGCACTTTTACAGCACGCCGGTTCCTATGATTTCCATTGATAATCTGCCGGATTTGGTACATGCTACTCCTGACACGTATCCGCCGGAAAACAAAAGCTGTCTCTTAAATGTCAGCTTGCGTTTTTCAACGTTATGGGAGGTATTTGCAGCATGGATGCATGGGATATTTTTTGCCTGACCGGACATATTGACGACTATCTGCGCTATCGGAGTACGCAGGGTGCCGCAGAGGCCAAGACAACGACACAAAAGGAGCACGCAAGCCGTGGAAACATACAAGGGACTGGTTCTGGCGGAGCGGAATGCCGGCGACCGGGGGAAATTCATTGATATTCTCACTGAAAACAACACCGTACAGGAAGTCTATGTCCGCGGTGCCAAAAAGGCCTCCTCTGCCGCCACTTCGCTGACACAGCTATTTTCCTACGCCGTGTTCAGCATCCAACAGCGCAACGGCCGCGTCTATCTGGACAGCGCGGAGCCAATCCGTATTTTCTACCGACTGCGGGAATCTCTGTCCCGGCTGAGCCTGGCCATGTATTTCAGTGAACTGATCCGGCTGAGTGTCCGAGAATTCCGGCCGGCCGGAGAAACCTGTGAAGTCATGCGTCTGATGCTCAATACACTGCACTATCTGGAAAACGGCTCCCGGGAAGAAGACCTGTTAAAGCCCATCTTTGAACTGCGCCTGATGACGGAGCTTGGCATGATGCCGGATCTGCTGATGTGTCGCACCTGCGGTGAATTTTTACCAAAACGGCTCTATTTCTCCGTGGAAGAGGGCTGTTTTTCATGTCAGGAATGCGGTGTTTCCTACCGCACGCAAAGTCCGATTTTGCTCCGCGCCCCTGCGCTTCAGGCCATGCGGCACATTGTCTTTGCCGATTTCCAGAGACTCTTTCACTTTCATCTGGGTGCCGAAAATCTGGCCAGCGTACAGCTCTGCGCAGAACGATTTGTACAATATCATCTGGGAGTTTGCCCGGAAGCGCTGACGTTTTATCATAAAATCACTGCACCCGTACTACATTCGGAGGAAGAACCACATGAACAAGAATTATGAAATTCTGGAATTTCATAAAATTCTGGATATGCTTGCCAATCTATCCGCAAATGAAATTACCAGAGAAAAAGTGAAATCCATCGTCCCCACATCTGACCTGGCAGACGCACGGGCAGAAATGGAAAAAACAAATGATGCCTTGCAGCTGTCCATACAGTTTGGCGCGCCGCCCTTTCACGCATTCCAGGATATGCGAATGAGTCTGCGCCGTGCAAAGTCCGGTGCCCGGCTCTCTCTGAAAGATCTGCTGGAAATCGCCACCGTTTTACGCCAGGTACAGGCGCTGAGTGACTGGTATGACCGTTGTTCCGGCGTAGACTCCTCTCTGGACGATCTGTTCGGCAGGCTGGCACCTGTTCCCTTCCTGCTGGAAAAGCTGGATCGTTCCATTCTTTCTGAAGAGGAAATCGCAGATGCCGCCAGTCCTGCGCTGGCAGATATCCGCCGCAAAATCGGACGCTCCCGGCAGAAGCTGCGTGACACGCTGGACAATATGATGCGCCGGCAGGATGTACAGGAATGCCTCCAGGACAGCCGTGTCACACTACGGGACGGCCGCTTTGTACTGCCGGTTCGCGCAGAGCACCGGGGAAAGATTCCCGGCCTGGTACATGACACCTCTGCAACCGGCCAGACCCTTTTCATTGAACCGATTGCAGTAGTAGATGCCAACAATGACATCCGCCTGCTGGAAATTCAGGAAGCGGAAGAAATCGAACGCATCATTGCCGCTCTCTGCGAGGAATGCGGCACCTGGTCGGATGCCATCATCCAGGATCACGAGGTATGCGCCGAACTGAACCTTTATTTTGCCAAGGCTCGCCTGGCAGAACAAATGCATGCCTTTGCCCCGATCCTGTCTGATGACGGTGTCATTGCACTAAAAAAGGCGCGTCATCCCCTTATTCCATATCGAAAGGCCGTTCCCATCAGCTTTACACTGGGAGAGCCTTACCGGGCCCTGATCATCACCGGCCCGAATACCGGCGGTAAAACTGTTGCGCTGAAAACCTGCGGTCTTCTCACCCTTATGGCCATGAGCGGCATGCTGATTCCGGCGGCAGAAGGCAGCCGGATTTCTGTATTTCGCCATGTCTTAGCCGATATTGGCGACACCCAGAGCATTGAGCAGAACCTTTCCACCTTTTCTGCCCACATGCGCAGTGTGATTGAAATTCTGGATCAGGCTGACGACTCTTCACTGGTGCTCCTGGACGAATTAGGCTCCGGAACTGACCCGGTAGAAGGTGCTGCCCTTGCAGAAACAATTATAGAACGGCTCAAGGATAACGGCGCAAAGCTTATGGTATCCACCCACTATCAGGAATTGAAGCTCTACGCCACACAACAGCCGGATGTGGAAAACGCTTCCTGTGAGTTTGATCTGGAAACGCTCCGCCCCACATACCGCCTGATTTTAGGCTCCCCCGGCAAATCGAATGCGTTTGCCATCAGCGAGGGACTGGGACTGCCCCGGGATCTGATTCAAAAGGCCGAAACCTTAGTCAGCGAAGAAAATGTCCGCTTCGAACAAGCGGTTTCTCAGCTGGAAGAAACGCGAAAGACGCTGGAACGGGAACGCAGCGACATGCAGCAGGCTCTGGAACAGGCAAAGTCCGATGCACAGGCACTGCGGGAAGAACGCAGCCGCATGGAAAAGGACAAGGAAGCCATCATGGAACAGGCGCGCCTGGAAGCCATGCGCATTGTGGAAACTACCAAGGCACAGTCCAATGAAATGCTGACCGAACTGGATCAGCTGCGGAAAGAAAAGGAACGCGCCGCTTTTGCAGAGGATGTCATCCGGGCAAAGGGCGATGTGAAGCGGGGTTTCCGAAAGCTTTATGAAACGGCCAATCCCCTTACAGAATCGGCAGATTCCGACTATGTTCTCCCCCGCGAGCTGCAAATCGGGGACACCGTGCTCATGGCGGACACCCAGCAGAAGGCCATAGTAGCAGGCAAGCCGGATAAAAGCGGCATGGTCTTTCTCCAAATGGGCGCCATGCGGACAAAGGTTCCCATTGGAAAGCTACGCCTGGTGGCCGGCGTGGAAGAAAAAAAGAAGAGCCAGCAAAAGCAAAAACAGCACACCTCCGCCGGACGCGTTTCGGCGCAGGCAGCCCGGCGCGGTACCATGGAACTGGATATCCGCGGCTGTACCTGTGACGAGGGTGTGTACCAAATGGACGCTTTCCTGGATCGTGCGGTAATCTCTCATGTAGGCACCGTCACCATTATTCACGGAAAAGGCACCGGCCTGTTGCGAAAAGCCATTCACAAGCGCTTAAAGCAGCTGAAATATGTGAAATCCTTCCGTCTCGGCACCTTTGGAGAAGGAGAAGACGGCGTCACCATCGTTTCTTTGGAATAGGAGCCAGGCCCTATGACAGATTTTCCTACCTACCGCAGCCAGGTGCTCGACTACGTCCAAGACAATTACGGTACCGTTCCGGAATATCCCTGGGAACGCACCCCGGATGCTGCGGTTCTGCGGCAAAAGGGCAATGCGAAATGGTATGGTCTCATTATGAGAATCCCGGCACAAAAGCTGGGGATTCCCACAGATGCCATGACAGATATTTTAAACGTCAAGTGCAGTCCCCTGGAAATCGGATCGCTGCTGCAAAAGCCCGGCATTTTCCCGGCCTATCACATGAACAAAACCCATTGGATTTCCATTCTTCTCGACGGCACCGTCCCGGAAGCAGAGCTCTTTTTTCTGCTGGATCAAAGTTTTGCGCGGACAAAACCCACCCCCAAATCTCAAAAGAAAGAGGAACACGCATGATTATCTATAACGCATCCATACATACCATGACAGATGCCGGCATTATTGAAAACGGCTATGTCCGGATTGAACAGGGAAAAATTACAGAAGTCGGCTCCGGAACGCCGGAGCACTGCACCCCGGAGGATATTGATGCCAAAGGATCTGCGCTGTTCCCCGGCTTTATTGATGCGCACACCCACCTCGGCATTATTGAAAACGGCATCGACTTCGAAGGAGATGACTGCAACGAAGCCACAGATCCTTTCACGCCGCACCTGCGCGTCATTGACGGTGTCAACCCCACAGACCGCTGCTTTGAGGAAGCCAGAGCAGCCGGCATCACAACAGTTATGGTTTCTCCCGGCAGCGCCAATGCCTGCGGCGGCACAATGGCCATTTTAAAGACGGCCGGCCGCATGGCAGACCGTATGATGATCGGCACCGGCATGAAATTTGCACTGGGTGAAAATCCCAAGACGGTCTATCACGACCGGGACGAGACACCTATTACCCGTATGGCAACGGCGGCAATGATTCGGGAAGGACTGGCCAAGGCCCAGCGGTATCAGCAGGAACTGGACTTTGCGGAGAGCGATCCGGACGAACATATGCCGGACTATGATGCAAAATCTGAGGCGCTCCTCCCCCTGCTGGAACGTGACATCAAGGCACACTTTCACTGTCACAGAGCGGATGACATGTGTACTGCCATCCGCATCGCCAGAGAATTCAACCTGGATTTTGTCATCATTCACGGCACCGAGGGATACCACATTGCGGACATCCTGGCAGAAGAACAGGTACCGGTAATTGCCGGGCCGATCCTCTGCGACCGCTGCAAACCGGAAATGCAGAATCTCACCATTCAAAATCCGGCAGCTTTGCAGAAAGCCGGCGTGAAAACGGCTCTCTGCACCGATCACCCGGTAATTCCCATTCAGTACCTTCCTACCACTGCGGCACTTGCCGTAAAGGGCGGCATGCGCCGGGAAGACGCGCTCTATGCCATTACAGCCGGAGCCGCTGAAATCCTGGGAGTGGAAGATCGTGTTGGCTCCATTGCGCCGGGAATGGACGCGGATCTCCAGCTTTACAGCGGTGATCCTCTGGACTTGATGTGCGACCCGTGGCTGGTTATGATCAACGGAGAGTCCGTCCTCAAGCCGCAGGAAGCGCTTGTCTGAAACAAGTGCGCGCATAACGAAAAAAAACGAAGAAAACAAAAAAATCCGATAGGAATGATATCCTACCGGATTTTTCTTTGTCCTGCAAAAGCCACGCAATTATTTTTATTTCTGCAAAGTGCCGCTGGACAGTGCTTTCAGATAAGCATTGATAAAGCCGTCCAGATCGCCGTCCATCACTGACTGAATATTTCCGTTTTCAAATCCAGTACGGTGATCCTTAACCAAGGTATACGGCATAAAGACATAGGAACGAATCTGTGCGCCCCACGCAATTTCCTTCTGTACGCCCTTAATATCTGCGATTTTATCCAGGTGTTCCCGTTCCTTGATTTCAACCAGCTTTGCACGGAGCATTTTCATTGCATAGTCTTTGTTCTGGAACTGGCTTCGCTGTGTCTGACAGGAAACTACAATACCTGTGGGCAAGTGCGTCAGACGTACTGCGGAACTGGTCTTGTTGATATGCTGACCGCCGGCACCGCTGGAACGGAACACATCCATTTTAATATCTTCCGGACGAATATCCACTTCCATAGAATCGTCAATTTCCGGCATAACTTCCAGCGCCGCAAAAGAGGTATGACGACGGCCGGAGGAATCGAAGGGAGAAACCCGAACCAGACGATGTACGCCGGATTCCGACTTCAAAAATCCATAGGCATTGTCCCCGGAAATCAGGATAGAAGCGCTCTTCATGCCAGCTTCATCTCCGTCCAGATAGTCCAGCAGTTCCACCTTGTAATTATGCCGTTCTGCCCAGCGGTGATACATCCGGTAGAGCATTTCTGCCCAGTCCTGTGCCTCTGTACCGCCGGCACCGGCGTGGAATGTCAGGATGGCATTGGAACTGTCATATTCGCCAGTCAGCAGAGAAGCCAGCTTCAAAGATTCCAGTTCCTTGACAAACTGATCTGCCTCTTCGTTCAATTCTGTGTTGGACTCTTCCTCGCCCTCTTCCATAGTCAGTTCAATCAGGGTAAGGATATCATCCAGCGTTTCTTCCATCTTGCGATATTTGTTAATACGGTTTTCCAGGCTCTTGGATTCCTGCAAAACCTTCTGGGAGTTATCCAAGTCGTCCCAGAATCCCGGCTCTGCCACCTGCTTTTGCAGTTCATCATAACGTGCCTGTGCCTTTTCGATGCCCAGTACCTCGTAGAGTTCTTTCAGATCTTTTCGGTAATCTGTCATTGTGACACGCAGTTCATCTAATAAAATCATATTCTTTCTCCTTTTTGATAATCCGGAACAGTGCTGTATTCTGCGCACCAATTCTGGCCTTGCGCCGCGTCTGTTCCCCCACAGCTGTTTGAGACAAATCTCAATGTGCTGATCAGATATCTGTAACCTGTCTGATCCATACTCTTTTTATTATACTACAAATTCGCGCTGGATGCAAATATTTTCTTTGGATATTGAAAAAAATTTTCCGATATGGTATAATAGATAACATATGAGAAAAAATTGCATCCCATAACAGCGATTTTGACAGGGACTATGCCAACCCGGAAAAATGATGCACACACCGCTGTTATGCAGCCAGAAAAGAGGGAGAACCATGGGACTGCACACAGGAGACCCGTGCTTTGCATGCGGGAAAAAGATTATGGAAGATGATGATGTGGTTGTTTGCCCGGAATGTGGCACGCCTTATCACCGTTCTTGCTGGGAGAAAAACGGAAAATGTATAAACATCTGGCTTCACCGGGACGGAAAGACATGGGAACGTCCATCTGAACCGGAGCCGGAAAAAGAAACACCGGTACAAAAGCAAATCTGCCCCAGATGCGGTGCGGAAAATAATGCCGATGCAAAATTCTGCCCGAGCTGCGGCATGACTTTACAGGACACACCGCAGTCCTTCTGGCAAAAACCGCCGGAGGATCCGAATGCTTCTCAGAATACTCCCCAGCAGCGGGAAAGTGTATCTGAACGCTTTCGGCGCACAGCGGCAGAAATCAACGCTCTACAGGATTCCTACTGCGGCATGGATCCGGAATCCAAATTGGAAAAAGAACGCCTGGGAGATGTGGCAGATTTTGTACAGCAAAACACCATTTATTACCTGCCGAAATTCCAGCAGTTTCAAAAAACCGGCCGCCGGATTTCTCTCAATTTCCCTGATTTTCTGTTTCCGCAGTATTTCTTTGCCTATCGAAAAATGTGGGGAGTGGCGCTGATATTGGTGGCAATTTTTGCACTGCTCAGCATTCCCCAGGAGCTGTGGACGCTCCAGACCAGCCTCCCGGACTTCATTGCACTCTGGGGCAAGGGCGATTATGCAGTGCTGGCGCAAATGTATCCCCAGATGCAGCAGCAGCTTCAACACCTCTCTGATCGTCTCGACCAATATGAAAACATCATCTACAACGCTTCCATGATCTGCAATTACTTCGAGCTGTGCCTGAAAATATTCTTAGGCATCTTCGGCAACTTCTTCTATTTTCGCTTTGTCCTACGGCGTGTCCGCCAGATCAAATCGGAAAATCTGCCGGAAATCATGTACCGAGATCGGCTTCGCACGCGAGGCGGCACAAATGGATGGTTGATCTTAGCCATTTTCGCCGCAGAATATGTCCTGACTGCGCTGCTTCTTACAGTCCTGTTCCTGATTCTGTTCCTTTCCTAAACAGAAAAGTAGGCAGTACGGAAAACAGTTGTCTTTTTTTCTTCTGGAAAAAACTTGACAAAAAGCAGACAATATGCTATAATGAAAGAACCAAATTGGTTCTTTCGAGGTGTAGCTCAGTTTGGTAGAGTGCTTGCTTTGGGAGCAAGATGCCGCAGGTTCGAGTCCTGTCACCTCGACCAATTGCAGAAGGCTGAATTACGAAAAAAGCTCGTAATTCAGCCTTTTTTCGTTACCTGGAGTGTTTTGCGAAAAACAGGTTTTTTCCTAAAATGGCAAGTAAAATGGCAAGTGGAAAACGGTCAGTTTGTGCCAGCTGTTGAAATTTTTGAAATAGGCAGTGTCATTTCTCCATAAGTAAAACCTCCATCGCAGTGTCTTTTCTATGGCACACTGCTTTGGAGGTTTTATCGCATTTTTGAGTATCCGGGAGCTTTCATCAGTTGCTTGACTTGGTCGCTGACTTGATCGCTTTCTTGGTCGCTAACAGACATTGCTTCCTGTAATGTCATGAGAAAAGTGAGCCAGTCTTGATAAGGCAACACCGCACAATTGCCTCTTGGAGATTATTCGCCCTCTAATTCTGAATGTACGAGGAAATATACTGAAATGGTGGAAATTTGAAAAGTGATCCTCAAAATTGTCACGACACATTTGTACTGCGACGATTTTTCTTGTCAAAACCGGCTAACTTCTTTATTCGCAGTTGTACTTTATTCCGACTGCAGGCAACTTTTCTATCGGAAAAAGGTCTTGACAAGGTACTGCAATTGTGCTAAAATGAGAATGAAAGAGATATTATGTAGTGGCATCATACCACACACAAAAAGAAAGCCCCCAGAGGTCGCAACTCTAGGGGCTTTCGCCTTATCCCATACAAGAATCAGGCAAAATGTTGTGCTGTTGTCGGGCTACTTCCTGCTCAGCCACTTGTAGAAGAGATATAAAATCTCATCTGCTACAACAGAAATTAAGAGAGATATTATGTAATATAGCATTAAGCATACCACTTCTTTATTTGCAGTATAAAGTTTTTATAGTACACTTAAAAAACTATTAATTATTTCTATCTTTTTATGGTATACTATAAAAAGAGGTGATTGTATGGTAGATCTGAATAGCCGACTGGCTCGCATCAAGAAGATGGTGGACAACGAGCTTTATTTTGCAATCAATAAGGGCAGACAGTACGGAAAAACGACAATATTAAATGCCCTGGCAAACAAATTGAAAGAGGACTATTTTGTGTTAAGTCTCGACTTTCAGTTTTTGGATTCCGATGATTTTGAAAACGCACGAACCTTTGTCATTTCAACAAAAACAAAAAAAATGGACTGAAAACCGCAGTCATAAACGGCAAGACTGTGATTAAAGCCGTCATATAAAACAACATCATAAACATATCAATCGAGAGTCCGTAAAGCATGACGCTTTTGGACTCTTTTGTTTTATTCTTCCAATGTCATGGTTGCTTTTTACCAGTATTGTGCTATAATAGTTACAGCAATGAAATTTTACAACAAATTATGTACTAAGGAAAAAGAGGGGTGACCGATCATGCACGGAATATTTCTGGGCGGAGCGTACTTGGAAAAACATCTGGAGAGCACATAGAGACATAGTTCTAGACAAGCAGGAACTATGGGTGCTTAACACTTGTCTGTTTCTCATTCTCGATTACTTCGGCAATAGAAACGGCTTCTATGACAGCATTATTTCATGATAATAACCTTACTGTTTCAAGTGAAAAATGATATTGCAGAGTCAAAAGATAAGCTTTATCAAAACATTTATAGAGAAAGTCTGCTCAGAGCAGGCTTTTTTCTTACTGTGCCTGCATTCAAGTTGATTTTCACGCTGTTTCATGATATAATAAATGCAAGTGAGAAATCGTTATAAGACTATGAAAGGAGTTACACCATGCGTTCCGAAAGAAAAATGCTCCCCATCGGCGTTGAAAACTTTGAAAAGCTTCGCAGAAATGATATGTACTATGTCGATAAAATAGAGATCATTGCAGACCTGCTCCGGAATCATGGGGATGCAAATCTGTTTACCCGTTCCCGACGATTCGGCAAAACCTGACATCTTAATTTTTATATTTGATCTGTATTGTATACTTCAACACACGAAAATTGAACGGAACAGGAGTTCGATAATATGCCAAAATCAGAAAATCAAAAACAAAAGCTTCTGTATCTGCTAAAATTCTTCTATGAGGAAACTGACGAGGATCACCCGCTTACGGTCAATGAAATCATTGCAAAACTGAACCAGAACGGAATTTCTGCTGCGAGACGTTCTATTTATGACGATATCCGTACACTGCAAGATTTCGGAATAGATATTGTTATGCAAAAAAGTAAGACTTGTGCGTATTTTTTAGGTTCCAGGCTTTTTGAAACATCTGAACTGAAAATTCTCATTGACAGCATACAGTCCTCCAGATTTATTACCAAAAAGAAAAGTGAATCTATCATAAAAAGACTGAAACAGCTCGCAAGCAAACCACAAGCACGGAGTTTTTCAGGACAAATATATATTTACGATCGTATCAAAAGCATGAACGAAAGCATTTTATACAACGTAGATACGCTGCACAACGCCATTGCAGCAAACCGCAGGATCACGTTTCGATACTTTGATTATAATATAAAAAGAGAAAAAGTTTTTCGTAAGAACGGCGAATTGTATTCTGCTGATCCTCTCGCACTGACCTTTGACAATGAAAATTATTATCTGATATCTTATCATCACAAGTATGAGGGCTATGTTCATTACCGTGTGGATAAGATGACTGATATTCATATCAGCTCTGAAAAAAGAATCATTCCCAACGAACGATTCAATGCCGCAGCATATGTAAAGCCGATGTTTTTTATGTTTGATGGTGAAATCGAGCAAATCACAGCTTTATTTCATATATCCTATCTGAATATTATACTGGATCGATTTGGTGACAATGTGATTTTACATGAGACGGAAGATGCAGAATGCTTTCAGGCAACTTTTAAGGCGGCGGTAAGTCCGACCTTTCTTTCATGGATTATGGGATTCGGTTCAGGTGCTCTGATCCTTTCTCCACAGTGGGTTGCCGATGAATTAAAACGGCTTTCTTTGGAAACAGCAGAAATGTATACGGACATGGAAGAATCATAGTACTGTTTATAGTACACCTGTCATGATATAATGATAGCAACACCTGAGGAAATGATAGTACTAAAGTGATCTACTAAGGAAACACTGCATAAAGCCCGCCTGACGGCTTTGCACGCAATCTGCTTGCAGATTTTCCGTCATATTGCCCAGAAATCCCTTGCCATACATCAAGTATGCCTGCGGAATTTCTATGCAATCTGCCGAAAAATCTGACTACGCATCTCACGCACAAGCTTTATTCAGTGTTTCCTTAAAAATGTCAGGAGGAAAAATATGAACATCTTTGAAAAGCCGATCAACAAAGAATACGTTAGAGAATATCTTTATGATTTGAAAGATGATTTTGATAGAGAGGAATGGAATGAAGATTTTGAGGAATTACCAGATGTATTATATCAAAATGATACCGTAAGGATTTCACATCTATCCGAAAAGAACGTTGTGGAATGTGTTTTTTTACAGGATGATGTCAATGTTTATTTCGCTTTCATAAATATCGATGTTTCTGAAAACGGTTTACAGAACGCCTTGACAGCCATTTCCCGGTCAGATGCTGATTGTGCTGAAAAATTCGATCGCATCTGTGAATTGATCTTCCACAAAAAATTTGACAGGTCGCTCGAAAAGATCGATGAGTATGGACTTTCCCTGAGATGTTCTGTCTATAGCGAAATTGCTGAAAAGGATAATGCAAACGCTCAATATGAACGTTTAGGCAACGAGTTTGCAGTTGATGTTGGGTTTCATTTTAACAATGCAAAGGTTAATCTATGCTTTTTCTCAGAAGAAATTGCTGCCATTCGGGAAAATCATAAAATTGCAGAGTTAGCAAACCGGATAACCTCTTATGATAAAAAACTGAGAGATCGCCTTAATGATTTGTCTCATTACCTCTAATGGTATTGAGCAGCGTAAACTTATAAAATTCTTATATTTTGAGGTGAAAATATGCCAATTATGATTGAAAACATCAACGCCCAGACGATCACCCCGGCACTGGGAAAGAATCCACGACAGCTCTATGAGCATCAGGAAGAGGCAATCCGGAAGTTAGATGCCATGGACAAAAGAGGGTCATTCCGTACCCTGCTCGTTTTGCCCACAGGCGGCGGAAAAACGCTAACAGCCGCATACTGGCTGCTTCGGAATGCAGTAGACCAGAACAAAAAGATTCTCTGGCTTGCACACAGGCATCTGCTCCTGGAGCAGGCGGCAGAGGCTTTCGCCCGAAACGCCTATACTGATACAATGGTAAACCGCACGGTTTTCAATTACCGCATCATTTCCGGAATGCACGATAAGCCCGTACATATTCAGAAAACCGACCGTATTCTTATTGCCAGCAAGGACAGCATGATCCGCAGTCTGGATAAACTGAAAAACTGGCTGAATGGGGAAGAAATCTATCTGGTGATCGATGAAGCACATCACGCCGTGGCGAAATCCTACAAGAAAATTATCCAGTATGTTGCAGATCACACGAAATCCATGAAACTGCTGGGACTCACGGCGACACCGTTCCGTACCTCGGAGGACGAGCAGGGTGCTTTAAAACAAGTCTTTACAGATGATATTGTGTACAAAACTGACCTCGATGCCCTTATAAAAAAGGGCATTCTCGCAACGCCTACCTTTATTGACCGCAAGACCAATATACAGTTTACAGAACATCTGGGAGTCCAGGCGTTGAAAAGCATTGAGAATCTGGATACGCTGCCGGAAAATATTGCAAATGACATTGCGGACAACAAAGAACGAAACCGCATCATTGTGGAGAAATACCTGCACAACTACGAGAAATACGGACAAACCATTGTGTTTGCACTGAACAAAGTCCACGCCATTGCCCTGAACAAGCTCTTCAACGAGAAAGGAAAAGCATACGGCATCCGATCTGAGTTTATCATTTCCGAAGTACAGGATATGATAACGGGCATCACCATTTCCAATGCAGACAACGAACGTAAAATCGAAGCATACCGCAATGGAGAAATCCAGGTACTCATCAACGTCAATATCCTCACAGAGGGAACAGACCTGCCAAAGACCCATACGGTATTTCTGACACGCCCCACCGTTTCCACAACACTGATGACGCAGATGGTGGGTCGAGCGTTGCGTGGATTGAAAGCAGGAGGCACAAAAGAGGCGTATATCGTCACCTTTATTGATAACTGGAACGATAAAATCGCATGGGTAAATCCGGAAACACTTACGGAGGCAGAGTATCACGAAAAAGAGACCCTTGCCGAGACCCAAAAGCAGCAGATCCGGCTGATCGCAATTTCAAAGATCGAAGAGTTCGCACGAATGGCAGATGCTGCCGTGGATACGTCCGCATTGGACAGCACGCCGGCAATTGAACTGATTCCTCTTGGTATGTATATGCTGTCCACGCTGGAATGCAATCATCAGATTCTGGTATACAACAGCACACAGAATGCCTACCAGAGCCTGATCCGTGACCTGCCCAATCTGATGGAGCATTACGGCATTGAAGGTGAAACCATTCCGGAAGAAACGCTGGACGACATGACCGAGCATTGTTTCCAAAGCTACTTTGACGAAAACATGATTCCCTCCTGCAATCGGAACGACATCGAGCATCTGCTGAAGTTTTATGCACAGAAGGCTGTTGCACCTCTGTTTGTGACGATCGATGAAATGGAGCGAAAAAAGCTGGATGTTTCTGAAATCGCAAAGAAGATCTACGACGAAGATATGCGTAGAAGCGAAAAAAACGCCTATATTCAGAGCCTTTGGGCAGAAGAGGGCAGCCTGCTCCCCGTGTACTATACCAACCCGTACTTCTTTAAGAAGCTGATCGATCTGGAACTGGACAAGCTGGACGGAGACATTGAAATTGCAGCAGCAGAACCGCAGACAGAAGCGGAACTGCGAAATCTCGAACAGTTCCCCCTGCAGAAGATCATTGAACTGTACCCGAAAATTGGCTTGCAACTAAAGGAAGACGCTTTTGCTGCTGCAAGAAATGATGACGGCAGCTATGTATGTGCCGGCTGCGGTGAAGTATTTCCGACACGGCTCTTTTTGCAGGTAGATCATATTGTCCCCATGGCAAAAGGCGGTCTGAGTGTTCCGGATAATTTACAGGTACTTTGCAGAACCTGCAACCAGCGTAAGGGAGATCACTGATGTCACATACAGCATATTGGATCACGCCGGACGATGTTGCGGTATATCTGTTTCTCGAAAATACGTCTCACCAAAGAGAAAACGAGATCTTATGGGACTTGTTTGAAAATCATAAGGCACATATCCCGACAGAATATGGCAGCACATATTTGCAGTTCAAGCAGAGCGTCATGAATCTGCTGAACATTTATGAACTGGATGCAGTTTCCTATGACGAAGCGGCACTGATCCTAATGGAAACAGAGCATACTTCGCTTTATTCCGAGGAAGAATCCGATTGCTTTGACTCTTATTTTAAGCTGATCTGGCTGCAATTGAGGTATTCCGGCATCGCATACCGGAAAGTGAAACTGAGAAAGCTGCTGCGGGATTTTGGCTACAAAAGAAGATCGGAGAAACTGACAAGCCGCATACAGCAGGCAATCGACAAGCTGGAGCTGAAAACGTACCTGCGGGGATATGTGCCATGCAGCATTGATGCTATTTCGCTTGAGGATGTGATTGTGATTCGGTTGGACTGTGATTGCTAATAAAAATTTAAGCCACTACATAATCGTTTATGCCGCAAAAGTCACTTGACAATGCGTATGACTGTGGTAGGCTAATTGCCGAGCAGAAGTGCTATTGTGCCATTTGCTCCTTCTGCCAAAAGCCACAGTCATCACGGCACTGGGAAAGAATCCACGGCAGCTTTACGAGCATCAGGAAGAGGCGATCCGGAAGTTAGATGCCATGGACAAAAGAGTATGATCATGAAGGCATAAGAAAAAGCCCCTGATTTGACGTAAGCTTTGATGGTAGTTTCATTACAGGTTACTATTTGTACTAAGGAGTTTTAACGGTGAAAAGGATTGCTCATGTTTTTCTTGCAATTGTATTATTGGCACTTCTTTCATCATGTGACATGCATGACGATGTAAAGCCAAGAAATCAGAATGATACAAGGTGGATTACAGTTGATCAAAATATATTTTTTTCTGTTATGTACGATGGAGACTATACTATCTGTTTAGGCGTTTTAAAAACAACTGAAACAGTTTATCATATTAGTCTCGAATTTGATTATGGCTCCGAACTTATCATTAGTGATTATGATATGCTTAAGGAAAATGATTTTCTTGTTGATATGAATCAAATCTTACTGAGAGCAGAATGTGATTTTGATAAGGAAAAATGTACAGCTGAAGTAACCGAATCATTTATTGACAGTATCCGCGTTGGAGATAAAATAACTTTTTATTTAGTTGATGAATTGCCTGATTGGGCAAAAGAAATAGATGAAGTTAACCGAAAAGCTTATAAAGAAAATGAAGAAATGCCAGCAACTGCAAATGCTGAAAAATAATATTCTAAGCACACGGTCGGAGAAACTGACAAGCCGCATACAGTAGGCAATCGACAAGCTGGAGCTGAAAACGTACCTGCGAGGATATGTGCCATGTAGCATTGATGCTATTTCGCTTGAGGATGTGATTGTGATTCGGTTGGGTGAGGGCAGTATGTTGTAACAGAGCGGTACCCCATATCCTAAACACTGCGGCTGCCTGCAACTGCACTTGGAAAGACTTTGAAAATTGAATTTGTATGAGATAAAGAGTGGACAATTGATGGTTGTCCGCTCTTTTTTTACGGCAATACCGCACAAAGATTGTGCGACAGATGCGTCGTCAAATTTTTTGTCAGATAAAACAAAAAGCGGAGTGAATACTTGATGTATTCACGAGCATTTTTGTGAAATATGACGGGAAATTTGCAAGCAGATGGCGTGCAAAGTCGCCAGACGCTCTTTGTGCGGTATTGCCTTACGATACAGTGACACTCAGCCATTCACCTGCTGCGGCCATACCCATTGTCAAGCAACTCTGGCTCATATTTTTATTCGCAATCGCAATATAGGGTGCATTTGAGTATAGTATAATAAGGATTTGCACCCTATAGAGGAGGCTTCCGTATGTGTGATTTTTCTTGGCAGATGTTCCTATATGTCTCCTCTTCCAATAGAGCTTGACTTCATAACAAAAAAGAAAAGCCTGCCCCCTACAGGCAGACCTTTCCTTCTATCCCAAAACACCGTCAATCCTCAGTGATTCTGAATAATCTCGTTGAAATAGCCGTCGATCACGCTGTCCGCCTTGTTGCGTTCGCTGTCGAAGGTTTCTGGTACACGTTCTTATACACATCCGGTGTACTCCAGCCGCCCATTTCCATGGCATATTTCTCTGGAATGTTCAGCATTGCCGTGGTGCTGGCAAAGATATGCCGCAGATCATGAAAACGGATCTCTTCCAGTCCGTGTGCCTCCAGAAGTTTCTTGAACCGCTTGCGGATAGTGTTCGGTGTGAACGGAACAATATGATCGGTTCCCGACTGATGGGGCACTTGCTGTATCAGTGCATAAATGTATGCCGGCAGATTGACATAGCGCATACTCTTGACAGTTTTGCAGTGGTCGATCTCTGCCCAGCCGCTGTCCACCTTGACGATCTCCCGACGCACATAGAGCCGCATCTGCACCGGGTCAATGTCACAGAACTGCAAGCCTGCCACTTCCCCGATGCGCAGTGACAGCCACATGGCAAGCAGTACCGGCAGTTCGCTGCTCGTCCCCTTGACGATGGCATAGATCACATCTGCGGACGGGAGTCTTCGTTCCCGCACCTCCTTTTTCGGCAGGCGAATGCTGCCCATTTTGATGGTAATATCATTGGCATTCAGCACCGCACGCAGGAATCCGACTGCGTTCTTGATGGACTTATAGCCGAGACGCTGGGCGTCCACATTGATGGCGATTTGAATGTCACGGGCAGTCAGATCTTCGATTTTGATGTCCATGATGTACTGCAGCTTGTTGCGGAGCATTTCCCGATAACAGCACAGGGTGGTAGGTTCCAGCACTCTGCTTCTGCTGTCAATAAACTGCAGCATGGCTTCTCTCACAGTGTAAGGATTTCGCTCCTCTTCTTCGATGCCCTTGAGCCACTTTGTCGCCTTGAAATACACTTCGTCCTCTGTGCTGCGAGTAATACTCTTCCTCCAACTCATCGTACCAGTTGTACCACTTGCTGAACCGGAAATTTTCCTGCACCTCAAAGGTGGAACAGGTCAGAAAACCATAGTGGTCAATCTTCAGAATCGTACCTTCTTCTACATTCAACACTTCAAACAGATACTTGTGGAAACCGGCTTTCTGCAATGCTTTTTTCAAAATGCTTTCCGTTGAGGCGTAGATGTAAAGTCCTAGTTCTGCAAAGTGGAGCAGGCACATGGGATTGCTGCCCTTGACGAGGTAGAGCGTGTTGTTTTCGTCCAGAGCAGTAAAGCAGAAACTGCCCTGTACCAATTCCGCCATGCTCTTGAGCGAGCCGAAATCCAACTTGTCCTGCTGTTCCAACAGCTGCACTGCAACATAACTGTCAGTTTCGATCTGCGTTTGCGGCAGATGCTTTTCCACACGCAGTTCCTTATCATTATACAGCACACCGTTATGGGCAAAAGCGAAGTTCACATCGGCATGACCATAAAAGGGATGATTGTTGTAGTTGAACTTCTCATTGCCCTGGGTAGTCATGCGAGTATGTCCCATGATTGCTCTTGTGCCGTTGGGGGCATTAAAGCGAATCTTGTGAGCAGGTTTTGGACGTTTGAAAATCGTCACCTTGCCGCCTTTCACATAGGCAATCCCAGATGCATCCGTCCCTCGTTCTTCCGCCGCATTTGCCAGAGCCTGCGTCAGCTTTTTCGGCAACTTGTCCGAAACAATGCCTTTGTAGTCCAGCCAACCAAATAATGCACACATCTTACATCTCCTCCTCTGCACAAACTTCTTCATTTACGTACAACTGACGTTCTTTCAGATACTGAATCAACTCTGGCTCTGTGATGTCAGCTACAAAGTCTGACCAAGACAATTTTGCAATGCTATCATCGGTGTTGTACATTGCAACGTCACAGATATGGTTAACCAGCTGAATGGTCGCAATGAACGTGTTGTACTTCAAAGTGCCACGAAACAAGCGAAATTCCACGGTGTGATAGTTGCAAAGGTTCACGGCAGCATATCGACCGTTTCCACCCTTTTTTGCCTTGTCCATGATTGCCTTAGGCGTATGCTCATAACCATATCTTGCTGCCCAGCGGTTCATGGTGTATTCGGAACGGCGGCTAAACTTCAATAACTCATTCCAATGATGCTCTACAAAATACAGGATTCTTGAAATCACCTCGTCCTGTTCTTCCTGGTTGTCCGAAAAGGCGTTACGATTCACATGGAGATGCAAGCCGCAGGTGCTTGTCTGGTGTGAGCGGTAGCCTTGACGAACGGCACGGTGCATAACGTCTTCCCACGGGAACTCGTTGATGTGATAGTCCATGGTGCAAGGGTGGGAGACCAATTCCATGCCATCGTCCAGCGAGCCGTCTGTTTTGATGTAGAGCAGATCTGCATGGGCGTTTGCAATGTCCAGCAGTTCTTCCGCAAAGTCATCATCTCTGCCTGCTCCGTCAATTTCCAGTTCGATGCCAAAATAGCGATTACCTTCGCCGTAGAAAATAGGATTCGGCTTGTAGCCGTATTCGTGAATCAGGTTGCTTTCTTCACGTTCGTCCTCGTAGCAGTCACGGCAGTATGTTTCACCATCCAGATAGTAGGCATCATCTTCGTGCAAAAGAGCATCACAGCAGCTGCATCTGGTGTAGCTGTGATGATAGCAATGACTGCACAGCGTGATGTCGTTATCACCATAGACATCCTCATCCCAGATGCGTTCCCCACAGCATTCACAGGTGGTAGTGTGATTTTCCAGGCATTCGGAGCAGATAATTTGCCCGTTCCACTCGGTGTAGTCATCGCCATCGATAATGCTGCCGCAGCACTCACAATATAAGGTTTCTTCCTGTTCGTTCTGTTTGGTTTTTACTTCTTCGCTCATTTGAAATTCCTCCGTAAAATGAAAATTGCCCTACCGATTTTCTTCGGTAGGGCTTTGTGTTTGGGTTTAATATTCTTCTGCTAAGAGCATGGTGGAATGGTCGGTGTCATCAATGACATAGACCTTTTGATTGACTGGATTGGCAATGTCAATCATATATTCCTTGCTGTACTCCGGCTGTTCGGAAAAGTGGCGGATGTGCTGTTTTCCATCAATTTCTTTCAGTGCAAAGACTTGAAAGTAATCTCGTTCTTCTGGCAGATTATCGATGCAGTTCCACAGAAACAATTGCAGCTCTATTGGTATTTCTGCCTGTACGCCTTTGGTCAAAAATCGCTTGTTCTGAAACATCTTTTTCCCTCCTTTCGCTGGTTTGTTATGTCCCTATGTTCCGCCCGAAGGCGGTTTTTCTATGCGGTCGACATGATCGTATCATCAGTACCTGGCACAGATTCACGATAATGATATATAATTGTATCCGTTGACTTTTTCAGTGGATTACAGTGATTTTGCAATGTTTCAGTTTACGAACTGTGGTATGTTTCGGGCAAAAAAATCCCCTGTACGCTGTTGTACAGGGTGTCGCAGAGGATATGAGGGCTGACACGAGGAGTGGAAGGGCAAAGGCAATTGCAGCGTTCCTTTGCCCCCCCTGCTGAATCCGAGCCCTCACTTAATGGAAGTCTCCTCTCTCAGATTCAGCTTGCTTCTTCTTTGTTAATACATCGTCTTTTCAGGTAGTGATCATTCGGTTTCAGTGGTGTGTTGATGCAAAAATATGTGGTATGTTTGTGTGTGAAATAAAACCGATCGTGTGGCGGATTTTCCTTGAAATATCCGCAAAAACCATGGACAGCATACCCTATAGAAATTATGTATACTGCTATTATTGATATGTTTGTTTGAAAGTTGAAAATTATCCGGCACTGCTGACCATTTCTTCCATGGTGTTTTTGTCTCCCCGGTCGACAAACACCACAGAAGAACAACCAGACGGGAAAAATGCACAACTCCCTTATGGCAATACCGCACAAAGAGCGTCTGGCGACTTTGCACGCCATCTGCTTGCAAATTTCCCGTCATATTTCACAAAAATGCTCGTGAATACATCAAGTATTCACTCCGCTTTTTGTTTCATTTGACGAAAAATTTGACGACGCATCTGTCGCACAATCTTTATGCGGTATTGCCTTATTTATATAAGGGCAGTGTACAAAAATCCCGTTCTTTCTGGCGTTTTGGTCTGTGCATGACGGAGCACAGCGACGACGGCACGCATGGACGGAATTTTCAGCACCGCCGTTTTTTCAAAATAAAACAGACAGAACTATCTGGTAAAAGATAATGCACGAAGGGGGAAGATAACGTGAAATACGTCATTGCACTCAAACATTTTCAAACCGATCCTCACGGAGACCATATGCTGAACCTCGCCTATCACTACGGGATCCTATACCAGGAACAACACGGCGATATGCTGTTCTTTTTCCGGGAGGAGCTTGCCGACAAAAGAACCGCACGGTTTTTTGGCGACTTACTCTGTGCGATTTTTCAAACGCAGTATGCAGACCGAACCTATGCCTATCCCACCCAATTTGAACCACGCTTTCAGATCAGCATTTACGATGTCCTGTTCGCCTTTTTGAGCTATGTGAGAAGCTTGACCGATGCTAAGCACTACAAGGAAGTGCTGCGAAGAGAATTTGCAAAAGAAAAGACAGAGGTCGAAGACACGCTCCCCATCCTCTATCTGCTGAAAGACAACACCTATTCCGTCACGCCTCTGGATGCTTGTACCTATGGATACGAGACAAAAATGGTCATGGCGAAATGGAAGCTCCACGGCAAGACCCAAACCAGACAGGGTGTCCGGAACAAGCAGCGAAGAGCAGTCTACCGCAATTTCAGCTGGGAAAATCTCTATGACCGCTGCCCGCTCTACTGGGATTTCACCGAGGGCAGAATCGAAAACACACAGGACATCTATTTTCTGGCAAGAGGCATGTGCGGTGCAGAAAAAGGAAAGCAAAAATTTCTGGAGATCATGCATTCGGAAAAGAATGCCGAACAGCACTACCAGAATATCAACTGGAAGGAAATTCTGACAGCGATCATCAAGGACAATCTGCCTGTGCCGCCTTGTGAAAACTGCGATTATTGTGACCGGTGCAGCCATTCCGAAAATATGCTTTCCACGGCGAAACCGACCCGGCGAGAAGTGTGCATTTTGAAAAAGGAGCGCTATGTGGACTTGGAAACGGCTCACCAGGACCTGCAAAACGCCTTTCAAACGGCAATGGCATCTGCGGAAAACAAGCTTTACCTCATCAAGGGGCAGACCGCTTTGGGCAAGACCAGCACCTATCTCAACTACATGAAAGACAGCGTGCGTCCTGTTGTGATCGCTGTGCCGACTCATGAACTGAAACGGCAGATATTCTATGATGCGAATTTGCATGGAATCGAAGCCATCTGTGCTACGCCGGATATTACCACATACGGCATTTCAGAGGAAGTGGCCGAGGAGATGCAGGATTTTTACGACATCGGAGCAGGTGCATATGCACTGCGGTTTCTGGCGGAAATGCTACAGCATATGGGAAAAGATAACCCGGATTATGCGAAAATCTCCCGGTTTTTGAAGGACTGCAAAAGCACTGCCAGATTTCAGGGGCATATCATCACCACCCATGCCAAGCTGCTGCATTTGCCGAAGGAGGTATTTCAAACCCATGATGTGATCTTGGATGAGGACATTTTCCGGACGATTTTCCGCACGGAGTCTGTTTCGATGCATGCCCTAAAAAAGATGACTGGCAGTCGGTATCTTCCGGACTCGGTAAAAAGCCGCCTGAACGGAATCTGCCTGAAACGGGGTTATCATCAGATGGACGAGTTTGTGGTGGAGCTGGAGGAAAAACAGCTGCGGAAGATATGCCATTTTGGAGTGAATCTATACGGTCTGCTGCGTGCAAAGTACATCCATGCGGACAGAGAACGGGTGACCTTTCTGATCGAAGAACCGCTGCCGGACTGTAAACTGGTGATGCTTTCGGCAACGGTTTGCCGGGAACTGTATCAAAAGGTTTACCCCAACCGGGCAATTGACTTTCACGAATGCCCGAAGGCGGAATACAGGGGGCAAGTTGTTCAATACACCGATTCCAGCTACAGCCGATATGCTTTTCAGAATAATTATGACAAGATTCGCCTGCTCAAAGAGTTGTGCAGAGATACCACAGTTATCACTTTTAAGGACATTGAGAAAGAGTTCATCACACACTATCACTTCGGCAACGTGGAGGGCATCAATGCACTGAAAGGAAAAGATCTATCTGTTGTGGGACTACCCAATCTGGACGAGGTGGTGTATGGCTTGTATGCGATGCGTGCAGGGGCAAGTCTGGCAAAAGTGCATATGTACCCGCAGAGAATCACCTATCAGAACAAGTCGTTTTTTCTCAACACCTACAAGGACGAAACGCTCCGGATGGTGCAGACCTGGCTGCTGTCCTCCCAGCTGGAACAGGCGGTGGGACGTGCGAGACTGCTGCGGGAGAACTGCCGGGTGTTTGTCTATGCCGGATTCCCGGTGGAACAGGCAAAATATATAGATCGCTTGTGTGTCCAAAAAACAGAATAAACCGGAAAAATCCAATATGGAGCTGTGCAGGCAAAAATAACGGAGCTATGGCTTGAAATCTTTTACAAACGGCCTAACATAGAGATAAAAAAAGCAGGAAAATACGAGAAAATGCGGAAAGGAGTCCTGTAACATGGAAAATGAGATCATGAAGTTTGAGGAGGTCATGGAGTTTCTCAGCGTTGGAAAAAATACATTGTACGCACTCCTGAACAGCGGCGAGATTCAGGCGTTTCGGATCGGAAAGGTCTGGAAAATACCGAGAAAGTCAGTGACAGCGTATGTGGAGGGGAAGCTTGTGGGGAAGGACTGAAAAAGGCAGAGCATGCTTGTAAAAAAATACAAGCATACAAACATTACAGTAATGGTTGTAGAAATGCTCTGCAGGAAACAATATGTAGAGCGACTGTGATGAGTTTATATAACAGGAGCAGGCAAAGTCCTGCTCTTCCTCCTTTTTTGTAAAAAACAGAGCACGAATTTTGACATATGAAGACCGTTGAGATGGAAGAACAAAAGCACCAAAAAAGAAAACAACCCCGCACAAAACCCAAAAAACAAGTTTTGTACGGGGTCATTTTATATGGTATTGCGGAATCCTTTTCCGATAATTTCGCTGCTGTTGGTAATCATCATAAACGCCTGGGGCTGTACTTTTTTAATATAGTTTCGCAGCTGCACAGCCTGGCTTCGTTTCATGACGGTCAGTACAATATATTCCTCCTGTCCGCTGTATGTTCCCTCCGCGGTAAACAGCGTCGCACTTCGCCCCAGTTCTGTGTGGATAAAGTCACAGATCGGCGTGGGGTCTTTGCAGACAATGGTGAAGTATTTGCACAGGTTGATATTTTCAATGGCGGTATCAATGACAATGGTTTTCGTAAACAAGCCGCACAGGGAAAACAAACCGGTGGTAATATCGAACACAAAGCAGGCTGAAATGGCAATCAGCAGATCCACCACCAGCAAAGCGGTCCCGATATTCATAGAGGTATACTTTTTCAGGATCATGGCGACAATGTCCGTGCCGCCGCTGGAAGCACCCATGTTAAACATGATTGCGGAGCTGATGCCCGGAATGGCAATGGCAAAAATCAGTTCCAGAACCGGCTGGTCAGTCAGCGGTCCGGACATGGGAAACAGCTTTTCTGCCGCAGACAGTGCCACAGACATCAGAACGCTGATATACACCGTCTTTACGCCAAAGCCTTTCCCCAGAAACAGAAATCCCAGCACCAGCAGTGCCATATTGATGATAAAATTGTACGTTCCCGCAGACAGCGGTGAAACAGCACTCAGCACCACTGCCAGACCGGTAACACCGCCAAAGGAAAAGTTGTTTGGGAATTTGAAAAGATAGGTTCCTGCGGACATCACCAGTGTTGCCAGCGTCAGAACGGCATATTCCTTGCACACCGATGCCGCCGTTCTCTCAAATCGCCTGGTTTTTTTCTGCATTTGCATCGCCTCCTTGTATGAGAAATCCGTATCAATGACTAAATTGTGGATATTTACAGATAAATTGTTGGAATATAGCCGCAGTCCAATGTATAATTTTATTATAATCTATTACACCGCAGCTGTCAATACCAATTGATTCAAATTTTCTCCCCGGCAAAAACTCACAGATACTGCCGCAGTTCCTGCTCGTATGGTTCTTCAAAAATGCAGTCGTCAATGGTGATGGTTTTGTTGATCTGTTCTATGGTGCTTGGACTTTCCTCTGCCTCGCCATATTTGTCAGCGTGTTCCTGCCGATATATATCATAAGAATCCCATATGTCTGCTATGGTATTATAAAGTCCTTCCATCGATGCCATACGGATGCAACCCCTTTTGTTTTACAAGATATCTATACCATACCACATATTCCGGGGAAAGAAAAGAGGATTTGAAAAAAACTGTTCTTTTTTCAGCTGCCTGTCAGGGCTATATAAATCCACTTTCCAAAATTTTTTTACCTGGCACACGGCACAGCCCCAGTTTCCTCATCTGCATAATTTTTACCCGGCACACGGCACAAGAGCGTCCCCCGAAAAAAAGTCCGGAGGATTTTTGTTCCCCTTTTTCCAAAAACACATCGGAGAAGTTTGATTTTCGCCCAAACAGGAACTTTTCCGACGGCAATTTCAGAAAAGGAGTACAAAAACAAACGGGTTTTGATTTTTTTCTGTGCCGTGTGCCAAGTAAAATGTATTTCAATAAAAAGTTTTTAGGAGGTCACCTATATGAACGGAATGTACGGAATGTCAGACGCAGAACGATTGATCGCCGTAAATCACATGCAGGTAGCTGCAAATCATGCTGTGCCAAGCGGGGCAATGCCATTTCAGGAGGTTCTCAGAGTATATGGCGAAGATCAAATAACGGGTGTCGGAAGCTGCATAGATTACGAAAAAAGAAAAATAAAAAGAATCGGCAAGCTAAGAATTCACAGCATTTGCCATTGCTATATTGACAAAGACGGATACCGAAAAGAACTTTTGTATGTCTTATATTCCAGTACAGACGACAACATCCATTCTGCGGTCGTTCCTCGTGACAAATTGTCAAGCAAGAATCTGTTGCCTCTGTTTGAATCTTTTCAATGGGTGTGCAAAAGCAAAGCTATGGCAAACGATTATGTTGCGCACTGCATCAACAATTTTGCTCAGAAACGTATTCTGTACATTTCAGAATATCCCGGCTTTTCTTTTGCAAAAAGCAAAGAAGGAAGAACACTTGTTCAATTTTGCTGCAACAAAAATCAGTTTGGGATGAATCTGCTGAAACACTGCTCCCCTATTTCACCAAAAAAGTTCTTCCCAGTACAAAAGACCGTCCTCTCGGTATAAAGGGAATCTGCGAAAAGTACCTTGACACGGACAAAAAGATGATGCTCTTCGTTTTTTCCCTCTGCGGTCTGCTGAGTTCTTTTTTCCGGGAAGAGAAATACAGCATGGAGCGTATTCTGACCATATCTGCACCTGATGCCGCATCGGAACGATTTGCGACGCTCCTCATGCAAATCTTCAACAGAGGCACAAAGCCGCTGACCCTCTGTTCCAACAAGAGTGCGGTGAAAACGGAACTGCTCCACGCAAAGGATGAAACCGTTATCCTGAGCGACCGCAGTATTATCGACGATGACAAAAAAAGAACGGAAATGCTGCAGCACATCCTAACGGAAAATGACAACATGGATTGTCAGCCCCATAATCTTGCGATTTTCTCCACCCATGCACAATACCTGCTTCCTCCGGAGAAAAAGATTTGTCTGACGCTGCCGGAAAATTTTGCCCCTGCTATGACAAAGGAAGAAGAGGCGGAGATGTGTGATGACTTGAATTATCTCGTAAACATCATAGTATCTCACATCTGTAAAAACTACGAACTGTTTCGAGATAAATTCAAACAAAACTTTATCGATATCTTCACCTGTGCATTTGCGCAATACAGTCCCTATTTCCAAGGCAAAAGCAAAGAAATCATTGCGGCTGGTGCAGTACTGAACACCGTTTACCTTTGCGTGATAAACTGCATTCTCGATTTCGACAGTCAGCCTATCGCCCCATTGATCTACTCCATTTTGTACGATTCTCAGACAGTTTCCGGCACTTCAGAAGATGCGGTGTCAGAGCATTTTATTGCTGCGCTCAATGATGCCATTCGCAGCGGCAAGCTCAAGATCCTCCGGCACAGCAAGGAAATGGACTTCCAGGAAGGCACAAACCAGCTGATCGTCAAGGACAAGCTGCTGATCCTGGAAGAGTCTGCAATGGAGAATGTGCTAATCCCGTCTATGAGAACTGCCGACAACACCTGCCGCATTCTGAAATGTCTGAAAGCATGCGAATATCTCCATGCCACCAAGAAAAACCGTTATCCGCTGGTGGTGTATTCCCACCACAGAAGTCTGCGGCCTGCTCTGATTGCCCTGAAAAGCGACCGGATTCTGGATTCCGACGTGGAACTCATGATCGAGGAAAGCCGCTATGCAGAATGGTACAGCACAGCACCTGCACCGGAGCATTTTATCCCCCTCACGGAAAACCGCATCGGCGGTGTTTCCTACCAAGTCTTTGACGAAAAACGCAAGGATAATATGCACTTCTTTGCACTGGGAAAAAGCGGCTCCGGCAAAACACACTGTCTCACCGAACGCATGGTGAGCCTGCAAAAGCTGCACCGTCCCGTTATTGTCTTTGATACCAGTGAATCCTTTACAGAAGAGGAGATACTGGAAAAGCTGTCTGTGGGCTGCGGTGAAACGGCAGAGCAGGATGTCCGGGCGTATATCGCCAAGCATATCACCTTCCACCGCATCGAAGAGGACGGAATCCCCGTTGACCTGCTCAAACTGGGCGACTCCGGCAATGGGGAAGATACCATCCGAAAAATCGAGTCCATTGTGGAATCTCACAATCCCAATATGGGCAGCAAGCAGCAGGCAGCCGTGCATGCTGCCATCAGCGATATGATCCAGAAAGGCAATGTGGATATGACATCTCTGTATGAGGTGCTGACAAGTGAACAGATCCCGTATGATCTGGCAGATCAGCTGGCGGATACGCTCTCCTTTTTCGTGAACTTCAAGGCAAACGACAGAGACTGGGGCGAGCTGATCGAAGAGAGCAAGGATATTATTATAAAGAAGCACTGAATAAAGTCGTCAAGCGGGCTTTATTCAGTGTTTCCTTAACTACGCTTTTGTTCAGCGTTTCCTAAGGAAAGCAATCGTCAGCAGCACTCTTTTACCAGTTTGTTATGTCCCTATGTTCCGCCCGAAGGCGTTTTTTCTATGCGGTCGACATGATCGTATCATCAGTACCTGGCACAGATTCACGATAATGATGTACAACTGCAAAATAAGAATATGACAAACTCTCTTGAAAGAGCAAGTAATTTATGGTATAATGATAACAGATTCAAAGTATTGGAAGGATAACATAGTACAGCTGGCAATGTCAAATTTCAATACGCTGCAGCATCAAGATTTTGCCCAAACACAGTGAGAAAGGCGACATAATTTCATGTTAATTGAGATTTTAATTCTTATCATTATTTTTGCAGTTTTTCATTTTGTGTGTAAGAATGATCCCAGCACAAATAAAGTGAAATATCCTAAATTGTATCTTTGCATCGGAATTTTAAGCTTATCATTTTGGCTTTTCTTTATTATTTTAATGTTAATTGATAATGTGCCAATTTATAATATACCAATTTTTTGTTCGTTTGTATTAGCCGGAATGATCCTAATTTCAGTTATTATAATAATGTCATACTTTAATATTTATACGATATATGATGATGTATCATTTACGCATTCTAATTTTTGGAGAAGAAAGTGTACAATACATTATAGTGATATAAAAATTATCTATCGAAAGAAACACGCAAAGTATCTAGTAGTATTTGAATCTGATGATGGAAGAATCACAATTGATTCCAAATATACAATTGGATATAGTGAATTCATTGAAAAAGTAAACAAAAATCGTTTCAAGGATTAGAAGCTGATATTGGTGCTTGCAGTCAAAGGCACTTTGTATCTATAGCATTTACACAAAAGATTGACAAAAGGTGTATATAGCCGCAAGAGTAAAACCGCCCAATGCAGTCTGATACACTGATTGTTTTAAGTGCATCATCAATAGCACCAGATAATTTATCAACTACACGAACTTTTTGTTTTCTAAGGGCGAAAACGGCAGTGTTCCGTTCCAGAGCCGTGCGCACATCATCAACGCCTCCAACTACGACATTACCACGAAGATGCCGGATGCGGCGTTTGATATGCGCAAGCTTGTGATCCCGTTCAAATACAGACTGACCGACAATGCAGAGCCTTTTGAGGTACTGATGGACAAGCTGGAACGTGAGAAGGCAGCCATTGTGAGAAAGCTGATTTTGGCGTACAAGGCGCTCAAGGACAACCACTATGAATTCAGCGACTCCGAAGAGGGCGAAAGCTATGACAGCTATGTGCCGCCCACGGCAGTCAGCCGCAGCACCAGCAAGCCTCTGGACTTCTTCTTTACTGCTTGTTATGTACGCACCGAGAACGACAATGACTACATTTTCACCGAAGATATGTACGCCGATTACAAGGAATATGCCCTGGATGAGAGCTACGCGTACTGCTTCCCGAACTACGATGCCTTTACGAAGGCTGTCAGAGCAGAGCTGCAACTGAAGTCCGGCCGCAAGCGTAAAAGCAGCGATGCCAACCCCAAGCGCTGCTACCTTGGCATCAAGCGAAAAGCACTGGTGACAGAAGAGCAGGCGGCGGAAGACTGAGTTTCCGCTCCGAAAGCACAAATCACCCGAATTTAAAATGATTTTTTACCCGATGGAAGGTGATCCATCGGGCTTTTTTGATGGTGCAGAAAATGCTGCTTTTTCGTTCCCCCAGCGCGAATTTCTGCGTAATTGGCAGATATTCCGACGGGAAATTGACAATATGAACAGAAAAAATTAATTTTTTGGTGTTATTTTTTCGGTTTGTGAGCGTATTTGTCGAGGGATTTGCTTGACACTTGTGGGGGCGTGTGGTATAATTATTTTATATAGGTGTAGGCAGATGTAAGCGGCGTTGGAAAAAGCTTTTTGGTTTGAAAAAACGTAGTATTCTGCCGTGTTTTACGGTGCTTTGCACAATGATGGGCTACAATTGGAGTTTGGAATCTAGAGGCGTTTTGTATTTAGATTTTGGCCCTGGTACAAAAATATCTTTGTGATGTCTTCCGGTTTTTTGTAGATGGGTTAAATAGAAAAAGAGGAGCATAATTTTGGAGAATAAAGCTACAATCATAATAGCTACGCATAAGAAGTATCAAATGCCAGCAGATAAAATGTACCTGCCTGTTCACGTTGGAGCAGAAGGAAAAAAAGATTCTGATGGAAAAGATTTGGACTTAGGATATGTTAAAGATAATACAGGAGATAACATTTCCCTTAAGAACCCTTCGTTTTGCGAATTAACAGGTCTTTACTGGGCGTGGAAAAATGTCGACTCAGACTATATTGGCTTGGCGCATTACAGACGCCATTTTTCTCTGAGCAAGAAGTCTAAAGATCCCTTTGATAATATTCTCACATACGATGAACTTGCACCGCTTCTGAGCAAATATAGAGTGTTTGTTCCTAAGAAACGGAAGTATTATATTGAAACGCTCTATTCTCATTATGCACATACACATTATGCAGAGCATCTTGATGTGACAAAAGAGATTATTGCCGAAAAGTACCCTGAGTACACAGATTCCTGCAACAAAGTATACAATCAGACCTATGGGTATATGTTTAATATGATGATCATGAGAAAAGATCTGTTCCAGAACTACTGCGAATGGCTCTTTAATATTCTTTTTGAGCTAGAAAAAAGAATTGGAGAATCTTCTAAAGAATTATCATTTTTTCAAGGTCGTTTTTACGGAAGAGTTAGCGAGATAATATTTAATGTCTGGCTCGACTATCAAATAAAATCAGGTACGATAAGCCAAAAAGATATCAAGGAAATACCCTGTATTTACACTGAAAAAATCGACTGGAATCGGAAAATCAAGTCGTTTATAGGTGCGAAGTTTGGGCATAAGAAGTATGAGGGGAGTTTTTGAACAAAGTTATGCGTATTTTGCATATCGTTAACGATTTATCCAATATTGGTGGAATTCAAAAATGGATTATGAACTATTTCGAATATATTGATCGTAATAAAATCGTTTTTGATTTTGCTTATCACAATAGTTGCGAGCCATTAAACCAATCTTTTATTGATAAAATTTACAACTTAGGCGGTAATATAATTGAATTGCCTAAAATCTCTGTTTGTTCTCTCCAAGAAAACACCAAGATATTTCGGGAAGTGTTACATCGCGGGGAAAAATATAAAATTGTTCATTGCCATATGGCAAATGCTGCTTTTTTATATTTAAAAGTTGCAAAAGAAGAAAATGTACCCGTTAGAATATTACATAGTCATCAAAATAAAGCAGCTGATCAATTTTCGCATGTAGTCAGAAATATACCATTAATAAAAATGGGGCTGAAATATTCTAATTTAAGATTCGCTTGCTCCAGTTTAGCTGGAGATTGGTTGTTTAAAAATCAAAAATATCAAGTAATTCCTAATGCAATAGATCTTCAAAAATTTAATTATTCTGAGATTAGGCGAAAAAACATTAGGCAAAAAATGAATTGTGAAAATAAATTTGTTATCGGCAGCGTTGGAAGACTATGTGCACAAAAAAATTATTTTTTTGCAATTGATATTTTTTCTAAAATCAAGAAACTAAAACATAATGCTGTTTTCTGACTTCGCAGATTTCTTGTCAGCGTCCAGGGACTTCATTGTCGGGAATTTTTTTGATTTTTCTTCATTACCCTTCGTGATGCTTCGCTGGGCTATTTCTATTAAATTGTCTTCTCTTCATCACCATTCATGATGAATCATTGTCAAATCATATCTGTTGTCAATTTGATGTCATTTGGTTATTTCTGTTGTCAGATGAAAGGGTTCATAAGCCCTTCTTAAAATACATCCATTGTTGCAGCCAAATGTTCAAATGTTTCCTGTTTTTTCTCCTCTGTCGCTTCTGCATAGATATCCATAGTGGTCTGAATATCCTTATGCCCCATGATCGACTGGATTATTTTCAGGTTCGTTTCTCTTTCACAAAGCCTTGTGCAAAATGTGTGTCTCAAGCTGTGCGCTGAAAAATCCGGCAACAGCACCGGCTCCCGATGCTCTTTTTTTGCCTCTACTTCTTCTGTTGCATTATAAGCAGATGAGATTCTCTTGATTGCACGATTAACTGACTGGGCATTCATTATATTTCCATAACGGTTACAGAAAACAAAGCCTGTCATCCCATCAATCTCTGCATCTGTCCATCCATTTTCTTTCTGCTCTTCCCAGATCATTTCAAAAGCATCTTTCACTGTATCCAACATGGGAATCGTACGCATTCCGGCTTCTGTTTTCGGCGTTGAAATATGATTTTCCGATGCCCGGTCTTCTCCTACCGGATAATACGTTAGATTATGATTGATGCTGATAATCCGCTTCTCGTAATCAATATCTTCCCATCGAAGCCCTAAAACTTCGCCGATTCGGCACCCGGTTCCAAGAAAAATCGTAAAAATCGGCCACCAGTGAAAATAAATCGGATGCGTAGCAATATATTCCATAAATGCTCTCTGCTGTGGAATTGTCAGCGCATGTCTCACACCGGTTTTCATGCCTAAGTTTTTCTTTAATTCTGCCATGACTCCATCCGTAGGATTTTTTCTGATAATGTCATCCCTTACAGCCAGTTGAAAAGTTGGATGCAATAACGTGTGAATGGTTTCCAATGTATTGATCTTCAGTTCCTGCTTCTTGGTCAGATGATTATAGAACTGCACCACATCAGAATACTTAATCTCTGCTATATTCCGCTTTCCAAATGTATCCCGGATAAATCGGTCATACATATAAAGATAATTGCTCTTGGTCGTTGGTTTCAGATTGTTTTTGAGACTCATGTAGCGGTCAAATACAAAATTTACTGTAGCCTTTCCGGCAACATAAATATCCAGACCGTCCATCTGATCTTTCATGAGCTGTGCTTCTTTTTCCCGAAGCGCTACAAGGTCTTGCGCATAAACATATTTACGTCTTCCGAGAGGATCTGTATAAGTATATACATATCTCCCGTCTGAACGTCTCTGTGATTCACCTTTCCGCAGGACTCTGCCCCGCAGATCTTTTCTTGTCTGTGCCATATAAAATCCTCCTTCAAATAAAGGAAGGACTACATATTATTCAGGTCTGTTCAATACTTTTTCCAGTCCCTGCAAGACAACTTCTGTCACAGTCATTTTGTGTTTCCTGGCATAATCACAGATACACTTATACATAGAATCTTCCACCCGGATACTCAACACTTTCTTTTTTACATTTTCCGACTTTGGTCTTCCTATTTTCGCCATATCTGTTCTTATTCCTCCACATCCATATTATAATTTTCGTATGACAAGAAGTCAATCCCTATTTTTCGTCCTTCCACGATTTTCTTCTGTTCCCTACGCAATCCGAAATGTCTCCAGATACTTTTCAAAAATCTCACAGTTTACAAGAGCAACCTTGTCAATCTTATACACTGCTTTGGCTTCTTTCGCCAACTCCTGGAATTTCGTCAGTCCAATGCTATAAAGCTCTGCCCCTTCCTGATAGCGTACAAATTTCTTTGCTATTTTCTTTGTTTTCTCTACATCTTTACGTGCATATCCCATACACGGCACCTCCTTTTTTGCATGAAAAAAGCAGCTAACCTATTTTTCATAGACTAACTGCTTAAATCTCCGGTTCAATATTCAATTTTAATCTTCTGAAACGTCTTCCGTTTGACTTAACTGTTTATGAACATCACGTCCGCCATACATAATTCGCACTACATATACCGTTTCAGTTTCATCATCTGTCTTATAGAATACCAAGTAATTATCCACTGGAAAGAATCGAAGTCCTCTGCTGTACCACGGTTCTTCCTCATAAAGCCGGTTTCTGTTCGGCATAGTATCCAGCTTCCGAATTGCGGTCATAATCCGTTCTGTCTGTCCTGCAGCATTCTCTGGAGCTAACAGTTCCTCTGAAATATATCTGAAAATATTTCGCAGATCTTTCTTTGCTCCTGCTGTATACATCACTTTATATTTCATATACCAAATTCCCGTTTCATTTCTGCTTCAACTTCATCTGCTGAATACACTCTGCCAGCCTTAATATCTTCCATGCCTTTTTCTATTTCTGCATTGAACTGTTCCTTTGTCAGAGAGCCATATGCAACAGGCTCCTCATAAGCTGGAAGTTTCATCTCAAAAGGAATTCCTCTCTGGAGTACAATCTGTCTCAGAAACATTCCTACCGCATTGGACATTGGAATTCCAAGTCTATCAAGCACCTGCTCTGCCTGTTCTTTCACTTCAGGTTCGACACGTGCAAATACATTTGCTGTTCTTGCCATAGATATCGCCTCCTCTTTTTTCTTCATTATATCTTGTTTGATTGCAAGTTGCAAGCGATTCGCAATCTGTTTTCGTAATTTCATACACTGGCAGACGGCAGGTGGCAGATAAGGTATCTATAAAAATCTGTATTTGCTTCAATGACTCTGCCACCTGTCATTCTTTTAATCGAATACTGTTCTCCTGCTTTTCATTTACTTGGTACTCCAACTCATTCTTCATCCTGCTTCTCACATCACGCATTGTTCGCCCGGAAATTCCCTGTTCCTTTGCTTTTTCATCTAATTCCCTGATTGAAATTTCTTTTTTATCAGCAAGCAGTTCCCTGATTAACTTTGCCCCTCTCTCCAGCTTTGTTTCTGTTGCTTTTCCTTCTTTTCCATCTAACAATTCATCTGCGGAAATCTCATAGGCTCCCACCCATCGGAAACCTTCTTCGTCTCCCAGTTTAAATGCCATTGTCTCCCCTGGTGGCGCAAGAGAACTTTTTTCATGAATCAATACCCTTGTGGTTGGATCTTTTCTTACTTTCCCGATGAAAATCAAGCTTCGTACTGCTGCCATAATATCAATAGAACCAAGTCCTCGATACGTGCTCTGCGTCCCGGAAGATTTATTCAGATGTCCGATCAGCACAATGGCACAACCGGTCTTCTCTGCAATCATTCCCAGTTTTCGAAACACCGGACGCACTTCATTTGCACGGTTCATATCCACATCTGCTCCAATAAACGCCTGTACCGGATCAATGATTACAAGCCTCACATGATTCTGCCTGACTGCCTTTTCAATTCGATCATCGGATAAAGTCAATGCTTCTTCCGTATCATCAATCACCATAACCCTGCTTAGATCAGCACCTGCTTCCACCAATCTTGGCTTGATCGTATCACCCATGCCATCCTCCGCAGTCTGATAGATTACATTGAATGGTTCGATATCTTCCATATTCGGAAACAATTTTCTGTTGGTACAGGCTGCTGTCAGCATCATTGCAAAATAAGTTTTTCCCTCTCCCGGATTGCCCTGAATGATTGTCAGTTTTCCAAATGGAATATAGGGGAACCACAGCCATTCCACACTGGTCTGCTCAATGTCTTCATAACACAACATCGGCACCATCTCTTCTGATTCTGGTACTTTGATTGTGATTGTTTCTGCAATTGCTTTCTTTCTGTCAGCGTTTTTATCACAGAGGATTTCATTCCAGTCTTTTCGTGAAGGTTTTAGGCGAATTACACTGTATCTTTCTGAGATTTCTCCTGCCAATTTCTCACAGGCTTCATTCCCTGCCTGGTCATTATCCAGACACAGGAAAACAGAAGTAATCTGAGGGCGTTCAGAAAGAAAAGCCATCAGTGCCATACTGGATACACCGCTCAGACTCAGGTAGCTACGTTTCTTCCAGTCTTTTGGAAATAATTGGATAAAAGAAAGCAAGTCAATGGCTGCTTCAAACACAAACAACTGATTATCCGTTCCTCTGTAACAAAATCCAAAAGATTTATCAGAACCGGCTACATCTCCACGATATTTTATTTCACCAGTTCCTCGGCAATGTGCATATCTTGGAATACCATCTGCATCTCTGCCCACAAATACAACATTATGGTGCTTCTTTTCTTCGTAAATATCTCCTCTGACAATCCATTCCATCACCAGATTTTTCTCAAGCTCTCTGCTTTCTGTCAGATACTTTACGATCATTTCATTATCTTCATTTTTCTCCGGTAATCGGAAGTCTTTGGACGGGGCGGGGCAGGACTTCTGCCTGCCTTCGCCTTCTTCCCCGATTAGCATTTTCACTGCTTCCGGGAATGTTGCATAATAAAATTCCATCACAAAGTCTACCGGATAACCTCCTTTACTCTGACTGTGCCGATACCACCGGTTGCCGGATACCGTTACACTGTCATGCTTTTTCCAACGGTATTCTCTGCCACTTTTCACCAACTGTTCCCCTTGTGCGTTCAGAAAGGACACAAGGTCGGTCTGGTTTGCTCTTGCAATCTGTTCTTCTGTATATTGCATCTTCATCATCCTTTCCTGCCTGTCCTGCTGACAGACTTCTATAAACTCATATCATAGTTCCGTTTTTTCCTCACTATCTGTTGCTTTGCATCACGTTCTGCACACTCTCTCTTCTTTTCATCCAATTTTCTCAGAAGAGAAGTTTTCTTTTTCGGCTCCGTCTGATTCACTGAATGTTGCTCTGCTTTACTGTTTTCTTCGAAAATATCTTCTGTCTGGACTGCGTGAAATGCCGGGAACTTCACCTGCTTCTCCCTTTTTTCTTCTGAACGCCCGGAGGTATCTGTTTCTGCCATTTCCCGGTCACGTCTGGCAATGTCTGCACAACTCTGTACCTTTTTTACAAATGCAAGTTCGTCCTGATAAGGCTGATTATCTGCTTTCAGCTCTTCGATCACCGCTCGGAGTTCTTCTTTCTCCCGTTTCCACCTGGCTGTTGACACCTTTCCATTTTTATCCAAGTGCTGTTTCAGTTCCCGTTCACATTTGCGATAATAATTGATTTCCTTCTTGTGCTGCTGATAGTATTTCTCTCGTTTTTTCGGGAAAAAGAAATGGTTGTACTCGTCTATCAATGGCTGGTTTGTCTTTATTACTTCTGCCATCTTTTGCAGATTTTCCAATTTCTTTAACTGTTCTCGTTTTTCAGAAATTTCTTTTTTACTGACCGATACAACACCATTCAGTTCATCAATCCTTTCCTGCAGATCCTCCATTGTCTCTATCTTATGGATCTGAAGATAATTGATGGATTTTGCAAACTCCTGTAAGTTGGAGAGATTCTTCCCTCTCCATTTCATCTCCGCATAGAAATTTGGGAGCTGTGGTCTGCCCTGCGTTTTCTTATCATAATAATCTTGCAAGCTTTCCAGAAGTGTCGGATTCTGCCTGCGATCCAATTCGGCTTTCATTTCCTCATAAGCTGTCTTCATCCAC
>OLOH01000115.1_pt1 | contig 64547 bp, 45 predicted proteins | sample 1673221 | NCBI WGS metagenome assembly OLOH01 (sample SAMEA3136767, study PRJEB25190) | human gut metagenome
CTCCCGGGTCGGATACCCGATCGGAGCATAGTTCCGTTAGCGCAGTTGGTGAAAGTACGTTAGCGGGGTCGGCGAAAGCGCGTTAGCGCATTCGGCGAGATGCGTTTGCGAAAGTGGTTAATTTTAGATTAGCGCTAACAGCTGCTCGCGCTCGACTTCGTCGGGCGCAGGGAGGACCTCGTGCTCATGGGCGACGTCGGCACCGGCAAGACGCACATGGCGTCGGCCCTCTGCGCGCTGGCGTGCGAGAGGAGGCTCGAGGCGCGCTTCTTCACGGCGTCCTCGCTCGTGATGCGCCTGAGGCGCGCCCGCGACGACGGGAGGCTCGACCGGGAGGCCGCGCTTATCGGCAAGGCCCGCCTGCTCGTCATCGACGAGCTCGGGTTCCTCCCGCTCGACGCGGACGGGGCGAGGCTGCTCTTCCAGGTCTTCGCCGACGCATACGAGAGACAGTCGGTGGTGATCACCGCGAATCTGGAGTTCAGCAGGTGGGGGTCGGTGTTCGGGGACGACCAGATGGCCGCCGCCGTGATCGACCGCATCGTCCACCACGGGAGGCTCGTCCAGTTCCGCGGCGAGTCCTACCGCGTCCGCCATGCCCTCATGCAGGAGGGCTAGCCGCTCAAAAAGCGTGCGCGCTTCCGATGCTCAGGCTGCTCAATTTCCGATGCTCTTTTTGCTCAAATCCTCTTGACGAAACACAGATGTGCCTCAGGGCGGAAGAGGGGGCCGTGATAGCCGACAAGACCGTGCTCAAGATGATGCGCGAGATGGGGATCCGCTGCGGGATCAGGCGCGAGACGGCCTACCACAGGTACAACTCGTACAGGGGCGTCGTCGGCAGGACGTTCGAGAACGTGATCGCGAGGGATTTCGACGCCGGGGCCCCGTGGCAGAAGCTGGGGACGGACGTCACCGAGTTCAAGGTGGCTGGCGGTAAGGCCTACTGGGCCCCGACGCTGGACTTCTGCACCAAGGAGATCGTGGCGAGCGACATATCGACCACGCCCGACATGGCCCAGCAGGTGAGGATGCTCGACGAGCTGCTGTCCAAGATCCCCGAGGGCGCCGCCCCGACCATGCACTCGGACCGGGGCTGGCAGTACCAGCGCGCCTCATACACATCCAGGCTCGAGGCCGCCGGCATCGTCCAGAGCATGTCCAGGAAGGCGAACTGCATCGACAATGCCGCCACCGAGCAGCTCTTCGGCCACGTCAAGGACGAGTTCTACAGGGGCCGCGAGTGGAAGACGTTCGAGGATTTCAAACGCGACCTGGAGGAATACATAGTCCACTGGAACACGAGCCGGAGGCAGGTAAGATTGAAGGGCCTGACCCCGGAGGAGTTCCGGAATCAGGCCCTTGCGGCCTAGTCGCTATTTAGGGCGTCCAAGATTTGGGGCGCAGTTCACACGGAGGTCGGGCTTTTTGCAAACGCCGACGTATTGACGAATTTGGAACTGCTGGAAATACGAAACTATGCCGGTTTACTACGATGAAATGAGAAATTCCAACCACGCCGGCTTTTCGCAAAAAAGTGCAAGGCATCTACCTGCGGTTTTAGTTCAACAAGTTTCGGAGTGGTCGCGGTTGAGCGATTCATCGTAGTAAACCGCCATAGTTTTGGCGGAGGCAGTCAGATTTGTGGGTGTTAAACCAAAGAGTGCCCCTTTAACTAGTCGTTTAAGAGCGTTCCCAATGACTAAGTTGCAGGTGGTTGCGGTTGTGTTACACTAACGCTGCGTATATGACGCAATCATCTCGATACAGATCAATGATGTCCGTCGTTTTGAACGGAACTAGACTGTTTAGCCGCCCTGAAGGTTTATGCAGGGAGCATGTGATCACAGGGCTTGAAAAGAAAGTTGAGCAAACACTGTGTCTGATCAACAGCAAGAAAACGAAATAACGACGACGCAAGCCGCTCCCGCTGCACCGGTTGCGTCGGACCAGGTCGCGGCGCCCACGCATGCCTCGGCTCCTGAGACGCCTAAGGCTGCTTCGACGTCTACGCCTGCAACGGCTGAGAAGGCCGTGCCTGCAACTGGTGAGGAGGCTGCTCCGGCAAAGCCCAAGCGTACGCGCCGCACGGCCAAGCCTGCTGCTGACGGCGAGGAGGTCACCAAGCCCAAGCGCCGTACCACGCGCATGACGCGCGTCAAGCGCACCGTTGCAGCTGACTCCTCGGCGCCGATTTCCGATGAGGTCGCGCAGGCACGTGCGTTGGCGCAGATTAGCGAGGCTCAGGTGGTGCGCGCCCGCCGTCGTGCTGCCGAGCGCGAGGCCGCGGCTCTGACCGAGCTTGCAGCTCCGTCTGTGCCCGAGACGCCTGCCGCCACCGAGACCCCTGTCGCCGACCAGCCGACCGAGAAGCCGGTACCGCGCACACGCCGTCGCACGGCTGCTAAGGCCGAGCAGGTTGCCGATCAGGTAACCCCCGAGCTCACTGAGGCTTCGGTCCGTTCCGCGGCAGGGGAGGGCACATCGCCTGTTGAGCTCGCTGCGCCTGTCGAGGCCAGCGAAGTTCCCGTTGTCGATCCGGCTTTGCGCCCGCACCGTCGCGGTCGCAAGCCCAAGGCCTTCGTTGAGGCAGAGAAGGCCGCAGCCGCAGCTGCAGCCGCTCGGGATGCTGCGGCGACCGCCGAGTCTGCAACCGCCGCCGACGCGCCCGTCCAGGATGCTACGACTTCCGAGGCCGCTCCCGCCGATGTCGAGCCCGCCGACCTCCGTCCCGGTCGCAGCCGTCGCACTGCTGCTAAGCGCACGTCCAAGGCTAAGGCTGCCAAGAAGGTTGCGTCCGAGGATTCCGCCGAGACGACCGCCGATGCATCGACTGACGCCGCCGAGCCCCAGGACGTCGAACAGCCTGCGTCTGAGAAGCCCAAGCGCGGTCGTAAGAAGTCCGCTAAGGCCAAGGCGTCCGAGCAGCAGGCCGAGGCCGAGCTGCAGGGCGATTCCAAGGCCGAGGCCAGCGATGATACTGTGGCTAACGCCGACGCCGCCGCAACCGATGGCGCCGCGCCCGCCGAGGCCGAAGACAACGCTCGCCCCAACCGTCGCCAGCACAAGCGTAACGACGAGCGCAACGAGCGCAACAACGACCGCCGCAACCGCCAGCGCGATCGCAAACAGCGCAACAAGGAGCGCAACGCCGCCCCCACCGAGCCCACGCTTTCGCGTGAGGAACTCGCGGCCATGAAGGTCGCCGAGCTGCGCGAGAAGGCCAAGGAGTTCGAGATCGAGACGACCGGCAAGAAGAAAGCCGAGCTCGTCGAGGAGATCTACGTCACCGCCGCGAAGGCCGAGGGCTTCCGCGACATCAAGGGCATCCTGCAGATTCGTCCGGACAGCTCCGGTATCATCCACGCCCACGGTTACATGAAGTCCAACGACGACGCCTTCGTCCCCGCCTACCTCATCCGCTCCGCGCGTCTGCGCACGGGCGACGTCATCGAGGGCTCGCTTCGTCCTTCGCGCGGCGGCGACAAGCGCGCCGGCCTCGCCAAAATCACGACCGTCAACGGTCTAGACCCCGAGCAGATTCGCAACCGCCCCAAGTTTGGTGACCTCACCCCGGTCTATCCCAACGAGCCGCTGCGCATGGAGCACGGCAAGGACTCCATTACCGGTCGCGCCATCGACATCGTGTCGCCGATCGGCAAGGGTCAGCGTGGCTTGATCGTGTCTCCGCCCAAGGCCGGCAAGACCACGATCCTCAAGAAGATCTGCCAGTCCATCTCGATCAACAACCCCGAGGTGCACCTCATCTGCCTGCTCGTCGACGAGCGCCCCGAAGAGGTCACCGATATGCAGCGCTCCATTAAGGGCGAGGTCGTGGCCTCGACCTTCGATATGCCCGCCGACAACCACACCCGCGTGGCCGAGCTCGTCATCGAGCGCGCCAAGCGCATCGTGGAGCTGGGCGGCGATGTCGTGGTGGTGCTCGACTCCATCACGCGTCTTGCCCGCGCCTACAACTTGGCGGCGCCTGCCTCGGGCCGCATCCTTTCGGGCGGCGTCGATTCGGCGGCGCTGTATCCGCCCAAGCGCTTCCTGGGCGCAGCCCGCAATATCGAGAACGGTGGCTCGCTCACCATCCTGGCCTCTGCCCTCATCGACACCGGTTCCAAGATGGACGAGGTCATCTTTGAGGAGTTCAAGGGCACCGGCAACATGGAGCTTAAGCTCGACCGCGACCTGGCCGACCGCCGCATCTTCCCGGCTATCGACCCCGTTGCCTCCGGTACGCGTAACGAGGACCTGTTGGTTGACGAGCAGATGCGTCCGTTTGTCTTTGGCCTGCGTCGCATTCTTGCCGGCATGAACAACACCGAGCGCGCGGCCGCATCGTTTATCAAGGGTCTTAAGGGCACCAACACCAACCAGGAGTTCCTGGTGCGTTCGGCCAAAAAGCACAGCGACTACGAGCAGACGTTCTAGGTTGTCATCCACGCGCAGCGATAGTCATCAGTGCAATAAAGGGTCGGGGCTTTGAGCCTCGGCCCTTTTCTATATTGCCGCTCCGCGCTTTTTTGACCATAAGACTAGCAAGCAGCAGGTTTCCCGTTTCAATCCGACATCGTCGCTTGCAATCGACAGGGCGGTTTCGCATAATAGCTTTTAAGCTTCGCGACGGAAAACGCAGATGAAACGAACCATATACCGTTGCTTTGGGGCATAGCCCCGCTTCATCTTCTCTCGCGCAGCCAACTGAATGATGCGATTTGGGTGCTGGAAGATGGGGAGAGCTCATGGCTTCTTCTGATGCAACACAACGAGCAGTCCTTGCCGGACTTTCGTGCGGGATCGGCCTTGCCGCTCCCGTGGTTATGTATGCCGCGACGCTGCCGTTTTCGTCTGTGAACGAGACGGTCGTGGCGGGTGCGGTTCCCTTCGCCGTGGGCGCGGTGGCGGGCGTGGGTATCTATGCCGCCTCGCTGGGTATTTCCGAGTACCGTGCGCAGCGTGAAGAGCGTCTATTCCAGCCTGATGCCATGGGCGGTGCCGCCAATCTCAATCAGCATCAAAGCGAGTTCAAGACCGCCTCGATTCCAGCTCAGCAGCAGGATGCGACTCCTTACGCTGCGGCTTCTGCTTCTCAGGCTCAGGCGGAGCAGTCTACCTCGGCATTCCTTTCCGGCCTGACTGGTGCGTTCCAGCGCCGTCATGCCGATGATGGTGTCCCTACCATCGCTCGAGCCGCAGATGCTATGGACGAGGACGAGGCTTGGTCCATGATCGACAGTATGCTCGACGACGATTCGCCGGTGAGCTGCGACCCTGCACACTCGCGCGACGTCTATCAAGTCGCCATCGACGAGCTCACCAACGGCGGGCAGACCGGCTCCTTCAATCGCGACGACATCGCCGCCGCGGCACGCGCCGTGTCTGGCTCCCAGGCCGCCCCTGCGGGCAGCACGGCGGCTTTCGTGGCGCTCGTCGCCAACGCGGCAGCCAATAACGCCTACAGCGCTACCTCGGCGGACGCGAACGCTTCTGCCGACAATTCGTACGTTGATGAAGCCATGACTGCGGACGAGGAGGCCGTTGCCGCCCGCCGTGCCGCCGAAAGCTCGCTTTGGGGCGCTCCTGCCCAGCAGCAGGCGGCTGAGGCTGCGCCGTACAATGCAAACCTCGCCAGCATGCCTATCATCTCCGGTGCCGTGGACATCGATCTCGATGACCTCGATGAGCCTGCAGCCATCACCGCATCGATTGATGCCCAAGATCGCATCGACACCGGCGACCTTCCGGACGCCTCGCTCGAGGTTGATGTTCCCATGGCCGATTACTCGGGCCACGAGGACATGTGGGCCGCCGCCACCGCGATTCTGGATGAGATTGACGAGCCCGCTCCTGTTGCAGCCCCCGCTCCCGTCGCTGCCCCTCAGCCTGCTGCCCCCGCCTATGTCGGCCGTCACAGTGCTGTGTTCCCCGAGGATACTGCCCGTATCTCGCGCGAGAGCATCGAGCGGGCCGAGGCTATTGCCGCCGGCATTATGGAAAACCGTCGTCACGAGCGCGTCAATCAGATCCTCGAGGAAGAGATTGAGCGCCTGCAGTCCTCAACCGCCAAGCGTACGGGCCGTGCCTATCTGAGCGTTATCGAGGGCGGTACCGCCAGCTTCGCGCCGCTCCGCGCGGAGGCATAACTTCTGCATGGTTAAGATCAATCGAAAATGGGCGGTTGTAACCTGCCTGATGGCGCTCTTGATCTGGGGCAATTCGCTGGTTCCCGGCTCGGGGTCGGGCTCGCTGAGCCTAACGGTCATGGAAGCTATCCGCGGTTTCCTGCACAGCGTGGGACTTCCATATGAATGGGTGACCAACTTTGTTGTTCGCAAGTGCGCGCATTTTACCGAGTATATGGTGCTCGGCATCCTGGCAACGCACGCCTTTGATTTTGAGGGCCGGCGCACCTTTGACGTGCTGTTGCCCACGGCGGTGTTCCTGCTGCTGATTCCTTCGATCGACGAGACGATTCAGCTCTTTGTGCCGGGACGCGCCGGCATGATCACCGATGTGATGATCGACTGCTGTGGAGCGGCAACGGGCGTTGTGCTCCGATATCTACTACGATCGCTCATATGTGCCAAAAAGGCCGCCTAGGACGAATGTTTGGTCCTAGGCGGCCTTTTATATTTGAGGCTTATATGGGGCGTGGTGGCGTCGTTCCGTAGGTTGGATTTGCCGGGCGCGCCACGCCCTGTGGGTGCGTCTGTTACTGAAGCGCCTGCGCGCCTAGGGCAAGGCAGCCCATGATGCCCTGCTTGCCCTCGAGGCTATTGTTGACAATATAGGTATCGATGTCGTTGACCTCGGGCGTGACGATATAGCCGTTGAGCATTTCGGCACACTTTTTGCGTGCGAGCGGCACGATGGGGGTGTGGTCGGCCACGCCGCCGCCGATGATGATTTTTTGCGGTGCGTAGCACAGCGTGTAGGTCATGAGCGCCTGTGCCAGATAACCGGCGAGCAGGTCCATGGCCTCCGGGTCATCGGCCATGTCTCCGGCGCTCTTGCCATCCCAGCGCTTTTTAACGCCGGGGCCGGCGATGAGGCCCTCGAGGCAGTTGTCGTGGAAGGGGCAGGCGCTATGCTCACCGATGGTGTCGCGCGGGTCGCGCGTGACCAGGATGTGGCCGGCCTCGGGATGCATCATGCCGTGCACGAGCTTACCGCCCGAGAGCACGCCGGCGCCCACGCCGGTGCCGATGGTCAGATACACAACGTCAGTGAGGCCCTGGGCGCAACCAAAGGTGACCTCGCCCAGGCAGGCGACGTTGACGTCGGTGTCGTAGCCACAGGGGATATTGAGCTCGTTTTGGATAGTGCCCAGCAGGTCAAAGTAGCGCCATGCCGTTTTGGGCGTCTCCAGGATCTTGCCGTATTGGGGCGAAGCGGGGTTGACTGCGGTGGGGCCAAAGGCGCCGATGCCCAGTGCGGCGATGCCCTTGTCGGCAAACCATGCATTGACGGCCTCAACGGTCTCCTGCGGGGTCGTGGTCGCGATCTGCTCACGCTCCAGGACCGTACCGTCTGCATAGCCCGTGGCGCAGACCATCTTGGTGCCGCCGGCCTCGAGCGCTCCGATAAGCTGCTGTTCTGCCATAGTATTCCTCTCTCTGGGACGAGTTGCTCCGTGACTAAAGTATAGGGCTCTAAACCATTTAAGAAAGCGCTATAAAAAGAAGCCTCGCAACGTGGCGGGCGGTGCGGGGCTTCTTTGGTTGCTTTAGTTGCCGGGCCGTCCTTACCCGCGCGGTTTGATTTTATCACGCAGGGACTTGAGGTTCTCCAGCGCCGCGTTGAGCGTCTCGTCACGCTTGGCAAAGTGGAAACGAATCAGATGGTTGACGGGCTCGCGGAAGAAGCTCGAGCCGGGCACGGCGCCCACGCCCACCTTGGATGCGAGGTCCTCGCAGAATTCGAGGTCGCTGTCATAGCCAAACTCAGAGATGTCCATCATGACGTAGTAGGCGCCCTGCGGCACGTTATGCTCAAGACCGATGCTATCGAGCCCCTGGCAGAACAGGTCGCGTTTGGCGGTGTAGAGGTCGAGGGCCTCATCGTAATAGCTGTCGTCGAAGTTGAGGGCGGTGACAACGGCTTCCTGCAGGGGAGCGGCGGCACCCACGGTGAGAAAGTCGTGGACCTTCTTGATACGCTCGGTGATCTGGGACGGAGCGATGGTGTAGCCCAAGCGCCAACCGGTGATGGAGTACGTCTTAGACAGCGAGCTGCAGCTGATGGTTCGCTCGAACATGCCGGGCAGCGTGGCCATATAGACGTGCTCGTGGGGCGCGTAGACGATGTGCTCGTATACCTCGTCGGTAATGCAGTAGGCGTCGTACTTTTTGCAGAGGTCGGCGATGAAGGTGAGCTCCTCGCGCGTAAAGACCTTGCCGCAAGGGTTGGAAGGGTTGCACAGGACGATGGCCTTGGGGTCGTTGTCGCGGAAGGCTGCCTCGAGCGCCTCGCGGTCAAAGTCGAATGTGGGCGGGTTGAGCGGCACATAGATGGGCTCGGCACCCGAGAGAATGGTGTCAGCGCCGTAGTTCTCGTAGAACGGCGAGAAGATGACGACCTTGTCTCCGGGGTTCGTAACCGTCATCATGGCGGCCATCATGGCCTCGGTGGAGCCGCAGGTGACCACGATGTTCTCGTTGGGGTTTACCGGCATGCCCATAAAGTGCTCCTGTTTGGCGGCGAGCGCCTCGCGCATGGCCTGGGAGCCCCAGGTAATGGAGTACTGGTGATAGAGCGGCTTGGGGTCGCTGGCGATGGCGCTGAGGCTATCGAGCAGCTGCGCCGGGGGATCGAAGTCGGGGAAGCCCTGCGAGAGATTGACAGCGCCGTACTTATTGGAGATGCGTGTCATGCGGCGGATGACCGAATCGGTAAACGTTGCCGTGCGGTTGGAGAGTTCTTTCATGACGGTCCTTTCGAGGATTTGCAGTGGGGCAAGTTTACTCCTATGAAACCGGTGGGATTTGCTCGAAATGGTCTCGAAAAACTCTTTTCAAAATTCTTGAAAATTGGGGCTTGCATCGCGTGGCGTTCCTTGCAATAATAGTCGAGCGCGAAGCGCACAGGACACGGTGGGTGTAGCTCAGTTGGCTAGAGCGACGGGTTGTGGTCCCGTAGGTCGAGGGTTCGAGTCCCTTTACCCACCCCAGTTCTTGCTTCGTGTTGATATCGGGTCGTTAGCTCAGTTGGTAGAGCAGGGGACTCTTAATCCCAAGGTCCAGGGTTCGAACCCCTGACGGCCCACCACACGATATCTCCTCTAAAGTCCGCCACAACGGACTTTAGCTTTGGGTCGTTAGCTCAGTTGGTAGAGCAGGGGACTCTTAATCCCAAGGTCCAGGGTTCGACCCCCTGACGGCCCACCAAAGCATTGTAAAGCGACTGGCTTCGGCTGGTCGCTTTTTTTGTGACCTTGCATGGGGTCGAACCCGAAAGGGCGCGGAGCTGAGTAATCTGCACCGTGATTCCCTTAGGGAAACACGGCTAAAGCCCCATAAACGTGCTCTCCTTATGAGAATTATGCTCACGGGGCTCGATGCATGTTGAGAAGTTGTGATCAAACTCAAAGTGAGAATCGATTTAGTCTGCTCGATAGTGCGATCCGAGACTTTCGGTTCGCTTACGCATGGCTTTGACCATTTCCTGTGCTAGTTGAATCTGCGATTGCAGGCGGGCGAGGGCTGCGACTTCGCTGTCCTGGGCTTTCTGTGTGCTCAAGGTCGTTGCCTCTGTCTTCAAGCCCTCAAGCTCGTGTAGTGCCTCGGATAGGCCCGTCTCGGTGCGGTTGATCATGCAATAGGTGCTCATCGTGTGTTTGAGGCTGCGGGTCAGGTGCTCAGCGTCTGCTGTAGCTATGCCATGCTGGGGGAGGGCGATATCCGCCTTCAGGGCCGTCTCAGGCTCTTTCTGTGCTGCAAGGGCTGCCGATGCGCCAGCGATGCGTCCGAATACGATGCCGTTGGCGCTTGACAAGCCACCAATACGGTCGGCGCCGTGCATGCCGCCTGTCGCCTCGCCGCAAGCGTAGAGGCCCTCAACGCCCGTGTGCGCGGTCTTATCGATCTTGATGCCGCCGTTAGCGGCGTGGGCATACATCGCAACGCGCATCTCGTCGGTCGGCGCGATGCCGTGCTCGTCTTGCAGCCAGGTGGCAAAGGTCTGCACAAACTCTGGGACATCCTCGCGGGGGAAGTCGTAGTGGAGTGCCAGGCCTTCGACACCTGCCTGATCGATGACGAGATCGATAGCGCGGGAGGCCAAGCGTGACGTGAAGGGACCATATCCAGAGCGCTGCTCGAGCAGGTCGTCCAGCTTGTCGTCGGCAATATCTGCCGGCTGGTCTACATGTACGTAGCGCCAGGTCTTCTCGTTAAAGACAAGGTTGCGCTTGGGCTCGATGAAGCCGGGCATCATCTGCATGAACTCTATATTAGTAAGCGATGCGCCGTGCGCCAGTGCGATGGCCTGTGATGAGCTGAGCACGTCGGCGGAAGTGAGGCTTCGCTCGAACAGGCCACCCGTGCCACCGGCTGCGATGATCGTGGCTTTGGTAGCAAAGGGCACGATTCGATCTTCGGTGAGGTTGTAGAGCACGGTTCCGGTGATTCTGCCGTTCGTGTCCTCAACAAGGTCGATAAGCTCATGGCGGGGGAGCAGGCGAATGCCGAGCGACTCGATCCGGGCTGTCAGAGCGTCCTCAAGGGGCTTGCGGGTGAGGCCGCGCCACATGCGCGTCTTGTGGTCAAAGCAGGGGATAAATTGCTTTTGTTGAGCACTCTTGGCGCTTTGCGGACGCTGGAGCTCAACGCCCAGGTCTTGCTCGAGCCAGTCAATCGCTTGGGGAATGCCGTGGACGAACGTTTGGACGAGTTCGGGGTCGGCAACGCCGCCGCCGACGGCCAGGATGGTGTCGATGAGGTCCTGCTCGTCGTCTTCGTCGACGGGACCGATGAGGCCGAGGCCCCAGGTACCCGGGAAGAAGCTCGATCCACTCATAGTCTTGCCGTCGCTTGCCACAGTGACGGTTGCACCCGTGCGTGCCGCTTCGATGGCGGCGCAAAGGCCCGCAATGCCAGATCCAATTACCAGTACATCAGTCGATTCCATCGGACTCCTTTCTCGTCCGGCGCATTGTCGCACGGGTGATCGGCAATGGGGCCGCAAAGACCCGGCAAATCGGTAAAGGGCAAATATGGCAGGTGGGCGTCATGGACGCTCTGACGCTCCATCTCATCACATCTTGTATTTCGCCCCAATTGATATATCGGCATTAGCTACCCTGCGACAGCGCAAACAAAAAGAGCCGCTACCCGGGTGGGTAGCGGCTCCAAAGCTCAACTATATGAGCATCGCGCGGGTGCGATTAGGCCTTGAGGGCCTCCTCGACGGCGACAGCGCAGGCGACGGTGGCACCGACCATGGGGTTGTTGCCCATGCCGATGAGACCCATCATGTCGACGTGCGCAGGCACGGAGGAAGAACCGGCGAACTGGGCGTCGGAGTGCATACGGCCCATGGTGTCGGTCATGCCGTAAGAGGCAGGGCCGGCGCCCATGTTGTCCGGGTGCAGGGTACGGCCAGTGCCGCCACCAGAAGCGACGGAGAAGTACTTCTTGCCAGCCTCGAGGCGCTCCTTCTTGTAGGTGCCAGCGACGGGGTGCTGGAAGCGCGTGGGGTTGGTGGAGTTACCGGTAATCGAGATGTCGACGTTCTCGTGCCACATGATGGCAACGCCCTCGCGGACGTCGTCGGCGCCGTAGCAGTTGACGGCGGCACGGGGACCATCGGAGTAGGGGATGGTCTCGACGACCTTGAGCTCGCCCGTGAAGTAGTCGAACTGGGTCTTCACGTAGGTGAAGCCGTTGATGCGGGCGATGATCTGAGCAGCGTCCTTGCCCAGACCGTTGAGGATGACGCGCAGCGGCTTCTTGCGAGCCTTGTTGGCGTTCAGAGCCAGGCCGATAGCGCCCTCAGCGGCAGCGAAGGACTCGTGACCGGCCAGGAAGGCGAAGCACTCGGTGTCGTCGGAGAGCAGCATAGCGCCCAGGTTGCCGTGGCCCAGACCGACCTTGCGGTCCTCGGCGACGGAGCCGGGAACGGTGAAGGCCTGGATGCCCTCGCCGATGATGGCGGCAGCCTCAGAAGCGGACTTGGCGCCACGCTTGACAGCGAGAGCGCAACCGAGGGTGTAGGCCCACTCGGCGTTCTGGAAGGCGATGGACTGGGTGTTGTTGACGATCTCACGCGGGTTGAAGCCCTTGTCGGTGCAGATCTGCAGAGCTTCCTCGAGGGAGGCGATGTCGTTGTCGGCGAGGCACTTGTTGATCTTGTCAGCGCGGCGCTCGTAACCTTCGAACGTAACAGTCATAGTTATTTCCCTCCCTTTCTACTCGTGAACCGGGAACACGCTGGCGACGGAGTGAGTCTCCTCGTCGGTGCGCGGGTCGATGTACTTGGCAGCGTTCTCCCACTGACCATAGTGGCCCATAGCGCCAGCGATGGCCTCCTCGGGGGTCTTGCCGGCCTTGACGGCGTCGGTGAACTTGCCGAGGTTCAGGAACTCGAATGCGATGATCTCGTTCTTGTCGTTGAGAGCCATGCGGGTGACGTAGCCCTGGGCGAGCTCGAGGTAACGAGCGCCCTTGGCCTTGGTGCCGAACATGGTGCCGACCTGAGAGCGAAGGCCCTTGCCGAGGTCGTCGAGGGAGGCGCCCACGGGCAGGCCGCCCTCGGAGAACGCGGTCTGGCTGCGGCCGTAAACGATCTGCAGGAAGATCTCGCGCATAGCAACGTTGATGGCGTCGCAGACGAGGTCGGTGTTGAGGGCCTCGAGGATGGTCTTACCGGGAAGGATCTCGGAAGCCATGGCGGCAGAGTGGGTCATGCCCGAGCAGCCGATGGTCTCAACGAGGGCCTCCTCGATGATGCCGTCCTTGACGTTCAGCGTGAGCTTGCAGGCGCCCTGCTGAGGTGCGCACCAACCCACACCGTGCGTAAGACCGGAGATGTCGGAAATCTCCTTAGCCTGGACCCACTTGCCCTCCTCGGGGATGGGTGCGGGGCCGTGGTATGCACCCTTGGCAACGGGGCACATGTTCTCCACTTCCTGTGAGTACTGCATGCCTCTCCTCTCTATCGTGTTGGCGTCCCGTCTGGGGGTCGTGGCTGGCGATTGCCGGGCGACCCTTCGAAAGGGACATGACATGCAGCCCCTATAATACCGCGAAATGCACGGAATATTCGGCGAACGGCTCAGTTTTCGTAGCGAGAAGTCCTGAGGTTTTAATTGAAACGGTTTAACTCTATGTTCTGTGGTCGTGAGTTTCCGTAGAGGGGGTCCGTCTTGGGCAAGCTTTTGGTCCGCTCTTGCAAGCGTTGCAGTGGTTGACCTGTTGCAACGGTGCCGTTCGCCGCCTGTTTGCTGCCTTTGGCCGCGCGAGTGTATTGTTTTGCGTGAATGTTTTGATGGCACGCTTCAATCGTGCTGTATTGGATGGTAAGCAGATCCCGGCGAAGGGAGCGCCATGCAGCGCGTTTGGAGAACGGTTACCGGCTTTTACCATGTCTGTGCCCGCGGTGTGGGCAAACAGCTCATCTTTGAGGGCGATGAAGACCGGTGGGAGTTTTTGGAGCTGATGCGCGATTGCTGCCGCGATGCCGGCGTGACGGTTATCGCCTGGTGCCTTATGGACAATCACGTGCATCTGGTGCTTGCAGATTACGAGGACAGGATGAGTGCGGCGATGCACCGGTTGCTTTTGACGTACGCGCGGCGGTTCAATAAACGCACGGGGCGCACAGGCCATCTGTTCCAGAACCGTTTTGACCGGCGTTCGCTCGATACCGATTGGCAGGTGATGGAGGCTATTCGCTCCGTACACGCCGATCCGCAGGAGGTGGGCGTCAGTCTCATTGAGCGTTATCCCTGGAGCAGCTTTCCGGAGCATTTGTGCGCTTACGACGGTGACGCGGCCGATGTCGCGAGGGGATTTTCTGATCCTTCTTGCGTGCTTGAGCTTTTTGGTTCTGCCGAGGGCTTTATTGCCTATTCGCTTTCGGCGCCCGACGGCAGTGAGCCAGCGCTGTGCGATATGAAAGAGACGGAGTGGGAACGCCACGCCTTTGCCAACAAGTTGGCGAAGGAGCTAGGGGTTCCGCTCAACGGGGTTAAAACTGTACCGCCGGCGCAGCGCGATACTGTTATTGTTGGATTGAACAATGCCGGCTTTACAGTGCGTCAGATTGAGCGGTATACCGGGATTGGCAAAAGTACCGTCTCTCGTATCGTGCGCGCTTATGCTCAGGTGGACGCGCAGGTCGAGGGATCGAAATAAAGGCAGAAAAGAAAATGGCCGAACCGCTCTTAGTCAAGCGATTCGGCCAACGAAATTCTTAAGATTTGGGATAAATACTACTGATTGTTTTGCCCCTCGAGCATGCCGTCGAGGGTGCGCCAGGCGAGCTCGGCGCATTTGACGCGGGCGGGCATGTGCGAGATATCCTGGAGCTGGGCGGCTTCGTCCAGGTCTTCCAGGTCTTCCTCGGAGAGCTGCTCGCCGCGGATCATGGCGAGGAAGAGCTCTGCCAGGCGGTGAGCTTCCTCGACGGTCTCGCCGGTGATGAGGTCGGCCATGATGTCGGCGCTGGCCTGGCTGATGGCGCAGCCGTGGCCGGTAAAGGAGGCCTCCTCGATCACGCCGTTCTCGACGCGCAGCTGCAAGGTGAGCTCGTCGCCGCAGCTGGGGTTGATGCCGTCGTGCTCGTGCGTGGGAGCATCCATCTCGTACTTATAGTCGGGGTGCGAGTTGTGCTCCATAAATGTGGTGGAGGTGTACAGATTACCCATTGAACGTGCTCCAAACGTGATGCAGGCCGGCGATGAACTTGTCGATATCGGCCTTGTCGTTGTAGAAGGCCACGCTGGCGCGGCAGCAGGCGAGGTTCTCGACGCCCAGCCAGGTAAGCAGCGGCTGCGCGCAGTGGTGGCCGGCGCGGATGCAGACGCCGTCCATGTCCATGATGCTCGCGACGTCGTGCGGGTGGATGCCCTTGACGTTAAAGCTCACGACGCCGTGGTGGTTGTCCCAATAGATGGAGCCGATGATCTGGACAAAGTCGAGCTGCATGAGCTCGCCCATCAGGTAGTGGACGAGTGCCTGCTCGCGTGCCTGGATGTTCTCGTAACCCACCGTGTTGACCAGGTAATCAAGGGCGGCACCCGTGGCGAAGATGCCGGCGGCGTCCTGCGTGCCGGCCTCGAATTTCTCGGGAACGGGCGCCCAGACGGCGTCCTGCTCGGTAACAGAGTCGATCATTTCGCCGCCGGTGAGCATGGGCGGCATGGCGTTGAGCAGGCCCATCTTGCCCCACAGCACGCCGATGCCCATGGGGCCCATGGCCTTGTGCGCGCTAAAGGCAAAGAAGTCGGCGCCCAGGTCGGCCACATCGACCGGCATGTGCGGCAGCGACTGCGCGCCGTCGACGACCAGATAGCCGCCGTACTTGTGCACGAGCTTGCCGAGGTTCTTGACCGGGTTCTCGACGCCCAGCACGTTGGAGACCTGTCCCACGGCCAGGATTTTGGTCTTGGGACCCACCTTGGCAAGAACCTCCTCGGTGGTGAGCTGGCCGGTCTTGGTGGGGTAGAGGTAGACGAGCTTGGCGCCGGTCTCGCGGCAGACCTGCTGCCACGGAATCAGGTTGGAGTGGTGCTCCATGATGGTGATGACGACCTCGTCGCCCGGTTTGAGCACTGTGGGCGCAAAGCTCTTGGCGACCAGGTTGAGCGACTCGCTCGTGTTGCGGGTGAAGACGACCTCGTTGGCCTGTGATGCGCCGATGAGGTCGGCGATCTGCTGGCGGACCTTCGCGATGGCGTCGGTTGCCTCGACGGACAGCGAGTACAGGCCGCGCAGGGGGTTGGCGTTCATGCGCTGATAGAAGTCGCGCTCGGCGTCGAGCACACAGGCAGGGCGCTGCGCGGTGGCGGCGCTATCGAGGAAGGCGATCTCGGGGTGCTGCTGGAAGAGCGGGAACTGCGCCTTGTAGGGGTTGGTCTCGATGTCTACGGTGGGCCAGCCGCGCGAAGCCTCGTCGCTGGCGTCGAGCTCCATAGGCTCCGGTGCGGTACAGGTGTCGCATTTAACGTGCTCGGTGTCGATCATGCGAGCTCCTCTTCAAAGTTGTCGATCAGGTTGTTGCCCAGGCGGACGACGGCGGCGCGGGTGCGCTCGTCGGTGGCGGAAAGTGCGGCGTCCTCCAGCTTGGCGCGGACGAACAGGTCCTCGGCGGCGTTTTGGTCAAGGCCGCGGCAGGCGAGGTAGAACAGCTGCTCGTCGCGGACGTGGCCGATGGTGGCCCCGTGGTTGCCGGCGACGTCGTCCTCGTCGCAGAGAATGACGGGAACGGTCTTGTTGTCGACGCCCTTGTTGGCCAAAAGCACCGTCTCGCGCTCGGTGCCGGTTGCACCCTTGCAACCGTGCACGAGGTCGATGGTGCCGCGGTAGACCTTCTTGGACGTGCCGGTCAGCACGCCGTTGGCGTCGATCTCGCACTCGGTCTTGCGACCGCGGTGGCGCAGCTCGTAGTTAAAGTCGCGCACCTGCTCTCGGGCGCCCAGGTAGTCAGTATCGATGGTGACCTTGGCGGTATCGCCCAGCAGGTCGCCGGCAAGGCCGGTGGCGCTGGCGCCGGCACCCAGGACGGTGTGCTGCACGTTGACGCGCGCGCCCTCGTCCAGGAACAGGCCGGTGTCGTCGAGCGCGATCCAGCTATCGTCGAGCGTCTGCGTGCAGGTCACGTTGACGGTGGCGTACTCGTGGGCGCACACGCGTAGCACGGATCCCACGACGCCTTGGCCGGCAACCGGAGAGTCCAGGGCGATCTGCAGGTCGAGCGTCGACTGGGGACGGACGACGACGTCGATGGCGGCGATGGCCGCGGCGGCATCGATACCGCTCACACGCACGGTAACCGTGGCGTGCTGGTATGCGGGCACATCGATGACGATGCGCTTGGTAGCATGCTCGGCCAAGTAGGCGTAGGCAGCCTCGCCCATGCCGGTCTCGAAGGCTTCAGCAGGGGAGAGCTCCTCCTCGAGCTTGATGGCACCGGCCTGGTAGATGGAGGTGGCGGGCACGTCAAGCTCGGTCTCGGGCGTGATGCGGGCACGGTCGGCGGCGTCGCCGGGGGCGGAGGCGCGGCGCTCGGGGAAGCGCTCGGCCATGGCGTCCATGGCGGCGTCGAACGCGTCGGCCGTGCCAGCAAACTGCTCTTCCAAGCCCTCAACCTCAACGGCCTCGGCGGGAGCGGCGGCAAGCTCGTCAGAGATCTCGTGCTTGGTCTGGTTCATCTTGAGCCAACCCCAAGTGGCAGCCGGCATCGCATTGACCTGCTCAAGGGTGGTAGCAGCGGTGTTCGTGGTCTGTTTCATTATCCGATCGCTCCTTCCATCTCGAGCTTGATCAGGTTGTTCATCTCGACGGCGTACTCCAGCGGCAGCTCCTTGGAGACCGGGTTGGCAAAGCCGTTGACGATCATGGTACGGGCTTCTTCCTCCGAGATGCCGCGGCTCATCAGGTAGAACACCTTGTCGTCGCCGATGCGACCGATGGTGGCCTCGTGGCCGATATCGACGTTCTTGGCGCGGATGTCCATGGCGGGGATGGTGTCTGAGCGGCTCTGGTCGTCGAGCATCAGCGACTGGCAGCTCACGGTTGCCTTGGAGCCCTCGGCCTTGGGCGTGGCCACGATGGAGCTGCGGAAGGTTTGGATGCCGCCGCTCTTGGAGATGCCCTTGGTCTCGACGGTTGCCGATGTCTCGGGTGCGTTGAGCACGACCTTGCAGCCGGTGTCGAGGTTCTGGCCGGCGCCGGCAAAGGTGATGCCGGTAAAGCTCGAGCGGGCGCGGCGGCCGTTGAGTACGCTCATGGGGTAGAGGTAGCCCACGTGGCTGCCGAAGGAGCCGCTGATCCATTCGATGTCGCCATCCTCGTCCACGCGCGCACGCTTGGTGTTGAGGTTGTACATGTTTTTGGACCAGTTTTCGATGGTCGAATAGCGTAGGTGCGCGCGCTTGCCCACAAACAGCTCCACAGCGCCGGCGTGGAGGTTGGCCACGTTGTACTTGGGCGCGGAGCAACCTTCGATAAAGTGCAGGTCGGCGTCGTCCTCGACAATGATGAGCGTGTGCTCAAACTGGCCGGCGCCCTTGGCGTTGAGGCGGAAGTAGCTCTGCAGCGGAAAATCGAGCTTGGTGCCCTTGGGAACGTAGACAAACGAGCCTCCCGACCACACGGCACCGTGCAGGGCCGCAAACTTGTGGTCGGTGGGTGGGATGAGCGTCATGAACTTCTCGTGGATGAGCGGCTCCCACTGCGGGTCGTGCAGGGCCTCCTCGATGCCGGAGTAGACGATGCCCATCTTGGACGCGGTGTCCTGCATGTTGTGGTAGACCAGCTCGGAGTCGTACTGCGCGCCGACGCCCGCCAGATAGCTGCGCTCGGCCTCGGGGATGCCCAGGCGCTCAAAGGTGTTCTTGATGTCGTCGGGCACCGACTCCCAGTCGTGCTTTTGGTCGGTGTTGGGCTTGACGTAGGTGACGATGTTGTCCATGTCTAGGCCCTCGATGGAGGGACCCCACGTCGGGTCGGGAAAACGATTGAATATCTCGAGGGACTTTAAGCGCAGGTCGAGCATCCACTGCGGCTCGTCCTTCTTGGCGCTGATCTCGCGCACGATGTCGGGCGTGATGCCGGCGTCGAGACGCTCGAATCCCTCCTCGCCATAGGTGAAGTCGTAGAGGCTGCGGTCGATGTCCGCGACCTCGGTGCGGTTCTTGGTCATTGCGTCGCCCCTTTACGCCTGCTGCTCGGCAGCGGCGGCCTCGGCCTGGGCGCGCTGCTCGGCGGCCTCGCGCTCGAAGGTCTCAAAGCCGTTCTTGTCAATCCAGGGGATGAGCGAGGCGTCGTCCTCGCGCACAATATGGCCCTTGACCATAACGTGGACGCGGTCGACATCCAGGTGCTCCAGGATGCGCGTGTTGTGCGTGATGATGAGCATGGAGCCGTCGCAGCTCTTGCGGTAGGCGTCCATGCCGTGGCTGACGGTGGACAGGGCGTCAACGTCCAGACCGGAGTCGGTTTCGTCCAGGATGGCGAGCTTGGGCTGCAGCAGCAGAAGCTGGAGCATCTCGACCTTCTTTTTCTCGCCGCCCGAGAAGCCCACGCCCAGCTCACGGTTGAGGTAGGCGGTGTCCATGTTGAGCTCGGCAGCGAGCTCCTTGACGCGACGGCGGAACTCCTTGCCCTTCATCTCCAGGCCGGGGCGACCGGCGATGCTGGCGCGCAAAAAGCTCGACAGCGGCACGCCCGGGATCTCGACTGGGGCCTGGAAGCTCAGGAACAGGCCGGCGCGCGAGCGCTTGTCGGTGGTGAGCTCGGTGATGTCCTGGCCGTCAAAGACGATGCGGCCGTCATTGACGGTATAGACGGGGTCGCCCATGACCAGGTGGCCGAGGGTGGACTTGCCGGCGCCGTTGGGCCCCATCAGCACGTGGGTCTCGCCGGCGGCGACGTTGAGGTTGACGTTGTGGAGGATGGTCTTCTCGTCCACGGAGGCGGTCAGACCTTCGATGGAAAGCAGCGGATTTGCGCTCATGCTGTCCCTCTCTGTATATGGTGTACTCATAGGTGTACTAAACCCTAGGAATCTTCTCGGAATAAAGTTACTATGGGTTCGGCGTTAGTCAAGTGAAAACCCGACTAATCCACTCGACTTTTTAGATGTGGGACATAATAATCAGGTTTGTTTGCCCCGCGTGCATAAGATTTGGGACAAACACTCCTGGTATTTTGTCCCAGCAACGATGGGAGGGTAGGTATGCTCATTTCTTCCAAGGGCCGCTATGCCCTCCGGCTGATGATCTATATCGCGGCGCTCGGCGACGCCGAGGGCAAGATTGCCCTGCGCGAGGTTGCCGACCGCGAGCATATCTCGCAAAAGTATTTGGAGCAGCTGGTTCGTCCGCTTATGAAGGCTGGCCTGCTTAAGAGCGTGCGCGGCAAGGGCGGCGGCTACATGATGGCCAAGGATCCCTCCGAGGTACGTGCGGGTGACATCCTGCGCGCCGTCGAGGGCAGCACGGCGCCCGTGGCGTGCGACGGCATCGACAACAGCTGCACCCGCAGCGATTTGTGCTCGACCGTCAAGTTCTGGCGCGGTCTGGACGACGTGATCGAAAAATACGTCGACGGCGTGACGTTGGCCGACCTAGCCGCCGTTCCCGAGATCAACTTTGACATTAAACTGTAGGGCTGCAAATGGCATCTCTCGACAAGGTGTATAAGCAAATTGAAGTTTTTGCTCGGGAATGTGACGCCGAGAAGGTTGTGCTGTTTGGCTCCCGCGCTCGAGGTGACAACTTGCCTAAGAGCGATATTGACATCGCAGTAGCAGGTTGCCGGGATTTCGGCCGGTTGTCATATTTGATTGAGGAGCGTATTGATACTCTTTTAGATGTAGATGTCGTCAATCTCGATGAGCCCTTATCGCAGCAATTGCTCGATGAAATTGCCAGGGATGGTGTGATTCTGTATGAAAAAATATGAGAACTTTGCCAGCGCCTTGGCGAATCTTGAGGATGCGCCCAATCAGGATCTCAACAATGATTTTGTTCAGAGTGGATTGATTAATAAGTTCAATCTTCAATTTGAACTGAGCTGGAAGCTCCTTAAGCGTCTGCTCGAGTATGAGGGCGCCACGCTTGCCGCGTCGGGGTCTCCTCGTGCCATCTTGAAGGAGTCCTACCGATTCTACGACTTTATTGATGAGGCAGCCTGGCTGGATATGCTCAGAGACCGCAATACGAACGTCCATATCTACGACAACAAGCTCGCTCAAGATTTGATTCAGCGCATCTTGAACGTCTATATTCCCGCTTTCTGTCAGTTGAGAGACGGGCTGACGAAACGTTACGGCGAGCTTCTGTTGGCGCCCGATGACCAGTTTGTCTAATTCCTTAAGATTTCGCGGAGGGTTGTTGCCGTTTACCGAGGGGTTGTTGTGCAACAACGGGTGAGCTGCAATACTTAATTCTATCTTTGCAAACCGCACTTTAACTACACCAATGCAGGGAGGATCTTATGCAGCCCAAGCATTCTGCTATTGTCGCGGGCCTGACGCTGGCGCTTTCGTTTGGCGCCGTTACCGCGCCCGCGCCCGCCGCTGCCGAGGAGCCAACGCCGGGCGTTGCCTCGGATGCCACCGATATCGATAAGGGCCTTTACACCCAGCAGTCCTTCTCGGGTGTGCTGAGGTCGGTCCAGGGCGTTTCGTTTGTCAACGTGACTCCCGAGATGAAGTACTTCACCAAATATGAGAGCCATGGCAACTATAACCAGGGCTTTTCGTATGGTGACGGCTACAACGCGCTGGGCTATTACCAGTTCGACCGTCGTTGGTCGCTCATCCCGTTTATGAAGCAGGCCTACAACTACAACCCCGAAAAATACAGCATGCTCAAGGATGCGATTGATCGCGGCAGCGAGATTTCCAACACGAGCAATGCCATGTACGAGAACGGCCAGCTCACCGAGTTGGGCCGTATCGCTCAGGATGCCTTCCAAGGTGCGTACAACACCGATCCTGTTGAGTTCTCAGCACTTCAAGATGCCTATGCGTACAACTCGTACTATGCGGTGACCGAGGCGTGGCTCAAGAGCGGCCTTGGTATTGATATTTCGGGCCGTGCCGATTGCGTCAAGGGCATGGTGTGGAGCATTACCAACATGTGCGGCACCGGTGGCTGCAGGGACTTCTTCCGCTGGGCGAATCTTTCTAATGATATGACTGACCGTGAGTTTGTGACGGCGCTCTCCAATAGCGTGGTCAACAATGTCGCCACCAAGTATTCGAGCCAGCCCCAGTATCATGAGGGCTGGAAGAACCGTTATAAGAATGAGCTGAAGGACTGCTTGGCTTATATCGCCGAGGATGAGGCTGCCGCTGCGACGCCCGTGCAGCCCGAGCCTACGCCGGCGCCCTCGCCGACACCTGATTCGAATGACGGCTCGAGTGACGATGTCAACGATGACAGGATGGATGCGCCCACGACCGATGCTGACGGTAATGGCTCTGCTGGTGGCACTACCAACGACGGCTCTACCTCGAACGGCTTCGATTCGAACGGCTCTGCTGCGGGCGATTCGCCTTCAAGCTCTGCCGGCAATACGGACAGCGACGCTTCTGGTTCGACCGACGCTGACACCTCTAACTCATCTACCGGCTCGAGCGATTCGTCCGTTGACACCGGCTCTAACAACGGCTCCGGCTCTGACACAACCCCTGATTCCGATGCTTCCAAGGGCGACTCGAATAAGGCGCCGGACGCTCCCGTTGCTTCGCCGGACAAGAAGCCTTCTTTCTCCGTGCAGCTTGGTTCTACGCTGGGCTCTTCGCTGATGGCTGGCGTCAATAACGGCTCGACCCAGAACAAGGACAACTCTGATCAGGTTTCCACGGAAAAGACCGAAGCCGCAAAGGGCGACTCCAAGGACAAGGCTTCCGAGAAGAATGAATCCGATAAGGGTCCTAGCTCTGATGAGAAGGACGAGGGTAAGAAGTCTGAATCTGAGGAGAAGGACAAGAGCAAAACCGAGGGCGAAAAGAAAAAGACCGAGGACGAAAAGAAACAGTCCGAAGACGACGACAAGAGCGGTGCTGACAACCAGAATCAGGAGCAAAATGACTCCAAAACGGTGACCACCACGACCACGACGACTACAGCTACCAAGTCCTCGGGCGGCAACATGCCCAAGACGGGCGATCTGATTGTGATGGCGAGCCTTGCCAGCGCGAGCTTGGCCACACTGGGCGCTACGTCTATCGTAAGTGGTAAGCATAAGCTCGATCAGCAGAAGAAGGCTTCTGGGGAGGACGGCTCGGAGGAGTAGCCTCTCGGTTGCCAGATAACTAAAGAATCGGGACGGGGTCCGGTGCGAATGCGTCGGGCCCCGTTTTGTTGTGCAACGATTAGTTGTGCCCCCCTCACACCTCTTGTTGCTACCGTTGCCCGATATGTTCGCGCGGCGACATCGGTACATGCGATGCGGTCATTACAATTGGCGTCGTGCTGCGATTTAGGGGGAACGTTTTGGTGTCTGAACAGGCAAATGTTGATTGTGCTGCTGGCTTTGGCGTGCGCTTGATCGGCTGTGCCGACGATGCGGTTTTGCCCATTGGCATACACGACTATGCGGAGGCACTTGGTTGCTGCGTGCTGGTTGACAAGACCATGTTTATTGCCGATGTGTTGGACTGCGACGCGTCCGTTGTGGTGTGCTGTCGACCCGAGGGTTTTGGCAAGAGCATGAACTTGTCGATGCTCAGGGCTTTTCTGGAGCGTCCCGCGGTCGGTCGCACCGGTCGGAGCTCGTTTGCCGATGCTCAGATTTGGGATGCGGACGGCGGGCGTTATCGGGATGAGTACGCTTGCTATCCGGTGATATCGCTGGACTTTTCTGGTGCTGCGAGGCGTGGCCCCGCTGTTGCCGATGTCCTGCGCGATGCTCTTTCGGGCGAGTGCGCCCGCCTGCTGGCGCTCTTGGAGGCTCCGGATTTAGCTCGAGATAAGGTGCGTCACATCGAACGCGTCGCGCGTGGCGTGGCGAGCGCGGACGCGGTTGACTCGGTGCTCGGTGTGCTCATAGAGCTGCTGGAGATGGCCTGCGATGAGCAGGTTGTATTGCTCGTTGATGGGTACGATGCGGCGTGGTCTCGCCGTGCGAGCGCGAGGGACGCTTCCGACGCCGATCCGGCAGAACTACTTGACCGTGTGCTGTTTGACGCCATTGCTGTCGCGGGTCATTCGCTACGCTTTGCTTGTCTGATGGGGGAGCGTCCCAGTCCTGCCGAAGCGGCGCTTTCTTCGCGCAGTTGCTCGTATTGTCTGTCGACGCCGCTTTCGACGTGGTGTGACCGTTGGTTCGGCTTTTCGGATGCCGAGGTCCAGGCTCTGTTGAATCATGCTGGGCGCGAGGAATACCTGGATGATGCGCGTGAATGGCTCGAGGGGTATCGGTTTGGCAGGGCCTATTGCTCGAGTCCAGAGCGTGTGATCGGTTTTCTGGACCGAGGCTGCACGGCGCCTGTGCGTGCCGATCTGTATGGATATGCCGATTGCCTGAGTAGGGTAGTTGCCGGGTGGAATCTCGACCGCCTTTCGGTCTTGTTTGATTTGCTCGAGGCCCATGGGTGCGCTGAGGTCCCGCTTTGTTTGGGCACTGCAGAGCCAGATGTCTCGCCTGACGATGGCATGTGGACAGCGCTGTATCTGTCCGGTTTCCTGACGACAGATATGACTGAGGAGCCAGAGCATGGCGATCGCCTCCGTGTTTTGCGATTGCCCAATAAAGAGCTTCGCCAGGTCTTGCGTCTAGTAATTGTTGAGTGGTTTGAGTGCGCTGCCGAAGACATTCGAGACGTCGATGCGTTTCGCGACGGGCTGTGCCGTGGGAACGAGGATACCGTGAGGCGGGCGCTAAGCCGCATCTTGGGGGATGCGGGAATCGGTGAGACCGACCCAGATAAGCCTCTGCCATATCATCTGCTCTTGCAGGGGCTCTGCTTTGGCTTGCCGGGCTATGCCAATCCTGCCTCGAGGCGAAAGTGTGGCGCGGGTCGCTGGGACATCCAGGTTTTCCCTACGGGTGCTATGTTCGACGTAGCAGACACGATTGGCATGCTGGACGAGCGCCCGCTGATAACGATTAACTTGATGTATGACCCCGATGTGGATGCGCTAGGGTTGGAATTGCTGGCCGTGCAGTCACTACTCGACATAGAGCGCGACGGCATCGACGAAATCCGTGTGCCGCGCCCCGGCGTGGGTCGCATGCGCTGGGGGTTCGGTTTTGATGGGCAGCATGTGGCTACGGTGTGCCAGCGGCTTTAAGCGCCGAGGTGTTTCCGGCTTCCGTTACTCGGTGTCCTTCATAGGCGGCATGGGCTTCCAGTTGGGATCCTTGATGATCTTGCGGGCGTCCTTCATGCCACGGCGCAGCGCCGGAATGCCGGTCTTAAAGCACTTGTCAACGGCGGCCAGGCGAATGAATTCCTTGCAGAAGGTCGCGGCATTGCCCAGGCGGAACAGCATGGGGTGGTAGTCACCGTAGATCTGCATATAGCGAGCGAGGAAGCCTCGGTTGCGCATGATGTAGTAACGGTTGGTGTCGCTCGTGGAGTTGAGCTGGCGCTTGCCGGCGATATCCCAGTTGGAGACGGCGCGGGCGCGCTTGAGCACCACGTCGGCGACCACGGCGGCGGGGAAGTGCTGGCTGGCTACGTAGCCGTAGCAGGCATCGTCGCCGTAGATAAAGAAGCGCGCGTCGGGCAGGCCAATCTTGTCGACCACGCGGCGCGAGAACATGCCGCCCTCAAAGCACAGCTGGTTCATGGCGCGGTAGCCCTCGGGACCCAGATCCCACTTGGCGATAGGGTTAGGGATGCCGAGCGAGAGGATGAGCTGGTACTGCCAAAAGAAAGCGCCGCCGTCAAAGTCCAGGCGCGAACCCTGGATGACATCGTAGCGGTCGGTCCACTTGGCAAGACGCTCGATGCCTTCGGGGATGACGAGCACGTCGTCGTCCATCACCCAGAACCACTGGGCGCCCAGGTCGTAGGCGCATTTAGTGCCGGCGGAGAAGCCGCCTGCACCGCCGCCGTTTTCGAGCTGCGGGGCGTAGATGACACGGTCGGTGCCGCCCTGCGCGTCGGGCTGCTCGGTGTCGATGCCCCACAGGTTGGCCACGCGCTCGTTGAATGCGGTGCACATGGCCTCGGTCTCGCGCGAATTCTCGTTATCGACAATCACGATGCGCCAGGGCGTTGCCGTGAGCTCGGTCATGGAATCGAACAAGTTGGCCAGGAGTTCCTGACGCTTGTACGTAACGACGACGATGGCGAGCTTATCGATGGGAGCGGGAAGGGTTGAAGGCATGGGGCAATATATCCTTTCACGCGCGGCGCGTATGCGCTGCACGGAAGCTATCGAATACGTCCTTGGGACTGTCCTATTGTAAAGGCTCGGCGCACCTTAGCGGCAAGCTTTGAATAAAACGCAGGAACCTGCCATGGGCCCGCCGCATGACGTGGGGCTGCTTTGCCCGCAAGAGGCTCCATAGATTATATAAACGCCCGCTGGCGCGCTGACCCTTTGATACCATGAAACGACAGGTATTTCCTAAGGAGCACATTTGTCTACTAACGCCTCTGGCAGCCCTGTTCTGTCGCTGCTTATTCCCATTTACAATGTTCAGCGCTACCTGCGCGAGTGCCTCGATTCCGCCCTGGCGCAGACGCTCAAGGATATTGAGATCATCTGCATTAACGACGGGTCGACCGACAACTCGCCGGCGATTATCCGCGAGTATATGGAGCGCGATGGGCGCGTCAAGATGATCGACAAGGCCAACAGCGGCTACGGCGACTCGATGAACCACGGTCTGGAGATGGCGCGTGGCAAGTACGTTGGCATCTTGGAGTCCGATGACTTTATGACGCCCGACGCACTCGAAAAGCTTGTCTCGGCCGCCGGTAGCAATAATGCCGACTTTGCGAAGGCGAACTTTGATTTCTACTGGTCTAAGCCCGAGGAGCGCCGTTCGCTGCACGAGATGTTTAAGGCCAAGGACTGCGGCAAGCCGGTGCACCCGAGCGATACGACGCAGTTCTTTAAGCAAAAGCCGTCGATTTGGTCGGCCGTGTACCGTCGCGATTTTCTTGAGCGCAACGGCATCAAGTTCCTGCCGACTCCGGGGGCATCCTTTCAGGACACGTCATTCGCCTTTAAGGTGATCGCGTGCGCCGATAAGGCTGTTTACCTGCATGATGCCGTGTTGTCGTATCGCCAGGACAACGAGAATTCCTCGGTCAATTCTTCGGCTAAGGTCTTTTGCGTCAATACCGAGTATGCCGAGATTGAGCGTTGGATTCGAGAGGATTATGCCCGTGACCACGCAAGCGGCGACGTCGCGCGCATGCTCAAGTTCAACCAGCTCATTAAGTACGATTCGTACATGTGGAACTACGTGCGCCTGGCGCCCAAGTTCTATAAGGAGTTCCTGGTTCAGATGGCCAAGGAGTTCCAAGCGGCCTTGGACGCCGGGGAGTTTTCGCTTGACGACCTCAAGCCGTGGAAGCGCGCAAATCTCGCTGCTATCCTCAAAGATCCTGAGGGCTGGGTTGACGAGCATCCGAGCTTTGCGACGGATGGTGCCTTGGGGCGTGCTAAGTATTACGCCTCGGTTGGAGGCCCAGGCGTGGTTGCTGCCTTCCTCATCGAATCGCTGAGGGGGTAGGTCGGCATGGGAGAGGCCTCGTGTCCTAAAGCTACCATTGTCGTCCCCGTTTACAACTCTGCGCGCTCGATTCAGCGATGCCTCGATTCGCTGTTGGCCCAGTCCGAGCGCTCGATTCAGGTTGTCTGCGTCAACGACGGTTCGACTGATGATTCGTTGAACGCGTTGCGCCAGATCGCGCAGGCCGACGATCGTGTACTGGTGATTGACCAGGAAAACGCGGGCGTCTCGTGCGCTCGAAATGCCGGTATCGATGCTGCCGAGGGCGAGACCGTCTTTTTTGTGGACGCCGACGATTATATCGATGCCCAGACGGTCGAGCGCGTGCTGCATGCCATGGAGTCTGCGGATGCCGAGGCCGCCGTTTTTGGCGGCGTCTGTGAACCTGCCGATGCTGCCCCCAAACGCGTCCAGCAACTCATGAGCCCCAAAGCTGGTACCTTCGGCGCCCGTGATCCCCAACTGCTGTTCCATTCGAATGCGCAGCCCTATGCCTGCCGCGCGGCTTTTTCGCGCGAGCTGCTCAATCGCGAAGGTATTCGCTTCGCCCCCGGTTTGGCTTTGGGCGAGGACGTCGTCTTCCAATTTGCGGCTTATGCGCTTGCCCGCAAGACCGTCGTCATGCCGGACAAGTTCTACCACTACGTGATGGAGAGTGAATCGGCGACGCACGAGTTCAACAGTGCCGAGGCTCGCGCCAAAAAGCTTGACGCCCACATGAGGATGCTCGAGGAGGTCTTGGAGGACTGGGCGGCCTACGGTCTTTGGGACCTGTGCCCCGGCGAGCTGATAACTTGGTTTTTGGACCTAATTGTGTTCGACCTAGCGCGCTTGGATGCCGACGACTTCCATCGCGTGGCGGCTTGCGTCAACATGGACCTCACGACATTTTTGGGAACTGAGTGGGTGGATATGCCTGCTAAGGGCGCCGTTCGCCGTGTTGCCCACAAGCTCGTTGCGGCGACCTCGGGCGTTTCGATGGCAGACGCCACGCTGTTCTATCTTTCGACTCGCGGTCTCAAAGCCTGCCTGGAGCGCTTTATCTAATTCCAAGCGCTTCCGCCCGCCGCAACTCGGCTGCTAAAATAACCCTGTTACACGCTATTCAACAGGAGGTTCTCTTGCAGAACTCTGATAACCCTAAAGTTTCGCTGCTTGTCCCCATCTGCAATGTTGAGCGCTACCTGCGCGAGTGCCTCGATTCCGCCGTGGCGCAGACGCTCAAGGACATCGAGATCATCTGTATCAACGACGGCTCCACCGATAGCTCGCCAGATATCATCCGCGAGTACATGGAGCGCGATCCCCGTGTAAAGATGATCGACAAAGCCAACAGCGGCTACGGTGACTCGATGAACTGCGGCCTGGAGATGGCGCGCGGTGAGTACGTGGGCATCCTTGAGTCCGACGACTTTATGTTTGAGGATTCGCTCAAAAAGCTGGTCGCCAAGGCCGATGCTGAGCATGCCGATGTGGTTAAGGGCGACTTTTACCTGTATTGGTCCACGCCCAGCGAGCGACGTGAGCTGTTTGGGATCATCGACGAGCATATGACGGGCGCCGCGTATCGCCCCGTCGATCGTCCGGGCATCTTCTACCGCAAACCTTCCATTTGGTCGGCTATCTATCGGCGCGAGTTCCTCAACGACAATCAGATTCGGTTCCTTCCCACGCCGGGTGCCTCGTATCAGGACGCGGGCTTTAACTTCAAGGTTTGGGCGTGCGCCGAGCGTGCCGCGTTTATTGCGGACCCCATCCTGTGTTATCGCCAGGATAACGAGAAGAGCTCCGTTAATTCGCCCAACAAGGTATTTTGCGTTTGCGACGAATATGCCGAGATGCAGCGCTTTTTGGACGAACGTCCCGAGCTCAAGGCTCAGCTCCAGGGCATTTTAATGCGCATGAAGGTCGATACGTATCGTTGGAATGATGAGCGTCTGGTCGATGAATTGCGTGAGCAGTTTTGGAAGAAAGCCTCGTCCGATCTCAAGGCCGATTGGGATGCCGGTCGCTTTGACCTGTCGCTGTTTGATCCGCGTGGCGAGACCGACTTGCGCCTGATGGTCAAGTCGCCCCGCGCCTATATCGAGTCGCGCTTTGACTTCAAGAAGCCGGGCAAGCTCAATACGTTTAAGCATTACTTTAAGATCGGCGGCCTGCCGCTGGTCTGGCGCGTGCTGACGTATCAGCGCACCTACGGCGACAACCCGCACCCCGATGACGTTCCGGCCGCACAGTAGGAGCGAGTGATTATGGTTACCCCCAAGATTTCCGTTGTCGTTCCCATCTATAAGGTGGAGGAGTGCCTGGCCTGGTGCCTGGACTCCCTGCTTGCTCAGGACATGCCCGATTGGGAAGGCGTGCTGGTCAACGATGGCTCGCCGGACGGTTCGCGCGATATTGCGGCTGCCTATTGCGAAAAGGATGCGCGTTTTACGCTGGTCGATAAGGAGAACGGTGGCCTGTCGAGTGCACGTAATGCCGGCATCGCTGCGTCCACGGCGCCTATCGTCGCGTTTTTGGATTCCGACGACCGGTTTACGCCCGATGCATGCCGCGTGATCGTCGATGCCTTTGAGCGCGAGGACTGCGACGTTTTGACCTTTGGCGCGAACCCGTATCCGCTGGAGGCGGGGTACCCGTGGCTCAACCATGTGCTGAGCCCACGCGATGTGTTGTTTGAGGGTTATAGCTTCGACCTGCTGTTTAAGGAAGCATCTCGCCCGTTTGCGTGGCGCACTGCCTGCAGGCGCGCGTTCTTGTTGGACAACAGGATCGTGTTTGATGAGACCGTCAAGTATGGCGAGGATCAGGTCTTTGACTTTGCCGTGTATGGCCGCTCGCGCAAGACCGCGCTTATCTCCAACAAACTGTATGACTACCGCGTGGCGCGCAAGGGTTCGCTCATGGACACCATGCGCTATGACGACGAAACGCGTCTGCTAGAGCACGTGAAGATTTACTCCGCGGTGCTGAATGATTGGCATCGCGATGGGCTTGATGCCCAGCATGCGGACGACCTGGCATATTTCCTGTGCGATCTGGTGTTGTACGACGCACTCAGGTTGCTGGGTTCGGACTGCGGCAGGGTGTTTGCCGCCGCCGCCGCTGCGCTCGCCGGTTCTCCTGTGGGCAGTGATGCCGCGCTCGCACAGTGCGCACCTTCGGTTGCTGCCATGGTGCGTGCGGCGCTTGCCAGCGAGGCCCCCAATGGCCGTACGTGTAAACAGCTCATGTTCGATTACGATGTCCTGAGGGTTGGGCGCCTTCGTGCCTGCAAGCGCATGGCGGCGAACGCCCTGGGAAAGCGAGAAGTGTAGATGAGTATCAAGCGTTTGGCACTTTGCCGCAGCCAGGGCCGTCTTTTTGTGCTGCTTCGTTTTGCCGGTCAGGATGTCGCCGCGCTTATTGAGCGGGAGGCCTCTCAGGCGTTTGCCCATGCGACTACGAGCGGTTCTTGTGTGCTGTCGCTGGTGCTCCCGGTCGATCATGGCCGTGTGCTGGCGCTTTGCCCTTCCGTTTCCGATTACGAGCGCGAGCTCGCCGTCTTGGTGCTTCCGTTTTTGGATGGCTCGTCGATGGATGTCGTTTTTGCATCCGATGGCCAAAGGTTGGGCTCCATTTGTCTCGATAGCCGCGTGGCCAAGCTGGAATCCAAGATTAACTACAAAGCAAAGCCTGCGCTGTGTGCGCTTATCCGCGATGCGCAGCGTGGCGAACACTGCGGTCGCTACGAGATCGATGCCATTCGCTATTTGCCGGCAGACTCCGGCGCGGTGTGGCGCTATGAGGTTACCTGGGCGGGAGACTCCCAGTGCGCGCCTGAGCTTCAGATCTTCGATACGCATATGAATGCCATCGATGCTACCGTGCATGTGTTCGAATCGCAGGTCGATGTGCCGCAGCAGAATGGATGCCGTGTCAATAAAACGTATCTGAGCGTTGAGATGCCTCAAGATATACGAGATTTTGTCGCGATTGTGAGCGATTCCACAGAGCAGATCCAGAGCGGGTTTTGCGCCATGGATGGTCGCCTGTACAACGGCATGGTCGACGACAGCTGGAACCGCATGAAGGATGCACGCGCTGATGACGCAGCTTATCGACGTTGGTTTGAGCAACATCGCGCAAAGCCGGGCGATCTGGCGTGCCAGCGTGTCGCTTCGGTGGCTTTTGCCTATAGACCACTCGTGAGTATTGTGGTGCCGTGCTACAAGACTGATCGGGAATACCTGCGCGAGCTGCTGGACTCGGTGCTAGCCCAGAGTTATGACAACTGGGAACTGCTCCTTATGGATGCCTCGCCTGAATGGGATGCGGTGGCCGCCCTTGCGGCAGGCGCCAATGACGAGCGCATCCGTCGCATTGAGCTGCCCGGCAACGGCGGCATTGTGGTCAACACCAACGCTGGTATTGAGCAAGCGACGGGCGACTACATCGCGTTCTTGGACCATGACGACATTCTGGAACCGGACGCGTTATTCCGCTATGTTGCCGCGCTGAACAAGGCTGCCGAGGACGAGCGTCCCCAGGTCCTGTTCTGCGACGAGGACATGTTCCAGAAAACGGGGGAGTGGGGCCAGCCGGTCTTTAAGACCAAACTCAACGTTGACCTGCTCTATAGCCATAACTGCGTGACGCATTTCCTGATGGTGGAGAAGGCGCTCATCGACCGTATTGGCATGTCGCCGGAAGACGTCGCGGGCGCCCAAGATTACGACCTTACGCTTCGCTGCCTTGCGGCGGGCGCGCGGTTTGAGCATGTCGCGCATGTGCTGTATCACTGGCGCGTGCATCCGGGATCGACCGCCGATGGCTCTGCCGATAGCAAGCCGTATGCTATTGAAGCCGGGCGCCTTGCGCTTCAGCGTCACTTTGACGCGCTGGGCATTCACGGAACGGCCGAGGAGACCGAGACGCCGTTTGTCTACCGCATGCGCTATGCGCTGCCGGAGTCTGCGCCGCTGGTGAGCATTGTGATTCCCACCAAGGACCACGTTGAGACGCTCGATGCCTGTGTGATGTCGATCGCCCTGAAGGCCACGTATGCCAACTACGAGATCGTCTTGGTGGAGAACAACAGCGAAGCCCCGGAGACGTTTGCGTATTACGAAACCCTGCCAGAGCGCGTGGCTGCAGCATCCGAAGGCAAGGGCATCGCGCGCGTTGCGTATTGGCCGGGTGAGTTCAATTACTCCCAGATCATTAACTTTGGCGTGGAGCATGCCAAGGGTGATTACCTTCTGTTGCTGAACAACGATACCGAGGTCATAAGCCCGGACTTTATCGAAGAGATGATGGGCTATCTGCAGCGTCCCGATGCGGGCGTGGTGGGCGCCAAACTCTACTTTGCCGATCATCTGGTGCAACATGCCGGCATTTTGGTTGGCGTGCGTGGCGCACTTGCCCATGCCAGCCAGGACTTCTCGGCAAAGCGCGAGGGCTATCTTGCCCGCGCTGTGCGCCCCGGTAACTTCAGCGCCGTAACGGGTGCCTGCCAGATGGTCCGACGCGACGTATTTGAGCGGGTCGGCGGCTACAACGAGGAATTCGCCGTCGGTTTTAACGACGCTGACTTTTGCCTGCGCGTGTGGGAGGCCGGCTACCGCACCATCTTTACGCCCTATGCAGAGCTGTACCACTACGAGTTCACCTCGCGCGGCAGGGAAGAGGCCAACGAGGAAAAGCTGCGCCGCTGGAAGCGCGAGCAAGCACTGTTTATTCAGCGCTGGCCGGAGTTCTTCTTGACGGGCGATCCGTGGTTGGGGCCGAACTTATCCGCTGAAAGCGAGTATTTCTCGCTTTAGAAAATGGATTTTAGGAAGTCCTCAACTTACTTACGATATGAGCTTGGAATAAAGCAACGTTGGACTACTTGCTAAGATAAATTACGAAAGCTCGATACTTTCGCGATAAGTTTATACAGGCTTATATAACTCGATATTATCCGATATAAGTAGATATCGCACTTGCCTTTGCCGGCTTACCCGCCGGCGTTATGGATCTTATTAACGGCAAGGCGCTTACGTTCTTGCGTCATGCCCTCCCCGAAGATCTGGCACCTATCAACCAGGTGGAGGTAGCGCTCTCTATGGGCGATAGCTTTGTCGCGACTGGTTTGACCATAGAGGACAATCTTCTGTCGAGAGCCGCTAAGGCCACTAAGGGCTATGCCTATCTGGTGCAACTGGTCGGTTACTCCATTTGGCAACGCGCCAACTTGCATCGTGCCAAAAGTGCCATTGTGAGCGAGGGCGACGTCACCGAAGGCATTGCGCTGGCAGAGGCTCGTTTTCACGATGTTGTTCACGAGCCCGCGATTTCTGGACTTGGACTCAACGATATCAAATACCTTTTGGCCATGTGCGAGGATAAGCAGCAGTCCAAATCATCTGAGATTGCTAAACGCATGGGTAAAAAGACCAATGAGGTCAGCTCTATTAGGGCTAAGCTGCTTCAAAGAGAGGTTATTCAAGCTCCGCAGAGGGGCTACGTGCAGTTTGCCGTGCCGGACCTAGATATCTATCTGCGAGAGAACGCCGCGGAGATTCTCGAGCGGTTCTAAATCGAGGCATGAATAGCCGCCGGTTAACTGCCCTTGTCGACTTGGCTCGCGTCCCCCCAATCTAGTAGACTCTGAACCGTTGCTAGATTGGGGGGATTTTCCATGAAACGCTCCATGAAACGAGTTTCCGGGGCCGTTCGGATGCCGTGGCGCAGCAGGGACTTGAGCTTCTCGGCGAACACCTGCTCTTTCGAGTTCGCAAGCAGGCAGACGCCCTCCTGCCGGTGTGCCACGTCGAACCACAGCTCGTCCTGCTCCATCGCAGCGCTCGCGTGGACCCCCAGGTCGAGCTTCGTGTCGAACGTGCTGCGCCCGTCGCTGACCTTGAGGTTGACGCGCCTGCCCTTGTAGTCCTGCTGCGACAGCTCCTCTATCTCGCCGGCGATGCGGACGGTTACGCCGTCGCCGAGGTTCGAGAGGGCGGACACAAAGGAGCGAATGGAGGCGTCGGTCATCGGGTACCGCACGAAGTCGAGGTCTATGTCCTGGGTTGCGCGGCGCCCGCTCCCCGACAGCGCGCACATCAGGACCCCTCCCTTGACCGTCACTCGGTCGCGCATGCCGGATGCCGCCAGCTTTGAGAGGATCACGTCCTGGCAGACGCGCGCGGTCGCGTTGAGGCAGGAGTAGCCCTCCTCGCGCTCGTAGCGCGCCCTCATCTCGTTCAGGTCCATCAGAATACCTCCTCCATGGCGCGCTCGAGGTGTGCCTCGCCGTGCGGGATTGCCTCCGCGTAGTCCTGCAGCCTGTATATGTCCAGCCGCTCCGACCGCCTGCGGAACGAGGCGACGGCCTCCCGGTAGAGGTCGTAGGGCAGCTTGTTGCGCGAGCGCATGAGCTCGAGGAGCATGCGCTCGGGGTCGTAAGCGGCAAGCTCGGTCCCGTCCACCGAGACGGTCGACCTCCCGACGCCCAGCCATCCCTCCGGGATGAAGTGCTGGCGCACGGCGGCGTCGCGTATCTTGGTCCCACCGCGCTTCGTGGCCAGGTCGATCCGGTCGGGGGGCGCGGTCACGAGCCCGTGGGCGTAGAGCGCGGTCTGCCCGGTCAGGATGCCCCCGGGGTAGCGCTTCGCGATCACGGCGAGGGCGTCCTCGTCCCGGTTGGTCGAGTACATCCCTCGGCCGACGGGGTGGAGCGTCCCTTCCGACACCGCCTTGCGAACGCGGTACCTGCTCCCGAGTTCAGCCAGCGCCTCCCGGTAGGTGATCACCATGCCGACCTCCCCTCGAAAGCCATATAAGCCTACATCTGATGACAATTGTAGGCTTATATGGCTTTTCATGGAACGACTCATTGCGGCACCTCCCTCGCCATGACGGTGCCTTACTTTGATGGCCCTTTCCTCGTTTGCATCTGCTATATGAAGGAACGTCGATTCTGGTGCTCGGGCGAAGGCGCTACGCGATGAAATTCTCCACCAGCGTAACCATGGAGTCCTTCTCGCTTGGGTCAGAGAGGGCAATCATGAGCGTCATGGCCGCGAGCGCGTTGCCCTCCACGCGGAGTCTTTCGCCGTTGCGCAGTATCCCGTTCTTGTCGAGGAAGTGAATGAAGAGCGCCGCTGCAGAGCGCTTGTTGCCATCCAAGAATGGATGGTCCTTCACTACGAGGTAGAGAAGGTTGGCGGCCTTTGCTTGAACGGAGGGATATAGGTCTTGGTCGCCAAAGCCCTGATAGAGGGCGCTGATGATTCCGGCGAACTGGTTGTCCCGCTCTCGTCCGAACAGGGTGGACGACGAGTAGAACGGTAGGCTGCGGACGACTTCGAGGGCTTCGGTGTAACCGAGCTCCCAGTTGGGCTCGTTGCCCTGGGGCGCCTTCATCCTTCCCGTGTCGTATTCATCGAGCAGAGTCAGGCTCGGAAGGTACTTCTGTAGAATTTCTGCCGCACCGGAGAGTTCCGGAGTACTCGACCTCTCGAGGACCTTGAAGACCGTTCCGAGCGCCTCGAGTCTCTTTTGGTTGATGGAGTATCCCTGGAGTAGATGCTGCTTGAGCACGCCATTTGCCCACCGGCGGAAGTACACGCCCTGCTGAGACTTCACGCGGTAGCCAACCGAGATGATCATGTCGAGGTTGTAGTGCTCGACCTGACGTTTGACCGTTCTTGTTCCCTCTAAGCGAACTATTTCAAAAAATGAAATAGTTCGAATTCCGGCAAGCTCTTCCTTTGCTGCGGAATGAATGTGCTTGGAGATAGTCGGCACTCCGCGCCCGAACAACGTCGCCATCTGCTGCTGGGTTAGCCAGACCGTATCGCCGTCGACGCGCACGTCAAGGTGGACTGCGTGGTCGGGGTCCTCGTACAAAGCGATCTGCTGGCTTGCGTTGGAATTGTCCATGATGTATGCCCCTTCGGTTTAGTCGACATGCTATGATCCGCACGCCGGAGGACGAGTGGTTTCAACATGCCGGTATTGCGTAGCTTCAACCGGCATCCCGCCGGTCAGTCGGCGTCGCGTGCGCCGGCTAAGCCAGGGTCGGGGCAGCGGGGATCCGCGGCGCCGGCGCTTCGTACCATTGGGGGCCTCCGAAGCGACTTTCACTCTGTCTTATTCTGGTAGATACAGTGTACCACGAAACGCGAACATGCGTACGTATTTCTGTTTAAATTTTAGCTGGACGCGGCGGTGTGTCGTCCTCTACCTTGTTCTCCGAAGCCAGCTGTATTCCGGGCCGCGGTTCTACAAGGCAGGGGGTAGTCAGATGGATAGGATTATCCTTCTCCTACTTCTCTTGACCTTCCTGGTCATCCTGAGCAAGTAATGGGCTTTAGTGGGTGCCAAGCTCTACTTTGCTGGCCATCTGGTTCAGCTAGCTGGCATTGTGGTCGGCGTGCGCGGCGCCCTTGCCCATGCCAACTGGGACTTTTCGGCAAAGCGCGAGGGATATCTTGCCCGTGCCGTGCACCCGGGCAACTTCAGCGCCGTTACGGGCGCCTGCCAGATGGTCCGTCGCGACGTTTATGAACGGGTTGAAGGCTGCGACGAGAAGTTTGCCGTCGGTTTTAACGATGCGGATTTTTGCCTGCGCGTATGGGGGCTACCGCACCATCTTTACACCTTATGCTGAGCTGCACCACTACGAGTTCACTTCGCGCAGCAGGGAAGAGGCCAGCGAGGAAAAGCTGCGCCGTTGGAAGCGCGAGCAGGCACTGTTATGCAGCACTGGCTGGAGTTCTTCTTGACGGGTGATCCGTGGCTGGGGCCGAACCTTAGCAGCGAGTGCGTGTATGGTGCGCTGAAAATTACTGTGCTTGTTCTGGCTTGTTGCTAGGCGTAGCGCGCGTCCCGCCGGTTGAGAAGCTCGCAGTAGTTCGACACCGCCTCTACCTGCGGCGCCTGCTCCTGCGGCTCCTCCGGCTGCCCTTGCTGCCCTGCGGCTTACCATCCTACTCACCCACGTATGACTCCCATGCCCCGAGCGGGCAAAAGGAAATGCCCACAACGTCTCCGTTGCGGGCATTCTCCGGGCCGGCCACAAATAGCTTTATCGAATCCGATTGCTCTTCATCATCCGGATCGTTGGCGTCTCGTCGGCAAAGTCATCGTCTATCTGTAGTTCAAGGGGCACCGTAATGGAGCTTCCCAGCGCGGTCGCGGTTCCCGGGGCGAATGCGGGAAGGCGCATGACCTGGCCATTTGATATGGAAGGGATATTGCGGCGAACGTAATCGAGGTCGTAAGAGTTCTGAATGCGGTGGATTATGAAGGTTCCCGTCTGAGAGAGCACGACGCGGGAAAGCTCACTGGGGATTTGGCTGATGGCGGTAAGGTAAATGCCAAACTTACGGCCCTCCCGTGCAATTCGATTGAACACTGAGTCGTCTGTCAGGTCTGCATCCCTGATATAGCGATGCGCCTCGTCAAAAATGAGATAGATGGGTGTCGAGGAGCCTCTTCCTGCATCTAGGCTAGCCTGAAAGAGGGTGCGCGCAACGTAGTGGGAAAACAACTTCAATCCTGACTCGTCGATTATCTGAGATACGTCTAGCACAAGAATGCCATGCCCCTTGTTTAAGAGGGCAGCAATTGACTCGCCCCGCTCAAGTGAGAAGAGGTCTTGCGAATACCTTTCCCTAAGGTTTCTAAGCTGAGTAACCAGCCCCTCTGAATACGACCTTATCTGACGGTTGCCCCGCACTTCTTCTTCGTCGAACACGAAGTCAAGCGCATCAACGACGTCAGAGATTGAGACCTCGCTTTTAGGTTTTTCGTACTCACATAAGATGCGTTCGATATTGGGAAGTCCATCGGACATGTATTCGTCCTCGATGAACTCCTTCAAAAGGGACTCAAGCCCTTCGACGACATCTTTCGATATGTTTCCGTATTCCAGGTTGAAAGACACTAACAGGTTATGAGCGGTCTGAGGGCGAGAGAAAGGTCCGGACTCGCGTTCGAGAATCTTGTTAAGTTCTCCCTCAATCGGCTGGTAATACTTTGAGACCTGAAACTTCCTCGCTGCGTGGCTATCGATGCTCGTGTCCCGAATTGCGGTATATGCGAAGGCTGCAAATAGCTTCTTCTTGCCCTCCTCGTTGAGGTGGGAGTATCTCACGGCCCTCTCAAGCAGAGGTTTCTGGATGCGTCGCGAGGGGTCGAGAATAGCTGACCAGTCATCCATCGACAACTCTCCAGGCGCGAGGTGGTACTCATCGGCATCGATTCGTCTCGTGCAGCCGTAACCGCCGCGCGTGAGAAAGTCATAATCACCGTGCAGGTCGAAGACGATGAATCGGGGCTCTGCATCGAACGCGTTCTCGGCATCTAAGAGCGACGCTACTCTATCAAGCAGGAGCCGCGCGGTTGAGGACTTTCCCGAGCCGGTATTACCGAGAATAGCGAGATGACCAGAGAACAGAGAATCGATATCAAAAGTGGGTCTTACCGAATCGTATCCAGCGAGAGACCCAATCTCGACTCCTTCCCGTACGCAAAAGACCTTCTTGAGGATTGATTCATCGCAAGCGTAGACATTGGAACCGACCATAGGGAGGTCTACTACGCCGGGAACGTAGGTAGACTTCTCAATCTCCCCAATGGGGGTGGCTGTGAAGATGTAGCTCGTACTAAACCTCGACGACGGCTGGTCGGAATACGGTCTCTCGGCCTCTTCTGCGGAAACCACGCGGAAGATAACCTTGGTAGATATGGAGAGGTAGGCGAAGAGGTACTGGTTGAGCCCGTTCAAATGCCTGGGCTCGCCATTGAGCATACGATCGGAAAAGTCGGAACGCGACGCGCGGAGCCTTATCTTCTCTTGGTCCATGTAGCAAATAGTGCCTATCAGCCAACCCGGCTTGGGGACTCCGTTATTCATTCCCGTCACCAAGCCCCAGAGATCCAGATGCAGCATCGTCTCCGAAGGTGATTTCAGGCCCGATAAAGTCAGCGAATTCCGAGAAATACAGCGGACGCTTGGGCTTCGGATCCCTTTCGCTTGGATATACGAAATAGGCGTTCGCGCCACCTGCTCTGTCGTAGAAATCCCGTGTGGGGGAACCAATATCGGTCTCTGCTGGGTTGCCGACGAAGGCGAGAAGAGTGAAGTCAGGCCTCGCAAGAGCCTGCCTGATTAGGTTCGATATATGCGAGTCTGCAAAGCTGAATCCGCACGTCAGAAGAACGGTGTTGGGAACGGCGAGGATGTTTACGAACTCGCGAAACATATCGCTATAAGGAGTGCCTTGCGTTAGGGCATATTTGGAAGTCATCGGGGCAATAAGCTGTTTGTCGCCTTGGTATTCGTCGGCGATGTCGGGAAACTTTGGGACCCTTACGACGTTACCGTCATAGACCCTCCAGTTGATGGAGCCGTGCATCTTGTAAAGGCGGAAGAAGGGGTTCACCGGTTCGTAGTGGTCTCTGAACCTCTCATCGAGGTCAATCGGCCTGCGATGGTATTCCCGCGGGCTGAATGTGGGCATCAGCGCGTTCGAGAACCCGTCGACATAGGCGTAGTCGCTCGATTCAAGGGCCATCTCATGGAATAGGTCGTAGTTCGTGGTGAAGAGGTTGACAACATCGAAGGCAGCCTGCCCTCCGCGCGCAAGAATCTGGCGGGATATACCAAGTCCCTGAACGAATCTGCGGTAGCTATCGAGGACGTCTGAGTGTTCTGTGTTGTATTTTATATCGACGGACTCGAGAAAGGCCTTGCGAACTGCATCGGAAACCCTCTTGTCTTCATCGGCGCTATCTAGAGAGCCCTCGATGCGCTGACTCAGCCACGAAAGGAGGTTCTCGATGTTCGAGTACTTCGCAGGGTCTTCGTTATCTCGACGTGCAATTTTGGTTATTCGACTTTCCAGAAGGGTAGATAGCTCGGGATCTTTGAGCTTGAGGTCCGCTCGCATGTTCCTGAAGGTTTCACCCATCAGGGGAATAGCCGGAGTAGATGCGCCTGAGCCGATAAGCGTGGCCAGGTTGATCGACCTGGAAAGAATGCCTTGGACAAAATGTCGGGCTTCCGAGGCGTTTACCTCACGCCTTGTTGCACCCCTCTGCAAGATAAAAAGGGACGTGGGGGATTCCTCCTGCACATCGGAGGGTGCGTCATCCGGTATATTCATCGCGTTGTCAGACATGGTGTGCTCCCTATAAACTCAAAAACCTCTGCTCGAACGCGCCCGGGAACTGGAACATTCGCTCCTTGCCCCAGATACTCACCCACGTCATCACCACGCCGTCGTTGCAGACGTACTTGGTGTCCGCTGACGGCTCGATCCACTTACTCATGTCGTCTTCCGTCGCGTCGGGGTCATCGTCGTTGCGACCCTTGTACCCGCGCTCTGCAACTGCGTAACGTTCGAGGGACGGGAATCTTCTGCGATCGCCTAACTATTCCGTCGCCGTGTATCATGTCCCTGTAAGCGGACTCGATAGGATTCATCCGTGCACGCCAGCGATGCCCTCATACAGACGGTCGCGACCGTCTGGGTTCCCATAACCCACATCGGGCCGGCCCTGGGCAAGGTCCCCAACTACATCAACAACTTGATCTCGCGCGGGCCGACTCCGCGCTGCGACACCATGGCCGCCATGCTCGGCGTCCGTGGCTACGCTCTCTGCGTGATCCTGCGCGAAGATGTTCCCGAGACGGTACTGTTTATTGATTATGGATTATCGTCATCGGGTACAATCGAAGAGCCTTTATACAAACAGGAAGGGTATCTATGCAGCTTTCTGAGCAGCTTCTTCATACGACGATACGAATTGAAGCATCGCTTCCCTCAGGAGAGTGCTCGGTTGGAACTGGTTTCTTTTTCAAATTCTGCGATGACGGCAAGACATTTGTTCCTGCCGTCGTGACCAACAAACATGTGGTCAAGGGCGGATATGAATACCGGGTCATCTTCTCGCGAGCCGACGAGAACGGCAACTTGCTCAATATAAACGAGCGGCTGACCATGCGTGGCTCGGACAGCGATTGGATTTCGCATCCAGACGAGAACGTGGACTTGTGTGTACTGCCTATTGGCCCTGCTCTCAACGGTTTTATCCAGGCGGGTAAGCATCTGCTCACTATACCGCTCAGTCTGGAGCTGCTTCCGACGAAGACGCTGATTAAAGACATGGGCTGCATGGAAGAAGTGACCATGATCGGGTACCCCAACGGCATCTGGGACGAGGCCAACAACTTGCCAATCGTGCGCAGGGGAATCACGGCGACTCCCTACAGATACGATTATCGGGGCGAGAAGGAATTCTTAGTGGACATGGCTTGCTACCCGGGTTCAAGCGGTTCCCCTGTCTTCCTGTACAACGAGGGAACCTATCTCGAGAATGGCGCGGTCGTCGTGGGAAGCAGACTCTATCTGTTGGGCATTCTACGCGCTGTTCCCATTAGAAACGTTCTCGGTGATATCACCGTATCTACGATTGCTCACGTAAACGTTCAAGACATGTTGAACTTGGGCATCGTCATCAAGTCCGAACGCCTGAAAGACTTCGACCCAATCTTGAGAGAGCGCTTGAGTGTTCCAGAATAATATTTAGGTCGCCCGCCGCACGTGGCGTTGGCGCACCCGAGCGCTGCGGGCCTCGGTAGTCCGCGCCGAGTGCCGTCACCCGGCCTGTAGTGACCCTCACGTCATCGGTATGCCCGCGCCCCGGCCCTTCGCACACGGGTATGTCAGCGCCGCGGCCGGCGGGCGGCCAGCTGCCGGCCCGTTCGAAGCCCTACCTGAGTAGCTCGTTTGACCTGTATCGTTTTTTTTCGGACACGCAGGCTGGAAGGACCGCGACACCGCGGTGCCTTAGACTGCATGTGGGCTGATAAACGAAAGGATTGCCGAATGGTCGCCAATCAGAAGAAGTACACCGACGGGATCAGGCGGGAGACCGCCGACTACGTCATCTCGACAGGGTGCCCATAGCCCAGGCCTGCGACGAGCTCGGGCTCAACGCCAAGACGGTTAACGACTGGGCGCTCAAGCGCCGGCGCGAGCTCTCCGGCGAGCCCGACCCGAGAGCCGAGGACCGCGAGCTGCGCGAGGCCAAGAAGCGAATATGCGAGCTCAAGATGGAGAATGCGTTCCTAAAAAAGCCGCTGCCTTCTTCGCCAAAGAGAAGCACTCTAGCCAAGTGCGGGCTCGTGTTGCCGGAGAAAGGTAGCTTCGCGCTGACCATGATGGCCGGGGTGCTGGGGGTGAGAAGGTCGGGCTACTGGAGCTGGGCATCGAACGGCTGCCCTGAGGACGACTGGTCCGAGGTCCACGACGCCGTGCGGCGCGTGTGGCTCGATCCGACAGGCGCTTCGAGGCCCGCTTCATGAGGTGCTTCCTGTCCGACGTGCCTCGGGGCACGACCCTCTACTGCGCCAGCAAGGGCCGGTACGGCTCGCGCAAGATGAACGCGTCGCTCGATGGGTTGGCGTCGCCGCCACCCGCCGCCGTCAGCCGTCGCCGGGCCTTCCACATCATGAGGGGGAACGGCCCGGTTGGCGCATGCGGCAGGAAGAGGTTCAAGGTGCACCCCGGGGCGGTCAACGAGGCCGACGTGCCGAACGTCGTCGCGCGCGGCTTCGGCGGCAGGGCGCCGCGCACCCATATATGCAGCGACCTGACCTACGTGCGCGTCGGGGCCTCGTGGAACTACGTCTGCCTGCTCGTCGACCCCTGCAACAGGGAGATCGTCGGCCACTCCGCCGGGCCCAGGAAGGACGCCCGGCTGGTCAAGCCGGCGTTCGCGACGCCCTCCATCCCGATCCCGGACATCGAGGTGTTCCGCACGGGCCGCGACAGCGAGTTCGACAACGCCGAGATCGACCTGATGCTCGAGGTCTTCGGCATAGAGAGGTCGCTATCGGCCAAGGGCTGCCCCTACGACAACGCCGTCGACGAGTCGACCGACAGGATACTGAAGGCCGGGCTCGTCCACCGTGAGGCGTTCGGCACGACGCGCGAGCTCCGGGCCAAGCTCTCGGACTACGTGCACTGGTACGACAACTTCAGGATCTACTCGACGCTGGGCTACATGTCTCCGATCGAGTCCAGGGAGGCGGGGCTGTCCCTCCCGGAATCGTCCAAATAGGTGTTGCCAATCCAACCGCCTCTTTGATTATCAGCCGGGGCTATCTCGGCTTTTTTGATTGGGGCGGTTGTTATGTTGCTGAATCTTTAAGGGACGAAGATTGTTTTTCAAAGGCCCACGATGTGCATCTGGTCACTCATATCTTTTCGAGACAGAACGATAAGAAGCTATATGATTCTCTTGTTTAAAGATGGTGAGTTCGATGATTCCCAGATTCCAAGAACTATTAGGTCTCTCCTAGATCCCTCTCTTCTTGCCCATTAGAAGATTCAAAGACGCGCGCGAGCGTTGCTTACTGGCGTTTGATTCATGAAGACCACGCTCTACTTTTCTTGAATGCGTTAGCCAGGCCACTCTTTCGATGAAGCCCCAGACGCCTCTGATACAAGCGAAACATTGGGGCATTTTGCTGTATTTCGCGGCTGCGTACACGCTTTCGTCGTCCGCCACGTGCTTAAACGAATTGCGTGCTTCAGTGGATTTTCGTGTCACTGGCGCTTGTGCTGTTTGGGGCGCCGCTAATTGCTTCAAAAACTAGAGCTAACACTGTGTCTATAGAAGGACTGAAAAACAAAAGTTTGCTGAGAACGTAACCTGCTTTTTATAAGAGCAGATTTCCGTCTGCCTTTATAACAATTCCCGCGCTTCGAATAACTGGACTTCCGATGCAGAAGGGATTGTAAGATAATCTTCTCTTAGTAACATCATTTGTGACGGGGGATTCGATATGAAAAAGGCATTGCGTGCCTCAACAGCTTTTTCTCTTGCTGGTCTTTTGACCATTTCATCCTTTATGGGCCCTGTGACTGCCGCCTACGCTGTGAGCAACGTCCCGTCTGCGGACGCTGCCGTGGACGCTGCGACTGCAGACAATGATGGCGTGGCCTCGCGTGATGCGGGCTCTGTCGATGTTGGCGCTGCAGATGACTCATCGTCGGCAACGAACGTTGACGAATCGGCTGATGAGGATTTTGGCGTTGATGTATCTGAGAACTATCAGCAGGCTGAACCGGTCGATTCTTCTTTCCAATATGTATATCTTGCCTCCCCGAGCCTTCCCAGCGGGACTGATCAGGTCGTTGCCTTTGCTACTCCCGATGACGACGATAGCCTTTCCTCCGCAACTCTCAACTATGTAAGTGCCAATGGGATTCAGGGGACTATTGAAGCATCTGGAACGGCTGACAATTCTGCTGCCTTTGTATTTGGCTCGACGTTGAAATCCAATACTTACTTTCTGACTTCGATAACCTATGTTTTGCGGGCCGATGACTCTGAGCATGAGTTGGATCTTTCCGACAGGGATTATTCGTTTACGGTCGTTGATAGCTCCGTGAGCTCCGAGGGCACTTCTGTTTACTATGCAGACGGTGATGGCAATGCCGTTGAGGCTCAATCAATCCAGCAGGCGTTGGAATGCGCTGATTCGCCTGATGGAGTATCTACCTACGCTGAGCGCTCCGCGCGTAATGTGGGGGTTATTGCACTTGACGCCGGACATGGCGGGGTGGATTCTGGCGCTCAGGGTAATGGCAAGAGTGAAGCCGACCTTACCTGGAAGATCATGACAGCCTGCAAAAATAAACTTGAAGCTTACGGCTTTAAGATCGTTCTTGCGCGCGAGCAGTCTGGCTACTATCCCAGCAATGATTATCTTTATCGCGTACAGCGCTGCATTGATCAGGGCGCGCAGGCCTTTGTTAGCTTTCACATCAACTCTGGGTCTTCTGGAGCTCACGGCGCAGAAGTTTATGCTCCTACCGCAAATGGCACCGACTACACGCAGGTCTCTGTTGAGCTTGCCAACAAGGTCATGAACAACCTTGCTGCTATGGGACTAACGTACCGCGGCGTATTTCAAATGGAGGTAGGCGACGAGTTCGCCGTTATCCGCTGCGCTCGCGAGCAGGGAATTCCAGGTATTCTTATCGAACATGGCTTTATCTCGAATTACGGTGATGTGGTCAACTATTTCTCGGACGATGGTTGCCGCCGTCTTGGCGAGGCTGACGCTGCCGCAATCATCGCGCAGTTCCCGCATCCCTACTCCGTCAATGGAATTTCCTTCTCGGAAGAACTGGGACATGCGGGGTCAACGGTAAAAATCGGTGTAAATGTTAGCGGCAAGACTGATGGCCTTAGATATAAGTTTGTTTGGCATAGGGCTGGGTCTGATTGGAGTGATTCCAATTGGGGTGTAATCGGTCAAGACTTAACTTCGCCGTCGATTTCTTGGACCCTGCCCCAGGCTGGTGAATATGAGATCTATGTTGATGTCATTGACTCCAATGGGTATGTGACTAGCACTTCTAAATACAAAGTTGTTAATTGGTCTCTTGAGTCGCTCGAAGTCTCGGGCGACGCCCGCTGCGGCAAGCCGGTCAAGCTGCAGGCCAAGGTGTCCGGCGACGCCTCCGGCCTCAAGTACAAGTTCGTCTGGGAGAAGGGCGGCTGGGCCAAGTGGGGCGTCGCCCAGCAGCCCTCCGCTTCCTCCTCCTGCGAGTGGACCCCGACCGAGCCGGGCGAGTACACCGTCTACCTCGACGTGATCGACGGCTCCGCCGAGAGGCACCTGACCCGCAAGGTCACGGTCGGCGAGCGCTACTCCGTCGAGTCGCTCGAAGTCTCGGGCTCCGCCCTCTGCGGCAAGCCGGTCAAGCTGCAGGCCAAGGTGTCCGGCGACGCCTCCGGCCTCAAGTACAAGTTCGTCTGGGAGAAGGGCGGCTGGGCCAAGTGGGGCGTCGCCCAGCAGCCCTCCGCTTCCTCCTCCTGCGAGTGGACCCCGACCGAGCCGGGCGAGTACACCGTCTACCTCGACGTGATCGACGGCTCCGCCGAGAGGCACCTGACCCGCAAGGTCACGGTGGAGGGTACTCCAATTATGGGAAGTCTGCAGACTTCAGTTGATGCTATGGTGAACTTATATGAATCAACAGGACATACATATCCCTCAGACGAATTTGTTTCAAAGGGAGCACCTACTATTCGTGATTTTTGTTCATTAATTGTCGAAGCCGCTGTTTCTGAAGGGGTTCGTCCGGAAGTTGTTTTTGCTCAGGCTATGCTTGAGACTGGATGGTTGCAATTTGGAGGTTCCGTAAAGCCGAATCAGTGCAATTTCGCCGGACTGGGCGCCGTCAATCAACAATCGGGAGGCGCTAGATTTGACGATGTATATCAGGGCTTGCTTGCCCAAGTCCAGCATCTTAAAGGATATGCTACTGGTGCGGCGTTGAATAACACTTGTGTGGATCCTCGATATGAAGTCCTTCAGTCTAAGGGTTTTCTCGGAGTTGCGCCATATTTGGAAGATTTAAATGGCCGCTGGGCTGTTCCGGGTGACACATATGGTCAGAATATTGCGCGCATTATTTCTTTAATTGGCTAATATCAATATGAATTCTCTAGGTCGACTGCGCTGGTTGTAGTCGACCTTACTTGTATGGTAAATCTTGGCCTTAAATTGTTACTTGCTAGCAATATTATGTTGGAGTGAACTATCGGGGAGGTTCTATATGCATTTCTTTAGAAGTAAGGCTGTCCGTGTCGCTTTTTTCTTCTTTTATTTCTGTTTGGCCGTAACTCCTTGCTTTGGTTTGAGTGAAGCGGGCCTGTCTCCATCACAGATTGAAGATTCAACACGGGCCGATGATTTAAGTGCAACTTCGCCGGTTTCAGAGGACTACTCTGTCGACGGCCTCTCGGCAAAGGCGTCCGATGGAGGGTCTCCTCTTCTGGGCGACCGCTGCTCGCTCGCCCTGACCGCGTCCGGCAACTCGGGCTCGGTCCGCTATAAGTTCGTCTGGGAGCAGGGCGGCTGGTCCAGGTGGGGCACCATCCGCCAGCTCGGGCCCGAGGCCTCCTGCGATTGGGTGCCGGAGGTCGCCGGCGACGTCAACATCTTGGTCGACGCCGTCGATTCGGCCGGCAACGTGAGGACCTGGAGGTTCCCCGTCAGGGTGGATGCCTGTCGCCTTTCCGTGAGCGGCGGGGATACGCTCGAGTGGAGCGGCGGAATGAAGGTCAATATCTCCGCCGCGGCGGCTCCCGGCGCAAAGATTAAATTCCTTTGGGAACGGGGCTCATGGTCCAAGTGGGGCGTCATCCAGGCAGCATCTGAGTCCGCCGCCTGTACCTGGACGCCCCCGTCTTCCGGCTCCTATACTCTCTATGCCGACGTCACGGTCGGCGGGCTCACGTCGACGTCAAGACTCCCCGTTCGCATCTCAGAGGACTACTCTGTCGACGGCCTCTCGGCAAAGGCGTCCGATGGAGGGTCTCCTCTTCTGGGCGACCGCTGCTCGCTCGCCCTGACCGCGTCCGGCAACTCGGGCTCGGTCCGCTATAAGTTCGTCTGGGAGCAGGGCGGCTGGTCCAGGTGGGGCACCATCCGCCAGCTCGGGCCCGAGGCCTCCTGCGATTGGGTGCCGGAGGTCGCCGGCGACGTCAACATCTTGGTCGACGCCGTCGATTCGGCCGGCAACGTGAGGACCTGGAGGTTCCCCGTCAGGGTGGAGAGAAATCTATCTAACTTCACTTCAATAGATTTGAAATCTGATTCATCCAATTTGTGCGTAGGGGATACGCTTTCAATTACACCTCGGATTACCATCCGAAAGAATAATCAGATTTCATACAAATATGTTTGGATGCGGAACAACTGGGCTGAATGGGGTGTGATTGACTCCGGCAGAGGTAAATCCTCAATTGACTGGAGAGTCGATAAATCTGGCGCTGTCACCGTTTTTGTTGATGTTATTGATGAGGCCAACGATCAGACGATGACCTCGAAGACTGAATGCTCGATTGGCTCCGAGAAGTGGAATTACGAGTCCTTGAGTTCTTCTGCAACGCTTGTCAGGCCTAATGAAAGCACTGAGATCGATGCCAGATGCTCGGGTGATACTAATTACTTACAGTATAAGTTCGTCTGGAATAAGAATAATTGGGCTGACTGGGGCGTTGCTCAGCAGGGCACAAGTTCACACTTGCAATGGGCTCCAAAAGACGCCGGAGACTATGAATTGATCTGTGACGTTTCGGGGTCAGATGGAGTTGTCCAAACAAAAAGAACAATCATTAGCTGTTGGGATTTCTCGAGGATTACTGCAATTTCGACTGATGGCAATAATTCTTGGGGAGTTCGAGCTGATTTGGGAACGCTTGCAGCTGAAAAATCTGGGCAATTTCAGTTTAAATTTGTTTGGGCCAAGTCCGACTGGAGTAAATGGGGTGTTCTAAAAGAGTTTTCCAGTGTGAATGACGCTTACTTCAATCCCTCTGCACTTGGATTGCAAGATGGTTATTACGATCTTTACTGCGATGTCTTGCTTCCTGATGGCACTCTCCAGTCGAAGTCGACTCAGATTTACTACAGCCCATTTGGTAGCTCAACGGTTTTGGGGGTTAGTCGTATTGGACTCGTCACTTGGCTTACGTCGCATCAATTTGATGGCTATTATTTAGGAACGAGATATTCCGGTGGCTTCTCTTATGATAGTTGCCTTTACCCAAAAGGTGCCCCGAGATGGGATGGCTATACTGGCATGAATTGCACTGGCTTCGTGGCTCATGCTTATGCTGCGGTTGGTGGCGATGTCAATCGTATTGCGCAGAATAATAATCACTCTCCTTGGGCTGGGGGGCCAGGCGGTGGCGGCTATATTAACGCTTGGAGATGGTATGGCTATGCTCGAGATTTGGGATGCAAAATGTATGAGTTCCGTACTGTCCAAGATATGCTAAATAGTGGTTATGCTCAAAAGGGAGATATTATCTTCTTTAAGACTGACGGATCAATCGACTGTCATATTGGGTTCTTCTGGGGAGATAATCCGCATGACAATAAAATGTGGCATCAAATTCTGCCTGGGAATTTAATCGGACCCTGCTTTAACAATGCGAACAAAGGAGAGGTTCGGCAATCGGTTGTTCTGATTAAATAGTGCTTTAATTTCTGAATGGTATTTGAAGCAACTAATTGTGAAACGGTGATTCTGATAAGTAGCGCAAGCAGAAGACTTACTGGCATAATAATTACATATGGTTATATACTGGCTCAGGCTTTAGTCGGCTTTGTATATGTTCCGATGTTGTTGCAAAACATTGGACAAGACGAATATGGACTCTATCAATTGATAGGTTCTATCATGTCTTATATAGTTTCCATTAATGGGATTTTGTCTGCCGGTGTTGGGCGTTTTTATTGCAAGTATATGGCAGAGGGCAAAAATGACTTAATGGAGAATACTCTCGCAATAGCTAGGCGTCTGTACTGGGTCCTATCTGTGTTCGTGATGCTAATAAGTTGCGTTCTCGCCGTGGTTGTTCGGTTTGTATATTCAGCCAGTTTTACAAACTCACAGCTTGATGAGTGTTCCGCAATGCTTGTTGTATTAGGGATCAACACAATTGTTATCATGAACAACACTATTAGCGTTGCGGCGATAACTGCTAATGAAAGGTTCGTTTTTTTGAAGGGCTCGCAATTGGCCGCCCTAATAGCTCAGCCTTTCATTGTGTATGGACTTACGACAATTTTTAAGAATGCATTAGCCGTATGTTTAGTTGTGCTTGTTACAAATGTGTTGTGCGCGGTGAGTCAGCGTTTGTTTGCTAAATATAATCTGCATATTAGTTTCAGATATCATGGCTGGGACATGAAACTGGCTAAAGGATTGCTATTTTTTAGCGGCGCGATTGTATTGGTGACGATTGCTGACCAGATTTTCTGGAAAACCGATCAATTAATTGTCGGCTATTATTTTGGTGCTGCCGCCGTTGCGGTATATTCTGTTGGATCTCAAATCTACACGATTTATATGACAATCGGTACGGCAGCCTCTTCAGTTTTTCTTCCTCGAGTTTCAGAACTGTATTGCCAGAATAAGGATATGTCTGAAATTTCGGATCTCTTCATTAAAGTCGGTCGCATTTCCTTTATCGTCTGCGGATTTGTTCTTAGTTTATTTATTGTTCTGGGAAAAGATTTCATCATTATTTGGGCTGGTAAGGACTATATAGACGCTTTCTATATCGCCTTGATCGTAATGGTTCCATTTACCATTGACTTAATTCAGAACCTGGGACTTACCATAATGCAGGTTGCGAATGTTTACCTGTATAGGGGGTATATGTATCTTGCGATTGCGCTTGTCAACGTGGTCGTGACGATTATACTGCTCAAGCTTATGGGCATAGTGGGCGCAGCAGTTTCAACAGCCATCGCTATGGTTATAGGTAACGGTTTCTGTATGAATTGGTATTATTCTGAAAAGCTTGGGTTGAACATAAAGAAATTTTGGCTTGAAATTGCCAAACTTTCCGTCTTGGTTATTGTCGGTACGGGGGCTTTGCTGCTGCTCTATAACCTAATTAAAAGCCTTTTATCTGGCCTTGTGGTGGTTTTGGTGTCAGCAATAATTTATTTCTTTATCTATTTCTTCTTGGTTTTGATGTTTGGGCTAAACGAATCCGAAAAGACGAGCATATCTGCATTTATCAAGCGATAATCTGCGACGCTTATTAAGCAGAATAGCCTAATGTACTTTCATTACTTTTATGACCAACCGGCTTGCCTGACATTTGATTATCGAAGGCTAAGTCGGTTGGTTTTACTACTCGGTGCCAGGAAAAATGAGCGATGACAACAGGGCGATTAGCTCAAGACTTTCAGTATCAATAGTTTTAGCTGTTCACAACAGCGTATTACTATTCGAGATAACAAATAGTGCTTATTCTTTGCCGCAAGGAACAGTAAATAGCTGTCAGGTCTGTAGGTGCTGCAAGGGACATCAGCTTTAATTGAGGGATTAAATAAGGCCTCTGAAATTGAAACAAAGTTACGTTTTTTGGTCTCATTATTGTCACTGAGCTCGTTGATCGATAGGAGATAAAGATACTGTTCCGTTCTTGTTTTCCATGCCAGCCTTTCTGTTTCTTCTCCCCAACGAGCAGCGATTTTCACTAGGCTTGAGGTGACGAAGGTTAAATCTGAAAGCTGTTTTTCCTTATAGCTGTGTGTTGCACTTTGTCCGTTTTGACAATTGTAATAATACAGCGCATCACTTATTTGTAAAACCGATCTGGCTGAATCGACTATGGGTATCATTTGCAGAAAATCTTCTGCAAAATCGATTCTCTTTGTATCGGTATTGCTTAAATCGTCAATCAGACAGTTTCTTTTGATTGCCTTTCCCCAAATTGAATTGAGTTTCCCTCGTGCCAAACATTTTCTGACTTCGGCGAGATCGTCACCTTCATAGATGCCAGACGGAAGGGCGGGATTGATAAACGGATCGTTTGAATAGTCTGGGTTTCTTGTATAGCTGAAACAGATTATGTCTGGATTGCACTTATCGATTTCGCGAGCAAGAATAGATAGGGTATCGAAGCGCAAAGAATCATCTGCATCAACAAAGACCAGGTAATCTCCGGCGCTTATCTCCGCGCCTTTTCGCCTGGCCTCATATACGCCCATATTATTTTGTCTAACGTAATGAGTATTGTTGTGAGATTCACAAAACACTTTGCAGACACTTTCAGTAGCGTCTGCTGATCCATCATTGATGAGAATAATTTCATAGCCGTCATATGTTTGTTGGTAGATGGATGATAGCGTTTCCGGCAAACTGGATGCCGCATTATATGCAGGGATAATAATTGAAAACAGCATTTAGTTCCTTTCCGTATTGGAAGAACAAGATGGTTAGTTAGAAAGCCCGTTTACAATGTCCCTGTATAAAATAAATTGACGCTTGGCAATGGCCTTCCATTGAAAGTGTTCAATTGCATACTTTCTAGCTGCATTTGCAAGTTTACAACGAAGTTCATCGTCATTGAACAGGGTGAGAATTGCGTTAGAAATGGCTTCGAGATCAGATTCTACACCGATTCCAATTCCTTTATTGTTCGCTGTTTCTTTCCATGTGGTTCCCTCGGTAACAATAATTGGGAGGCCATATGCTAGCGCTTCCAAAACAGACGTCGGGAAACCTTCAGTGCGTGAAAGTTGGATATAAAACTGCGATTTGAGAAAAGCGTCCGCTTTAGATTGACCATTAACTGGACCATTTAATAAAACAATATCGGATACTTGATTGTCGGCAATAAGTAGTTCCAGTTTGGCCATAGACCCATCTTCGTCTGGACCGTAGATGTAGATTTTAGCTCCGAGCCCTCTTAGCTCATCAGCAATTAGCGGCAGACTTTTGATCAGTAGATCAAGACCTTTGACCTCTATATCTAGGCGGCCAATAAAAAGCGCGATGCGGCTGTCTAAGTTTGAGGCTTTGGCTTTTGGGATGCTAACACCATTTGGAATAATGCTTGCTTTCCTATGTTTAAAGCCGTTTGAACTCATCGCCTCTTTTTCCGATAGAAAATGGATACAATCAGCATTGCGAATAAAGGCGTTATAGAAGAAAACGTTAAGCAATTGTTTAGCTAAATGATGCTGTTCTTGCGCCACATATGTTAGAGACCCATGTGGTGTGATGATGTATGGGATCGCACGTCTTCTGAGCCAATGGCTTAGTTTAATGTGATCCGGCCTATATATCTCATGAAATATTACGAGTGACGGATTGCAAAACGGTTCAGGAAGTTTTTCTATGCATGACTGAAAGAAGACGGGATATTTCGCATCTTTAGGTCTGTAGTTTGTAAGATTTAATAGAGCTATATTCATTTCCTTTATTTCTGACTGCTCATTTAGGTATTGAGGCACCACTGTAGACACGCCAGAAGCGAAATCACTTGTAATATATGCCACATGAAGGACTATTAAACTATCGGTAGTTTTCATTAGCGTTTGCTCCCGCAGCGGTGTTGGAGGTTTTAGTTGACAGATTCACAGTTGGTTTCAGTGCTCATGCCTTGTTATAGGGAGAGCGCCAAAGATTTTACTGAGGCACTAGCGTCTATTTTAAAGCAGACCTATCATCGAATCGAGGTGGTTGTTGTTTTTGATAATCCAGATGACAACACACTTTACGATATTGCTCAAAACTATAGCTCTCATGACAGCAGGATTTGCCTCGTGAGAAATGAACGCAATCTTGGTCTTGCTGCATCTTTGGAAAGGGCGTTCAAGGTCTCACGCGGTCAGTATATCTGCCGAATGGACTCAGATGACATTTCTGAGGCGCAGCGCATTGAACGGCAGTTGTCGTATCTTGAAGAACATGAGCTTGACCTAGTGGGTTCTTATTTGAACGCCATTGACGAAGACGGTAGTCAATTATATCTCGTTGATTCAATTCCAAGTTCGAGTGAAGGCGTTAGGCGTTCTCTTATGATTAGAAATTGCGTACCTCATCCGAGTTGGTTTGGAAGAAGGTCTGTATTTGAAATGGGGTATCGGTCTGTTCCGCTAGCAGAAGATTATGACTTACTGTTGCGTGCCGAGCTGGAAGGGTTCACTATTGGAAATGTTCCAGAGGCGCTCATTCGATACAGAATGACTGTTAATAGCATTTCGCGTAGCAATTTGTATAAACAGTTCGTTGTTTCTCAGTGTTTACGTTCAGCTTTCAAAGAGGGTCGATCACTGGATGTCGATAAGATTGATACAATCGTCGCCGAGCGGTTCGATCAGCGACGAGCTGAGAACTATCTAAAGGCAAATGCATTCTTTAATAATGGGTTGAGAAATATTCATTCTGGTAATCGAGCAAAAGGTATTTCCCAATTGCTTCAAATCCCATTTTGCTCTAAGTCGTATTTAATGAATGTCATTAATATGGCGCGTGTGGTTGCAATTAAAACTTTTGAGAAAACCTCGTAGTTGTGCACCTACGCTTAGAGAGACATGGCGTAACCATGCCGTTCGACACTCGGAAGATTGCTAGCTTTGAAATCTAGGGCGAGGTTTGTTGTGGGGTTCTCGATGCCGTGTGCACCATTCGTGGTTGATTTCCGATCTCAGTCGAACACACTGCGCAGATAGTCCGTACCTGCGGCTAACCGAACGCCCCCGCGGCCCCCATGGACCCCGGGGGTGCCGTTTCCCCAGTTGAAGGAACGGTGGATATGTGTTCGATAGGTCCGGTGGCCATTCTCCGCCCTCAGTTTGGCACCTCTTTCCAGACTCAGCCGGACGGTCGGTCCGCCTATTCCGTTTTGCCTTCAGGCTAGGCCAGCGGGGCGTCGCGCCTCTCTGCGCGCGCCCTCTCGATGAGGCTCGGCGTCAGGTCGAGTCTTCCGATGGGCACGTCCTCCTGGCCGTAGGCGTCTAGCAGCGCCTCCGCATCGCCGCCGAGCATCGCCCTGGAGGCGCGCGGGCGTCCAGCTCCAGCATCTTCTGGACCGTGTCCCTTTCGTGACTGGTGAGCCTGCCGTAGACACTCGGGGCCGCCTTCTCGGAACCCTTTTTTTCTTTCCGGACATGCCGTCCTTCGAGTTCCTGGGGCCAACCGGTTCGGCTCTCAGGGTAACGGGTTCCCACATTCATCCGTACATGTGCGGATGAATGTGGGAAGTGTTCGGATTAAGTTGATAATCAAGGGTGCACCATTCGTTGTGTCTATTTAACCATTTGTATATCTCTCGCTATAATAATGAGAAAAACTAGAGATCGGTTTATGTGTATATGACACCCAAAACTCTTATCGCTATTCCTGCTTATAATGAGGAGGAATGCATAGAAAAGACGATATGCGAGCTCAGGCAAATTGCACCTGAGTTTGATTTTGTTGTTATCAATGATGGGTCTCGAGATCGAACGCTAGCTATCTGCAAGGATCTTGGTTGTGACATCATTGATATGCCCATTAACTGTGGTTTGACCGTTGGGTTTCAGACGGCTGCGCGTTATGCGGTTGATCATGGATATGACTATATGGTTCAGTTTGATGCTGACGGCCAGCATTGTCCGGAATATATAAAGGTCCTTGTTGATAGGGCTCAATCTGATGGATCAGATATTGTCATTGGCTCTAGGTTTGTAAGCGTGCGCAAAGACAAGACGCTTCGCATGATCGGCTCGCGTATGATTACGGTGCTAATAAAGATTCTGACAGGCAAGAGGATCAGTGACCCCACGTCTGGATTTAGGCTATTTGGGCGGGATATTCTTAAGAAATACTATTACGACAATACCTTAAATCCGGAACCAGAATCTCTCGCTCTCTTTTTGAAGCAAGGGTATTCCATTTCAGAGGTACAGGTTAAGATGCGCGAGCGTCAAGGTGGCGAGAGCTATCTTAACCCTGTTAGGTCTATGCAGTATATGGTTCGTGTTTTCGTTACGCTCCTTGTCGTTCAGTGGTTTAGGTGATCCATTTGCCGGTCTCTCTTCGTATTTTGCTTCTTGTTTGCGCTGTTTTGGTATTCGTGTTCGTATTGCGCAAATTAAAAAAATCCCAAATGCAAGTTTTGGATTCTCTGTTTTGGCTGCTATTCAGCGTCAGTTTTGTAATTTTGGGCGTTTTTCCACAAGTTGCAATGTGGCTTTCAAGTCTATTTGGTTTCATGTCGGCTTCTAACTTCGTGTTCCTTTACGTTATTGCCGTTCTTGTGGTCCGTGATTTCTGTAATTCTCTTCGCCTCTCTCGACAGGAAGAGCGTTTAAACTCACTTGTTCAGGCTGTTGCGTTAAGTAGGGAGAAGGAAAAGTAGGCTATGCGTTTCGCTTTAGCGTATAAATCATCTCGATGTGAATGTTCCTACTTATATTACTTTCAACAGTTGTGAACAGTGCTTGGTGCCCATACTTGTCATCCAGACGACTGGGAACGATTCTTCTAGGGCCCTTGCAGCTTGATTTGGATAAAGGTGAATTAGCTCCGTGTTGTCTCGATGCGTAAACCAAAAGCAAATAATGAAAGCCGTCTTCGTTGCTCTTCTCTTTATTGTCGAGCTTCTGTGCATGAAGCACTTTTATGTGAACCACTCTGTCTCACAGCTGTTTGTTTTAGCGCTCTATTGCGTCGTTGTAGATGTTGCCATTTGGCAATCATATTGTGTCTTCCTTTCCTCAGATGATGAAAAAAAGCGTGACAACTGTTCTGGTCGCTGCGCTCAATTATTAGTCCTGTTGCTTGCGGCATTTGCTGTGGCGGTCATCTGGGAGGGCTGTACCGTTCTTGGCTCGCCGGCTTCTCATTTCTCGAATATTGCTGACTGGAATAAAAAGCGGCTCATATTCTTTTTTCTGATTTCCTATTGCGCAATACTCTATTTATTCCAAAGTGGCTTTTCTCTGAAAGCGTTGTTCCATTCTGCTTCGGCGAGGGTCAAGGCTACCGACTACGTTTCCCTGCTGATTATCGCATTCTTTATTGTTTTTGGCTGCTCTACGATTGCATTCGTGAATGGGTTCATTAATGCTGTTGTTTATTTCCTGCTGGTAATCATAACTTCGGTTTTCACGGCTTGCTCGGGCATTCGAAAGAGAAACTCTGCCCTTCCTGTTGCTTTCTTTATCGCTGCATTCTCAATTGGTGTTTTCCTTGTGGTGAGCACTCCGATAACGACGGGTATTTCATGGGATGATCAAATTCACTATTCCAATGCCCTTTCGACATCTTATTTATTTGAAACTCAAAAAACTGATACGGATATTAAATTTACTGACGAAGCGGTCCGTCGTGCACAGGGCTATGAAGAGCCCTCTCTTTCCCATTTTGATCGAGCGGAAATTATTGAGCATGCTAGGCAGTTGAATGGCTCCTATAGATCTGATATCGCTTCTGGTCATGTGCAAGTTAACAAGCATGAAGAATTCGTTTATACGCTTAGCAGCATTGGGTATATTCCATCGGCAATTGGCCTTTGGCTCGCTCGCCTTCTGCATTTCGATTTTTCTTCTATGATTCAATTCGCTCGGATTTGCAATTTATTTAGTTACTGTCTTGCAATTGCCATTGCAATCAAGGTCACGCCCTCAAAAAAGGGACTATTTGCTTTTGTGGGAATGCTGCCAACTTCGATCTTTCTTGCGTCATGTTTCTCATATGATGCATGGCTCATTTCGTTTATCATTCTCGGTTTTGCTTATTTTTTGAGGTATGCATGGGGTGATTTAAATGAATTTACAGTTCGCAATATAGCACTCGCATTTTTATTTACCTTTTTAGGACTCGCAGTCAAAGCTGTGTATTTTCCGATAATCGGTCTTTTCTTTATGGTTCCGCGTAATCGTTTTGCGGGCTCGAAGCAACGAGTTCATTACTATGCCGCCGTGTTTGTTTTGGGCTTGATTGCTTTTGCCTCATTTGCGCTTCCGTTCTTGTTTTCAACGGCCAGCGGATCTAACGTTGGCGATATGCGAGGCGGCTCCGATGTTAACTCTGGTCAGCAAATCGCTTTCATTCTCGCCGATCCATTGCGCTACGCGGAAATACTCGCCAATTATTTTTCAACTTATTATTTAAATCCGATAACCTCTTCTGGATATGCATTGAACTTTGCATACCTTGGATCGCTTGCTGCTCAGATTTCTGTAAATGCAATCCGTGGGTTGGTTCAGGTGCTTCCAGCTGTTTGCCTATTGTTGTTTGGGCTTTTTTCGGCCGATTCGATTAGCGTTAATCATATTGGTCTCGCACAATTTCTTTGGGCCTCATTTGTGTTTTTGTTTACGGTGATTTTGGTGGCAACTGCACTTTATGTGTCTTTTACTCCCGTTGGATTGGGGACAGTTAATGGTTGCCAGAGTCGTTACCTTTTGCCACTTCTGGTTCCGTGCCTATCGTTTATCCTTAACCAAAGTCGCTTGGTCTTTGGGGACAGCAAACGATTCATATTGATATGCCTCGTATTCCCGTTTACTTTGGCTACGATTTGCGAGTTTGTTTTAGTTGTTGGAAAGTGTTGCTGATATGGGCATAGTTTTTAATACCGAATTTAACAATAAGCTAAATTGCCGTGGCGACGGCAAGCTATATCTACTGTATGAAGCCGCATCCGTTTTTCCTGATGCTGTTGAGTCGCAATCACCTAATGGGCAAATTCTGCCCGCAAGAATCATTCCTATTTCAGAGACTGAATTTGTTGCTGTTCTTGCCGATTTTGGTGTCGACCAATCGCTGTCTTTCTTTAGCGGAGATAATGTAATTTACCAGCGCCGCATCAATCCTGGCAAGTTTTCGATTGAGTCGAAAGTTAACGGCTTGCTGCGCGCGGAGCATTGTGGACAATTTCGCAATATTGACCGTTCTGGCGTGCATGCGCTCGCTTCTATCCAAATTGAGAGCTTTATTCCCTGCGTTGATGGCGTAATCGTTAGAGGTGTTCTTTCGGGTACTGATTACCTTGAGGGTGATCGTATTGTCGCTTTTAATGAAGAAGCCTGCGTTGTTGGGGAATCTTTGTTATTTAATAACTTAATAGCCGATGCGAATCCTGGTCTAATAAATTTCTCTCTTCATATTCCTGAGGTCGGGGATAGCCTGTGCATTTGCATACACAGGGCTTCTGGTCATCTAGATACGTTTATCAATCTAAAGAAAGATATGCTTAAAGAGCTTTTGGATGAGGCCGATCGGAATCATGCGTGTGCATTCGATCAACCCCGTTATTTGTCCTGGTTTTTTGGGCGCAGATTGACTGGATCCGATTCGCGGGCACAAGCACAAATAAGACTTGCATACCAGCCCTTGTTTTCAATCATCGTTCCTCTATATAAGACTCCCTTGAATTTCTTCAGGGATATGGCTGATTCTGTGATTGCTCAGACGTATTCGAATTGGGAACTCATCCTGGTTAACTCTACGCCAGATTACGATGGACTTAGCGACTTGGTTTCCGAGTACGTGACTGCAGACTCTAGAATTACAGCGACTGATCTTGAGGGCAATCTAGGCATCACTGAGAACACCAATGTCGGAATCAAGATGGCCAAGGGAGACTACCTTTGCTTTTTCGATCATGATGATGTTCTCGAACCGAATATCTTGTTTGAGTATGCACACGCTCTAAATCAAAATTCGGATATTAATCTTCTCTACTGTGATGAAGATAAGCTATTGCCTGATGGGTCCTTGGCTCATCCTACTTTTAAGCCGGATTTTAGTCTTGATATGGCTCGAGACAATAATTATATTTGCCACCTTCTTACTATTAAGAGGGCATGTTTAGACAGAATTGACCTTTCTAACAGCGAGTTGGATGGCGCCCAGGACCATGCCATGGTGCTGAAGATTGCCGAACTTGGTGGGACGATCCATCACGTTCCTAAAATCTTGTATCACTGGAGAATAAGCGAGAATTCGACTGCGGGTAATTCCGATAGTAAACCCTATGCAACCCTCGCTGGAATAAAAGCTGTTCAGGAGCACCTTGATAGATGCGGTATCAAGGCGACTGTGGTCAATTCTCATAATCGTGCTTTTCGTTATAGCCCCATTTATGATGTTCCTTCATCTGAGTCCTGTTCATTAATCGTTACCACCCGCGGCAATTCTTCGGTTCTTTCGACTCTTGTATCTTCAATCAATGACACCGATTTTGATGATCTTGAAGTCGTTTTCGTGTGCTCGCAGGAAGCGGAAGCTGCTGTTAAGCAATCGAGCTCTGGACTTCGTTGCCGCTATATCGTTCACGCGCTTGATGACCCCTTTAATATATCTGTGTGGAGAAATGCCGGTGCTCTCGCCGCGCGTGGCGAGCAACTCGTCTTTATTCATGACGATATTCAGGCACTAGACTCCTCGTGGCTAAAGACTCTCGTCGGTTTTTCTCAACGAGAGGATGTTGGCGTCGTTGGAACAATGACGTGCGATCTTGACGGCATTGTGCAGCAGGCAGGCCTGTCTTATGTTGGAGAATCAATCGTCAACCTGTCGCAAGGCATTCATCGCTCTTCTCCTGGCTATATCTATATGCCATTGACCGTAAGGGATGTATCGGCGGTGAGTGGTGTCTGTTTAGCTATTTCACGCGAACATTTTAATCGTCTGGGTGGTTTTGATGAGTCGTATCTTCTTGACTATTCGGATGTTGATATTTGCTTCAAGTCTTCTCAAGCTGGGTTAAAAGTGATCTATACACCAGAGGCATGTCTCTACCATATGGCATGTGTTGACAAATCCCTTGATAGTAAATCTCGCTCTCATAAGCATTTTGAGGATAAGGCACGATTATTGCATAACTGGTCCGAGCGTTTCTCTGAGGGAGATCCATGGTTCTCCGTTAACTTTTCTCGAGATCCCAAGCGCGCAGCGTTATATAAGTTCGATCCTTTTGACTACGAAGCGATTTGAGTGCTTTAAATGAAACAAATTGCCTGGATAATATCTCCGCCGGCAAAGGGTTCTGGCGGCTTTCGAACCATCTGCAGCAAGGCTTCCTTTCTAGATTCTCGCGGATATGAGAACTACTTTTACATTATGCCGGGCTGTGAAGCATACAAAAGTGCTCATAGAGTTCAGACCGAAATAAAGGGTTGGTTTGGTTATTCGCCTAAAGAAGTTCGTGTGGCTCCGAGTGTGCCCGAGGATTTTTTTGCAGTAATCGCCACCGCTTGGAATACGGCGCACTTTGCATCTATGCAGAAGTGCACCCATAAGTTCTACTTCATTCAGGATTTTGAACCTTGGTTCTATCCGATGGGGGAGATGTATCTAAATGCCGAAGCAAGTTATCGTTATGAACTAAACCCCATAACAATAGGCAGATGGCTTTCTAAAAAAGTTGAACCCTATTATTCGCATGAAGTCCCATATTGTGATTTTGGCGTTAGCGATATATATACTGCGCAGGAACAAAATCTAAGCAGAGAGTATGCCGTCTGTGCTATTTATCAATCCAATAAGGATCGGCGTTTGTCTGGCATGTTGCTTGATGCAATTAAATTGCTTCTCAAGCTAGACGATGCAGTTGTCGTATATTTATACGGCGAAGACGCAATGCCTCCCATTCGTGATCCACGTGTACGCAGCCTCGGCATCTTGACCGCTGATGAATGCGCCTCGCTTTATGCCAAGTGTGTTGCCGGCGTATCGTTGAGCGTGACTAATCCCTCTCGCCTGCCTTTCGAAATGCTTGCATCGAAGCTCTCGGTAATTGAAATAAACCGTGAGAATAATCTACTCGACTTTCCGGAGGGCACCATCCACCTCGCTGAGCCCTCTGCTTGCGGCATTGCTTCTTCTATTCTTGAGGCTCTTTCAGTCTCAAAATGCGATTCGCCTAATCGATTTAGCTGCACGTCGATTGAGCGTGAAAATGAAATGTTCTTCGAGGCCTTTACACGTTATCTGAATGAAGAGCCATCCTTGGTTAGCGGGAAGTCCGCCTTCGGGAATGTGCTAAAAACCGAAGAACTAAGTAAGGTCTTCTTGCTCAGCGATCATCTCGCTGATGCTCGATTGCGATCGTCTGCCATGTCTCAAACGCTCATTCAAGCTTCTTCTGTTGATTTGACTGTGCGTTTTGAGTCGTCTTTGATGCCTGTGGATGTTCGCGCGGCAGTTTGGTGTGCCCTTGATCAGTCTGATATTCGCTGGATTAGTCTTGAATCTAGGGACGGTCTTTTTGCGGGGCATGTTCCGCTGTTTTTAAATGATGATGAAGAGGCCTATCTTCGCATTCATATATACTCTTTTGCGGAAGACGGCAAGAATCCGCTTTGTGTCGCCGAGCTAAGCCAACTAGTCTGTCTTTCGCCTTCTCGCAACGCTCATCCTGTTGTTCGTTCGGTTGAAAGTGGCGCATGCAGCGTGTCTGCCGTTTTTAACCTATCTGATGATTATTGTGAACCGTTTCAGCCTTCTGCTTCGACGGGCGTCGAAGGCGGTCACGGTGCTCTACTCAAACGTTTATTTCGGAGAAACTAATGGCGCGCTTTAACCAATGGACTCAGCTACTTAAAGCCTCTGCGACATCGCGCAGGCACGATGAAAAATCCGATGGTGTTAAGCAAGAACGCTATCTCCTTTTGGATACGGCTATGGGAAGCGAGAACTCTGGTGACCATGTGATCATGGATGCCTGTGGCTGTATCGCGGATCAAATCTTTGGCGGTGCGTTGCCCCATGTGGCAACGCACTATTATTCCAAAGAGCTTGAAATGTATCCTGAATACGTAAAGCTGTTGTGCGGCACCAATATTCTGTATACGCATATGGCTGATCAGCAGCAATGGGCGCTTGCCAAGCGGTTGGGCAATAATAGAAATGTTGTTTTGTTCGGCGTGGGCATGTCTGATATTGGGGTGGACGATGCTATCGACGCCTATACAAAGAAGTTCTATAAAACCTTGCTATCCGATGAATATCTTCATAGTGTTCGAGATGAAATGACTAAGAAGAGGCTTAACTCTATTGGCATAGAGAATGTTCTTAATACCGCATGTCCGACCATGTGGTCGTTAACCCCATCTAGGCAACTCGAGATATCCTCTAAGCGTTCTAAAAACGTTGTTACGTCAATTACCGATTATTGTTTCGATGCGGAACGTGACCGTAAGATGCTGGAATTGCTGTCGTCGGAATACGAAAATGTAACGATTTGGATTCAAGGAAGCCATGATGTTGATTGGTGTCTTGATCAAATAGTCGATCTGAAGCAATTTAATGTCATAGGCCCCAATATCGAAGAGCTTAATCGTGTAATTGAAACCGAGGAGTTTGATTATGTGGGGACGCGTCTCCATGCGGGCATCCGCTGTTTAAATGGAGGACATCGCTCTCTAATTATTGCAATTGATAATCGAGCCCGCCAGATCGGTGAAGACACGGGACTTCCCGTTCTTGAACGCGAGGACGGCTATCTCCATAAATTAGCTGATTGGGTAAACTATCCCGTTAAAACTGAGATTAATCTTCCCTGGACGAGCATCGATAAATGGAAGAAACAGTTTAATTAGCTGTATTCCTTGGCTATTGCTTTCCCTATTTCTTATCGTGTGGTGCCTTTGGCGTTTCTCCGATTATCCAACCCATATTTGTGGCTCGAATTAGATTCGTCAACATATAGGCGACTGATCCAAATCCAATCAGGTTAATTGCTGCCATCGCCATTGGGGCTATGTTGGGCCAGTAGGTAAAAGAAATGTAAACCAGTGGAGAATGAAAAAGATATATTCCCATACTGTTTTTGCTAATCTTTTCGGTTAGTAGGTTTGCCTTTTGGGGGATGACACAATAAATTGATGCAAGCGCCATGCAAGTAAGGGCGGTGGAAGCAATGGGGGGCACCACTTGTTTTAGTAAGTTTACAAGGAATAATAGTATTAGGACTATTGATATGCTTTTACGCCTTTTATAGCTCTCGAACCATTTGTTTGCTTCCAAGTAGTGGATTGTTAGGCCAAGCGCAAACCATATTGCATTTGCTTCTGCCAAATTGATATATCTGTTCGCTGATGGTATTCCAAAATGGTAAAGATAAATTGAAGCGCCGAAAACTATCGGAACCTTAAAACTTGTTAGAGGGCTCTTTTCGAGTATTTGAAAGATGCACGACGTGGCTGCTGTAATGAAAAAAAGAGTCGGGAGAAACCAAAGGTGACCGTTGTCTTCGCCCAACAGAATTGATTTAAAGATGATGTGCGGTACAGTTAGGCCATTGTAATAGGGATACTTAACGAGCATCCTGATGGGGAAGAGCCAACATATTCCAATCATGATATAGGGGATAATTAAGCGTTGGGCTTTTTTAATGATCTGACTGATAAAATCGCTTGATCGATTCCAGCTCCATAAAAAACAAAAGCCAGACAACGAAAAGAACAAGGGCATCTGGATTCCGTTTATTAAGAATTTGAGATTATCCAACAGAATTGATTTTTGTTCAGTTGGATAATATCCCCACGCACTTGAATACAGAATAATGCTGTGGCCTAGGACTACAAGGAATATTGCAAGGGCCCTCACGTTCGTTATGTCGTCTCTACGGGTTGTGTCCTTGCGGTTGTTCATCAATTGCTTCTTTCGTTAATATTGAGAAGGATTAACTTAATAGAATATCAAACTCTTACTAACCGCTCGATTTATAACTATTTTCGATTGTAGAGGACGGATTATATGAAAGGCATCATCCTCGCAGGCGGGTCCGGCACGCGCCTGTACCCGCTCACGCTCGTGACCTCCAAGCAGCTGCTGCCGGTCTACGACA